>JABLTH010012493.1_pt1 | contig 23273 bp, 20 predicted proteins | sample 7875711 | NCBI WGS metagenome assembly JABLTH01 (sample SAMN14941262, study PRJNA633318) | bioreactor metagenome | isolation source: bioreactor | place: China | collected 2019-03-05 | reverse complement strand
TGTTGCTCTGCGACAATGCGCGAGCGCGCCGCGTGGCCGCGCCCGGTTTCGCTCCAAGGCCTCCATGAACACGGTTTCTTCCGACGAGCCCCAAGGCATGCGGCTCACCTGGCGCATCGTCCAGGTCGTCTGCTTCACCTTCCTCGCCTATCTGGTGATCGGCCTGCAGCTCGCCGTGCTGCCGCCCTTCGTGCACGACGAGCTTGGCTATGGCGCGGTGCTGGCCGGCCTGGTGATCAGCACGCAATACATCGCCACGCTGCTGAGCCGCGGCTTCGCCGGCCGTACCTCGGATACCGCCGGACCGAAGCGGGCCGCGCTGATCGGCATGGCGGCGTGCGGCGCGAGCGCCGTGCTGATGATCCTGGCCGCCCTGTTGCGGCCGTGGCCGCTCGCCTCGTTCGCGCTAGTGCTGCTGGGGCGTCTCGCGCTGGGCGTCGGCGAGAGCTGCGTCGGCACCGGTTGCATCATGTGGGGCATCGGCCGCGTCGGCCCGGCGCATACCGCGAAAGTGATTTCCTGGAACGGCGTGGCGACGTACGGCGCGCTGGCCGCCGGCGCACCGCTGGGCGTGCTGCTGGCGGGCATGTTCGGCTTCGTTGCGATCGGCGTCGCGGGCGCGCTGCTGATGATCCTGGGATTGCTGGCGGCATGGCGCCGGCCGGCGGCGCAAGTGGCGTCCGGCGAACGCCTGCCGATGCACCACGTGTTCGGCCGCGTGCTGCCGTACGGCATGGGCCTGGCCTTGGGCGCGGTCGGCTTCGGCGCACTCGCCACCTTCGTGACGCTTTACTACGCCGCGATGGGCTGGAGCGGTGCGGCGGCCACGCTGAGCGTGTTCGGCGCGTGCTTCGTCGGCGTGCGCCTGGTGTTCGGCGGGAGCATCTCCCGTTTCGGCGGCTATCGCGTGGCGCTGGTGTCGTTCGTGGTGGAGTTCGCGGGCTTGATCGTGCTTGCCGCGGCCGGCAGCGCGGGCATGGCCATGTTCGGCGGCGCGCTCACCGGGCTGGGCTTTTCATTGATCTTTCCGGCCCTGGGCGTGGAGGCGGTACAGCGCGTCACGCTCAGCAACCGCGGCTCGGCACTCGGCGCGTACTCGGTGTTTACCGATCTGGCGCTGGGCGTCGCGGGCCCGTTGGGCGGATGGCTGGTGTCCGGCGGACGCTACGGCCCGCTGTTCGCGGTGGCCGCATGCTTCACGGCGATCGCGGTGGGGCTGACCGCTTGGCTGTATCTGCGGTACGGCAAGGCCACGTACTGACGCGGTCGCGGGCCAACGGCCGGCCAATCGCCGATCAATCACTTATCAATCGGCCACGTCGGCGACGAGCCGGTCCGGCTCCGCCTTCAGCATCGCGCCGTTCTGGCGCAGCCAGTCGCGCTGCTCGCGCCATTCGGGGAACAGGTTCTCCACCTGCGCCCAGAAACGCGGCGCGTGGCTGCGTACTCTCAAGTGGCAGAGTTCGTGCGCGAGTACGTAGCGCAACGCGGCCGGCGGCGCGAGCGCCAGTGCGAGATCCAGATTGATGCGGTCGCGCGTGTCGAGGCTGCCCCACAGGCTCTTCATCGGACGGATGCGCAGCGCGGTGGGCGCGAGTCCGAGCTGCGGCACATAGCTGGCCATCCAGCGCGCGACGTCGCGGCGGATCAAGGTTTCGAAATACGACGCGAGCAGGCCGCGCGCGACGGGCAGTGCACGCGTGTGCGGACGCGGGATCACCAGCGTGAGGCCGCCGTCATACGGTTCCACTTTCGGATATGGGCCTTCGGCCCAATCGAGCAGCGTGGTCTCGCCGCGCAGCGGAAATTCGGTGGCGTAGCCGAGCCGCAAGGGCGGCAGCGGCTTGCTGACCAGGTTCAGTTCGTCGAGCTTCTTTTCCAGCCAGTCGACGTGGCTGCGCAGGAACGCGCTGACCTGCGCCGGATGCGTGCCATGCGGATACGACACCCGCGCACCCTTCGGCGTCACGGTGAGGCGCAGCCGGCGCGCACGCGGATGCGCGGACTTGAGCACGCGGATCGTGCCGCCGCTCGTCGTCGACAATTCCAGCCAATCGCCTTCCAGGTGCTGCGCCATCGGTACTACCCCGTCTTACCGCCTATTCTTCGCCTATCGCGTCCGCTGCCGCCATTCTCCGCCCGCCAATGTGGGGAGAGCATGCAGGCTATGCAAGACGGCTGGGTGACGCCCGGACGGGCAGCGCGGGGCCTGGAAAAGCCGGGTAAAACTCACGCAGAAGATGGGTTCCGGGCGGCGGACCGCGCCATGGCGCGGCCCCCGGGGCGGCACCTCGACGCTTTCGAGGTGCGTTCAGGCGGCAGGCTCAGCCGTCCGCGGGACGAGGCAGGCCGAACCATTCCTCCAGCTTGTTCAGCAAGCGCTCCAGCTCCAGGGTCAGGAGGGCGAAGCGGGCGTCCATTTCGGCCGCGGCGTCCTGGTGGCTGTCGCCCATCTCGTCCAGCACCACGTCCAGGAACTTGAGCTTGCGGACCACCAGGTCTTCGCCCAGCACGAAGCTCATGCGGTCGTCGAACACCAGGCCCAGCTGGAATACCTGCTTGCCGTTGCGCAGGTGCTCCTTCACGTCCTCGCTGTCCAGCTCCTGGCGACGGCAGCGCGCGATGGCGCCGGTGGCGGTGGCCGGGTCGCGCAGCTCGCATTCGTCGCCCAGCGCCAGGCCGCCCGGCAGGTTGCCGGTGGCCAGCCAGTCGGTCATCAGCACGCGCGGGCCCTCTTCCGGCGCCAGCGGCACGGCCGGGAAGCTGCCCAGCGCCTCGCGCACCTGGGTGAGCGCGTTCTCGGCGGACTTGCGGCTGGAGGTATCCAGCACCAGCCAGCCGTGGCGCTTGTCCACGTAGGCCGACAGGCGCGAGCTGCGCACGAAGGCGCGCGGCAGCAGCTCGGTGAGCAGGTCTTCCTTGAGGCGCTTGCGCTCGCGGCCACCGACCTTGCGGCCCTCTTCCTCGGCGATCTTCTGCACCTTGCGCTGCAGCTCGTCGTTCACCACGGCGGCCGGCAGCAGCTTGTCCTCGCTGCCCACGGTGACCAGGGTGCAGGCCTTGACCGCATGGGTCAGCGGCGCCTCCTCGCCCCGCCCTACCGGCGGCACGAAGCCCTTGGTGCCCATTTCCAGCGGCCCGCACGGGCGCAGGCGGTGCTCGGCCAGGGCTTCATCGAGTCGGTTGAGGTCTTCGGCAACGGCGGGGGAAAAGCGGAACAGCGTCAGATTGCGGAAAAACATAGAAGGGATCGGATTCCGGGCGGTCTGGCGGCCCCGGGACCGGGGCGCACGAAACGACCATCATACCGGATGAGGGCGCACCGCCCCTCGCTCATGCCGTCCGGGTGATAAGGACATGCCCATCCACGGCGCGCTGCCATCGCATCGGCCGAGGCGCCGGAAGGCCGTGCGTCGTCATGGCAGAGCCACGCGCGCGAATTCGTTTGGACATCTATACATCCAAAAAAATATTCGCTATAACGAGATCGCATGCCGCAACGCAACATCCAGGGAGACAGTTGCACGGCCATGCTCCGGCGATAACCACCGGCCGCGCCAGCGGCTTCCGGTAGCGTCGCGACGACCATCCATCGGGATCACGGCAACACCAAGACACTTGCGGGAGTCCGCAGGATTTGTCGCGGCGCGTCACGCCCGCGCAAGACCTGCGCGCCCGCCTTCAACGGGGAGAGCACGACGCGATGACGAACGGCAAACCGGCAATGAAACAGCTCCTAGCGCTGGCCATCGGCCTGGGGCTGACAGGGGGCGCGCTCGCGCAGGCGACGACCGGCAGCATCTTCGGCCAAGTCGACGCCTCGCAGGGCGACAGCGTGCTGATCAAAAGCAGCACCGGCTTGAGCCGCGAAGTCGCGGTCGACGAAAAGGGACGCTACAGCGCGGGTCAATTGCCGCTGGGTACGTACACCGTGACCCTGCAACGGCAAGGCCACGCGGTGGATACGCGCGACGGCATCGCGATCAAGGTCGGCGCGGGCACCGAGGTGTCCTTCGCCGGCGCGGCCGCGGCCAAGAATCTCAGCGGCGTGAGCGTCACCGCCAATGCGTTGCCGGCGATCGACGTCTCCAGCGTCGATTCGCGCACCGTCGTCACCGCCGACCAGCTCGCCAAGGTACCGCTGGGCCGCAGCGCCGAGGCGATCGCGCTGCTCGCGCCCGGTGTGGTGAACAACGGCGGCAGCTTCACCGGACCGACGCGGCAATCGCTGGTGAGCTTCGGCGGTTCCTCGGCCAGCGAGAACGCGTACTACGTCAACGGCTTTGCCACCACCGATCCGCTGCGCGGCTTCGGCGGACTGACCCTGCCCTACGGCGCGATCGACCAGCAGGAGGTGTACACCGGCGGCTACAGCGCGATGTATGGCCGCTCCGACGGCGGCGTGATCAACGTGGTGGGCAAGCGCGGCACCAATCAGTGGCACTTCGGCACGCAGGTACTGTGGGAACCGGCCTTCGCCCGTGCACGCCCGCGCGATCGCTTCTACGAGAACGGCCTGCCGGCCACCCCCGTGGCGGGCAACCTGTATGCGCCCGACAGCGCGGACCGCAGCTGGACCACTACGGTCAGCGCCTATGCCGGCGGTCCGCTGGTGAAGGACAAACTGTTCCTGTTCGTCGCCGGCGAATACCAGCGGCAGGAAGGCAACACGGTCAACCCGGTCAGCGGCTTTCTGTCCGGCAAGCCGTACGTGGCCTATCGCCAGAACGATCCGCGCTGGTACGCCAAGCTGGACTGGAACATCACCGACAACCACATCCTGGAAGTCACCGGTGTCTCCGACAAATACAACAGCTCGGGCACGATCTACCGCTACGACTACGCCAATCGCGCGCAAGGCGCCCGCATCGGCGCGGACGACGACATCAAGAGCGGCGGCGACATGTACACGGCCAAGTACACCGGCTACCTGACCGACGCGCTCACGCTGACCGCGCAGTACGGCCGCATGAAGACCTCCGACTACGACGTGCCGGGCGGCTACGATCCCTCGCTCACCTACGTGGACGGCGTCACCAACCAGAATCCCGCGCTCAACGGCGGCGTCGGCCGCGGCAATCGCCAGACCATCGTGTCGCTGTACGATCCCGGCCGCGGCAACCGCACCACCAACACGCGCATCGACCTGACCTACAAACTGGGCGACCACACGCTGAGCGCGGGTATCGACAACCAGACCGCGAAGGCGATCAACCAGGGTTCGAACACTTCCGGACCCGGCTACTACTGGAGCTACGACCAGGCCGATCCGAACTCGCCGCTCTCCACGGGCCTGGGCGTACCGGCGACGATCGGCTTTCCCAACGGTGCGCAGGGCTACTACGTGGTCAAGAACGTGGCCAACAGCCTCGCCACGGTGCGCTCCAGCCAGCGTGCGCAGTATATCGAGGACAAATGGCAGGTCAGCGAACGCTGGCTGCTCTCCATCGGCCTGCGCAACGACCAGTTCCGCAACTACAACGCGGACGGCCAGGCCTACATCACGCAGCACAAGCCGCAGTGGGCACCGCGCCTGGGCTTCTCCTGGGACGTGAACGGCGATTCCAGCTTCAAGGTGTACGGCAACGCGGGCCGCTATTACCTCGGCCTGCCGCTCAATCCTTCGCTCAACGCGGCGGGTGCGTACGTCAGCACCTCGCAGTACTTCACCTACAGCGGCATCGCGGCCGACGGCACGCCGACCGGCCTCACCCAGATGTCCGTACCGGTCTCGGCCAACAACGCGTTCGGCATCCTGCCCGACCCGAAGACGGTGAGCGCGCAGGACCTGAAGTCCGAATACCAGGACGAGTTCATCCTGGGCTTCACCAAGACGGCGGGCGCGGATTGGGTGTATGGCGCCAAGCTGACGCAGCGCGTCCTGCGCAGTGCGATCGACGACTACTGCGACATCGACCGCGTACTCGCCAAGGCCAAGTCGCTCGGCTACGACGTCACGACCGACAGCAATCCGGTGAGCTGCTGGCTGTTCAATCCGGGCAAGGCCAACACGTTCACCCTGGTCGACACCTCGGGCCGCTACGTGAACGTGCCGCTCAGCAATGCCGAGTTCGGTTTCCCCACGCTCAAGCGCAAGTACTACGGCCTGGAGACCTTCCTCGAGCATCCGTTCGACGGACGCTGGTACGGCAAGGTCACTTACGTGTTCTCGCGCAGCTACGGCAACACCGAAGGCCAGCTGCGTTCGGACCTGTACCGGGAATCGCGCGGCACCGGCCAGACCGCGGTGTCCACCACGCAGGACTGGGACAACGCGTGGATCATGGATTACAGCAACGGCGTGCAGAACAACGATCACAAGCACCAGCTGAAGTTCTTCGGCTATTACCAGGTCACGCCCGAATGGCTGGTCTCGGCCAACCTCAGCCTGATCTCCGGCGCACCCAAGCCCTGCCTGGGCTATTACGGGCCGGATCGCGCCGACCCGGCCGGCTACGGCAACAGCTACCACTTCTGCCGGGGCGAGCCCTCGCCGCCCGGCAGCCAGGGCCGGTTGCCGTGGATCCACCAGCTCGATCTGGGCGTGAGCTACCGGCCGGCCTTCGCGGCAAGCCGTCTGGCCTTCAGCGCGAACGTGTTCAACGTGCTCAACGAACAGCACGTGCTGGCGATCTTCCCGAATGCGGAATCCTCGCCGAACAAGGCCAATCCGCTGTATGGCACGCCGACCTCGCGCCAATCGCCACGCTACGTTCGGCTGAGCGTGAGCTACGACTACTGATCAGTCGCTCGGCTCCAGAAGAAAAAGGGAGGCCCCGAGGCCGCCCTTTTTTCATACATTGGCGAAACGCACTCAGTCCTTGCTGACCGCCGCCACCGCCGCGGCCACCGTCTCCAAGTTCGAGCGGTTGAGCGCGGCCACGCAGATGCGTCCGGTGCCGATCGCGTAGATGGCGTATTCCTCGCGCAGGCGGTCGACCTGGGCCTTGCTCAGGCCCGAGTACGAGAACATGCCGGCCTGCCGCTGGATGAAGCCGAACTGCGGCGCGCCGTGCGCGGCGAGCTTCTCCACCATGCCGGCGCGCATCGCGTGGATGCGCTCGCGCATCTCGCCCAGTTCCTGCTCCCACATGGCGCGCAGCTCCGGGCTGTTCAGCACGCCGGCGACCAAGGCGCCGCCATGGGTGGCGGGGCTGGAGTAGATCGAGCGAATGACGCGCTTGACCAGCGACTGCACGCGCAGCGCCTCATCGCGGTCGGCGGCGACGAAGGACAGCGCGCCGGCGCGTTCGCCGTACAGCGAAAACGACTTGGCGTACGAGCTGGTGACCACGAAGGACTCGATACCCGAGGCGGCGAACAGGCGCACCGCGGTGGCGTCGGCATCGATGCCCTGGTCGAAGCCCTGGTAGGCCATGTCGATGAAGGGCAGCAGGTTGCGCTCCTTCACCAGCTCGACCACCTGCTGCCATTGCTCGGCATTGAGATCCACGCCGGTGGGGTTGTGGCAGCAGGCGTGCAGCAGCACCACGGTACCCGGCTCCAGCTTGCCCAGGTCCGCCAGCATGCCGGCGAAATCCAGGCCATGCGTCTGCGGGTCGTAATAGGTGTACTCCACCACCTCGAAGCCCGCGGCGAGGAAGACCACGCGGTGGTTTTCCCAGCTCGGGCTGCTGATGGCGATCTTCGCCTTGGGCAGGGCCTTCTTCAGGGTGTCCGCGCCCACGCGCAGCGCGCCGCTGCCACCGACGGTCTGCGAGGTGACGACGCGGCCCGCGGCCAGCGCCGGCGATTCGGCGCCGAACACCAGCTTCTGCGTCGCCTGCGTGTAAGCCGGCAGGCCGTCGATCGGCAGGTAGCCGCGCGGTTTCGCTTCCTGCGCCAGGCGCTGCTCCACTTCACGCACCGCGCGCAGCAGCGGGATCCGTCCCTGCTCGTCGTAGTAGATACCCACGCCAAGATTGACCTTGCCCGGGCGCGTATCGGCCACGAAGGCTTCGGTGAGTCCCAGGATCGGATCGCCCGGGGTCATTTCAACGGATGCAAAGTGCGACACGGCGTTACTCGCAGGTGGTGGTGGGGATCAGGCTTCGTCCGGCGCGCCGGCGAGCCATTGGTGGGCATCGACCCGGGCGGCGCCGTCGCGCGCGCCGAGCGAAGCGAAGTCGAACAGCTGGCGGTCCATCAGCTGCGAAGGCGCGACCGAACCGAGCGCGCGGAACATGGTCTCGCCGCGGCCCGGATACAGTTTTTCCCAATCCTCCAGCATGCGCTTGACCACCTTGCGCTGCAGGTTCTCCTGCGAGCCGCAGAGGTTGCACGGGATGACCGGGAACTGCCGCTGTTCGGCGTATTCGGCGATATCGCTTTCCTTGCAGTAGGCCAGCGGACGGATCACCACGTGGCGCCCGTCGTCCGAGCGCAGCTTGGGCGGCATCGCCTTGAGGCTGCCCTGGTGGAACAGGTTGAGGAAGAAGGTGCCGAGGATGTCGTCGCGATGGTGGCCCAGCGCGATCTTGCTGATGCCGTTGGCCGCCGCCCAGGCGTACAGCGCGCCGCGGCGCAGGCGCGAGCACAGGCTGCACATGGTCTTCCCTTCGGGAATCACGCGCGTGACCGTGCTGTAGGTGTCCTGCTCGATGATGTGGAACGGCACGCCGCGCGCGGTGAGGTACTCGGGCAGCACATGCTCGGGAAAGCCCGGCTGCTTCTGGTCCAGGTTCACTGCGATCAACTCGAAGCGTACCGGCGCCTTGGCCTGCAGCGAGAGCAGGATGTCCAGCAGCGTGTACGAATCCTTGCCGCCGGACAGGCAGACCATCACCTTGTCGCCGTCCTCGATCATGTTGAAGTCGGCGACGGCCTGGCCGACCTGGTGACGCAGGCGCTTGGCCAGCTTGGCGGCCTCGTACTGCTGCTTGCGGGTGGCGTCGGGCTGGGCGGACATGGACAAGGATCGCGAGGACAAGGGACGTGCGGACAGGGATCGTGCGGAAACGCGAGAAGCCGCCATTGTAACGGCCCGCGCCGCCCGGGGGCCGGCGGAGTTACACTCGGCTACCGTCCCTCTTTCGCCGCGCCGCCGCCCATGCAGGTCCAGGACCCCGCCGAGATTGCCCATCTGCTGGCCGAACTGCGCGTGGAGCACCGCGACCTGGACGTGGCCATCGAGGCCCTGGCCGGCGCCATCGGCCGCGACGAGCTGCAGCTGACTCGCATGAAGAAGCGCAAATTGTTGCTGAAGGACGCGATCGCCCGGCTGGAAAGCAAGCTGATTCCCGATCTCGACGCCTGACATTCTCCCCACCGGAATGCCCATGCCCACGCTGGAACCGACCCGCCTGGAAGACGGTCACGTCCTCCTCGAGCCCCTGAGCCCCGAACACGCCCCCGAACTGGAAGCCGCGGCCGCCGACGGCGAGCTGTGGAAGCTATGGTTCACCAGCGCTCCCGCGCCAGGCCAGGCCGCCGCCTATATCCAGGCGGCGCTGGACGGCCAGGCCAAGGGCGCCATGCTGCCGTTCGCGGTGAGGGAAAAGCGCAGCGGCGACATCGTGGGCACCACCCGCTATTACGACTTCGCGCCGGAGCTGCCGCGCATCGCGATCGGCTACACCTGGTACGCGAAGCGTTGGCAGAAGAGCCATCTCAACACCGCCTGCAAGCGCCTGCTGCTGGGGCATGCCTTCGACGCGCTCGGCTGCGTGGCGGTGGAATTCCATACGGACGGCCGCAACCAGGATTCGCAGCGCGCGATCGAACGCCTCGGCGCACACCGCGACGGCGTGCTGCGCGCCCACAAGCGGCGCCCGGATGGCAGCCTGCGCGACACCGTGTGCTACAGCATCCTGGCCCCCGAATGGCCGGACGTGTCGCGCTGGCTGTCGATGCGGCTGGAGCGGCTCGCGTCCTGATCGCGGGCTAGGGCCCGGACTGGCCGCGGCGATCTTCATGGGACGCCAGCCGCCGGCCCCGGACGCGCCCGACTTCGGCCATGCGTCCGGCGCATGCTCGCGGCCTTCTCCCAGGAACGCCCGCCCGCATGGACATGCGCTTCATCCCGCCCGCATCACGCCTCGGCCGCCGCCTGCGCCTGCTGCTGCATGCCGGCGGCTTAGGCCTGCTGCTGTGGCTTGCCGGCGCGCTCGCCATCGCCTTCGCTGGCCTGCACACACGGCCCCCGGGACCGGCCGACCTGGCCCTGGTCCTCGGCAACACGGTCGGCCCAGGTAACCGCCCCCTGCCCCGCCTGCGAGTCCGCCTCGAAGCGGCGCTGGCGCTTTACCGGCGCGGCGGCTGCCGCACCATCATGGTCAGCGGTGGCGTCGAGGAAGACGGTCGCGACGAGGCAGCGGGCATGAAACAGTGGCTGGTCGAGCACGGCGTGCCCGGCGACGCAGTCGTCGAAGATCCGCATGGCGACAACACCCGGGCCTCGGCGCGCAACGCGCATGATTGGCTGACCGCACACGGCCAGCACAGCGTGGTGGTGGTGTCGCAGTACTTCCATCTGCCGCGGGCGCGGCTGGCGGTGCGTCAGGAAGGACTGGTGGATGCCGGCGGGACCTACCCGCGGAGGCTGTTCCTGCGTGACCTGTATTCGAGCCTGCGCGAGGTGCTGGGGTACGTCGCGTATGCAGTGAGGCTGGCCTGAGCGGGTACGCTGGATGGTGCTCCCGATCGGGGAGCAAGCGCGGCGTGTATGTAGCTTGCCGCTTCTACGCTTCGTGGGTTCCCCTCACCCCAACCCTCTCCCCGGAGGGGAGAGGGTTGGGCAGGCTTACTTGGTGGGTTGCGGCAGGCCCAGCACGTCGAGGCCCTGCTCGAACACGATGTCGACCGGAATCTTCGCGCCTTCCAGTTTCTTCAGATCGCCCGCCAGCTCGGCGTCGACATTGCCCATGCCGTCGGTGAGCTGCTTGGCCGCGGCGTAGTCGCCGTCGCCCTGGATGGTCAGCAGTTTCGCCGACAGTGCGTTCATCGCCGCGGTCATCTTGTCGAAATCCACGCGATAGCGGCCGGTGGCGGCATCGCGGGTGAAGGCGCCCTGCTGCTTGAAGAAATTGAAGCGCACCATGTTCGCCTTGGCGTGCGCATCGCTCGCGCCGAAACGCACCGAGCGCAGGATGCCGGCGAGGAAGGTGACGTAGTTGTCCATCAGCTTGGCCTTGTCCAGCTCGCCCTTCTCCGCCAGCTTGGTGACCATGTACAGGCCCAGGATGTCGGCCTTGCCTTCCTCGAAGCTCGACGCCTGGTCCTTCAGCGCGCCGCGTACCAGGCCCTTGCCCGTCAGCGTGTTCTTGATGCCGAGGCCATGCGCCACCTCGTGGAACATGGTGTTCTCGAAGAACGCGTCGAAAGTGAGGTGCGATTGCTGGTCGTCGGCGATCAGCGCCTTGGCGATCGGCAGCATGATCTTGTCGAACTTCGCCTGCATCACGTTTTCCAGCTGCAGTCGGCGCGTGCCCTTCTTCAGCTGGACTTCCTCGTCGTTGGGCAGGTTGATGGCGATGGTCTTGGCGCCGACGTTGGCGTCGCCGGCGTAGTACACGGCGAAATAGGCATTGAGGTCGGCGTCGGCGCCGGGCTTCTCCGCCTTGTACTTCGCGTCCACGGGCAGCTCGCGCTGCAGTTCGGGCAGGTACTTCACGAAGCGCGCCAGCTTCGCGCTCCACGCCTGGTCCTTCACCAGGACGTAGCTCTCGTAGCTCGCCTTGTAGCCGAACAGCTGGTCCTCGTAGGTCTCGATCGGGCCGATCACGATGTCGACCGGATTCTTCTTCATCGCCATCCAGGCGAAATCGCTCTTACGGTATTCGTCGCTGAGCAGCGCGTCGGCGCGCAGCTTGAGATAGTCGGCGAAGTCGTTGTCGGCGGAAAGCTCCGCGGCCTCGCGCAGCAGGCCGGCGGCCTTTTCCAGGTCCGCCTTGTAGGCCTCGTGGAACGGCACGGTCGCCAACTTGCCCTGCGCATCGCGGCGCAGCAGGGTGTAGAGCGAGGTCTTGTCCTTCAGGTCGGCCTTCTCGAACTCATCCTTGCTCATGTCGGCCGGATAGAACTGCACGCCCGGCGGGCGCGGGCCGACACCGGCGACGAAAGGCTGGTCGTCGTGCAGGCGGTCCCAGGGGCCGTAGTTGATCTCGGCGTAGCGGCGCGTGTCCTCGTCGGGGATGCGCTTCATCAGCGCGTCCTTGTCGCCCCAGGATTGCTGCCAGTAAAGGCTGTTGGTGACGTCGGCCGCCTGCACCAGGAGGGCGATCATGCGCTTCTGCTTGTCGTCGAAAGCGGACAGGTCCGCGCTCAGCTTCACGGTGGCGTAGTCGCCCATGCGCTGCTTCGCGAGCTCGGCATCGGTGGACGGCGGCGGTACGGCCGGCGCCGCGGATACGGCATACGAAGCCGACGCTGGCGAATTCGCCGCGGGCGCCGCGGCTTCCTGGTGAGAGGAGCCGCAGCCGGCCAGGGCGGCGGCGAGGCTCAGGACGAGCAGGCGGTGGCGCATGGGGGCTTCCTTACGGGCTTGGAAAGCCCCCATGGTACCCGCTGCTCAGGACGAGATCGCCAGCCGCTCGGAGCGGTACAGGTGCGCGGTCACCAGCAGCGCCAGCAACGCGGCGGCAAGGGTGCCCAGCAGGCAGGTCAGCAGCTGCTGCGGCTCGATGGCCTCGCCGCGCAGCAGCCGCATCACGCCCAGGTGCTGTCCCAGCACCGGCACCGCATACATCCATGCCTGCGCCTTAATCGGCAGGAAGGTCAACAGCATGCTCGGCAGCGCCGGCACGAACATCAGCAGCGACACATAGGTCTGCGCCTCGCGGTAGCTCTTGGCGAACGCGGCCACCAGCGATTGCAGTACCGCCAACAGCAGCAGCAAGGGCAGCATGAGCATGAAAACGTGCGAGCCGAAGTGCGGGCCCAGATCCAGTTCCATGCCCAGCTTCTCGGTCGGCACCAGCCGGCCGACGAAGGCGAACGCCACCAGTGTGATCACCAGGCTCACGCCGGAGAACGCGCAGATCGCCGCGAGCTTGCCCGCCAGGATCTTCCACCGCGGTACCGGATTGGCGAACAGCGGTTCCAGCGACTGCCGCTCGCGTTCGCCCGCGGTGAGGTCGATCGCCAGATACATGCCTCCGATGAACATGGTGATGATGAAGAAGTACGGCAACATGCCGAACATCAGCACGCCGCGCGCCTGGGCGGTGGCCTGGTCGCGCCTGGCCACGGCGATCGGCCAGGCGGTGCCCGGCGACAGGCCGCGCGCGACCAGCCGCATCGCGCCCTGCTGACGGGCATAGTTTTCCACCAACTTGCTCACGCGCTCGACCGAGGTATTCGTGTCGCGCTGCGAGGAGTCGTAGATCACCTCCACCTGCACCGGTTCGCCCTTGCGCCAGGCCGCGGGGTAGTCGGCGCTGATGCGCACCGCGACGTCGGCATCCTGCTTGCGCACGGCCTGCTCGGGGTTGGCGATGGGCGGTTGCGGCACGATACCGCCGGCCTTGAGCGCTCCGATCAGATTGGGTGCGTATTCGGCACCGATCACCGGCACCTTCAGCGGCTGCTCGGCCTTTTCCAGCTCGCGGTTCAGCGAGGCCTTGACCAGCATGACGAAGATCAGCGGCCCCAGCAGCGGACCGGTCAGCAGGGCGCTGATCAGCGTGCGGCGGTCGCGCAGGTTCTCGCGCACTTCTTTCAGGAACACGGTGACGAACGCGCTGGCGCGCCTCGCCTTAACGGTGACGGCGTTCATGCGGCGAGGCCCTCCTCGCTGCCGATGATCTTCACGAAGGCATCCTCCAGGTTCGCCTCTCCGGTCTGCTCGCGCAGCGCCTGTGGCGATTCGTCGGCGACTACCCGGCCGTGCGCGATCACCACGATGCGATCGCACAGCGCGGCGACCTCCTGCATGATGTGGCTGGAAAACAGCACGCAGCGGCCTTCCGCCTTGAGTTTCAGCATGAACTGGCGCAGTGCGCGCGTGGCCATCACGTCCAGGCCATTGGTAGGTTCGTCCAGGATCACGTTGCGCGGATCGTGGATCAACGCGCGGGCGATCGCGGTCTTCACGCGCTGGCCCTGCGAGAAGCCTTCGGTGCGGCGGTCGGCGATCTCCTCCATCTCCAACGCCCGGATCAGCGCTTCGCGGCGCGGCGCCAACTCGTTCTCCGGCAGGCCGTGCAGCCGGGCGAAGTAATCGATGTTCTCCCGTGCAGTGAGTCGCTTGTACAGCCCGCGCGCATCAGGCAGCACGCCGAGCTGGCGGCGCACGGCCAGCGGATCGGCCGCCGCGTCGATGCCGTCCACCAGCACCTGGCCGCGGTCGGGCATCATCAGCGTGTACAACATGCGCAGCGTGGTGGTTTTGCCGGCGCCGTTAGGGCCGAGCAGGCCGGTGATCTCGCCGTCGCGCGCGGCGAAGCCCACGCCGTCGACGGCCTTCACCGCACCGAATGCCTTGTGTAGGTCCCTTACTTCGATCATGGCGCGGCTCCATTGAAGTCGATGAACATGGGCGTGGCTTGCAAACGGTCCAGGCACTTGGCGTCGAGCTTGGCCGGCGCCAGGTCTTCCACGAAATGCTTGACCAGCTCGGGCGCGCAGCCGGCCATCATCACGTTGTGGCCCTGCCCCTTGAGCACGAAGTGGCGCGCGTTGCTGAGACCCTTGAGCACATCGTCGCCGTAGGCGGGCGGCGTGACCGGGTCGTATTCGCCGGACAGCAGCAGCGTGGGCTTGTCGCTCTTGAGCGGCTGGTGGAAATCCGCCGGACGCGCGCCCTTGGGCCAGACGGAGCACACCGCCTGCAAGGTGTCGACCATGCGGGTGCCGAGCATGGAGTGCGCATCCTGCGGGCGCGGCGTGAACAGGTCGGCGTCCTCGCTGCAGATGACCGATGACTGCATGCCGCCATTCATCGTGTCCGAGAGATCGCCCGACAGCAGCTTGGCCTGCCCGAGGAGGGGGCCGACGTCGCCGTGCGCCGCCGCGTCGATCGACACCGGCAGCAGCGCGGCGGTCACCGGCGTATAGGCGAACATGCGCACCACGCTTGCCAGCGAGTATTCGCTCAGCACGCGCTGCACCGACTGGTAGTTCTGCGGATCGCGGAAGCTCACTTTGTGCGGGTTGGCGCGCAGCGCATCGCGCAGCTGGTAGAGCGTCTGGTACGGATCGCCGAAGCGTTCGTGGCAGGCCTTGTCCGCCACGCAGCGGGCGAACTGCGCCTTGAGCGCGCTTTCCAGGTTCTGCGCGAAGTCCTCGCCCAGCACCAGGCTGTTGGGCACCACGCCGTCGAGGACTACGCTGCGCACCGCGTCGGGGTGATGCATGAGGTACTGCTGCGCCATGCGGGTGCCGTAGGAGACGCCGACCAGGTCGAAAGTCGGCGCACCCAGCGCGCGGCGCAGGTCTTCCAGGTCCTGTACCGCCACCGTGGTGGTGTAGAAGCGCGGGTCGGCCTTGCCTTCCAGCTGCTTGACGCAATGCGCAGCCTCGTCGCGCAGCCTGGACGCGTCGAAGCCGCCGTCTTCGTCGCCGCCGGCTTTCGCCTCCTCCGGCTTGCAGGTGAGCGGGTTGGAGCCGCCGGTGCCGCGCTGGTCGAGCAACAGCACGTGGCGATGCGCCAGCAGCGGCTGCAGCGCTGGCGCCACGCTGGGCCAGCTTTCCGTCGCCGCCTGGCCGGGGCCGCCGGCGAGCAGCACCACCAGATCCTTACTCGCCAGCTGCGCGCCGCTGCGGATGACGCCGAACTTCAGCTTGATCTTCCGGCTGTGCGGATCGTCGCGATTTTCCGGCACCTCGAACGGCGCGCACCAGGCCGCCGTGGACAAACCGCTGTTCGGCTGACCCAGCTCGCACGGCGTCAGCGTGAGGGAGCCCAGCGTCCAGGTTTCCGGCTTGGTCGGCGTCGCCGGTGCGGCGGCGGCCGGCGTGTCTTCGACGGCGCGATCGGCCTCGTTGCCGTCGCGCGTATGGAACTGGGTCCACGCCAGCGCGCCTAGTCCCAGCGCGACGGCGGCCATGCGCACTGCGGTGCGTCCCTTGATAGCCATGTGCTTGCGTACCCCTCGCTCATGGGCCTCGCGGCCCGTGCTTCCCCGTGATGCTCAGTTCCCCGCCTCGTCGCCGGGCCAAAAGATCGCCTCGATCGGCTGTTCGAACAGCCGCGCGATCTTGAAGGCCAGCGGCAGGCTGGGGTCGTATTTGCCGGTCTCGATGGCGTTGACCGTCTGGCGCGAGACGTCCAGCTGCCCGGCCAGATCGGCCTGCGACCAGCCGCGCTCCGCGCGCAGTTCGCGTACCCGGTTCTCCATCAGTCGCGATAGCGCCGCTTGGCCCACGCCCGCGTCGGGCCGTAGACGAACATCAGCGCGGGGAACACCAGCAGCAGCGCGGAGCCATCCAGCTCGATGACCTTGGCCGCGGCGAGGAAACCCGTCGCCACGCTGACCACGGTCACCACGCCGGCGGCGAGCGCCAGCGCTTGCAGGTGCAGGCGCTGCATGAATTCGTCGCTGCCCATGACATAGCGAAACAGCGAGAACGCCATCGCGGCGACGGGCAGCGCGGGCAGCAGCGCGATCAGCGCCTTGAGCCAGAGCGCGCCGACCGTCCTGTGCAAGGGCCAGACGAACAGCATGAGCGCGAAGTACACCGCTATGGCCGGCATGAACTCGGCGAGGTAGCGGCGATCCTCCCGCCGCAGCTCGCCCTCCGCTTCGACGCAGGCCGCCGCACGCGACACGTGGACGAGCAGCCAGGTAAGCACGATGAGCAGACCCAGGCCGATGAGCCGCGGGGCCACGCCCGGTGTGCGCAGCGTCGCGGCCAGGGTGACCAGATAGCCCGCCATCACCAGCGTCACCGCAGCCCGCCGCCCCCAGACCGGCCACGCGGCCAGTCGCCGGGTCAGACGTTCCATGCCCATGTCCATTGCTTAGCTCCCCCTTTGGATGCCCGCCATGTCAAGCAAGCTTGACAGCATGCTAGGTATGGACTCGTTATCTGTCAAGCATGCTTGACAAGTTCGCAGGTCCTTACGAATGAGGCGGGAGATTTGTTAAGCAGGCCAGTCACTTGGACGCGGCTGGTCACTTTTTGACGCTGGGGGGCCTCGACGCCTTTTTGACGTTGCTTAACCAATGGGGCGTAAATTCCGTGAGACACTTCTCAAAACTAAGTGATAACTAGGTCACGTTTTTTGGCACGGCTTCTGCAAGAGGCCGCTCGCCATCGAGGAAGGGACTCCGGCAGCGCCCCTGTCCTCGACGACATGACGCAGGGGGACGAGACACCAAGCCCGCGTCCGGAACGCTACGAACCTGCCGTATCCACCCAAAACCGTTTAAGGACTAAGGCCCGATGAGCAAGAACGTTATCGCTATCGCCCTGGTCGCCGCCCTGGGCTTCGCCGCCCTGGCGCCGAATCAGGCTTCCGCCACCGACGGCACCATCAACATCACCGGCACCGTCAACGCCTCCACCTGCAAGATCAACGGCGGCGCCAGCCCGGCCACCGTCAACGTGACCCTGCCGACGGTGTCCACCACGTCGCTGGGCGCCGCTGGCGTCACCGCCGGCCGCACCGCCTTCGCGCTGAACCTGACCAACTGCGGCTCGCTGACCAAGGCTCAGACCTTCTTCGAGCCGGGCCCGACCATCATGGCCGACGGCAACCTGAAGAACGCCTCCGGTACCGCCACCGGCGTGGAAGTGCAGCTGCTCAACAGCGACTTCAGCACGATCAACCTGGCCGGCACGGCCTCCTCGCAGTCCTCGCAGCAGGCCACGCTGACCAGCGGCGCCGGCTCCCTGAACTACTACGCGCAGTACTTCGCGACCGCCGCCGCTGGCGCCGGCACCGTGAGCACCAGCGTGCAGTTCACGATGCTGTACCAGTAAGACCCGCGGGACGCATCAGTCGTAAGAGGCAAGTCCGCGCCGAAACCCGAGCGGTTCCGGCGCTCTCCGCCACCCGGCGGATCCTGTTTTGCAGCGAGGGAAACCCATGAGGAAGTTCGTCTGCGCCCTGGGCGCGGGCCTGCTGGCCCTGTGCCTCGGCGCTCCGGCCGCGCACGCCAATGTGCTGATCGGCGGCACCCGCGTCGTGGTCCCCGCGAAGGACGGCGAAGTCACCGTGCGCCTGACCAACGACAACGACCACCCCGTGCTGGTCGAGTCGTGGATCGACCGTGGCGACGTCCATTCCACGCCCGAATCCGTCGATGTGCCGTTCCTGATCACGCCGCCGCTGTTCCGCATGGAGGCGAAGAAGGAACAGAGTCTGCGCATCGTCTACACCCACGAGCAGTTGCCGGCAGACCGCGAATCGCTGTTCTGGCTCAACGTGCTCGAAGTGCCGCCCAAGCCCAGCGGCCCGCAGGCCGAAGGACAGAATCTGCTGCAGCTCGCGCTGCGCTCGCGGCTCAAGCTGTTCTATCGTCCGGCCGGCCTGCAGGGCGATCCGCTGAAAGCGCCGTCGCAGCTGACCTGGGAAGTCGACGCCGACGGCAAGGCCCTGGTCGCGCACAACCCCACGCCATTCCACGTGACGATCTCCGATATCTCGGTGAACGTCGGCGGCAAGGCCGTGAGCGCGGAGCTGGGCATGGCCGCGCCGCTGTCCGACCTGCGCCTGCCGTTGCCGGCCGGCGCACCGCGTCCGGCCGCCGGCAGCACGGTGAAGTACACCGCGATCAACGATTACGGCGCCGCCGACAGCTATACGGGCACCGTCGCGCCGTGATCCTTCTGCGCGCCAGGGACGGCCACGCCCGCGCCCTCGGCCAGCCGGCCCGGCGCGCGCTGCTGTGCATGGCGATCGCCGGCGTGCTCGGCGTCGCTCACGCCGCACCGGCCGCGACGGATGCCGCGGCCGGCGGTGCGTCCGCTTCCGCGGCCATCGACGCGAGCTTCGACCGCAACCTGCTGTCCGGCGCCGGCCGCAATACCGGCGACATCAGCCGCTTCGAGCGCGGCGCCGTCATCGTGCCGGGTACTTATCGCACCGACCTGTTCCTCAACGGCGCCTGGGTCGGCCGCGCGGACGTGCGCTTCGCCGCGCCCAAGCCGGACGCCAGTGCCATGCCCTGCCTCACCCGCGCGCTGTACGACCAGCTCGGCCTGCCGCTGCAGAAGCTCTCCGCCGAGCAGCAGGCGAAACTGGCCGCCGAGGGTTGCGCCGATATCGGCGAACTCATTCCTTCCGCCGCGATGAACTTCGACCAGCCTAACCTGCGGCTGGACGTGAGCATTCCGCAGGCCTGGCTGGGCACGCGGGCGCGCGGCTACGTCAGCCCGGAAAACTGGGACCGCGGCGTGAATGCGGCCCTGCTCAACTACAACTTCAACAGCTACCTCAGCACCAGCCACGGCGTGAGCCAGACGTCGTCCTTCCTCGGTCTCAACGCGGGACTGAACCTGGGCGGCTGGCAGCTGCGCCACGATTCGACCCTGCTGATGCAGTCCGGCTCGGCGAGCGCGCCGTCGCGCCGGCGCTGGCAGAACCTCGACACCTACCTGCGCCGCGACCTGCCCGCCTGGCGCGCGCAGATGGTGATCGGCGATTCGTATACCGGCGGCGAGCTGTTCGACAGCATCAGCCTGCGCGGCGTGCGCATCGCGACCGACGACCGCATGCTGCCCGATTCCATGCGCGGCTACGCGCCGACTGTGCGCGGCGTGGCGGAGACGAATGCGAAGGTCACGGTGCGGCAGAACGGCGTGGTGCTCTATGAAACCACCGTGGCGCCGGGCCCGTTCACTATCTCCGATCTCTACGCCACCGGCTACGGCGGCGACCTCAACGTGACCGTGACGGAAGCGGACGGCCGCGTGCGCAGCTTCGCCGTGCCTTATGCCTCGGTGCCGCAGCTGATGCGCCCGGGCGTCACGCGCTTCTCCGTGGCGGCGGGCGAACTGCACGACGCGTCGATCCACGCGCATCCGGCGCTGGCCCAGGCCACGATCCAGCGCGGCTTTACCAATCTGCTGACCGGCTACGCCGGCATCGTGGCCTCGTCCGGCTACGGCGCCGCGTTGCTGGGCGGCGCGCTCAACACGCGCTACGGCGCGCTCGCCATGGACGTGACCGCGGCGCGTGCCGAGATCCCCGGCCAGTCCACGCAGAACGGCCAAAGCGTGCGCCTGAGCTACAGCAAGATCCTACCCGACAGCGACACCTCGTTCTCGTTGGCCACGTACCGCTACTCGACCAGCGGCTATCTCGGCCTGCGCGACGCCATGCTGGCGCGCGACATGGCCCGCGGCTATCGCTACGTGGATCCGACCACGGTCAGCACGATCGACGGCGTGACGGTGGGCAACTTGCTGAGCCCGGAGCAGCGCAAGGCGCTGTCGGGAGACACCAGCAACAACTTCACCGCCTACAGCAGCCAGCTCGACCGCCAGCGCAGCCGCTTCGACATCAACGTGAGCCAGCGGCTGGGCCAGCACGGCGGCTCGCTCTACGCCACCGGCTCGGCCGCCGATTACTGGAATCGCCCCGGCACCGACGTGCAGTTCCAGCTCGGCTACAACAACACGTTCCGCCGTCTCAGCTATAACCTTTCGGCCACGCGCCTGCGCGACGCCTTCGGCCATTACAGCAACCAGTTCTTCGCCAGCTTCACGCTGCCGCTGGGCGACAGCCTGCACGCGCCGATGTTCGGCGCCAGCCTCAACCGCGACAGCACGGGCCGCACGGTGGAACAGGCCACGCTCAGCGGCACCGCCGGCGTCGACAGCCAGTTCAGCTACGGCGCCACCGCCTCGCACGACCACGGCGGCGGCGGCACCGATACCGGCAACTCGGGGACGGTCTACGGCGGCTATCGCGGCCCATACGCGCAGATCAACGCCAGCTACGGTGGTGGCAAGGGCTATTCGCAGGGCTCGGTGAACGTCTCCGGCTCGATCGTGGCGCATGCCGGCGGCGTGGTGTTCGGCCAGCCGATGGGCGACACGGTGGCGCTCGTGTCCGCACCGGACGCCAAAGGTGCGCGCGTGGTCAACGCTTCCGGCGTACGGATCGGCCACGGCGGCTACGCGCTGGTGCCGTACCTCACGCCCTACAACCTCAACACGGTGCAGATCGATCCGCGCGGCCTGCCGTTGTCGGTGCAGCTGGACAGCACCAGCAGCCAGGTGGCGCCGCATGCGGGCGCGGTGGTGCTGGTGACGTTCAAGACCAGCAGCGGCCGCTCGATGATCGCGAAGGTGCGGATGGCGGACGGCAAGCCGCTGCCGTTCGGCGCCGACGTGCTCGATGAGCAGGCGCGCAGCGTGGGTGTGGTGGGCCAGGCGGGGCGCATTCTGGTGCGCGGCGCTAACGCGAGCGGCCGTTTGACGGTGCAGTGGAAAGCCCAGGACGAACAGCCCATGAGCTGCTCCTTCCCCTATGAACTGCCGGCGGCCATGAAAGGCCGCGGCGAGGTCTACGAACAGATCGAAGCGACGTGCACGCCGGGAGGCAAATCGTGATGCGCCGGGTTCCGCAGCTAGTGCTGGCGATTCTGCTTTGGCTGCCGCTTGCCGCCTATGCCAGCTGCAGCTTCACCAGTGGTTCCACTTCGAACGTCAACATCACGTTCGCCAGCTCGACCATCACCATCGATCCCAACTTGCCGGTGGGTTCGACGCTCGCGAGTTCCGCGCAGTTTGCTCCGGCGACCATTTCGCAGATCTCTTGCAATGGCTTCACCTCCACCGGCGTGCAGAATCTCGTCGGCAGCCAGCCATCCTCGAGCTCGACGATTTTCCCTACGGGCGTGGCAGGCATCGGCTATCGCGTGACCCACCCGGATACGTCGAACTACCTGCCGGCCTATCCGGGCGGCTCGATCGCCTCGGGCAGCTACCAGATGTCGGTAACGTCCGGCCTGGAGTTCGTGAAGACGGGCACCATCGCCAACGGCGCCACGGTGAGCAGCGGCACGCTCGGATACTGGAAGTACGACAACAACAAGCGCATCGAGAACTTCAATCTCAGTACGACGTTGACGTTCATGTATCCGTCTTGTTCGGTGAATACCAGCACGATCAACGTCACCCGGCCCACCGTCTCCAACACCGCCTTCAACGGCGTGGGTACCGTGGCGGGCGCGACGGTCGTACCGATCTCGCTGCAGTGCGCTTCGGGCAGCCAGCTCTACATCCAGTTCGACACGGCCACACCGGCGAGCGGATTCACTGGCGTGATCGCAGCGGCCACTGGCACCGGAAGAGCCAAGAACATCGGCGTGCAGCTGATCGACCAGACTTTCGTCCCGGTGACGTTCGGTACGCCCGCCCTGGTCGGCGCCACGCCGGACGGCCCGATGAACCTCACTTACTACGCGCGCTATTACCAAACCGCCACGCCGGTGGCCGCGGGCACGGTGAGCGCGACGGCGACCTTCACCCTCTCGTATCAGTGAACGCTCAGTCGTACGTCTGCGTGACCAGTTGCGGCTGCGCGCTCAAGTATTGGGCGAAGTAGACGATTAAGGGGTCAGAGGCGAGCGGCGTGCCGCTGGTGCTGCCCACCGACAGCGCATACGACTGCGCGAGCTGGCCCGGGGTGGCATTGGCGCGTTCCGAACAATGGAAGCGCACGGGCGAAACCGCGCCTTGCGCATCGCCTATGCGTTGCGCGCCCACCGAACAGGTAGGCTCGACCACCGCGCCGGAAAACACGACCGTCCCGCCATCGGCCATCGCCGCGGCCGGCGCGAGGGCCATCGCGACCAGGCCGACCATCAGCGTCTTGCGTACCCAGATCCGCATCCCGCCCTCCCGCGCCCCCTGAAACGGATGGGCGCTTTTCCGGTCTGTCGGCTGCCGGCGACCGGGCTTTAATGGCAAACCCGATAGCTATCTGGATTTGTGATGCAGATCACAATGCGCAAGCGTATGTCGTCAGGCCTATGCCCAAAGGTTTCAGGCCTGTCAGTGACTTACATCAATGTCGTGCGGCCTGGCCGTGGTAACGGCCGTAGATGCCCGCCAGCGCAAGGCTTTGCGCCAGCCGGCGATCGGGGCGGAAATCGGGCGGGAAAGACACGAGGCGCGACCGCGGCGGCACCGCGGTGCGAAGACCCCGCGGCTTACCGCGAAGAGATGTACTTCTCGCGCCGGATCTGCGGAATGGGCAGGCCGTATTCCTTCAGCGCGTTGAAGGCGCCGTCGACCATGTTGGGATTGCCGCAGAGATAGGCGATATCTCGGTCGGCGCTGGGCGCCAGCTCCGCCAGCACGCCCTGCACATGACCGCTGCGGTCGTTGGGGCGCGGCTCGGCGCGCGCCTGCCGGCTGAGGCAGGCATGGAAGGA
>JABLTH010088905.1_pt1 | contig 23333 bp, 12 predicted proteins | sample 7875711 | NCBI WGS metagenome assembly JABLTH01 (sample SAMN14941262, study PRJNA633318) | bioreactor metagenome | isolation source: bioreactor | place: China | collected 2019-03-05 | reverse complement strand
GATCTGCCAACCGTTGAGGTCGGTCGTGTAGATCGGGATCTGGACCTTCTCGGCCATCTTCACGACGTCGTCGGCGGGCTTCTTGCCCTGCGTGACGACGATCGCGCACAGGTCGACGAGGTTCGCGGCCGCGATGACGTTGTTGTGGATCTGCACCGTCACCAGCAGGTTGCCTGGCTTCGCGTTGGCGATGACGTCGCTCACCATGTCGGAAACGTAGACGCCCGTCACGTCCTTCTCGAAGGGCTTGGTGGCACACCTCAGCTCGAGCTGCTTGGCGAGGTCGTTGAGCATCATGGCGCACTCTCCATCGTTCGGGTTAGTCGAGCGAGGTCAGCCCGAAGTCGATCATCACCTGGCCGTGTCCGATCTGGTCGTACAGGCCGAACATGTCGGGGAGCACGAGCACCTTGCGCGCGGGGTTGCGCTGGCGCCCGTTGAAGAGCCCGTTGAGAACGGCGACCTTCTCGGGCGCGAGCCGCGTCGGCCGGCCGTCCGCCGATTCGTACGTGATCGCGACGTAGAGCGAGATGCCGTTGTCCTGCGCGATGTCGCCGATGCGGTGGATGTCGCTCGTCTCGGCGCAGCTGCCCCACCACAGCAGGCCCAGGAGCTCGTCCAGCTTCGTCACCGTGCCGCTCTCGTTGTCGCGGACGTCGAACTGGACGGCCTGCGCCATCGCCCGGAAGGCCCACATGTGCGGGCCTTCCCAGTATTCCTCGATCGGGGGCACCGGCTGCGCGGAGAAATAGGAACGCGTGAGCGGCCGGCTCATGTCGGGGCTCTTCACGTCCTGCTCGATGATGACGTGGCCGGGCCGGACGTTGACCATCTCGAACCGGGGCCGCGTCGTGTCCATGGCCATCGGGCTCTGTCCTCCGCAGGCCCGGCGTGGCGGGGCACCACGCCGTGCGCGCTGACGTCGATCGACGGGGCTGTGAATCCGTGCCGTGGAGAGGGTGGGCGCGGGGGCCGGGCGAGCCGTTCCCCGTGGGCGGATTCTAGCCCAGTCGGCGTTCTGCCATCAACTATCAAGTTAGTTTCCCATTCGGCCAAAGTCCCGGATGGCCGGTCGAAATGCGTGGCGTATGCTCGCCCGCATGGACGAAACGGCCTTCCGCTCCGGCTGCCGGGTGTGCGGCGCCGCCCTGGCTTACCTGCCCCGCGAGATCGATCAGACGTGCGCCTACTGCCGGGCGGTCCACGTTTCGGCGATGCGCTGCGCGGCGGGGGAGCACTTCGTCTGCGACGCGTGCCACGGCGCGGGCGCGCTCGAGGTCATCGAGCGGACCTGCCGCGCCGCGCCGGAGACCGACATGACCGCGCTGCTGCGGCGCGTGCGGTCCCATCCCGCGATCCCGTTGCACGGGCCCGAGCACCACGCGCTGGTGCCGGGCATCGTGCTCGCCTGCTGCCGCAACGCGGGGCTCGACCTCGACGACGCGCGCCTCGCCGAGGCGATCCGTCGCGGCGGGCGTCATCCCGGCGGCGCGTGCGGCTACCTCGGGGCGTGCGGCGCGGCGGTGGGCCTCGGCGCGGCGTTCTCCGTCGCGCTCGGCGCGACGCCGACCGAAGGGCCCCTCCGCGGCGACGTGATCCTCGTGGTCGCCGACGCCCTGGCGCGCATCGGCGCGCAGGGCGCGGCACGCTGCTGCCAGCGCGACGTCTGGCTGGCGCTGCAGGTCGCGGCCGAGGCCGCGCCGCGGCTCCTCGGGGTGCACCCGACCGCCGGGGGCGCATTCGACTGCGAGCAGTTCCCGGCCAACGCCGAGTGCGCGCTCGAGGCGTGTCCGCTGCACCCGCTGCGCGGGTGACGGGGCGTCGACTCCCGATTGCAATCTCGGCATCCCGCGAGCGGTTCCGAGCCCCGGATCCGGGGCCGGGAAAGCTCGGCCCCCAGGACACGAACAGGCGCGGGCGCTTGCGAAAGCGGCTCGACGTTTGCACCCTGTCATGGGTTGGAATTCCGGGAGGCTCCCTCATGAGGCACCAGCTGCGAGTCCCGGCCCGTTCCTTCGGCCTGGCTCTGCTCCTTGCCGCGGCCGTCGCATCCGCCGCCACGGGTGCGGCCAACAAGGGCACGCTCCGCGTCTCCGCGAACTATCACCCCGGCGGGTCCACCACCGCCGAGCAGCAGGCCATCGCGCGCACGCACGACCTCGTCGTGCTCGGCACGGGCTGGGCCGACAACGGGCCGCCGCAGACGTACTACGACACGAACCCGAACATCGTCGCCGTCGTGTACCAGAGCTGGTTCGACAACGGGCCCGGCAACCCGGACTGGGGCACCGTGAGCCAGCACGAGGACTGGTTCTACCACGACGCCAGCGGCTTCCGCGTGGCGACCTACTCGACCGCGCAGAACGCGGACTGCAAGCCGGCGCAGTGCCCCACCAACGCCGCGCTGTGCAATTGCCGCTTCGGCATGAACCTCGGCAACGCCGCGTACCGCTCGTACGTCGCGACGCGCTTCACCGACATCGTGACCGGCGGCGGCGCATGGGGCGGACCGCGCGGCTTCGACGGCGTCTTCATGGACAACACGTTCCCCTCGTGGCCGTACCGGCCGGCGAAGGTCTCGAGCGGCTGGGTCAGCGCGACGCCGGTGCTCGCGGGCGGCGCGACGCAGACCGAGGCCGACTGGGTCGCCGACCAGCAGGGCTTCATCCAGGCGATGAAGAACGCGGTCGGCGCGAACAAGACGCTGCTCTTCAACGGCTGCAGCGCGAGCGCGAGCTCGCCGTCGTGGAAGACGAACTCCTACGCCTACCTGCAGTACGCGGACGGCTGCACGATGGAGGACTGGGTCGTGTCGGGCGCCGACCTCGCGGCGGTGCCGAAGACGGGCTCGGCGTTCCAGCAGGACCTCGACCTGTTCCAGGGCGTGAACGACCGCGGCAAGTGGTCCACGCCCCTGATCGGCGGCGGCGTGCACGATCCGGGCGTGAACCGTTACGGGATCGCGGCCGCGCTCCTGGTCTGGAGCGGCCCGCACACCACGATGAACTTCTGGAAGGGCACCGCGCTCGAGGCGATCGCCGGACGGTTCGCGACGACGTTCCCCGAGGCCGCGGTCGACCTCGGCACGCCGCTCGCGACGTACGAGCGGCTGACGAACGGCGTGCACTCGCGCAAGTTCAGCGCGGGGCGCGTGCTGCTGAATGCGACGACGGCCTCGCAGACCGTGACGCTCGACGGGCCGATGAAGACGATCGAGGGCGCGACGGTGACGAGCGTGACGCTCGCGTCGGGCCGCGCCGAGATCCTGCTCGGCGGCTCGACCGGCAACACGCCGCCGGGCGACGTGCAGAACCTCAAGCGCAACGACATCCACTGAAGGCCGGGAGGGCCCGGTCCCCGCGGGACGGGTTCAGGCGTTCGGTCGGTGCGGCCGGGCCGGGGCCCCGGGCACGGTGGCCCGCGCGGCGACGAGCCGCTGCAGCACGGGCTGCAGTTCGCGCGTGATGTCCGGCTTGCAGACGAAACCGTCGGCGCCGACGCGCGCGGCCTCGCCACGCTCGACGGAGCTGTCCCAGAACGACATCAGCACGACGTGCGGCGCGCGCGGCTGCGCCTTGAGGATCCGCGTCGTCTCGAGCCCGCCGAGTCCGGGCATGCCGATCTCCATCAGCACGACGTCGGGCCGGACGCGATCGGTCCACAGGAGCGCGTCCTCGCCGGATCGGACGCAGGCGACGAGGCCGACCTCGGGCTGGTGCTCGAGCCAGTGTCGGCAGGACGCGAGACACTCGGCGTTGTCGTCCACGACGAGGACGGCCAGCCCGGCGGCGGTCATGTTTCCCCGGATCCTCCGCGCACCGCTCGCGGTGCAGGGGGAGCGTCCCCTGAAACGGGGCGGCGGACAATGGGGGATTGACCGAGAGCGGGTCAGCAATTTCCCTAGGGGAAAGGCCGTCGGACGTTACGGACTCCGCCGCGGCGTTCAGTCCTCGTCGGACACGAGTCCCGAGCGGATCGCGAACTTCACGAGCCCCTGGATCGTGTGGATCCCCAGCCGCTCCATGATCTGCGCGCGGTGCGTGTCGACCGTCTTCGAACTGATCTCGAGCCGGAAGCCGATCTCCTTCGCGGTCAGCCCTTCGCCGATCAGCTTGAGGATCTCGCGCTGCCGCGGTGACAGCCCGGCCAGCGGATCGGCCGGTCGCGGTCCGCCACGCAGCGAGGCCACGACCGCCTGCGAGATCCCCGCGGACAGGTACACGTCCCCGCGCGCCACGCACTCGAGCGCTGCGGGCAGCTCCGCCACGGCCGCGCTCTTCTGCAGGTAGCCGCACGCGCCGGCCTGCAGCGCGTCCGCGACGTAGCTCTCCTTGGCGTGCATCGAGAGGACGACGACGCGCGTCGGCAGGTGGTCCTTGACGACGCGGTCGATGATCTCGAGCCCGTTGAGCCCGGGCATCGTGATGTCGACGATCGCGATGTCGGGGCGGCTGGAGCGGATCAGGTCGAGCGCCTCGAGGCCGTCGCCGGCCTCGGCGACCACTTCGACGCCGGGGATCGAGGCGAGCAGCGCACGGATCCCGGCACGGACCAGGGTGTGGTCGTCCGCGAGGAGGACCCGCCGTGCGGCCGTTCCGCTCACGTCTCGATCTCCGCGGGTAGCGTAGCGCAGACTTCCGTCCCCTGTCCCGGGGCCGTGCGCCACACCAGCGTGCCACGCAGCGATTCGACCCGTTCGCGCATGCCGAGCAGCCCGAGGTGCCGGCCCGCCGCGGCATGGGCCAGGACCTCCTCCACGTCGAAGCCACGGCCGTCGTCGCGCACCTTGATATCGAGCGCCGTGCCGTGGCCGGTCACGCCGACCCAGATCCACCCGGCGGCCGCGTGGCGCAACGCGTTGGTGACGGACTCCTGGACCACGCGGAAGGCGGCGGTCTCGATCTCGGGCGCGTAGCGCGGCAGGTCCGGCGCCGCGTCGTATTCGATCGTGAGCCCCGTGCGCCGCGACTGGGACTCGAGGAAGCTGCGCAGCGCGGCGACGAGCCCGCGCTCGTCGAGCAGCGGCGGGCGCAGGTCGAGCGAGAGGTCGCGCACGCGGTCGATGATGCGCTGCAGGAGCGCGGCGGTGTCCCCCATCGTCGGGTCCGGCGTTCCCTTCCCCGTCGTGCGCTCGATGAGGTCGAGCGTGATCTTCGCCGCGGTCAGGGCCTGGCCCATCTCGTCGTGCAGCTCGCGCGCGATGCGCTTGCGCTCGTCTTCCTTCGCGAGCTCGAGGCGCCGCGTCAGCGCGCGCAGGTTGCCGTACGCGACGCGCAGCTGCTCCTCCTTGGTGCGCGACTCGGCGAGCGCGGCCTCGCGCTGCTGCTGCAGCAGGACCAGCTCCTGGTTGCGGCGCTCGAGGCCGATCACGCGCACGCGGTGGCCGGTGAACACGACGGCGGCGATGACGAGGAGCCCCAGCGCGCGGAACCAACCCGTCATCCAGACCGGCGGGATCACGTCGATCACGAGGTGCGGCGTCGTCTCGTTCCACATGCCGGCATCGTCGCGGCCGCGCGCGACGAACTCGTGCGGTCCGGGATCGAGCTTGCCGAACGTGACGCTGTGCGAGGGGCCGAGGTCGGACCACGGCGTGTCGTTCGGACCGAGGCGGTACGCGTAGCGGTGGCGCGAGGGGTCGCCCGAATCGAGCACGGCGAAATCGACCGTGAGGGCCTCGCCGTAGTGCACGGACACGCGCTCGAGCCCCCAGGCCGGCCGGTCGGTGCCGAGCGCGCCGGCCACGGTGCGGACCGAGGTGATCACGATCGGCGAGGGCGCGATCGCGGGAAAGTCCGAGCCGCTCGCGATCGCGAGGCCGCCCTTGATCGTCCCGAAGAAGAGGTGCGTGCGTCCGCGCCACACGGAGGCCTGGTTGAACTCGGCGGCGGGCAGTCCGTCGGCGGCGCGATAGTTGCGGAACGCCTTCCGCTCGCTGTCGAACCGCGACAGGCCGTCGCGCGTCCCGATCCACAGGTTGCGCGCGTCGTCCGCCGCGATGCTCATCACGTTGTCGTCCGCGAGCCCGTCCGCGGCGGTGATCCGCGCGAACGAGATGCCGCCGTCCGCGGCCTCGACCATGCGGTCGACGCCACCCCCGCCGGTGCCGATCCAGACCGTGCCCTGGGCGTCCTCGACGATCGCCGTCACGTTGTGGTGGCTCAGCGACGCGGGATCGGCCGGGACCGGGCCGAAACGGCGGAAGCGGCCCGTGGCGCGATCGAACACGCCCAGTCCGCCGGAGCGCGTGCCCACGAGCAGGCGCCCGCGATGGTCCTCGCGGATCGTCGTGACGTAGTTGTCGGGAATCGACGCCGCGTCCTTCGGATCGTTCGCGAAGTGGTCGAACGAGCGCCCGTCGGGACGCTGGCGCTGCAGCCCGCCTTCGCCGGTTCCGACCCACAGCACGCCCTGCGCGTCGATGAACAGGGCCGAGACGTATCCCTGGCCGAGGCTGCCGGGCACGTTGGGATCGTGGGCGAAGCTCTCGAAGGCTCCGGTCTCGGGATCGACGGAGAGGAGCCGGTCGGGGCAGCCGATCCACAGCCGGCCCGCACGATCGACGGCCAGCCGCAGCATGCTCGGGTTGAGGGCGGCGATCCGCCGCTGCAGCGGCTCGAACGGGCGGAAGGTCCGCTCCCCGGGCGCGCGCACGAACAGTCCTCCGCCGGAGCTCGCGAGCCAGGTCCGCCCGCGCTCGTCTTCGACGAGGGCGGTGACGTCGGCCGCGCTCGCGCTCGCGACGCCCTCCTGCACCAGCGCTTCGAACTCCGGCGGCAGCGTGCGCAGCCGCTGCAGCCCGTTCTCCCACGTGCCGACCCACAGCGCGCCCGGCCCGTCGGCGAACATCGTGATGATGCGGCTCGGGCGGCTGCCCGGGCTCAGGCCGGCCGACAGGTCGAACGGGCGCAGCGCGCGCTTCGCCGGGTCGAACGCGAACAGCCCGGCGAGCGTGCCGACCCACAACGGACCGCCCGGCGCCTGCGCGAGCGAGCTCACGATCAGCCGGTTCTTGTCGCTTTGTGGATCGGGGTCGAGGCACGGACCGTCCGTTTCGCCGGCCGCGTCGGCCCGGCACAGGCCGCGGTCGGTCCCGAGCCACATCGCGCCGCCGCCCGCGGGAAGCAGCGCGAACACGGCGGGCGTCACGCGGCGGTGCGTGAAGCGTCCCGTCCGCGCGTCGCGGATCGACAGGCCGTCGCCGATCGTGCCGACCCACAGGTCGCCGTTCGCGGCCACGTGCAGCGCGTACGTGTAGGTGCCCGCGGGCGCGTCCGGCCCCGGCGGCGCCTTCTTGCCGTCGTTCTGCAGGAAGCGCACCGCGCGCCCGGTCGCGGGATCGAAGCGGTTCAGGCCGCGCTGCGTGGCGATCCACAGCGTGCCGTCGCCGGCCGCCGCGATCGCGTTGACGCTGTCGTGGCTGAGCGACCGGTCGTCCTTCGGGTCGTGGCGCCAGCTCGTGAACGTCCAGCGCGCGCGGTCGAGGAGCGCGAGGCCGCCGGTGTTGGTGCCGATCCACAGGCGGCCCTGCGGGTCCTCGTAGACCGTGCGGATCGCGTTGTCCGGCAGCGATCCCGGCTCGCCCGGCCGGTGCTCGAAGCGCCGGTAGCCCGTGCCGTCGAACAGGTACAGGCCCTGCCGCGTCCCGACCCACTGGAATCCGGTCCGGTCGCGCGTGACGGCGGTGATCATCTCCGCGTTGAGACCCGCGCCCGGGCCGACGCGATCGACGACCTGCGCGCGCACGGAGAGCACGGCGGCCAGGACGAGGGCCGCGACGGGCACGACGCGCCGGGCGGACGGGATCACGAGCGCAAGATACCGCGGTCGGAGTGCGACGGCCGCCGCGCCGGACGGCCTTTGCGCGCGGCCCACGAAAAGGCCGTCTCCTCGGCATCCCGCCCGATTTTCCGCTCGGCGCGCTGGCCCGATCGCCGTATATCGGAGCGCACTGGAGGGGAGAGGGCGCCGCGACGGCACGGGATCACATGACCCGTCTGCCGCGGAGAGTTTCCCATGCGCGTTTCGATCGGCCGCGCCTGCGCCGCCGTTGCCTTGCTCGTGTTCAGTGCAGCGCCCGCGCCGGCCCAATGGCAGGACACCCCACTCAGCCGTTTCGACCAGCGGAGCGGACCCGGCTATCACGTCGCCGTCGCGGGGCTCGGTACGGCCAACGGCGCGAGCACGATCACGATCGACGTCCCCGGCGATCCGGTGGCGGCGTGGATCTACTGGTCCGGCGAGATCTTCACCGGCGGCCACCCCAGCCCGACGGTCACGCTCGGCGGCGGCGGCGGGCTCGCCGGACCGATCGTCCTGCCGCTGCTCTCGGTTCCGCCCGAGGAGGTCGGTCGACGACTGCCCCTCGCGGAGGACGGATTCGGTGGCGAGGTCGTCATGCGCGCCTCCGTTCCGCCGAGCGCGTTCATCCGCGGAACGAACACGTTCACGATCGATCCGATCAACACGACCGACCCGATCGGCCCGCCCGCCCCTCCGGGGCAGGGCGACGGCAACGCGCCGTACTACTTCCGCCAGTACGGCGTGGCGATGATCGTGCTCTACCCCTCTCCGAACCCGAGCGGCACGCGCGAACTGATCTCGCTGCACGGCGCCGACGTCGCGAACTACTTCCGGGCGTTCTTCGAGGCACCCGCAACGCCCGCGGAAGCGAACAGCAACGTGATCTGCTTCGACTTCGCGCCGCTCGCGTGCGGCCGGTTCGCCAAGCTGTCGATCGGCGTTGGCGGCGTGCTCGACGTGACCGCACCCCCGGCCGTGGGCGTCGTCTCGGGCGAGCGTACCTGGTTCCAGCACGGCGCGGGCCCCAAGCCGGCGTCGCTCGTCGGCACGGCCACCGTGCTCGAGGACGACCAGCTCGACCGTCCGCCGCTGCACCGCGGCGAGCGCCTCGCCATCTTCGATCGCGAAGTGGCCCTCGGTGCTTCGGACACCTGGGCCTGCTTCCAGCACGAGATGAAGCCGTTCGTGGACGGCCAGTACGTCGCCCAGAACTTCACCACCCACCTCGCCGCGCTCGAGATCGATCGCGCGTGCAGCACGGGCTGCCTCACCAAGGGGCCGGGATTCTGGTCCAAGCACCCCGAGATCGCGGCGCTGTACCTCCCGGCGACGAGCTGCGGCCTCGCACTCGACAGCACCGCGGCCGGAACCGGCTCCTCGGTGCTCGAGGACCTGTGCTTCAACGGCGGTGACGCGCGCACCGCCAGCACGTCGACGCAGCAGCTGATGCTCGTGCGCCAGTGCACGGCGGCCCAGCTGAACCTCGCGGCGACGCGCGCGGGCGGCGGCGACTGCAGCACGTGGAAAGCCGAGGACCAGGAGCGCGACGACACGTCGGCGCTCAACATCGTCCAGCGGATCACGGACTGCTGCGAGACGACGTGCCCCTCCGGCATGAGCGGGCCGCGACTCGACAAGACCGGATGCATCGAGGACCTGCGGGAGTTCAACCGGTCGAAGTCGACGATGTCGCCGTTCGGCCCGTTCGTGAGCCCCGGTCACGGCGACAAGAACCTGTGCCGGGCGGCGAAGGGCAACGGGTTCGTCAACCGGACCGACGCGACCGGGCACACGCGCACGTACGGACCGAAGGGCAAGAGCAAGGAGTGCGACTCGGACGACGACGACGACTGAGTCTTGCGCGTGACCGACGGGATCGGGCCGGGACGACCTCCCGGCCCGATCCTCTGTCTCAGTAGCGGACCTGCAGTGAGACGGTCGCGGTCCGCCCCGGCTCGTAGACGAGCGCCCCGGAGCGGTACGGATCGCGTGCGAACGACAGGTTCTCGCGGTACGCGCGATCGAAGAGGTTGTCGGCGCCGAGCGTGACGGACACGCGCCCGAAGGTCACGCCCGCACGCACGTTCCACACGCCCCAGCCCGCCGTCGGCACCTCGAGGGCGTCGCTGTTGACCCGCTCCTGCGCGGCCGCGGCCAGCACCTCGTTCTCGAGGAACCAGCGGCCCGTGTCGTAGCGCACCGCCAGCCGGCCGCGCAGCGGCGGCAACTCGGGCATGGTCGCGTCGTGGACGCCGGCCGCGGGATCGACGCCCAGGCGGCCGCGCACGCTCGACGCCCCGGCCGAGACGAGCCATCGCGCGCCGGGCGCCCAGCGCAGCGTCAGTTCACCACCCCACGAGCGTGCGCCCGTGTTGGCGTACGACCGCGCGCGCGTGTTCACGACGCCGGGAACGTCACGCTGCTTCGTTCGCGGCACCACGGCCACGTGGTCCCGGATCGAGGCCGCGAACACGCTCACCTCGAGCGAGAGACCGGTGCCTTCGCCCACCACGAGGCCGAGGTCGAGTTCGGTGTTGCGCGGCGGCTCGAGCCCGGGGTTGCCGGTCCAGTCCGTGCCCATGCGCTGGAGGCCGAAGAAGCGCTCGACGGGATCCGGCACCTGCATCGAGTACCCCAGCGCGACGCTCGTCCGCAGCGCGGAGGACGGCCGGTCGGTCCACCGGACGTTGGCGGCCACGAGCGTGTCGTCGCGCGTGCGCTCCGTGATGGCGTTGTACGCGGACCAGAGCGCGACGGGCGCGGCGTCCGCGGTCGCGCGCGAGCGCACGCGGTCCACGCGCGCGCCAAACGCGAGCGTCGTCCGTGCGCTGCGCAGCGCGTCCCACGACGCGAAGGCGCCGGCCGAGTCGACGTGCACGTCGGGGATCGAGGACTGGGGGGCGTATTGCCGCAACGCGAGCAGCGTCGCGGCGTCCCACCGCCGCTGGTAGGCGCCGACGCCGAGCGTCACGCGCGGGAGGTCGAGCGTGACCTGCTCGTCGGCGATGCGCGAGGTCGCGAACGTCGCCATGCTGTACGGCCGCGGCATCGCGCCCGCCGTCGCGCGGTAGCGGTCGTCCATGTCGTGTTCGACGCGGGAGAGGCTCGCAGCGGCCGCGAGGCGGCGCACGCGGGGCCACGGCGCCTCGACGACGTACGCTGCGCGGAACCGCTGCGCCTCGTCGCGTGGCGAGTCCATCTGCAGGTACGGATACAGCGCGCCGTCCGCGCGCTGGCGCGTGGCCTGCAGCTCGACGCGCTGCCCGGCCGCGGGCACGACGCTTCCCGTGGCCCAGACGGTGCGCACGTCGAACGCGCGCAGACCCTGCGCCAGCCCGCCGTAGTTCGAGCGCGCGGTGAAGCGCAGCCCGTCCCCGTCGGCATACGGATCGCTGCGGCGCGACGAGGCTCCGGCGAGCAGCGACCAGCGCTCGGCGCCGTACGACACCGTCGCCGCGGGCGCCACGTAGCCGGCCGTTCCGAAGCCGAGCGCCGCGCTCGCGTGGAGGCCGGGGCCGGGGCGGCGCGTGACGATGTTCACGCTGCCGCCCAGCGCGCCCGGGTGCGCGACGTCGAACGGCCCCTTCCGCACTTCGATGCGCTCGACCTCGGCGAAGTCGACGTGGAATGCGGGCGGGTCCATGCGGTTCGGGCACGCGCCGTGAACGGGGTGGCCGTCGACGAGCACGGGCACCGCGTCGTTGCGAAAGTTCCGGACCACGACGTCGTTCGCGATCCCGCCCTTCCGCACTTTCTGCACCCCCTCCAGGCGTGCGAGCGCCTCGCCGGGATCGCGGGCGAAGGACTCGCGGATCTCGCGCGCCTCGAGCGCGGCGCGCGGGCTTGGCGCCACGACCTCGACGCGCGCGACGCCCGCGGGCACGCGCAGCGTGACCTGCGCGACGCGCCCCGCGCTCAGCGTGACCCGCTCGGGCGGAGCGCTGCCGGCGGCCAGGACCGCCTGCGCGACGTACTCGCCGGGCTCGAGAGCCGGGGAGCGGAACATCCCGTTCTCGTCGGTGACGAGGGTCCACGGGTCGTGGCGCGCGTGCACGAGGGTGACGACGGCGCCGGGGACCGGATCGCCGTGCGGATCGACGACGCGGCCCGTGAGCGCGGCCGTGGGCGGTGCGGCGCGGGCGGCGGGAGTGACGAGGACGACGAGGGCGAGAAACGACGCGACGACAGCGGCGCGGCGCTCCCGCCGCGCTCCCGGTGACGACGACATGACGAGGCCTCCTTCGAAGCGAACACGGAGAGCCCGCCGCGGGCGGCGGGCCGGTGACGACGGTGGTCGTCACGCTTCGGGAGGCGGGACGGGCGGGGCCTCGGACCACGTGCCGGCGGTGCGGCGCGGCACGGGCAGCCGGAGCCTGAGACGCGCGGAAGGCGCGGGCTCCGGTCCCGGCGGCGGGCGCAGCACCTCGCTGCGGACCAGGGTGCGGTGCGCGGCCGCGGGCCCACCCTCCTCGTCCGCGGTTCCGCCGCCGCACGCCCGTGCGCTCGCGGCCGTGCTCGCCGCCGTGCCGTGGCCCGCACAGCACGACGGCGCCGCGGCGCGCGCGGCGCCGCCGGCCCAGCACGTGCAGCCGCAGTTGTGCTCGGCGGTGCAGTGGCACGGGGCGACGTGGAACGGAGCGAGGAACGGGAGCAGCAGCGACAGCGCGAGCGCAAGTCGCCGGAACGGGCGGCCCCGCGGCGGGTGAAGTGCGGTGCGGGCGCGCATGCGCGTGCGCAGCGTAACCCGCCCGCGCGATCGCGGGCGAGCACTAACGGCGCGCGCACGCCGTTAACGCGGGGCGGACAGAAAACGGGCCGGGCGTGTGGCCCGGCCCGTCGTGGATCCGTGTGATTCCCGCTACTTCACGGGCGGCGGCGGCAGCGTGAGCCCGCCGGCGAGCAGCTGCGCGAGCGCGGCCTCGTCGGCACCGGTCTCGAGCGCGAGGAGATCCTCCTCGGGCTCTTCCTCGGCGATCTGCGGGGCCGGCATCTCGTAGTCGCGGTACGGCGACGCGCCGGTCCCGGCCGGGATCAGCCGGCCCATGATCACGTTCTCCTTGAGACCGTTCAGCTGGTCCACCGCGCCGCGGATCGCCGCCTCGGTCAGGACACGCGTCGTTTCCTGGAACGACGCCGCCGAGACGAACGACTCCGACAGCAGCGAGGCCTTGGTGATCCCGAGGAGCAGCGGGCGGCCCATCGCCGGCTGGCCGCCTTCCGCGATCACGCGCTCGTTCTCGCGGCGGAAGCGGAACCGGTCGACGCGGTCTTCGAGCACGAACTCCGTGTCGCCGACCTCCTCGATCTGCACCCAGCGCATCATCTGCCGGGCGATCACCTCGATGTGCTTGTCGTTGATGTCGACGCCCTGCAGCCGGTAGACCTCCTGGATCTCGTTGACGAGGTACTCCTGGAGGCGGTTCTCACCGAGCACGCGCAGGATGTCGTGGGGGTTCTTCGGGCCGTCCATGAGGGCGTCGCCGGCACGCACGCGCTCGCCCTTGCGGACCGTGATGTGCTTTCCCTTCGGGATCTTGTAGTCCCGGCGGTCGCCGTCGTCGCTCCTGACGTAGACCGGGATGAAGCCCTTCACGCGCTCGGCCTGCTCGTCGTACTCGACCTCGCCGTCGATTTCCGAGATCACCGCGGGCTCCTTCGGCTCGCGCGCCTCGAACAGCTCGACGACGCGGGGCAGACCGCCCGTGATGTCCTTGGTCTTCGTGGTCTCGCGCGGGATGCGCGCGAGCACGTCGCCCGGCTTGATCTCCTCGCCGTCCTCGACCTGCAAGAGCGCCTTCTCCGGCAGCAGGTGCGAGCGGACCTTCTCCTTGCCCCGGCGGATCACGATCTTCGGGACCTTGGAGTCGTCCTTCGACGGGATGATCTTCTTCTGCACGAAGCCCGTGACTTCGTCCTGCTCTTCCTTGACCGTGATGTTCTCGATCACGTCCTGGAACTCGACCACGCCCGCCTCCTCGGTGAGGATCGCGAACGTGTACGGGTCCCACTCGAGGAGCAGGGTGCCGGGCTTGATGCGGGAGCCGTTCTCGACCTTGAGCACGGCGCCGTAGGCCACGGCGTGGCGCTCGAGCTCGCGGCCGCGGGTGTCCTTGATCAGGAGGTTGCCCTGGCGGGACAGCGCGACGTTGTCGCCCGCGCGGTTCTTCACCGCGGTGACGCTCAGGTATTCGACGGTGCCCTCGTTGCGGGACTCGGCGAACGACTGCTCGTGCACCTGGCTCGCCGTACCGCCGATGTGGAACGTACGCATCGTCAGCTGCGTGCCCGGCTCGCCGATCGACTGCGCGGCGAGCACGCCGGTGGCCTGGCCGATCTCGACCAGCTTGCCGGTGGACAGGTCGCGGCCGTAGCACAGGCGGCACACGCCGCGCGACGACTCGCAGGTGAGCACGGAACGGATCTTGACGCGGTCGATGCCGGCGAGCTGCACCTGCTCGGCCAGGTCCTCCGACATCAGCTGGTTCGCGTCGACGAGCAGTTCGCCGTTGGTCGGGTCGTACACGGGTTCGAGGGCCACGCGGCCGACGATGCGGTCGCGCAGCGACTCGATGACCTCGCCGCCCTCGACGATGGCCTGGGCCGGGATGCCGTCGATCGTGCCGCAGTCCTCGTCGGTGATGATGACGTCCTGCGCCACGTCGACGAGACGCCGCGTGAGGTAGCCGGAGTCGGCCGTCTTGAGCGCCGTGTCGGCGAGACCCTTGCGCGCGCCGTGCGTCGAGATGAAGTACTGCGCCACCGTGAGGCCTTCACGGAAGTTGGCCGTGATCGGCGTCTCGATGATCTCGCCCGACGGCTTGGCCATCAGGCCGCGCATGCCGGCCAGCTGGCGCATCTGCTGCTTGGAGCCTCGCGCGCCGGAGTCGGCCATGATGTAGATCGGGTTGAAATCGCTCTTCGGGTCGTCGTCGACCGTCTTCATGTACTTGAACATGGCCTCGGCCACGCGGTCGGTGACGTCGGACCAGATGTTGACGACGCGGTTGTAGCGCTCGCCGAAGGTGATCGCGCCCTCGCGGTACTGCTGCTCGACCTCGATCTGCTGCTTGCGCGCCTCTTCGACCAGCTTCTCCTTTTCCTGCGGGATGACCATGTCGTCGATCCCGATAGAGATGCCGGCGCGGGTCGCGTAGCGGAAGCCGACTTCCTTGAGCTTGTCGACGAGCTGCACCGTGGCGTGGTGGCCGTAGCGCAGCTGGCAGAAGTTGACCAGCTCGGAGAGGCCCTTCTTCTTGAGGAGGCCGTTGATGTACGGGAAGCCGCCCGGCATGGCCTGGTTGAAGATCACGCGGCCGACGGTGGTGTCGATCAGGTCGTCGTCGACGTTCGTGATCGGCGCCCGCAGGATGTCCTGCGTGTCGTACAGCGTGGTCAGGTCCATGAACGGACCGGTGTAGCGCACGCGGATCGGCGTGAGGCTGCCGATGCGGCCCGACTCGTGGGCCACCAGCACGTCCTCGATGCGCGCGAAGACGCGGCCCTCGGCCTCGTGGCCGCGCTTCACCTTCGTCAGGTAGTAGATGCCGAGCACCATGTCCTGCGAGGGCACGGCGATCGGCTTGCCCGACGCCGGCTTCAGCAGGTTCGACGTCGACATCATCAGGACGTGCGCCTCGGCCTGCGCGCGCGTCGAGAGCGGCACGTGCACGGCCATCTGGTCGCCGTCGAAGTCGGCGTTGAACGCGGTGCAGACCAGCGGGTGGATCTGGATCGCCTTGCCTTCCACCAGCTGCGGCTCGAAGGCCTGGATGCCGAGGCGGTGGAGCGTCGGGGCGCGGTTCAGGAGCACCGGGTGGTCCTGGATCACCTCTTCGAGGATGTCCCAGACCTCGGGGCGCTCGAGCTCGACCATCTCCTTGGCGGCCTTGATCGTCGAGACGATCCCGCGCTCCTCGAGCTTGTTGTAGATGAACGGCTTGAACAGCTCGAGGGCCATCTTCTTGGGCAGCCCGCACTGGTGCAGCTTGAGCTCGGGGCCGACCACGATCACCGAACGGCCGCTGTAGTCGACGCGCTTGCCGAGCAGGTTCTGGCGGAAGCGGCCCTGCTTGCCCTTGAGGGCGTCCGACAGCGACTTGAGCGGCCGGTTGTGGGTCGAACGCAGCACGCGGCCGCGGCGCCCGTTGTCCATCAGGGCGTCGACGGCTTCCTGCAGCATGCGCTTCTCGTTGCGGACGATGACGTCCGGCGCGCGCAGGTCGAGCAGCTTCTTGAGCCGGTTGTTGCGGTTGATCACCCGGCGGTAGAGGTCGTTGAGGTCCGAGGTGGCGAAGCGGCCGCCCTCGAGCGGGACCAGCGGGCGCAGTTCGGGCGGGATGACCGGGATCACGTCCAGGATCATCCACTCCGGCTTGTTGCCCGACTTGCGGAACGCGTCGACGACCTTCAGCCGCTTGGCGAGCTTCTGCCGCTTCTGCAGCGAGGTCTCGATGCGCATCTGCGCGCGCAGCTCGACCGCGAGGGTCTCGATCTCGACCCGCGCGAGCAGGGACTTGATCGCCTCGGCGCCCATCATCGCCTCGAACGAGCCGATGCCGTACTTCTCGCGGGCCTGGCGGAAGTCCTCCTCGCCGAGCAGCTGGCCCGGCTGGAGGTCCGTCCCCATCGGGTCGGTGACCGTGTAGGCCTCGAAGTACAGGATGCGCTCGAGGTCCCGCTTGCTGATGTCGAGCAGGTGGCCGATGCGCGACGGCAGCTGGTGGAAGAACCAGACGTGCGACACCGGCGAGGCCAGCTCGATGTGGCCCATGCGCTCGCGCCGCACCTTGGACTGGGTGACCTCGACGCCGCACTTGTCGCACACGACGCCGCGGTGCTTCATGCGCTTGAACTTGCCGCAGAGGCACTCCCAGTCCGTGGTGGGACCGAAGATCTTGGCGCAGAACAGACCATCGCGTTCCGGCTTGAAGGTCCGGTAGTTGATCGTCTCCGGCTTGGTCACTTCACCGTACGACCACGAACGGATCTTCTCCGGACTCGCGAGGCTGATCCGGATCGCCGTGAAATCGTTGATCGTCCTCGCCTTGTCGAAGAAGAGCGAGCTCTTGCTCAAGGCCTTGCCTCCTTCCGGGCTGCACGCCCGGGGTCGGGCCGTGGTGCCATGGGGTCAACGGGCGCGGTGCGGCGCGGGCCGCTCCGCGCCCGGTTCACATCGTCGTCTCGGCCTGGTGCTCGGTCATCAGCTCGACGTCGAGACACAGGGCCTGGAGTTCCTTCACCAGCACGTTGAACGACTCGGGGAGACCGGGCTCGATCCAGCTCTGGCCCTTGACGATGGCCTCGTAGATCTTGGTCCGGCCGAACACGTCGTCCGACTTGCAGGTCAGGAGCTCCTGCAGCACGTGCGCCGCGCCGTAGGCCTCGAGAGCCCACACTTCCATTTCGCCGAAGCGCTGGCCGCCGAACTGCGCCTTGCCGCCCAGCGGCTGCTGGGTGATGAGCGAGTACGGGCCGATCGAGCGCGCGTGGATCTTGTCGTCCACGAGGTGCGAGAGCTTCATCAGGTAGATGTAGCCGACCGTCACGCGCTGCTCGAACCGTTCGCCGGTCATGCCGTCGAACAGCCAGGTCTGGCCGTCGTCGGACAGGCGGGCGCGGTCGAGGAACGTCTTGATGTCGTCTTCGCGCGCGCCGTCGAAGACCGGCGTGGCGAAGTGCAGCCCGAGCGCCTTCCCCGCCCAGCCGAGGTGCGTCTCGAGCACCTGGCCGACGTTCATTCGGGAGGGCACGCCGAGCGGATTGAGCACGACGTCCACGTGGGTCCCGTCCGGGAGGTACGGCATGTCCTCGCGCGGCAGGATCTTGGCGATGACGCCCTTGTTGCCGTGGCGGCCGGCCATCTTGTCGCCGACCGACAGCTTGCGCTTCATCGCGATGAACACCTTGACCAGCTTGATGACGCCGGGGGCGAGCTCGTCGCCCTTCTCGAGCGTCTCGATCCGGCCGCGGTGGAAGTCTTCGAGCAGGCGGATCTTCTTGCGGGTGCGGTCGGCGATCTTGCGGATCGCCTCGCTGGTCGCGGTCTTCTTGTACTTCACGTCGAGGCGCAGCAGGTCTTCCGTCGGGACGTCCTTCAGGATGTCGCGGGTGAGGATCGTGCCGGCGGGCAGGAGCTCGCGGCCGTCGTCACCGGAGACCAGCGCGCCCTGCAGCAGCTCGCCCTCGAGGAGGTCGACGATCAGGCGCCGGTTCTCCTCCTGCATGATCCGCTTCTCGTCCTGGAGGTTCTTCTCCCAGCGGCCGATCTGCTCGCCCTCGATCGAGCGGTGGCGCAGGTCCTTGTCGACGCCCTTCCGGGCGAAGACGCGGACGTCGACGATGATGCCCTCGATGCCCGGCGGGGTCGTCAGCGACGCGTCGCGCACGTCGCCCGACTTCTCGCCGAAGATCGCGCGGAGCAGCTTCTCTTCCGGCGTCAGCTGGGTCTCGCCCTTGGGCGTCACCTTGCCGACGAGGATGTCGCCCGGCTTCACGTGCGCGCCGATGCGGATGATGCCGCTCTCGTCGAGGTCCTTCAGGAACTCTTCGGAGACGTTGGGGATGTCGCGCGTGATCTCCTCGGGGCCGAGCTTGGTGTCGCGCGCCTCGATCTCGAACTCCTCGATGTGGATCGAGGTGAACGCGTCGTCGCGCACGAGCCGCTCGCTGACGAGGATGGCGTCTTCGAAGTTGTAGCCGCGCCAGGGCATGAAGGCGACCAGCACGTTGCGCCCGAGCGCGAGCTCGCCGCGCTCCGTGCACGGCCCGTCCGCCAGCACCTGGCCCGCGCGCACCCGGTCGCCCTGGTTGACCAGCGGCTTCTGGTTGATGCACGTGTTCTGGTTCGAGCGGCGGAACTTGATCAGCGAGTAGACATCGGCGCCGAAGTCCTCGCCGCCCTCTTCACCGGTCACGCGGATGATGATGCGGGTCGCGTCGATCTTGTCGACGATGCCGGAGCGGCGGCAGACCACGACCGCGCCGGAGTCGCGCGCCGTCGTGCCCTCGAGGCCGGTGCCGACGATCGGCGCCTCGGGCTGCAGCAGCGGAACGGCCTGCCGCTGCATGTTCGAGCCCATCAGCGCGCGGTTGGCGTCGTCGTTCTCGAGGAACGGGATGAGCGCCGCGGCGACCGACACGAGCTGCTTCGGCGACACGTCGATGAAGTCGATCTCCTCGCGCGGGGCGAACATGAACGAGCCGCCGCGGCGGCACGTCACGCTCTCGTTGAGGAACCGGCCGTCCGCGCCGAACTGCGCGTTGGCCTGCGCGATGGTCAGCTTGTCCTCTTCCCACGCGGTCAGGTAGAACGCGTACGGCTCGGCCTGCGGCTGGCGCGCGTTCGGGCGTCCCTTGAGACCGAGGAGCAGCTGCTCGTACTCGCTGCGCTCCATGATCTCGCCGACCTCGCGGCCGGAGTCGCCCGCGAACGTGACCTGCACGTGGTCGACGACGCGCCCGTCCTGCACCTTGCGGTACGGCGACTCGATGAAGCCGTAGTCGTTGATCCGCGCGTAGCAGGCCAGCGACGAGATCAGCCCGATGTTCGGACCTTCCGGCGTCTCGATCGGGCAGATGCGGCCGTAGTGCGTCGGGTGGACGTCGCGCACCTCGAAGCCGGCGCGCTCACGCGACAGACCGCCCGGCCCGAGGGCCGAGAGGCGGCGCTTGTGCGTGACTTCCGACAGCGGGTTGGTCTGGTCCATGAACTGCGAGAGCTGCGAGGACCCGAAGAACTCCTGGATCGCGGCCACGACCGGCTTGGCGTTGATCAGGTCGTGCGGCATCGCGGTCGTCATTTCCTGGTAGACCGACATCTTCTCCTTGATCGCGCGCTCCATGCGGATCAGGCCGATGCGGAACTGGTTCTCCAGGAGTTCGCCGACCGAGCGCACGCGGCGCGAGCCGAGGTGGTCGATGTCGTCCAGCGGCGTGTCGCCGCCGGGCAGGCGCAGGAAGTAACGGATCACCGCGTAGAAGTCGTCCGGGTGCAGGATCTTCTCGTCGAGCGGCCGGTTGATCTCGAGCTTGGTGTTGAACTTGAGCCGACCGACGCGCGAGAAGTCGTAGCGCTGCGGATCGAAGAACATCGCGTTGAACAGCTTGTTCGCGGCGTCCTCGGTCGGCGGGTCGCCGGGGCGCATCTTGCGGTAGATCTCGAGCAGCGCTTCCTTCGGCGTCTTGACCGAGTCCTTCGTGAGCGTGAGGTGCAGCACCGGGCCGACCGGGTCGGTTTCGGGGAAGAAGACGATCAGGCGCTCGATGCCCGCGGCCTTGATCTTCTGCAGGTCGTCGCCCTCGATCTTCTCGTTGACGTCGACGAGCACTTCGCCGGTCTGCGGGTTCAGCACGGGCTGCAGCGCGACGGCGCCCGAGAAGTCCTCGTCGGCGACCGGCACGTACGGGATGCCCGCTTCCTCGAGGCGGCGCAGGTTGGCCTTGCGGATCTTGATGCCCTTGCGCAGGACCGGCTTGCCGGCCTGGTCCTTGACCTCGCTCTGCGAGCGGCGCATCAGGAGGCCGGGGCCGACGCCCCACAGGATCCGTTCCTCTTCGAGCAGCACCTCGGTCGGCGTGTAGAACTCGCGCAGGATCTCCTCGTCGGCGGCGAGGCCGAGGGCGCGGAGGAACACGGTGCCGAGGAACTTGCGCTTGCGGTCGATCCGGACGTGCAGGATCTGCTTCTGGTCGAACTCGAACTCGACCCACGCCCCGCGGTACGGGATCGTCTTCGCCATGTAGGTCGTGCGGTCGGGCGTGGCCTGGAAGAACACGCCCGGCGACCGGTGCAGCTGCGAGACGATCACGCGCTCGGTGCCGTTGATGATGAACGTCCCGTTGTCGGTCAGCATCGGCACTTCGCCGAAGTAGACCTCCTGCTCCTTGATGTCGCGGATGCTCTTCGCGCCGGTGTCGGGGTCCTTCTCGTACACGACGAGGTGCGCCGTGACCTTCAGCGGGACGTTGAAGCTCATCCCGCGGGCCTGGCACTCCTCCATCGAGTACTTGAACTTGAGGCCCACGGGCTCGCCGCACTCCTCGCAGATCTCGAGGCTGTTGCGGTTGAACTCGCCGCAGTGCGGGCAGCCGAGCTCGGCGGCCTTGGCGTCGCGGACCACGAACGGCCGGCGGCACGACGTGCAGACGACGCGCAGGCGCTCGATGCCGGTGATCCGGTCACACTTGCAGCCCCAGGTGCCGATCGAGTAGCTGATGAACTCGAGCGAGCAGGTCTCGCGGAAGTCCTCGATGGGGAAGATCGACTTGAACACCGCCTGGAGACCGATGTCCTCGCGGTCTTCGGGCGCGGTGTACATCTGCAGGAACCGCTCGTAGGAGCGCTTCTGGACCTCGATCAGGTTCGGGACCTTGATGCTGGTCGCGATCTTGGCGAAGTCGTGGCGCGAGCGGGAGGTCTTCTCGGCGGTGGCCATCAGCAATCACCTCGGGTCAAGAGAAAAGACGCCGGAAAACGGGCAGAAGACAGGCCACACCCCGCCCGCCGCGAACGGTAAGCGGGAGACGACCTGTCGCAAGCGGTCACACACGAACCGTGAGGTCGTTTTCAGGGCTCTGCAGTGCTCGAAGGGGCCTGCCGGCGCTGCGCCCCGGGGAGCGGCGCAGACGTGACAGGCGAATGGTTCGAAACGCACAGCAACCGTGCCGCAAAGTACCGGATGTTATAGCACCCCTCGGGCGGTGGCGCACGTCCCTCTAGCAAATTCTTTGCCGGACCCCGGTGACGCGGGGTCCGGCAAATGACCTAAGTCCTTGGTGCGACGTTATTTGATGTCGATCGTCGCGCCGACTTCGGCGAACTTCTTCTTGATGTCCTCGGCCTCGGCCTTGGACACGGCTTCCTTGATCGGCTTCGGGGCGCCCTCGACCAGGTCCTTGGCTTCCTTGAGGCCCAGGCTGGTGACTTCGCGCACGACCTTGATCACGTTGATCTTCTTGTCCGCGGCGAACGCGGAGAGGATCACGTCGAACTCGGTCTTCTCCTCGGCCGGCGCAGCCGCCGCGCCCGCGACCGGGCCCGCCGCCACGGCGACCGGCGCCGCCGCGGAGACGCCCCACTTCTCCTCGAGCATCTTGACCAGGCTGGCCGCCTCGAGAATCGTCAGTCCGCTGAGCTGTTCTGCAATCTGGTTCAGATCGGCCATGGTTCCGTGTCTCCCTTCCGGCCAGCCTGCCGCCGGGCCGGGTTACGAATCTCGTCTGTGTTGCCGCGCCGCGTGGGCCCGGCTGAACGGTCACGCAGCGGGCTCGGTGCCGCCGCCCTGCTTCTTGCCGAATTCGTCGACCACGCGCGCGACCTGGCTCGCCGGGGTGTTGAGGAGGCGCACCAGCATCGTGGCGGGCGTGTTGATGAGCGCGAGCAGCGTCGCGCGGATCTGGTCCTGCGACGGCAGTTCGGCGACGGCCTTCACTTCCGCGCCGAGCACCGTCGCGTTGCGGTCGATCAGGCCGGCGCGCAGGTCGAGCTTCGGGTGGTCCTTCGCGAAGTCGACCAGCCCCTTCGCCATCCCGACCGGGTCGGTCGGGTGGTACACCACCGCCGTCGGCCCACGGAACGAAGCGTCGAGCTTCGCCACCGGGCCGTCGACCGCGGCGCGGCGCGCGAGGCGGTTCTTCACCACGCGAACGTGCGCGCCCTTCTTGCGCAGCGCCGCGCGGAGCGCGTTGACGTCGTTGCTGGCCAGGCCCGACAGGCTGACGAGGAACAGGCTGTTGGCCTGCTCGAACACCTGGCGGATCTCTTCGACCAGCGCGTCCTTCTGGGAGCGGGTCCTCACCATGGTTCAGTCCTCCGCGTCAGGCCCGCTCGGCCGTCTGCAGCTTTTCGATGTCGTTGAGGTCGATCTGGACGCTGGGGCTCATCGTCGCCGACACGTAGCACGACTTGATGTAGCGCCCCTTCGCCGAAGACGGGCGGGCCCGCTGCACCGCGCCGACGAACGCCTTGAAGTTGTCCAAGAGCTTCTCGGCGGTGAACGACTTCTTGCCGATGATGCCGTGCACGATCGAGGTCTTGTTGACGCGGAACTCGACCTTGCCGCCCTTGATCTCCTTCACCGCCTGCCCGATGTTCGGGGTCACGGTGCCGGTCTTGGGGTTCGGCATCAGGCCGCGGGGACCGAGGACCTTACCGAGTCGACCGACCTGGCCCATGAGCTCGGGCGTGGAGACGGCCGCGTCGAACGCGGTCCAGCCGCCGGCGACCTTCTCGATGAGCTCGGCGCCGCCGACCTCGTCCGCGCCCGCGGCGATGGCGGCCTCGGCGGCCGGGCCCGTCGCGAACACGATGACGCGGGCGGTCTTGCCCGTGCCGTGCGGGAGGATGACCGTGCCACGGACCATCTGGTCCGCCTTGCGCGGGTCGACCGCGAGCTTGAGGGCGACCTCGACGGTCGAGTCGAACTTCTTCGACCCCGTCTCCTTCGCGAGCTTCACGGCCTCGGTGGACGTGTAGAACTTGTCGCGGTCGATCTTCGCCGCGGCTGCTTCGTAAACCTTGGACTTAGCCATTG
>JABLTH010080660.1_pt1 | contig 23414 bp, 19 predicted proteins | sample 7875711 | NCBI WGS metagenome assembly JABLTH01 (sample SAMN14941262, study PRJNA633318) | bioreactor metagenome | isolation source: bioreactor | place: China | collected 2019-03-05 | reverse complement strand
GAACAAGCTGCCGTGCAGTTCCACCACGTCCTGGCTGCCGGCGCGCTGGTGCAGGCCATCCACGTTCTGCGTGACCAGCGTCAGCGTCTTGCGGCCGGCCAGCTCCGCCAGCGCCGCGTGGCCCGGGTTCGGCTGCGCAGCAGCCACCATTTCGCGGCGATGCTGGTACCACTTCCAGACCATGCCCGGATGGCGGCGGTATGCCGCAGCACTGGCCAGCTCCTCAGGATCGTAGCGCGCCCACAGCCCTGTCAGCGCGTCGCGGAAGGTCGGCACGCCGGACTCGGCCGAGATGCCGGCGCCGGTCAGGACGAAGATGTCCCGGGCTGCAGCGACCCATGCGCGCGCGGTCTGCACCTGCTGCGGATCCAGTAATTCCTTTGTTTCACTCATGACTTCTCCCGCGCCCGCCTCCGGTGCGCCGCGATGCCGGCGCCGCCGCGGACGGCATGCCCGCGATTCTAGTCCACTGCATCAGAGAAAACGCACCCGGGCGCGCAGCCGAGCGGCAGTGCCTCCAGGTCGCAGGCTAGGCGCAAAGCGCAGCCATGGCACGGCTATGGCGAGCATTTGCAACGACGCATGCGGCCTGGACGCGCTGTCGAACGGGGGGCTTTTCGAATGACGCAATGGACTAGTGCCCTGCACCACCAATGCGTCGACTCAGGGCACCAGCCGCCCGCCCGGCTCGCCCTGGCGCACCGTGTCCGTCCACGGGCTGGACTCGTACAGGGTCAAGGGCAGCGAGCCCTCTGCGCGCACCATCGGCCTGCCGCCCCATTCGCGGTAGCGGATCGTATTGCGGCCCGCGTGCTTGGCCTCATACAGCAAGGCATCCGCTGCGGCTACCAGGGAAGCTTCCGTCACCGACTCGCCAACGGTGGCGAAATTCACCGCGAGCACACCGAAACTGGCCGTCGCAGCGATAGCCAGCCCGGCGTTGTCCACCTCGGGCCTGCCGGCGATGGCGGCACGCAGCCGCTCCGCCACCGCGAGAGCGCCATCCAGGTCGGTCTGCGGCAGCACCACCAGGAACTCCTCGCCGCCGAAGCGCACCACGCTGTCGACATGGTCGCGCGAGGCGCTGCGCAACTGGGCGGCGACCCGCTGCAGCACCACATCGCCGGCCTGGTGGCCGTAGGTGTCGTTGATCGACTTGAGGCGATCGATGTCGCAGACCATCAGCGTCAGCCAATGCCGGAAGCGGCGTGCCCTGGCGATCTCCATCGGCAGCAGTGTCTGGTGCAGGTGGCGCCGGTTGAAGCAGGCGGTCAGGGGGTCGTGCACGGACAGCTGCTGCAGGTCCATCAGGACGCGGTACTCATCGCGCCAGAGCCGATGATAGCGGCGCGCCGCCACGATGCCGAAGCTGTTGACGAGCAGCAGCAGCATCGCCATGGTCTGCGCATCGGATGGCTCGAGCTTGCCGATGCGCACGGCAAGCAGGATGAACGCCGCGGTCGCGGCGAGCGCGATCCCTTGCGCGATCCAAAGCCGGTTGGGAATGAACACGTAGACCACGATCAGCATGATGCACAGCGACATCGCGTGCCACGGGATTTCGTGCGGCCGGAACCAGACGATCAGCATGAAGGTGGACATGCCGACGATCTCGGCAATGCTAGCCGCGAACCAGACCGTGTTGACGGACTCGGGCTGCTGGCGCACCAGGTGCAGGCCCAGCACCGCCGTGACCGCGACCAGCGTGCGCGCGGCGAGCAGGCAGAGCGCTGCGCGGCCTTGCCCCAGGACCGCCACGTCCGTCAACGAAAATGCGACGTAGAAAAGCGAGCAGAACAGCAGCGTGAGGCGCAGCGACGCCTGGGTGCGGCTGAGATGGTGCAGCTGAAAATCCCGCTCGGTTTCAGGCTGCGTGAACTCGACGCGCAGCCGGTCTAGTGCAAGTTCGGTACGGACTTCCGGATTCAAGGTGAGTGGCGCAGCGATTGGGATGGCGCGAATGTATTACAAAATCACCGATCCCGCCCTGCCTTTTGGCCGATGCGATCAAAAAGTCAGCGCAAATGCGTCACTATGTCCGGATTTCTGAGAGTTTTTGTCGGGATTTCCCGCATTTGCGCGATGGCTGCCCGCCTGCGGCAAGCATCCGGCCGGGCAGAGCATGCCGCCCGGTACCGTCGACGCAGCCCCAGGCCCGTTGCGCAGCGGCAGGGGCCCTGGGACAAGATCCAGAAACGAAAGGAGGGAGCGATAGAGAAGGAAAGCAGCAAGCCCGGCCGGATGCGCGAACTCTGTCAGCCCGCCAGCACGCGGCGCTGGCGCACGGCCTCGTACAGGCAGACGCCGCTGGCCACGGAAACGTTCAGGCTCTCGACACCGCCGGCCATCGGGATGCCGACCAGTTCGTCGCAGGTCTCACGCGTGAGGCGGCGCATGCCCTCCCCTTCGGCCCCCATCACCAGCGCCATCGGCCCCTTCAGGTCGACATCGTAGAGCGTCTTGTCGACGCCGTCCGCGGTGCCGACCACCCAGATGCCGCGTTCCTGCAGTTCGCGCAGGGTGCGCGCCAGATTGGTCACCGTGATGTAGGGCACGGTCTCGGCCGCGCCGCTGGCGACCTTGGCCACGGTGGCGTTGACGCCGACGCTGCGGTCCTTGGGCGCGATCACGGCGTGCGCGCCGGCCCCGTCGGCCACGCGCAGGCAGGCACCCAGGTTGTGCGGGTCGGTGACGCCGTCGAGCACCAGCAGCAGCGGCGGGCCTTCGATGCCGTCTAGCAGTTCATCGATGGTCAGCGCCAGCGATGCCTCCTCGGCGCGTGCCACCACGCCCTGGTGGCGGTCGGTGCCGGCCAGGCCGCGCAGGCGCTCGGCATCGACCGGATGCAGGCGCACCCCCAGGCTCTCGGCCAGGCGGATGAAGTCCTGCATGCGGCGATCGCGGCGCGCCGACTCGACATAGACATCGGTGACACCGGCCGCGTTCTGGCGCAGCCGGGCGGTGACGGCATGGAAGCCGATCAGAAGTTTGTGTTTAGCCATGGCGCGATTGTACCCGCCCGGCCGGCCGGGCCCGGCGGGAACCGGGCGTCGGGGGCCGGATGGCAAGCGGCAGGAACACCGGGCTCAGCGCTTGCGCGCGGGGCGGCCGCTCTTGCCGGCAGGCTTGGGACGCGGCTTGGCGCCCTTGCGCGGCGTGGCGAGGTGCTGCGGCTTGGGCTTGGCGGCACGCTTGGCGGGCTTGCCCGCCGGCACGTGCGCCTTGCCGGGTGCCTTAGCTGGCATGATCACGGCCTCGAACACTGGCTGTTCCTCGATCACGCGGTCCAACGTTTCGTCGAAGGACTCTTCCGGCTTGGAGGTGCCGCCAAGCAGGGCTGCCAGTTGCTTGCCGCGCTTGCGCGCCGGCTGGGCGTGCGCGGCCGGCACGTGGGGGGCGGTCTCCGATGCAGGCGGGCGGCCGCCGCGCAACGCCTTGGCAGAGGGTTCCTGCACCAGGCCGAAGTCGATCTTGCGCGCGTCCAGGTCGACGCGCAGCACCTGCACGCGTACGCGGTCGGTCAGGCGGTAGCGGATCCCGGTACGCTCGCCGCGCAGTTCGTTGCGCGCCTCGTCGTACTGGAAATAGTCGCTGCCCAGCTCGCTCACATGGATCAGGCCCTCGACGTACAGCTCGTCGAGCTGCACGAAGATGCCGAAGGAGGTCACGGCGCTGACGGTGCCGGCGAACTCATTGCCCAGCTTGTCGCGCATGAAGTAGCACTTGAGCCAGGCCTCGACATCGCGCGAAGCCTCGTCCGCGCGGCGCTCGTTGGCCGAGCAGTGCAGGCCCAGCTCGTCCCAGATCGCCTCGTTGCGGCGCGCGCGCGCGGCCACCCGTTCGGCCTTCTGCTCCGCATCCTTGGCCTGCAGGCGGCGCGCCTTGGGTGCGATCGCGGTATTGAGCACGACGCCGTCGGCATAGGCCGGCTGATACTTGGTATGGGCCAGCACCGCCTTGATGGCGCGGTGCACCAGCAGGTCCGGATAGCGCCGGATCGGGCTGGTGAAGTGCGTGTAGGCGGAATAGGACAGGCCGAAGTGGCCGATATTGTCCGGGCTGTAGACAGCCTGCTGCATCGAGCGCAGCAGCATGGTCTGCAGCATCGGCGCATCGGGACGCGACTTGATCTTGTCCATCACCTCGGCATAGTCCGAGGCCTGCGGCTTGTCCCCGCCGCCCAGGCTGAGGCCGGCGGTCTTGAGGAACTCGCGCAGCAGCTTCAGTTTTTCCTCGCTCGGGCCCGCATGCACGCGGTAGAGCGCAGGGTGGCCGAAGCGTTCGAGGAAGTCGGCCGCGCACACGTTGGCGGCCAGCATGCACTCCTCGATCAGGCGGTGCGCATCGTTGCGGGTACGCGGCAGGATCTGCTCGATCTTGCCCTGCGCATTGCAGACGATATAGGTCTCGGTGGTGTCGAAGTCGATCGCACCGCGCGCGCGCCGGGACTTGAGCAGCACCTGGAACAGCTCGTACAGGTCCTGCAGCTGGGGCACCAGCTCGACGCGCTTGTGGGCTTCGGGCCCCTTGGTGTTCGACAGCACGGCCCAGACCTCGTTGTAGGTCAGGCGCGCGGCCGAGTGCATCACCGCGGGATAGAACTGGTAGGCCTTGATCTCGCCCTTGGCGGTGATGACCGCGTCGCACACCATGCACAGGCGGTCCACCTGCGGGTTCAGGGAGCACAGGCCGTTGGACAGCTTCTCCGGCAGCATCGGGATCACGCGGCGCGGGAAGTAGACCGAGGTGGCGCGGTCGAGCGCGTCGGTGTCGAGCGGCGTGCCGGGGCGCACGTAGTGCGACACGTCGGCGATCGCCACGATCAGGCGCCAGCCCTTGCTGCGGCCGATCTTGACCGGTTCGCAATAGACTGCGTCATCGAAATCGCGTGCGTCCTCGCCGTCGATGGTGACCAGCGGCACGTCGCGCAGGTCGATGCGGTGCTGCAGGTCGGACGGCTGCACCGTGTCGGGCAACGCGGCCGCCTCGGCCGCAGCTGCAGCGGAGAAGGCATGCGGCACGCCGTACTTGCGCACGGCGATTTCGATCTCCATGCCCGGGTCGTCGATGTCGCCCAGCACCTCGACCACGCGCCCCACCGGCTGCACGTAGCGGTCCGGGTATTCGACGATCTCGACGCTGACCACCTGCCCCACCTTGGCCTTGCCCTGCGCGTTGGGCGGGATCAGGATGTCCTGGCTGATGCGCTTGTCCTCCGGCGCCACCACCAGCACGCCGCCCTCGCTGAGCAGGCGGCCGATCACGCGCCGGTTGGCGCGCTCCAGGATCTCGACGATCTGGCCTTCCGGACGCCCGCGCCGGTCGTAGCCGACCACGCGCACCTGCGCGCGATCGTTGTGCATGGCCTTCTGCAGTTCGCGCTCGGGCAGAAAGATATCGTCGTCGCCGTCGTCGCGGATCAGGAAGCCGAAGCCGTCGCGGTGGCCTTGCACGCGCCCGGTGACGAAGTTCGGCTGGTGGGCCAGCTCGTAGCGGCCCTTGCGGTTCAATTCGACCTGCCCGTCGCGCTCCATGGCGGCGAGCCGTTTCTGGAAGCCGTCATGCTCCTTGCGCGTGACGGCCAGAGCCTTGGCGATATCCCCCGCCGACAGCGGCGAGCCGGAAGTTCTCAGCACGCCCAGGATTTCTTCCCGGCTGGGGATCGGATAGTTGTTCTGATTCAATTTCTTCAAAGAATGATTTGACAAACGCTTTGCGCTCTCTATAATGAGCGCTTCGGTTGTTTCGACACCTGCCCAGGTGGCGGAATTGGTAGACGCACTAGGTTCAGGTCCTAGCGGTGGCAACACTGTGGAGGTTCGAGTCCTCTCCTGGGCACCAGATCACCGGGAAACCCGCAGCGCTTTCGAGCCCTGCGGGTTTTTTGTTTTCCACTTTGCTGTTTCCCGGACCCGGCAAATTCCACTCCCCGTTCGCGCCGCAGCGCGTGAATGCGTGAACGAAACGCTCGATCGCGCGATTACTCTATTGCTCTATTGCTGCTCTAGTGCTCGAATGCAACTGGGCCGCAATACGACAGCCCTGCTGACGCAGCCGGCGGATATCGTCTGGATGTCCGCGGGCCACCTGGCAACCGACCCTCTGGCAGGCCACGGTTGCGCCGTGGGCCAGTGTATCAGTTTCAGTGCCGCTTCCGGCATCCTTCCGACAGAAACGCTCAGATGCTGTTGGAAGTTCCCCTCTTCGGACCAGCAAAGCAGCCCGACGCCGACAGTCCGCGCAGCCGCCCGCCTCACCTGGTCGTCCGCCTTGACAGGCCGGTCTATCTGTAACTATGATGGTTTCATATTGACCGCCCACCATGACCACCAGCAGCCGCTTCGCCGTCGCCGTGCATATCCTGACCCTGCTTGCGCAGGCTGGCGAACCATTGCCGTCATCGCTGATCGCGGGCAGCGTGGGCACCAACCCCGCCCTGATCCGCCGACTCATCGGCCGCCTCGCGGAAGCCGGCATGGTGACCACGGTCATGGGCAGCACCGGTGGCGCCGCGCTGGCCCGCCCGGCCGCCGGCATCACCTTGCTCGAGGTCTTTCGCGCCGTCGAGACGAGCGCGCTGATCTCGCTGCACCACAGCGCGCCCAACCCGGCCTGCATGGTAGGCCGCGAGATCACCGGGGCGCTCAAGCAGGTGGCGACGCGTGCCCAGGACGCGATGGACCAGGCGCTGGCCGGCATCACGATTGCCGGCATGCTGGAAGAAGTCGAACAGGCCGCACAGCGCCACCGGCGCTGATTTTTTTATCCCGATATGTAACCACAATAGTTTCATATCGACCGCCCGCAATACGCGGGCATTGACTAAGCTGTCATCAACCTGCAGACAAGGAGAATTGCAATGAAGATCGCCATCATCGGTGCCACCGGCCGCGTCGGCACGCGCCTGATCGACGAGGCCCTGCGCCGCGGCCACACGGTGACCGCACTCTCGCGCAAGGCCACCTCCCTCGCGCCGCGCGCCGGCCTGAGCACGCTCGACGTCGACGTGGCGGATGGCGCCGCCCTGGCCGCCGCCCTCGCTGGCCAGGATGTGGCCATCAGCACGGTGCGCTTCCTGGACGCGAAGCCGGAACAGATCCTCGGCCCGGTCAAGCAGGCCGGCGTGCCGCGCCTGCTGGTGGTCGGCGGCGCCGGCAGCCTCTTCGTGGCGCCGGGCACGCAGCTGGTGGATGCGCCGCAGTTCCCCGAGATCTACAAGGCCGAGGCGCTCGCCGGCCGGGACTTCCTCAACGCACTGCGCAGCGAGACCGCGCTGAACTGGACCTTCCTGTCGCCTTCGGCCTTGTTCGAGCCTGGCACGCGCACCGGCAGCTACCGCACGGGAGAGGAAACGCTGCTGGCGGACGCCAGCGGCAAGAGCTGGATCTCGATGGAAGACTACGCCATCGCGATGCTGGACGAGATCGAGAAGCCGGCGCACGAACGCCAGCGCTTCACAGTGGGCTATTGAACCAGCGCAGCATCAGCAGGCGACGGCCGGGGCGGTAAGCCCTCCCCGACCGCTAAGCGCGGGCTCAGCCCTGGGTTGCGTCGCCGCCGTGGCGGCCGCGCTTGAGCCAGGCCGACAGGTTGTGCGGACGTAGCGTGTCGTATTCTTCGAAGGGTTGGTGGATCCAGGGATTGGTCGCCAGGTAGGCGACGTGGTAGTCCGGCGCCACCTTGGAGCAGGCCTTGTACCACAGCACCGCCGACCGCACTTCGGTCACGGCGGGATAGCGCTCCTTCAGGTGCCGGCCCACACGCTCCAGGGTCACGCCCGAATCGACCAGGTCATCGACCAGCAGGATCTTGCCGGTCAGTTCGCCGCGCGTCATGGTGATGTACTGGGCAATATCGAGCTCACCCTGCTGCGTGCCGGCCGCCTCGCGATAGCTGCTGGTGGCCAGGATGGCGAGCGGCACATCGAAGATGCGCGACATCTGGTCGCCGACGCGCAGGCCGCCGCGCGCCAGGCACAGGATCTTGTCGAACTTCCAGCCGGACTCGTGCACGGTCAACGACAACCGCGCGATCAGGCGGTGATATTCGTCCCAGGAGACCCACAGGTTCTCGTCGTCGTTGCTCGGCAGGTTCATGATTGGCTCTTCACTTTGGCGCGGTGTCGCGCTCGTCTTGTCAGGGCCTCCGGTGCCGGAGGCGGATACGTTTCGGCCCGCTTGCGCGGGCCGTATTGCTTGCCGACGCGCCGCCGGTGGGCGGCACCCGGAGGCGTCAAGCCAGGTAGGGGTGACGCAGCAGAATGGTCTCGTCGCGGTCGGGGCCGGTCGAGATCATGTCGATCGGGATGCCGACCACTTCTTCGATGCGCTTCAGGTAGACACGGGCCGCCTCGGGCAGTGCGTCCCACTGCTTCACGCCGAACGTGGACTCATTCCAGCCCGCGAATTCCTCGTAGACCGGCACGCAGCGCGCCACGGCATCCGAGCCGCGCGGCAGGATGTCGACGGTGTTGCCGTCGAGCGTGTAGCCCACGCACAGCTTGATGGTTTCGAGGCCGTCGAGCACGTCGAGCTTGGTCATGCACAGGCCCGACACGCCGTTGATCTGCACCGAGCGCTTGAGCGCGGCGGCGTCCAGCCAGCCGGTGCGGCGCGGACGGCCGGTCACCGAGCCGAATTCCTTGCCGACATTGGCCAGGCGCACGCCGACCGGATCCTGGCGCGACGGATTGTCGTTGTCGTACAGCTCGCTGGGGAACGGCCCCGAGCCCACGCGCGTGCAGTAGGCCTTGGTGATGCCCAGGATGTAGTTCAGGCGGCCCGGGCCGACGCCCGCGCCCGCGGCAGCGGCACCGGCCACGCAGTTGCTGGAGGTGACGAAGGGATAGGTACCGTGGTCGACGTCGAGCAGCGTGCCCTGCGCGCCTTCGAACATCAGGTTGCCACCGGCCGCGTTGACCGCGTACAGCTCGGCCGAGACATCGGCCACCATCGGCGCCAGGCGCGGCGCATAGGCCAGCGTCTCGTCCAGCGTCTGCTGGAAGTCGACCGCTTCGGCGCCGAGGTACTGGGTCAGCACGAAATTATGGAAGTCGAGGTTCTCGCGCAGGCGTTCGGCGAACTGCTGCGGGTCGAACAGGTCCTGCACGCGCAGTGCACGGCGCGCCACCTTGTCCTCGTAAGCCGGTCCGATACCGCGGCCCGTGGTGCCGATCTTGCCGGCGCCGCGACGCGCTTCGCGTGCCTTGTCGATGGCCACGTGGTAGGGCAGGATCAGCGTGGTCGCCTCGGACACGCGCAGGCGGTTCTGCACCTGCAGGCCGGCCGACTCCAGTTCCTCGATCTCGCGGAACAGCGCTTCCGGCGACAGCACGACACCATTGCCGATATAGCAGATCGTGCCTTCGCGCATGATGCCCGACGGAATCAGGCGCAGGATGGTTTTCTTGCCGCCGATGATGAGCGTGTGGCCGGCGTTATGGCCGCCCTGGAACCGCACCACGCCCTTTGCGTGGTCGGTAAGCCAATCGACGATTTTCCCTTTGCCTTCGTCACCCCACTGGGTGCCGATCACGACGACATTGCGTCCCTGGCTTACTGCAGAAGCGGACATGTTGTTTCGGTCAGAAGGTTAAAAACGTATTCTACTCTCGTTGCGCGGCACGCCCGCCATTTTGGAGGCGCAAGCGCGCACGGGCCGCCCCACGCGGCCCTGCCGGTGATGCGAAGGCTCAGCGCGGAATGACTTTCCAGGCTCCGTCCTGGCGGACGAGCTGGCGGTCGCAGTTGAACTCGTCGAGTTCCTTGGTATGCCCCGGCAGCGACTGGATGACGATCTCGCCACCCGCGCGCAGCGCCGCGATCGCCGCGCGCAGCGCGGGATCGGCATCCCACGGCGCGAATACGGCCAGCGCCCGCACTTCGACGGGCGACAACGACGCCACCTCGCGCAGGTCGAGCGAGAAGCCGGTCGCCGGACGGGCCCGGCCGAAGGCCTCACCGACCTTGTCGTAACGGCCGCCGCGCGCCACATAGTTGGGCAGGCCGGCAACGTAGGCGGTGAACATCACGCCGCTGTGGTAGTGGTAGCCGCGCAGGTCAGCCAGGTCGATATTGACGCTGGCGTCGCGCACCTCGCTGGCGAGGAAGGTCAGCTCGTCGAGCGCGCGCTGGATCTTCGGGCTCGCCGGCAATACGGCGCGCGCGCGCTCCAGCACCTCGACTCCGCCGTACAGCGTCGGCAGCGCCAGCAGCGCATCGCGCTCGGCCTCCGGCATGCCTGCCGTGATCGCGCGCAGCGCGGGCACGTCCTTGGTCTCGAGCGCGGCGAACAGGTCGGCCTCGATCTTGCGACCAGACGGCAGCCCCTCCAGCAGAGCCTCCAGGATGCCGGCATGACACAGGTCCAGGCGGATGCCGGACAGGCCAGCCGCACGCAGCGCGGCGAGCATCAGCTCCTGGATCTCGACGTCAGCCTCCAGGCCGGCATGGCCGTAGATCTCGGCACCGATCTGGATCGGCTCGCGCGTGGCATGGAAGCCCGCCGGCCGCGCATGGAGCACATTGCCGGCATAGCACAGCCGCGTGACCCCGGGACGGTTCAGCAGGTGCGCATCGATACGCGCCACCTGCGGCGTGATGTCCGCGCGCAGGCCCAGAGTCCTCCCCGAGAGCTGATCCACCAGCTTCAGCGTGCGCAGGTCGAGGTCGTGGCCGGTACCGGTCAGCAGGGACTCCAGGTATTCCATCATCGGCGGCATCACCAGCTCGTAGCCGTAGGTGCGGAACAGGTCCAGCATGCGGCGGCGCAGTTCTTCGATCTTGCGCGCCTCCGACGGCAGCACGTCGGCAATGTTTTCAGGCAGCAGCCAGTGGTCGGACATGGGGGAATCTCTTCTCGGTGAATCTGGTAATCGGTTGCGGGCGGCCGGTCCGGCCAGCCGCCCGGGGCGGCACGCGCGTTCAGGACTTCAGGACATCAATGCCGCAGCAGCAGGACGCCCAGCAGGCCGGCAGCCATCGCTACCAGCCCGAACACGCGCAATTGTGCATCAGGCAGCTGTGCCAGGCGAAGCATCGCCTGGCGCCACAACGCCGGCGCGGCAAAGGGAAGCATCCCCTCGAGCACCAGCAGCAAGGCCAGCGCGAGCCAGAGTGCGTCACTCATCGAAGTGCCCCAACAAGCATCGTCGCACCCGCCATCCGGACAAAACCCCGGCCGGGGCCGGGGTCTCGCCTGAAGCCGGGGCTGGCCGGACCGGTCAGCGGCGTCCCGCCGGTGCCGGCGCCGCACCGCCGCTCGAACGCATGTACTTGAAGAACTCGGAATCGGGCTCGAGCACCATCAGGTCGCGCTTGTCGCGGAAGGTGTTGCGATAGGCTTCCATGCTGCGCCAGAACTGCGCGAACTGCGGATCACGGCCGAAGGCCTCGGCGTAGATCTGCGACGCGCGCGCATCGCCCTCGCCCTTGGCCTTCTGTGCATCGCGGTAGGCCTCGGCCAGCAGCACTTCGCGCTGGCGGTCGGCATCGGCGCGGATCTTCTCGCCCTCGGCTGCCCCGGTAGAGCGCAACTCGTTGGCCACGCGCTTGCGCTCGGCCTCCATGCGGCGATAGACGGACTCGCTGATCGCCGGCAGCAGGTCGACCCGCTTGAGCCGCACGTCGAGGATCTCGACGCCGACCGACTGCGCGTACTCCGCCATGCCGGCGCGGATGTTCTGCATGACCTTCTCGCGTTCGCCGGCGACCACATCGGCAACGGTGCGCTTGCCGAATTCCTCACGCGCGACCGAGTCGATGCGCTGGGTCATGCGGTCCTGGGCGCCGCGGATATTGCCGCCGAAGGCCACATAGAACTTGCGCGGATCCGTGATACGCCACTTGACGAACCAGTCCACCACCATGCTCTTCTTCTCGGCGGTGAGGAAGCGCTCGTTGGCTGCCACGTCGATGGTCTGCAGGCGGCGGTCCATGAACACCACGTTCTGGAACGGCGGCGGCAGCTTGAAGTGCAGGCCGGGCTCGCGCACGACCTGCTTGATCTCGCCGAAGGCGAAGACCACCGCGTATTGGCGCTGGTCCACCACGAACAGCATGGAGGAACCCACGGCCAGCACGATCAGCAGGCCGATGACGAAGGAAATGAGTCGATTCATGTCTGGCCTCCTCAGCGCGAGTCGCGGTCGCGGTTGCGCAGGGCATCGCGCGAACGGCTGCTGTCGCCGGACATGTCGGGCGCCGAAGCTGCGCCCGCACCGCTGGCCGACTGCGACGATGCCGGCGTCTGCGCGGCGGGCGCCGCGCCACGCGCGTCACCCTGCGCCTGTGCCAGCAGCTTGTCCAGCGGGAGGTAGAGAAGGTTGCCGCCCTGGCGGGCATCGACCAGGATCTTGGTCGTGTTGCTGTAGATCTGCTGCATGGTCTCCAGGTAGATCCGGTCACGCGTGACCTGCGGTGCCTTGGCGTACTCGGCCTGAACCTGGCGGAAACGCGAGCCATCGCCCTCGGCCTGGGCCACCACGCGCGCCTTGTAGGCCTCGGCTTCCTCCACCAGGCGCGCCGCTGTGCCCTTGGCACGCGGGATCACGTCGTTGGCGTACGCCTGGCCTTCGCTGATCGCGCGCTCGCGATCCTGGCTGGCCTTGTTGACGTCATCGAACGCCGCCTGCACCTGCTCGGGCGGCTGCACGCTCTGCACGTTGACGGAAATCACGCGGATGCCCGACTTGTAGGCGCTCAGGATGCCCTGGATCGACTTTGCCAGCGACTGCGCGATCTGCTCGCGGTTCTCGTAAAGCGCCGCATCCATGCGGTTGCGGCCGATGATCTCGCGCACCGAGGTCTCGGCGGCCTGGGTCACCAGTTCCTCGTCACCGCCACGCTCGGTCTTGTTGTAGAAGAGGTAGTCCTGCGCATTGTCGATGTCGTACTGCACCGTGAAGCGCACGTCGATGATGTTCTCGTCCTGCGTCAGCATCGACGAGTCCTTCAGGTTCGTATCCTTGATCGAGGTCGAACGGCCCACCTCGACCGAACGCACGGCCGACAGGTTGACGATTTCGGCCGACTGGATCGGCCAGGGCAGGCGCCAGTTGATACCCGGGCCGGTGCTGTACTTGAACTTGCCGAACTGCAGGATGACGGCGGTCTGGCCTTCCTGCACCATGAAGAAGCCGCTGGCCAGCCAGATACCGAGCGCGGCCACGACGATGACGCCGACACCGACGCCGGAACCCTTGCCACCCGGGCGGGGTGCGCCGCCGAAGCCCTGGTTGCCGCCACCGCCCTGGTCCTTGCGGCCCAGCAGGCCGTTCAGGCGCCGGTTGAAATCCCGCCAGAGTTCGTCGAGATCGGGCGGGCCGTCAGGCCGCTGGTTCTGCTGACGATTGTCGTCGCGCCCTTCCTTGTCGCGCCCCTCGTCATCCTGACCATTGCGGCCCCAACGGGGATCGTTCAGCGAGAAGATGGCGCGTAGCCGCAGCCAAGCCTCGCGCAACGGGGCTGCGCCGCCGGCGAGGCGGTGCGAGGCAGGATTCCGGGAGAACTGGGGCATGAAGTGCACTGGTCCAGGAAGTTTGTAACAGGGGGATTCTAGCAGCCATCGACGCCACATTTGGCGAACCCGGCCAAATTGCCGGCGAATTGCGGCTAACGGGCGGGAACCTGGGCGCTGCCGGCTTCCCCGTCAGCGCCGCCCTCGGCGTCATCCGCCCCCTGCTCGCCGGCACCGCCGTGCGGCGCCATCTCGGTCAGGTGCGCCAGGCGCGGGTCGAGCGGCTCGGGATCGTCCGGCCGTTCGGCCAGCCAGTGCGCGACCTCGACGATGGCCCCACGCAGCGCTTCCAGGCCCAGCCCTTCGCGCGCACTGACGAAGACGCGCGTCGGCACGCCCGCTTCGTCCCGCTCCACGCGCGGACCCTGCGCAGCCAGTTCGGGCGACGCATCGATCTTGTTCATCACGACGATCTGCCGGATATCCGCCGCGTCGATCTCCGCCAGCACCCGGTTGACCTGTTCCACCTGCTCGTGCCGCACCGCGCTGGAAGCATCGACCACGTGCAGCAGCAGGTCGGCGTGCACGGTCTCCTCGAGCGTGGCACGGAAGGCCGCCACCAGTTGCGTGGGCAGGTCGCGGATGAAGCCGACGGTGTCGGACAGCACCACATTGCCCAGACCCTCCAGGTACAGGCGGCGCGAAGTCGTGTCGAGCGTGGCGAACAGTTGGTCGGCCGCATAGGCGCGCGCCTTGGTCAGCGCATTGAACAGCGTCGACTTGCCCGCGTTGGTATAGCCCACCAGCGAGATGCTCAGCGTGTCGTTTCGTTCGCGCGCGCGCCGGCGCGTGCTGTGCTGGCGCTGCAGCCGCGCGAGGTCGGACTTGAGCCGCTTGGCCCGGTCGTCCAGCATCCGGCGGTCCAGTTCGAGCTGACGTTCGCCAGGGCCGCCGCGCATGCCGATACCGCCCTTCTGCCGCTCCAGGTGGCTCCAGGCGCGGACCAGGCGCGAGGCCTGGTACTGGACCTGGGCCAGCTCCACCTGCACCTTGCCGACGTGGCTCTGCGCGCGCTGCGCGAAGATGTCCAGGATCAGGCCGGTGCGATCGATGACGTGGCGGTTCAGGAAGCGCTCGAGGTTGCGCTGCTGCGCCGGGCTCAAGGCATGGTTGAACACGACCACGTCGGCATCGAGCGCATCGGCGGCCTCCCGCAGTTCCTCGGCCTTGCCCGAGCCGATGAACAGCGAGGGGTCGGGACGCGAGCGCTTGCCGGTCAGCGTATGGACGGGCAGCGAACCGGCCGTCGTGGCCAGCAGCGCCAGTTCGCCCAGGCTCTCCTGGAAGTCGTGCTTGCCGAAATCGACGCCGACCAGGATGGCGCGGGTGGGCGCGGAATTAGAAGTGTCTCTGGGTTGCAAGCGGGTCGGGCGCAGCGCGCCGGGGGGAAATCAGGGTGGAATAGCCTGCCACGCGTTTGGCGCCGGGGCCAATTGTGCCCGGCCGGTCGATCACACGGCGGGAGAGTGGCGCAGGTGCCGGCATACCGCAATCGGCCAGGCCTAGAGCAGCGCCGCCGCCCTCGCGGGGCGGCGGCACCGATCCGTAAAACGATAGCCGCGCGGGCGCGCGGCTGGCGATGTCGGTCGCCGTCGTATCAGCCTTCGGCCGAATCATCGACGCGGAAATTGACCGCGCGCGCCGGGACGACGGTGGAGATCGCATGCTTGTAGACCATCTGCGTCACCGTGTTGCGCAGCAGGACGACGTACTGGTCGAAGGACTCGATATTGCCCTGCAGCTTGATGCCATTGACGAGATAGATGGAAACCGGCACGTGCTCCTTGCGCAGCGCGTTCAGGAACGGGTCTTGTAGCAGTTGCCCTTTGTTGCTCATGGCACACTCCAAATTTATAGGTTTAGTGATGATCAATGGGGACATCAGTCCCCGATTTCAAGTCGATCGGCGCAAGAACGCGCCAGAAAAAAAACAAAACGGTGGTACCAAGCCGGTTTCAACAGGCGGGTGGCCCCGCTTACGTGAATTTAGCCTCAGTTCCAAGCGAACGCAAACGAAACTTGCCGTGGCAAACGCCCCGGCGCCGACTCACTCGTTCGATTCCGCAAACGGGTTTTTGTTCGTACGGAATTCGATGCGCAGCGGCGTGCCCTTGAGGTTGAACGCCGCACGGAATCGGTTCTCCAAGTAGCGCCGGTAGGTCTCCGGCACGCCCGACAGGGAGTTCCCATGCACCACGATGATGGGCGGATTGGAACCACCCTGGTGCGCGTAGCGCAGCTTCGGCCGGGTCGCACCGACGCGGCGCGGCTGCTGGAACTGCACGGCCTCCTCCAGCACCCGCGTCAGGCGCGGCGTCGGCATCTTGATCATGGCCGCCGCGTAGGCTTCGTCGACCGAGCGCATCAACGCGCCGATGCCGGAGCGCTCGCGCGCGGAGATGAAGTGGAAGTTGGCGAAGTCGAGGAACTGCAGCTTGCGCTGCAGATCGTGCTTGATGCGGTCGCGGGCGTGGCCGTCCAGCCCGTCCCACTTATTGACGCCGACTACCAGCGCCCGTCCCGACTCGACCACGAAGCCGGCGATGTGAGCGTCCTGGTCGGACACGTCCTGCTGGGCGTCGAGCAACAGCACGACCACGTTCGCATCGTCGATGGACTGCAGCGTCTTCACCACCGAGAACTTCTCGATCGCCTCGAACACCTTGCCGCGCCGGCGCAGGCCGGCCGTGTCGATCAGGGTATAGGGCTTGCCCCCGCGCTCGAATTCCACATAGATGGCATCGCGCGTGGTACCCGGCATGTCGAAGGCGATCACGCGCTCTTCGCCGATCAACGTGTTGACCAGGGTCGACTTGCCGACGTTGGGACGACCGACGATCGCGATCTTGGTGCCACGGGCACCCGCGTCATCCGTCTCGGCAAGCTCGGGGCGCTCCTGCACGGCGATCTCGAGCGCTTCGTCGACGAGCTCGCGCACGCCATCGCCGTGGGTGGACGAGATGGCATAGGGATCGCCCATGCCGAGCTCGTAGAAGTCGGCCGCCACCGAGGTGTACTTCATGCCCTCGGCCTTGTTGACGGCGAGCATCACGCGCCGGCCGGTCTTGCGCAGGTAATCGGCGATGACGCGATCCTGCGGCGCCAGGCCGAGACGGCCGTCGACGAGGAAGATCACGACATCGGCTTCGACCACGGCCTGGCGCGTCTGCTTGGCCATCTCGGCCATGATGCCGTCCTTGGCCACGGGCTCGAAGCCGCCGGTATCGATGACGATGAATGGCCGCTCGCCGATGCGCCCCTCGCCATAGTGGCGATCACGCGTCAGCCCGGGCAGGTCGGCGACGAGGGCGTCGCGCGAGCGGGTCATGCGATTGAATAGCGTCGACTTGCCCACATTGGGCCGTCCGACGAGTGCGATAACTGGTTTCATGCAAAAAAAGGAAGCGGGGGCCGGCACCTGCCGCCCCCCGGGCTCCGGAGTCATATTGGTCCGACGGCAGGCCGCATCTGAGCGCGGCCTGCCGCTTGTCCTGTCGGGATCCTCCGCGCCGCGGCGCGGTTCATGCTACCGGATCAGCGCCGCCCCCGCCGACAGGTGCGCGGGCGGCGCCGTGTACTGGCGCGCGGCTGGCGCCGCGCCGCCGCTCAGTCCGGCACGTAGCCGTAGAGATCGCCGTCGCGGGTCTGTACCACCAGCGTCTGGCCGGCGAGGACCGGCGCTGCGCCGATCGCGCTGCCATCGGTCTTCATGCGCGCCACGATCTGGCCGTCGTCGCGCGACAGGAAATGCACATACCCTTCGAAATCCCCCACCACTACCGAGCGGCCCACCACGGTCGGGATACCGAGGCGGCGGTTCTGCAGCTGGTCGTCCTTCCAGCGCTCATTGCCATTCTGGCGGTCGAAGGCGTGGACCACCGAGCGCTCATCGCTGGCGAACAGGGTCGTCTCGTCCTGGGCCAGGCCCGCCGGCGACGAGAAGTCGCGCGCCCATTGCGGCTGTCCATTCGACAGCTCCAGGCAGGCGATACGCCCCTGGAAGGTCGTCGCGCAGACCTGACGTCCCATCACCACCGGCGAGCCGGTGACGTCGTTCAGGCGCTCGATCTCCGAAACCCCCTTCGGATAGGACACGGTGCTTTCCCAGCGCAGCACGCCGTTGGATGGCGCCAGGACGCCGAGCTTGCCGCCCGGGAAGCCCATCACGATGCCGTCGCCGGCGAACACCATGCCCATGCCGGCGCGCAGGTTCAGCGCTGCCTGTGAGCGCTGGTAGATCCAGCGGCGATCGCCGTTCTGTGCATCGAGGCCGAGCACGCGCGTATCGGTGGTGCGCACCACGACCATGCCATTGCCGACCAGGGGCGTGGACAGTACTTCACCGTTGACCTGCTTCTTCCAGATCTGCTTGCCGGTATTGTCGAACGCGTAGATCACGCCCTTCTCGCCCGCCACCGCCGTCACGTTGCCGTCGCTGCCGGGACCGGTGGTCAGGTCGACGTCGGTCTCCGCCTTCCACAGCACGCGGCCGCTGGCGCCTTCCAGCGCCACCACCTTGCCGCCGTTCGAAGAGGCATAGACCTTGCCGTCGGCCACGGTGGGCTGCAGGATGTACGGACCGCTCTTGCCGACGCCGGCCTTCCAGGCCTGGCGCACCGACAGCGTCGCCGTGATCGGCTTGAGCTCGGCCGGCGGATGCTTGTCCTCCTTGCCGAACAACGAGCAACCGCCCAGCACCGCCAGGCAGGCGCCGACGGCCATGGCACGGGCCAGGGCACCGCCGCGCTGGCTGGAGGCGGATCCGACTGCGGAAAGCAATGACGTCATAAGGTTCCGATAGTGTTTTGGGTGAGAACGCGCGAGGCGGGATCAGGCCGTACCGAGCGCGTCCAGCTTGAACTGGATGATCTGGCGCATCGCGGCGTCGCCGCCGCCGAGCTTGTCGATGGCCTGCTGGTAGGCTGCACGCGCGTCGGCCCGCTTTTCCTGGGCGGCCAGCAGATCACCGCGGCGATCCGCGTACAGCGCGGCAAACGCGGCCGGCGGCTCGCCGGCCAGCAGGGCCAGCCCCTGATCGTATGCCTTTTCGTCCAGCAGCAGCCCGGCCAGGCGCACGCGCGCCAGGCTGGCATATTCGGCGTTGCCGTGATCGATGGCCCACTGCAACTGCGTCTTGGCCGTGGCGAGATCGCCTGCATCGTACAGCACCTTGGCCGCCACCAGCGCGCTCATCGGACCGTAGGCGGTCTTGCCGAACTTCTCTTCCAGGTCGCCGGCAGCGCGCTTGAGCAGCGCTGCGTCGCGTGCATCCGCGGCCTTCAGCACCTGTTCATAGAGCACGGCCGCCTCGGCGGCCTGCTTGCGCTGCCAGTACTTCCAGCCGTTCCAGCCAGCAAATACCAGCAGGCCGGCAATCACCAGCCAGGTCAGGGCGTTGCCATACTGGCGCCACCAGGCCTTGAGACTCTCAAGCTGTTCCTGTTCTTCTAGATCGTAAGCCATATCGAGGCGTCTACCGGAGTGTAAGGTTCGCTGCGTTTGTCACATTCAGTGCTTGCCGCCGCCATCGCGCGAGTCGCCTCGACGCGGCAGCGGCCCTGGCTGGTGGCGTCCTATTCGCTGGCGCCCACCATGGCGTCGACGATGTGGTCGACCAGGGCCTCGAGCGGCACCGAGACCTGCTGCCCGCCGCCCTCGGCCTGCGCGCCGCCGCGCAGTTCCTTGACCTGGGCCGCGCCGGCGGCCATTTCATCGTCGCCAATGATAACGGCGTAAGCAGCACCGCTACCGTCGGCGCGCTTCATCTGCGACTTGAAGCTGCCGCTCTTGCCGTCGGCCGTGGCATGCAGCACCACGTCCAGCCCGGCATCGCGCAGGCGCTCGGCGGCGATCATCGCCTGCTGTGCGGCGGCCTCGCCCTGGTGCACCAGGTAGACGTCGCAACCCTCGGCCTCGGGCACGAGCCCTTCCTCGCGGATCAGTTCGATGATGCGCTCGATCCCCATGGCCCAGCCGCAGGCCGGCGCCGCTTTGCCACCCATCTGGCTGATCAGCGGATCGTAGCGGCCACCGCCGGCGATGGTACCCTGCGCGCCGAGCTTGTCCGTGATCCACTCGAACACGGTCAGGTTGTAGTAATCGAGCCCGCGCACCAGGCGCGGGTTGATGGTGAACGGCACGTTGTTGGCCTTCAGCAGGCGCTGTACGCCATCGAAGTGGGCCAGCGACTCCTCGCCGAGGAAATCGATCAGCTTGGGCGCGTTGGCTGCCATCTCCTGCAGCGCGGGATTCTTGGTGTCGAGCACGCGCAGCGGATTGGTATAGAGACGGCGCTTGCTATCCTCATCGAGGATGTCCTGGAAGCCCTCCAGGTACTTGATCAGTTCCTCGCGGTGCGCGGCGCGCTCATGCGCCTGGCCGAGCGAGTTCAGTTCCAGCCGGACACCGACCAGGCCCAGGTCATCCCACAGGCGCTGGCACATCAGGATGATCTCAGCGTCGACGTCCGGACCGGCAAAACCCAGCGCCTCGGCGCCAAGCTGGTGGAACTGCCGGTAGCGGCCGCGCTGCGGACGCTCGTGGCGGAACATCGGGCCGGTGTACCACAGCCGCTTCGGGCCGTCGTACAGCAGGTTGTGCTCGATGGTGGCACGCACCGCCGCCGCCGTGCCTTCGGGGCGCAGCGTCAGGTGCTCGCCGTTCAGCGCATCGGTGAAGGAGTACATCTCCTTCTCGACGATATCGGTCACCTCGCCGATGCCACGCACGAACAGTTGCGTATGCTCAACGATAGGCGTACGCAGTTGCTGGTAGCCGTAGGCGCGCAGCATGGCGCGGGCCGCATTCTCGAAATGCTCCCACAGCGCCGCATCGGCGGGCAGCATGTCGTTCATGCCCTTCACGCCCTTGATGGCCTGCATCGGCTTGGCCTTGGCCTGGCTCTCGGTCTTGGCAGCGTCGGCTGCCGGCTTCACGGATTCGCTCATCTTTTCCAATCTTGCCGCGGCGCCCTCAGGCGGCCGCCTCGGCCGCCGCCTTCACGGCGCCCGGTCCATAGTGCGTACGCACATACTCATCGACGATCGCCTGGAACTCCTCGGCGATGCGTTCTCCGCGCAGCGTCCTGACCTTGACGCCGTCGACGAACACCGGTGCCGCCGGCGACTCGCCCGAGCCCGGCAACGAGATGCCGATATTGGCATGCTTGCTCTCGCCCGGACCGTTGACGATGCAGCCCATCACGGCCACGTCCATCTCTTCGACGCCCGGGTAGGCGGTCTTCCATACCGGCATCTGCTCGCGCAGGTAGGCCTGGATGCTGGCAGCCAGCTCCTGGAATACCGTGCTGGTGGTACGCCCGCAGCCCGGGCAGGTAATCACCATCGGGGTGAAATTGCGCAGTCCCATGGTCTGCAGGATTTCCTGCCCCACGTAGACCTCCTTCTCGCGCGGCGCTCCCGGCTCAGGCGTCAGCGAGATGCGGATGGTGTCGCCGATGCCTTCCTGCAGCAGCACCGACAGCGCGGCGGTGGAAGCGACGATGCCCTTGCTGCCCATGCCGGCCTCGGTCAGGCCCAGGTGCAGCGCATATTCGCAGCGGCGTGCCAGTTCGCGGTAGACGGCGATCAATTCCTGCACCTGCGAGACCTTGCACGACAGGATGATCTGGTTGCCCGGCAGCCCGATCTCCTCGGCCTTGCGCGCCGACTCGATGGCCGAGGTGATCAGCGCCTCGACCATCACGCTCTGGGCCGGCCACGGCTCGGCGCGGTTCCCGTTCTCGTCCATGATGCGCGCGAGCAGGTCCTGGTCGAGGCTGCCCCAGTTGACGCCGATACGCACCGGCTTCTGGTAGCGGCAAGCCATCTCGATCATCTGGGCGAACTGCGTGTCGCGCTTGGCGCCCTGGCCGACGTTGCCGGGGTTGATACGGTACTTCGACAGCGCTTCGGCGCAGGCCGGATGGTCCTGCAGCAGCTTGTGGCCGTTGTAGTGGAAATCGCCGACCAGCGGCACGTCGATCCCCATGCGGTCGAGCTGCTCGCGGATGGCGGGCACGGCCGCCGCAGCCTCCGGCGTGTTCACGGTGATGCGCACGATCTCCGAGCCGGCACGGGCCAGTTCCTTGATCTGGATGGCGGTGCCGATCGCGTCAACCGTATCGGTGTTGGTCATCGACTGCACGCGCACCGGTGCATCGCCGCCGATGGTGACGACATTGCCGCCCCAGACGACGCGCGCCTGGCGCGTCTGCCGGCGCGGTTGCGAGCCGGGCAGTACCGGCTGACAGGCCTGTTGGTTCATGGTCAATCCTACCTTGCTAAGCTGCTCGCCCGCTGCCCTCAGGGCAGCGTCAGGCGCGCCACGTTATTGCGGTTGGCCGCCTGCAGGTCGACCGGCGCGCCATTGCGGGTCATCGATTCGACGCCCTTCACGTTGCCGATCACTACCTTGTAGGGAGCCTCGCCGCCACCGCTGACTTCCTGTCCAGCCTTGGCGGAACCACCCAGCACGACCTTGCCGCGGCGATCGCGGATCTCGTACCAGGTCTCGGCGGCGAACCGGATCTGCAGCTCGCCATTGCCGGCGGCTGCCGTCGCGGCCGGGCTGGCCGGCGCTGCCGCCACGGGCGCCGAAGCTGCCGCAGCCGCCGTTGCCGCCGCAGCCGGCACAGTGGCTGCGGGCACCTGGGCCGCAGGCACGGACGCCGTCGCCGCTGCACCGCTCGCAGCCGCACCGCTGGCGGCCGAAGTATCCTCGGACGGCGCCGGACTGTCGGCACCGTTCATGACCGTGGGCAGGGTCGCCGAGACCGTGCCCGGGGCGGCATCGGGTTGGGATGCTGCAGCATCTTCCGCCGGCTGGGCATTGACGGCGGCCTTGCGCGCTTCCAGCCATTCCTTGGCGTGGTCCAGGCCGAAATAGGCACCGGCGCCGATCACCACGACCACCAGTGCCAGCCAGATCCAGCGCCCACCCGAACTGCGCGAGCCGACCGGGCTGCGCGAGGCGAAGCGGTTGCGCCCATCGAAGCTCTGGTTCAACCCGCCGTCGCGGCGCGCGACCAGATCGACGGTCGGTTCCGGACTGGGTTGCAGCCGTGCCAGCAGCGCGTCGACGTCGGCATGGAGCATGCGCGCATAGGCGCGCATCACGCCCTTGGCGAAGATGACGTCCGGCATGCCGCCCAGCTCACCCGCCTCGAGCGCCTTGAGCTTGGCGGCGGCGACCTTCAGCCGCGCGCTGACATCCTCGATGGAAAGACGCTGCGCCTCGCGGGCCTCGGCCAGCCGCGCGCCGATCTCGCGCACGACCGCATCGCGCTCGGCGCTACCTGCCGAAGGCTGGCTGTCGACGCGATCCCCCTGTTCACTCATCCCAAGCTCCTTGTTCATATGCGGCCAGTTCGGGCGACTCCGGGAAGCGGCTGCGCAACTGCGCAATCATCGCCTCCTGCGCGGCAGCGTCGCCCTGCCGGTGGGCAATGCGCGCTCCCAGCCAGAGGGATTGCGCGCTGGCGGCACTGCCGCCATTGACGCGCCCGACGGTCTGCCAGGCACGCGGGAATTCGCCGCGCCGGTAGTAGACCAGCGCGAGGTTGGTGATCGCCGCCGCGTTGCTGCGATCGTAGCCGAGGGCCCTCTGCAGGCTCTTCTCGGCGCCGTCGAGGTCGCCGCGGCGCAGCCGGCAGACGCCCAGGCTGATCTGCGGCTTGAGCGGGCCGCTGGCCGACGGGGCGGCGACGGCACGCTCCAGCATCGGCAGCGCCTCCTGGTAGCGCGCCTGCTGGCACAGGAACCAGCCGAAGTTATTGAGCAGGTCGCCATCGTCACCACGCAGCGACAGCGCGCTGCGGAAGCTCTGCTCGGCCAGTGCGCCCTCGTTCATGTTCGCGTAGACCAGTGCGCGCACATGGTAGGCATCCGCCAGTTCGGGAT
>JABLTH010059906.1_pt1 | contig 23455 bp, 20 predicted proteins | sample 7875711 | NCBI WGS metagenome assembly JABLTH01 (sample SAMN14941262, study PRJNA633318) | bioreactor metagenome | isolation source: bioreactor | place: China | collected 2019-03-05 | reverse complement strand
GTACAGGCGCGTGGCCGCCTGCGGCGTGAGGTCCACGACGCGCCGCGCGACGCCGAGCTGGTGCGTGTACGACAGCCGGCGGCCGAGCCGTTCCCACAGCCGGGCCTGCGCCTCGAGCTGCGCCGCCGGGCGGTCGGTCTCGGCGACGCCCGCGAGTGCGGGCTCGAGCGTCTCCACGAGGCGCGCGATCTCGGGCTCGAAGTGTTCGACGGGCCGCCCGTCGATCGGGCTCAGCACGTCGATCGCGCGCAGCGCGGTGAGCCACTCGCCCGACGTGAACAGCGCGTGGTCGGGCGCCAGCAGCAGCTGCACGGTGCGGTTCTCGAAGCTTCCGCCGCTCGCGAAGCGCCGTTCGGTCGTCCCCGGGAGGAAGCCGTCGGCGACGATCACGAAGCCGAGGCGCATCGCGTCGGGCACGACCGCGTGCGGGAAGCGCCGCGCGTCGCGCAGGTTGAACGCGCCGGAGACCGTGCGCAGCATCCCCGATTCGTTGGTGCGGCCGACGAATTCCAGGACCGGCGCGGGCGCGGCACCCGGGCGCGCCCACGGGTTGTGCTCCGCGTCGATGTTCGCGGTGAGCTCGGCGACGGGCGCGAAGCCGAGCTCGCGCCAGTACGGCTCGAGCGCGGAGACGGTCGCCGACGCGACCGGGCCGGGGAAGGGGAACGGCATGAAGCGCCACGCGTCGTAGAGGCGCGCGCCGCTCGTGTCCTGGTTCACGACGTAGTACGACGGGTCGAGGTAGCGGTAGACGCGCGCGCCGCTCACGGGCTGCCCGGCCGGGTCGAGTACCAGGAACTCGGTCGTGATCGCGGTCTTGCGCAGCCAGCGGCGCGAGACCTTGCGCGCCGCGTCGCCCGGTCCGGGGACGACGCTGGCCGCGGTCCGCGCCTCGGGGAGACGGTCGTGACGGGCACGGCTCTTCGCGCGCCGCAGCGCCTTCTTGGCCGTCTCGGGGACGCGGCCGAGGCCCTCGTCCACCGCGAGGTCGGGCCGCTCGATGCCCCCGAGGACCGGCACGTACCCGCCGAACTCCGCGTCGTACAGGACGCTCACGGGGCCGGTGGCCGGAGACACCGCGGCCGGGACGAGCACGATCAGGGTCGCGAGCGCGGCCCGGAGGGCGTTCCGGAAACGGGGCATTCCTGCATCGTGCCTCACCGCGGCGCGTCGGCCAAGCGCCGCCGGGGTACGATGGCCCGGGGGCACGCACGAGGGCACGCACGGGGGCTGCGGGCCAAGGGCCGCGGGGCCGGAGGACACGGACGTGCCGAATCCGACGACGGTCATCATCGACGAGCCCGCCGAGCGGGTCCTGCGGATCACCCTCGACCGCCCGCCCGTCAACGCGCTCGGTCGCGACACGTGCGCCGAACTCGCCGCCGCCGCGCGCCGCGTCGCCGGCCGCACCGACGTGTGCTGCGTGGTGCTCGCCGGGCGCGGGAAGGTCTTCTGCGCCGGCGCCGACCTCAAGGAACGCGCGGGCATGTCGGACGACGAGGTCAAGGCCGCCGTGCTCGGGATCCGCGAGGCGGTCGACGCCGTGGCCGCGATCCCCGCGCCGACGATCGCGGTGCTGCACGGCGCCGCGCTCGGCGGCGGCTTCGAACTCGCGCTGGCGTGCGACCTGCGGATCGCCGCGGACGAGGCGCCCGTCGGTCTGCCCGAGTGCTCGCTCGCGATCATCCCCGGCGCCGGCGGCACGCAGCGCCTCGCGCGCCTCGCCGGGCCGGCGTGCGCCAAGCGCTGGATCTTCGCCGCGCGCGTCCTGCGCGCGCGCGAGGCGATCGACGACGGCCTGGTCGACATCGTCGCGCAGGCCGAGTCCCTCGACGAGGTGGTTTTCGATCTCGCGCGCACGATCGCGCGCTGCGGTACCGTGGCGCTGCGCGCGGCGAAGCGCGCGATCGACGCCGGTCTCGACGCGGGCAGCCTCGCCGGCGGCATGCGCCGCGAGTGGGAGTCCTACCTCGACGTGCTGCCGACCGCGGACCGCAAGGAAGCGCTCGCCGCGTTCGCGGAGAAACGGCCGCCGCGTTTCACCGGGCGCTGAGCATCGTAGGGGCGGGGCTTGCCCCGCCCGGATCGTGCACCGCGCGATCAGTCCTTCCAGGTCGTGACGAACACGTTGGTCTCGCCCGGCTTCGTGTCGTGCCGGTTGGAGCAGAACACGAACGTCTTGCCGTCGGGCGCCCACATCGGGAACCCGTCGAAGCCCTCGGTGTACGTGATGCGCTCGAGGTTCGAGCCGTCGAGGTCGACCATGTAGAGGTCGAACTCGCGCTTCTTCGGGTCGCCGTAGTTGGTCGAAAAGATGATCTTCCGGCCCGAGGGGTGGAAGAACGGCGCGAACGACGCCGCCCCGAGGTGCGTCACCTGGTGCTTGTTCGACCCGTCGGCGTCCATCACCCACAGGTCGAGCTTGCTCGGGCGGATGAGGTTCTTCGCGAGCAGCGTCCTGTAGTCGGCCGTCTCCTGCTCGGTCTCGGGGTGGAACGCGCGGTACACGATCTTCGTGCCGTCGGGCGAGAAGAACGGGCCGCCGTCGTAGCCCAGCTCGTTCGTGAGCCGCTTCACGTCGGTGCCGTCGAGCTTCATCGTGTAGATGTCGAGGTCGCCGTCGCGCATCGACGTGAACACGATGCGGTCGCCCTTGGGCGAGATCGTCGCCTCGGCGTCGTAGCCCGGTGTCCTCGTCAGCGGCTGCGGGTGCTTGCCGTCCGCGTCGGCGACGAAGATGTCGAACTCCGGGTAGAGCGCCCACGTGTAACCGTGGCTCTTGTCCGGTACCGGCGGGCAGTCGGGTCCGGCGGCGTGCGTCGACGCGTAGAGGATCTTCTTGTCGCCGGGCAGGAAGTAGGAGCACGTCGTGCGCCCCTTGCCGGTCGACACGAGCCGCTGGTGCGAGCCGTCGAGGTTCGTGGTGAAGATCTGGTCACACCCGTACGGCGGACGCGTCGACTGGAAGATCAGCTGCTTGCCGCTGAACGAGAAGTAGGCCTCCGCGTTCTCGATGCCGTCGGTCAGCATGCGCAGCGGGCCGAGGTGCTTCTCGCGCGGGTCGGGCTCGAACACCTGGCGCTTCGGGTCGTCGGCGCGCACGGCCGGCGCGAGCAGGACGGCCCCGGCGAGGGCGAGAGCGGCGAGACTCATCATCGACAGGACCATGCGGCGCATCCGGACCTCCCGTGTCCCAAACCGTAGGGGCGGGGCTCGCCCCGCCCGCAGGTTCCAAAAACAAAGGCGGCAGGCCAGGCCCGCCGCCTTACATCATGCCGCGGATCCGTTCCTCAGGTGCGATCGCCCTTCGCGGCGGCGCCCTTCATGTGCGGGCACTCACCCTTGCCCTCGGCGGCCTTGCCGGCCTTGGAGTGCGGGCACTCGCCCTTGCCGGCGCAGCCTTCGGCCGCGTAGGCCTGGATCGCCTTGACCTGGTCCTTGTCGGCCGAGGTCAGCATCAGCACCACGCCGTTCGAGGTGTTCTCGACCGCACGCTTGACGCCCTTCTTGTGGGCGATGCAGTCCCCGCCGCAGCCTTCGCCGTTGACCTCGGCGGCCATCGCGGTCTGCAGCGCCTTGACCTGCTGGGCGTCCTTCGCGGCGATCGTGATCTTCACGCCGTCGGAGAGGTTCTGGGCGCTCTTCTCGACGCCCTTCATCGTCATCGGGCACTCGGCGCCGGCCTTGTCGCCGCACGCGAAGGCCGGAACGGACACCACCAGGGCGAGAATCGAGATCACGGTCGCGAGACGCTTCATCGGTCGGCTCCTTTCCCGGGGGTGCGCCACGGGACGTTGTCTGGCCTGCTAACGGGGTTCCCGCTCCTGTAAGCGGGTCGCGAGAGAGCCTACTTCGAATCGCGGTAACGGGCCAGTCGCGGGCCGTTTGCCGGGCCGCCCGTTCCTGGATTAAACAAGCGTACTTGCAACACTATTTAGTTGCCGGGCAAGATCTTACGATTCCCCCACGACTTGATCCACGTCTGCTTGACTTCGGCCCTTCGCTTGTTACGATCCGCTCCCTGCACGAACTTGCCGCAACCCGGCAAAGTGCGCTCGCGTTGCGCGCGAGGAGACCCGATTGGACGCCCCACAGAAGGCCCCGTTCGTGTTCCCGCGGTGGGCCAACCTGCTTCGTCCGGCACTGGCGGTCGCGCTTCTCGGTGGGCCGCTCTACCTGCTCACGGTCGGCTATCTCGGCGGCTCGCCCAAGACCCTCGCGGTCAACTACGCGCCCCAGCAGCCGGTGCCCTACAGCCACGCCATGCACGCCGGCAAGCTCGGCATCGATTGCCGTTACTGCCACAACACGGTCGAGAACGCGGCTTTCGCCGCGCTCCCGCCGACGCAGACGTGCATGAACTGCCACGCGCGCGTGCGCGCGACGAGCGACAAGCTCGTCCCGGTGCGTGAGAGCTACGCGAGCGGCAAGCCGGTGCCGTGGATCAAGGTCCACGACCTGGCGGATTACGTCTACTTCAACCACAGCGCGCACGTGCGGCGCGGTGTCGGCTGCGTGGAGTGCCACGGCCGCATCGACAAGATGGACGTGGTCACGCAGATCGCGCCGCTGTCGATGGGCTGGTGCCTCGACTGCCACCGCAATCCGGACGCCCACCTGCGTCCGCCGGAGCTCGTCACCCAGATGGACTGGACGCCGCCGAACGGCGACGCCGCGGCGTACGGGGCGCGGCTGCGCAAGGACAACAAGATCAACCCGTCGCAGGACTGCTACACATGCCATCGCTAGACGGCTTCTCGTACTGGCGCAGCCTCGACGAACTCGCGGACACCCCCGAGTTCCGCGCAATCGTCGAGAAGGAGTTCCCGACGGTCAGCCAGGAGGTCATCTCCACGGCGAGCCGCCGCAACTTCCTCAAGCTGATGGGGGCGTCGTTCGCGCTCGCGGGCCTCGTCGGCTGCCGCTGGCCGAAGGAGCGCATCGTTCCGTTCGCGCACCGCCCCGACGGGCGCGTCGACGGCGAACCGGAACAGTTCGCGACCGCGATGGACCTCGGCGGCGGCGCGCTCGGCCTGCTCGTGACGAGCTACGACGGGCGCCCGACCAAGGTCGAGGGCAATCCCGGGCACCCCGAGAGCCTCGGCGGCACGCACACGTGGGCCCAGGCCAGCGTGCTCGAGCTGTACGACCCGGACCGCAGCCGCAGCGTCGTCCAGCGCTCCGGCAACCAGGAGGTCGAGAAGTCCTTCGACGACTTCGTCGCCTGGGCCGGGCCGCTGTTCGCGTCGCTGCGCGCCAGCGGCGGCACGGGCCTGCGGATCCTGTCGGGCGCCTGCTCCTCGCCGAGTCTTGCCGCACTGCGGCAAAAACTCGCCGCGGTCATGCCGCACGCCGGCTGGACCGAGTGGGAGCCGGTCTCGCGCGACAACGAACGCCTCGGCCTCGCCCTGGCGTTCGGGAAGCCGGTCCGCGCCCACTACCGCCTCGCCGAGGCGGACGTGATCGTCTCGCTCGACAGCGACTTCCTCTGCGCCGCCCCCTCCGGCGTCCGCCTCGCGCGCGAGTTCGCGTCGCGGCGCAGCGCCGAGTCGGGGGAGATGAACCGGCTGTGGGTCGTCGAGAGCGCCCTCACGGTCACCGGCGCCAACGCCGACGAGCGCCACGCGGTCTCCGCGCGCTCGATCCCGCTCGTCGCGCTGCGCCTCGCCGCGGAACTCGCCGGCAAGGGCGTGAACGTCGGCGCGCTCGGCTCCGCCCCGTCCGGCACGGGCGACCTCGCCTTCGTGCCCGCGCTCGCGGCGGACCTCGCCGCGCACCGCGGGAAGGCCGTCGTGTTCGCCGGTCCGTCGCAGCCGCCCGAGGTCCACGCGGTCGCGGCGCTGCTCAACGTCGCGCTCGCCGGCGCGCTCGTCAGCTACACCGAGGAGCCGGACGGCGCGCGTCCCGGGCACTTCGACGGCCTCGCCGCGCTCGCCAACGAACTGCGCGGCGGCAGCGTCGACACGCTGCTCGTGCTCGGCGCGAATCCCGTCTACGACGCGCCGGTCGACCTCGACTTCGCGGGTGCGATGGCGCGCGCGAAGAACACGATCCACCTCGGCGTCTACCGCAACGAGACCGGGCGTGCGGCCGCGTGGCACGTGCCCGAGGCGCACGCGCTCGAGTCGTGGAGCGACGCGCGCGCCTGGGACGGCACGGTCAGCATCGTGCAGCCGCTGATCGAGCCGCTGTTCGACGGCAAGACCCGCGCCGAACTCGTCGCCCTCGTGCTCGGCGAGGCGAAGCACGCCGCCTACGACATCGTGAACGGCCATTTCGCGGCCACGTGGGGCGGCGTCGACGCCACGCGCGCGTGGCGCACGGCGCTCAAGGACGGCCTCGTTCCCAACACCGCGCTCGCCGCGGTGGCCGTCGAGCCCAACGCGAACGCGGTCGCCGCGCGTGCGGGCGCGCTCACGTTCCCCGCGGGCGGCGACGTCGAGCTCGTCTTCATCGCCGATCGCAGCGTCTTCGACGGCCGCTACGCGAACAACGCGTGGCTGCAGGAGATGCCCGACCCGATCAGCAAGCTCACGTGGGACAACGCGCTGCTCGTCGGGCCCGCGACGGCCGAGAAGCTCGGCGTCGTGCAGGAGGACCTCGTGCGCCTCAAGGCCGGCGCGCACGAGATCGACGTCGCGGTCTCCGTGGTGCCCGGCATCGCCGCCGGCACGGTCGCGCTCGCGCTCGGCTATGGCCGCACGGCCGCGGGCTCGGTCGGCAACGGCACGGGCTTCAACGCCTACGCGCTGCGCACGAGCCAGGCCCCGTGGGCCGTCGGCGCGAGCGTGCAGAAGACCGGCCGCCGCTACGGGCTGGCCTCGACGCAGAGCCACTGGGCGATCGACACCATCGGCAAGAAGGAGACCGAGCGCCGCGCGGGCGAGCTGATCCGCACCGCGTCGCTCGAGGAATACCGCAAGGAACCGCACTTCGCGCAGGAAGGCCAGGAGGAGTTCCACTCGCTCTGGAAGGAGCACGAGTACCAGGGCCACGCCTGGGCGATGGCGATCGACCTCGCGAAGTGCATCGGCTGCAGCGCGTGCACGGTGGCCTGCCAGGCGGAGAACAACATCCCCGTCGTCGGCAAGGACCAGGTGCAGCGGTCGCGCCACATGAACTGGCTGCGCATCGACCGCTACTTCCGCGGCAAGCCGGAGAACCCCGAGGTCGCGTTCCAGCCGATGGCCTGCGTGCACTGCGAGAACGCGCCGTGCGAGCAGGTGTGCCCGGTCGGCGCGACCGTGCACAGCGGCGAAGGCCTGAACCAGATGGTCTACAACCGCTGCATCGGCACCCGCTACTGCTCGAACAACTGCCCGTACAAGGTCCGCCGCTTCAACTTCTACAACTTCAACAAGGACCTGACCGACCTGCAGATGATGCAGAAGAACCCGGACGTCACGGTGCGCAGCCGCGGCGTCATGGAGAAGTGCACGTACTGCACGCAGCGCATCGAGCGCGTGAAGATCCAGGCCAAGAACGACAAGCGCATCATCGCCGACGGCGAGATCGTGCCGGCCTGCGCGCAGGCCTGCCCGACGCGCGCGATCGTCTTCGGCGACCTGAACGACAAGGGAAGCGCGGTGCGGAAGGCCCACGAGCACCAGCGTTCCTACGCGATCCTCGCGGAGATCAACACCAAGCCGCGCACGCACTACCTCGCGCGGCTCGTCAATCCCGCCGCCGGCTCCGGCCGGTCCAACGGGGAGCACGCATGACCACGCAGGTGCTCGAAAACGACGAGCGCTCGTACGATCCGCGGCACCGCTCGCCGCTCGTCCTCGGGACGAACGACTTCGGGACCGTCACGGAGACCGTCAGCGCGCTGGCCGAGAAGCCGAAGCCGCCGAAGGCGTGGTACATCGCCTTCGCGATCTCGCTCGGCGTCCTCGGCATCCTCGGCCTGATGGTCGGCTGGCTGTTCCTGAACGGCGTCGGCGTCTGGGGTCTCAACCAGCCCGTCGGCTGGGCGTTCGACATCACCAACTTCGTGTTCTGGGTCGGCATCGGACACGCGGGCACGCTGATCTCCGCGATCCTGTTCCTGTTCCGGCAGAAGTGGCGCACCGCGGTCAACCGCTCCGCCGAGGCCATGACGATCTTCGCGGTCATGTGCGCCGGCCTGTTCCCGGCGATCCACGTCGGCCGCCCGTGGGTCATCTACTGGGTGTTCCCGTACCCCAACCAGATGGCCTACTGGCCGCAGTTCCGCAGCCCGCTGCTGTGGGACGTGTTCGCGGTCAGCACCTACGCGACGGTCTCCGCGCTGTTCTGGTACATGGGCCTCGTGCCCGACCTGGCGACGCTGCGCGACCGCGCGACGTCGAAGGTGCGCCAGATCACGTTCGGCATCCTGAGCCTCGGCTGGCGCGGTTCGAACCGGCACTGGATGCGCTTCGAGCGTGCCTACCTGCTGCTCGCCGCGCTCGCGACCCCGCTGGTGCTCTCCGTGCACTCCGTCGTGAGCTTCGACTTCGCGACCTCGGTGCTGCCCGGCTGGCACACGACGATCTTCCCGCCGTACTTCGTCGCCGGCGCCATCTTCAGCGGCTTCGCGATGGTGCTCACGCTCCTGATCCCCGCGCGCCAGTGGTTCGGGCTGCGCGAGATCATCACGATCCGGCACCTCGAGAACATGGCCAAGGTCATCCTCGCCACGGGCTCGATGGTCGGCTACGCGTACGGCGTCGAGTTCTTCATGGCGTGGTACTCGGGCAACCCGGCCGAGCGCTTCACGTTCATCAACCGGCTGTTCGGCCCGTACTGGTGGGCCTACTGGATCATGGTGAGCTGCAACGTGATCTCGCCGCAGCTCTTCTGGTTCAAGAAGATCCGGCAGAGCCCGTGGCTGATCTTCCCGGTGACGATCTTCGTCAACATCGGCATGTGGTTCGAGCGCTTCGTGATCATCGTCTCGTCGCTCTCGCGCGACTACCTGCCGTCGAGCTGGGGCTACTTCAAGCCCACCGCCGTCGACCTGCTCACGCTGGTCGGCTCCTTCGGCCTGTTCTTCACGCTGTTCCTGCTGTTCATCCGCTTCGTGCCGATGATCGCGATGGCCGAGGTGAAGAGCGTGATGCCGCAGGCGCTGGCCCACCCGTCGGGCGACGAGCACAAGGGCCTCGGCGACTACTGGGGTGACGCGCCGCACGATCCGCGCGAGCGCCGCCCGGAGGGCTCGCGATGAGCCACGCCGAAACCACCGCGCCGCGCACCGCGGAGACCACGAAGACCTGGGCCCTCATGGCCGAGCTGTCGACGGTGCCGCAGCTGATCGCCGGCGCCGAGAAGGTCCGCGACGCGGGCTACAGGAAGTGGGACACGCACACGCCGTTCCCCGTGCACGGACTCAACGACGCGATGGGGCTCAGGCTTTCGCGCCTGCCGTGGCTGACGATGGCCTGCGGCATCGCGGGCGGCGCCACCGCGCTCGCGCTGCAGTGGTTCACGAACGCCTTCGACTACAAGGTGCTGATCTCGGGCAAGCCGTTCTTCAGCGTGCCCGCGAACATCCCGGTGACGTTCGAGCTGACGATCCTCTTCGCCGCGATCGGCACGTTCCTCGGCATGCTCGTGTCCAACGGGCTGCCGACGCTCTACCACCCGCTGTTCCGGAGCGCGCGCTTCCGTCGCGCGACCTCGGATCGCTTCTTCATCGTGATCGAGGCCGCCGACCCGAAGTTCGATCCGGAAAAGACGCGTGCCCTGCTCGAGTCGCTGGGAGGTCCGGTGACCGAGGTGGAGGACTGACGCGATGCCCCGCTGGCTGCTGTACGTCATCCTCGTGGCGGTGATCGCGTCGTTCGTGCCGATCGCGCTGATCGCACGCGCCCGCTCGGTGCCGTCGGACGCGCCCCGCATTCAGCCCGTGCAGGACATGGGCAACCAGCCGAAGTTCAAGCCGCAGAGCGAGAACCTGCTGTTCGCCGACACGCGCGCGATGCGTCCGGCGATCCCCGGCACGGAAGCGCACGGCGGCAGCGTGCCCGACGAGGCGTACGAGACCGGCAAGGTGAACGGCCAGTTCGTCGCCGACGTGCCGGTGAAGGTCACCGAGGCGCTCATCCGCCGCGGGCAGGAGCGCTTCAACATCTACTGCTCGCCGTGCCACGGCTTCGCGGGGCAGGGCGACGGTCTCGTCGCGCGCCGCGCCGACCAGCTGCAGGAAGGGCTGTGGGTGCCGCCGACCAACCTGCACACGCTGCAGGTCCGTCAGCGCCCCAACGGCCACATCTTCAACACGATCAGCCGCGGCCTGCGCACGATGCCGTCGTACGGCGCACAGATCCCGGTCGCCGACCGCTGGGCGATCGTGACCTACGTGCGCGCGCTGCAGCGCAGCCAGCACGCGAACCCCGAGGACATGCCCGCGGAGCACCGCGTGCCCGCCGGCTGGCAGCCCGCGCCGGAGAACCCGCCGCCGCCGCCCGCCCCGGTCCCGACGCCCGGCGGCGCCCCCGCCGCTCCGGGTACCGCGCCCGCCGCCCCGGCCGCCACCACGCCGACCGCCCCGGCGCCGACCGCAACGCCGGCCCCGCCGACGAAATGACGTAGGGGCCGAGCTTGCTCGGCCCTCGCGCGACCCGGAACGACGACAGAGGACACACGATGAAGGGCCCCATCGACATCCGCAGCGAAAACCGCCAGCTCGGCGCGGCCGGCTCGAAGGTCCTCGGCATCGGCATCGCGCTCGCGGTGCTGGGCGCCCTGGGCAGCGGCGCCGCCTACACGATGGGCGGCGGCGGCTCGCGCCTGCTGTGGTCGTACCTCGTGAACTACGTCTTCGTCCTGAGCCTCGCGCTCGGCGCGCTGTTCTTCGTGCTGGTGAACCACCTGACCCACGCCGGCTGGAGCGTGGTGGTGCGCCGCTTCGCCGAGGCGATCGCGGCCAACCTGCCGGTCCTCGCGCTGTTCGCGGTGCCGCTCGTCCTCGGCGCGGGCACGCTGTACCACTGGACGCACCCTGCACCCGACGACCACGTGGTCATCAACAAGGCGGCCTACCTCAACGTCACGTTCTTCACGGTTCGCCTGGTCGTCTACTTCCTGATCTGGGGCGGCCTCAGCCTGTTCTTCTTCCGCCGCTCGGTCGCGCAGGACAAGTCCGGCGACCCGGGCGTCACGCTGACGATGGAGAAGGTCGCCGCGCCGGGCATGTTCCTGTTCGCGCTGTCGATCACGTTCGCGGCGTTCGACATCCTGATGTCGCTCGACCCGCACTGGTTCAGCACGGTCTTCGGCGTGTACTTCTTCTCCGGCGCGTTCGCGGCGTTCCTCGCGCTGCTCGCCGTGGTCGCGTTCCTCGTGCAGCGCTCGGGCCGCCTGACCCACGCGATCACCATCGAGCACTACCACGACATCGGCAAGTTCCTGTTCGCGTTCATCGTCTTCTGGGCCTACATCGCGTTCTCGCAGTACCTCCTGATCTGGTACGCGAACGTTCCCGAGGAGACGATCTGGTACGCGCGGCGCCAGACCGGCGGCTGGACCGCGATGAGCATCCTCCTGCTGGTCGGCCACTTCGTCGTGCCGTTCTTCCTCCTGATCTCGCGCACGCCGAAGCGCCGCCCCGCGCTGCTCACGCTGCTCGCGCTGTGGGTGCTGTTCATCCACTGGATCGACATCTACTGGCTCGTCATGCCCGAGATGAACCACGAGGCCAAGGGCGTCGTGCCGTTCGCGCTCGGCGACGTGTCGACGCTGCTGCTCCTCGTCGGGCTGTTCGTCGCGCTGACCGCGCGGCGCCTGGCAGGGTGCTCGCTGGTCGCCGAGGGCGATCCGCGGCTGGTCGAGTCGCTCACCTTCGAGAACGTCTGAGGACCCGGCGATGGCGCACGAATCGGCAAAGCAGCAGGGTGATCTCGACATCGGGACGATCGTCGCGGTGGCGCTGATCGGGACGCTGCTCGTCCTCATCCTGATCATCGGGGTCGAGGCGTACTTCTTCAAGGCGCAGGACGCCGCGTACGCCGAGGCCTACGCCGCCCCCGACCTCGAGATCAAGAAGGTGAAATCCGAGCAGCTCGACCTCCTGAACGCGTATTTGGTTCCGGATTCGGGCAAGGGTACGCTTCACATCCCGATCGATCGCGCGATCGAGCTCACCGCGCGCGACGGGGCCGCGGGTCCCGCACCCGTGGCCGTCGCCGCCGAGCCGGCGCCGCCCGCCGCCGGCCCCAAGGCCGCTCCCGCCGCGAAACCCGCGCCGGGCGGCAAGGGGCGCAAGGCCCCCGGGAAGCCATGACGCTGACGCAGTGCATGCGGTGCCTTGCCCTCGTGGCCGGCGTGGCGGCCGTCGCGGCCGTGCTGCCGGTGCACGCGGCGGACCGTGCCGAGCCGTTGCCCAAGGAACTCGAGGGCGTCGGCATCGTGCAGAAGCCGGGCGCGCAGTTGCCGCTCGACCTGCCGTTCCGTGACGAGGAAGGCAACGAGGGACCGCTCCGCCGCTACTTCTCGAGCGGACGTCCGGTCATCTTCAACCTCGGGTATTACAGCTGTCCGATGCTCTGCAACCTGGTGCTGAACGGGCTCGTCGAGGGGATCAAGCCGCTCTCGTACTCGCCCGGCCAGGACTTCGACATCGTGATGGTGAGCATCAACCCGAACGAGACGCCGGACCTCGCCGCGAAGAAGCGCGACAACTACATCGAGTCGTACGGGCGTCCGGGGACGACGCCGGGCTGGCACTTCCTGACGGGCCACGAAGAGGACATCAGGAAGCTCGCCGCCGCGGTCGGCTTCGGCTACCGCTACGTACCCGAGGACCACCAGTACGCGCATGCGGCCGGGATCTTCATCGTGACGCCCGACGGCAAGGTGTCGCGCCTCCTGACCGGCATCCAGTTCGAGCCGCGCACGCTGCGGCTGTCGCTGGCCGAGGCCTCGCACGGCAAGATCGGTTCGGCGCTCGACCAGGTGCTCCTGTTCTGTTTCCACTACGACGCGGACAGCGGCAGGTACGCCCTCGCCGCGACGCGCCTCATGCAGGCCGGCGGCGCGGCGACCGCCGCGATCGTCGGCCTGGTGCTGGCGACTTTTTGGATCAAGGATCGGCGCCGCCGCAAGGCGGACGTCCCGGAAACCACAGCATGAGCGCGACCAGCCCGATGCCCCGCGTGCCGCTTGCCGAGGCCTCCTTCTGGATGCCCGTCCAGGCGTCACAGAACGCCGCCGCAACCGATCACCTGTTCCAGTTCATCTTCTGGCTGTCGGCGTTCTTCTTCGCCTTGATCATGGGTCTCATGATCCTGTTCGTGCTGAAGTACCGCCGGCGCGACCCGGATCAGCTGGGCGAGGGTCCCTCGCACAACACCGCGCTCGAGGTGTTGTGGTCGGTGATCCCGCTCGGGCTCGTGATCGCGATCTTCGGGATCAGCTTCGTCGACTTCATGAAGATCGTCGGCCCGAACGCCGCGCCCAACGCCTACGACATCGGCGTGACCGGGCAGAAGTGGAAGTGGACGTTCACGTACCCCAACGGGTACGTCGACGACGCCCTGCACGTGCCGGTCGACACGCCGATGCAGCTGACGCTGTCGTCCGAGGACGTGATCCACAGCCTGTACATCCCCGCGTTCCGCATCAAGCAGGACGCGGTGCCGGGCCGCTTCACGAAGATGTTCTTCCGCGCGACCGAGCCGGGCGAATACGTCATCTTCTGCGCCGAGTACTGCGGGACGAGCCACTCGGCGATGCTGTCGAAAGTCGTCGTGCACCGCCCCGGCGAGTACGAGAAGTGGCTCGTCGAGGCCTCGAACTTCCTCGACAAGATGCCGCCCGCCGACGCGGGGAAGAAGCTGTTCACGCAGCGCGGCTGCGCGTCGTGCCACTCCGTCGACGGCGCCGCCGGCACGGGGCCGACCCTCAAGGGCGTGTTCGGCTCGATGCAGCCGCTGACCACGGGCCAGAAGGTGCTGGCCGACGAGAACTACATCCGCGAGTCGATCCTGAATCCGCAGGCGAAGGTGGTCGCCGGCTTCGAACCCGTGATGCCGACGTTCCAGGGCCGCCTGAAGGACCGCGAGATCGGCGCGATCATCGAGTACCTGAAGACCATCAAGCAATGATGTGGTGGCGGACGTAGGGGCGGGTTTAGCGAGCGAAGCGAGCGTAACCCGCCCGCGGGCGTAAAGGGCAACACCGAGGACACCATGGCGACCATCGACCACGCGATGCCGGGAGTGGGCCGGGCTGGCCACGCGGAACCGGAGAACTACCTGAACAAGAGCCGCGGCCTGCTCTCGTGGCTGGCCACGCTCGACCACAAGCGCATCGGCGTGATGTACCTGATCTGCATCCTGTCGGCGTTCCTGCTCGGCGGCGTGCTGGCCCTCGTGCTGCGCACCGAGTTGTGGAGCCCCGGCAAGACGATCATGGAGCCGGACACCTACAACCGGATGTTCACGCTCCACGGCGCGGTGATGGTGTTCCTGTTCATCATCCCGGGCATCCCCGCCGCGCTCGGCAACTTCATCCTCCCGATGATGCTCGGCGCGAAGGACGTCGCGTTCCCGCGGCTCAACCTCGCCTCGTGGTACCTGTACATGGTCGGCGCGATCTTCTCGGTCGTCTCGATCATCATGGGCGGCGTCGACACCGGCTGGACGTTCTACACGCCGTACGCGACCACCACGCACAGCGCCGTCGTCGAGCTGACGCTCGGCGCGTTCATCCTCGGGTTCAGCTCGATCTTCACCGGCGTCAACTTCATCACGACGATCCACAAGCTGCGCCCGAAGGGCATGACGTGGTTCAAGATGCCGCTGTTCCTCTGGGCGCTGTACGCGACGGCGATCATCCAGGTGCTCGCCACGCCGGTGCTCGGAATCACGCTCCTGCTGCTGGTCGTCGAGCGCGTGTTCGGCGTCGGCATCTTCGACCCGGCGCTCGGCGGCGACCCGGTCCTGTACCAGCACTTCTTCTGGTTCTACTCGCACCCCGCCGTGTACATCATGATCCTGCCGGCGATGGGCGTGATCTCCGAGCTGATCTCGGTCTTCAGCCGCAAGCACATCTTCGGCTACAAGTTCATCGCCTACAGTTCGATCGCGATCGCGGTGATCGGCTTCCTGGTATGGGGACACCACATGTTCGTGTCCGGCCAGTCCCCGCTCGCCTCGACGCTGTTCTCGGCGCTGACCTTCGCGGTGGCGATCCCGTCGGCGATCAAGACGTTCAACTGGCTGTCGACGATGTACAAGGGCTCGATCGACCTCAAGGCACCGATGCTGTGGGCGCTCGGGTTCCTGTGGGTGTTCGGCATCGGCGGGCTCACGGGCCTGTTCCTCGGCGCGCTCGCGACCGACATCCACCTGCACGACACGTACTTCATCGTCGCGCACTTCCACTACGTGATGATGGGCGGCACGGTGTTCGCGCTGCTCGGCGGCCTGTATTACTGGTGGCCGAAGATGTTCGGCCGCATGTACAGCGAGTTCTCGGCGCGGTGGGCGTGGGTACTCACGTTCATCGGCTTCAACCTGGCGTTCTTCCCGCAGTTCGTGATGGGCAGCCAGGGCATGCCGCGGCGCTACTACAACTACCTGCCGCAGTTCACGTCGATGCACCGCATGTCGACCGTGGGCGCGTTCCTGCTCGGATTCGGCTTCGTGTGGGCGCTGGGCACGCTGGTGCACGCGCTGTTCCGCGGCAAGCCGGCGCCGGCCAACCCGTGGGGCTCGGCGAGCCTCGAGTGGCAGGCCCCGTCGCCGCCGCCGTCCGACAACTTCGGCGACCTGCAGCTCGAAGTCGGCGATCCGTACGACTACACCGGGCTCAAGTACGACCGCAACATCGGCGGCTACGTCCGCCGCGCCGGAGCGTGAGATGAGCGGAGCCGCAGTCGACACGCACGCGCACGGGCACGACCCGGCCCTCGCGCACCACTTCGACACGCCGGAGCAGCAGCGCGAGTCGGGCAAGCTCGGGATGTGGGTCTTCCTGGTCACGGAAGTCCTGCTGTTCGGGGGGCTGTTCGTCGCGTACTCGGTGTACCGCTCGAACCACCCCGAGATCTTCGAGTACGCGCACCGCTTCCTGAACAAGGTGTGGGGCGGCATCAACACGGTCGTGCTGATCTGCAGCTCCCTCACGATGGCGTGGGCCGTGCGCGCCGCGCAGCTCGGGCAGAAGAAGCTCCTCGTCCGGCTGCTCGTGATCACGCTCGTGTGTGCCTGCATGTTCCTCGTCATCAAGGGCATCGAGTACGAGGACAAGTGGAAGGAAGGCCTCCTGTGGGGCAAGAACTTCAACCCCACGCCGGAAGCGCTCGAGTCCGTCGGCACGGCCGCGCCGAAGCCGAAGGTCCCCGCGGTGAAGCTGATCACGCCGCAGCCGCAGGACCGTTCCGCGATCCCGCCGGCCGCGATCGGGCCGAAGGGCCTCGCCAAGGACTCGCCCGACCGCATCAGCAAGCACGAGCACGTCGACAAGCCGGAGAACGTGCACATCTTCTTCGGGATCTACTTCATCATGACCGGCCTGCACGGCATCCACGTGCTCGGCGGCATGGGTGCGATCGGCTGGATCCTGCTGCGCTCGATGCGCGGCGACTTCTCGCCGCAGTACAACACGCCGGTCGATCTGGTCGGGCTGTACTGGCACCTCGTCGACCTGATCTGGATTTTCCTGTTCCCGTTGTTGTACCTGATCCACTGAGCGGAGGTCACCATGGCACATGACACCACGCACGAAAACGGCGGCGTGCACGTCGTCCCGCTCAAGATCCTCTTCGGGGTGTGGGGCACGCTGCTCGTCCTGACCTTCGTGACCGTCGCGATCACCTGGTTCGACCTCGGGCCGTTCAACCTGTGGGTCGCGCTGGCCATCGCGGTGGTCAAGGCGGGGCTCGTCGCGCTGTACTTCATGCACCTGCGCTACGACCACCCGTTCAACGGGTTCCTGCTGGTGGGCGCGCTCGCGTTCGTCATGCTGCTCGTCGGGTTCGCGCTGACGGACACCCAGCAGTACGAACACCAGCTGATCCCGGGCTACGCCCCGGCGATCAAGAAATGACGGCCACGCACGTGTCGGACCGGATGGGCCCCGATCCGAACGAGCAGGAGCTGCCCGCCGGGACCGGCAACCTCGGCATGTGGCTGTTCCTCGCGGCCCTCACGATGCTCTTCGGGGCGACGATCGTCGGCTACACCGTGATCCGCATGCGCGCCGCGACCTGGCCTCCGGCCGGCATGCCGGCGCTGCCGCTCTCCCTGATCGCGAGCACGGTCCTGATCCTCGCCTCGAGCTGGACCGCGCAGGGTGCGCTGATGGCCGCCCGCGCGCAGCGCCACGACGTGCTGATGAAGGGCCTCCTGCTGACGTTCGGCATGGGCGTGCTCTTCTTCGTCAGCCAGACGGTCAGCTGGATCGAGATGTTCCCCGCGATCCAGAAGATCGGGCTGCGCGGCCCCGTCGTCCCGGGCGCTCCCCTGGCCGATCCGACCGCGCGCCAGTTCGCGTTCCTGTTCTACACGCTGACCGTGCTGCACGCGCTGCACGTGCTCGGCGGGCTCGTCGCGTTCGCGCTCGTGCGCTTCGGGAAGCTCGTCTACAGCCAGCCCGTCGTGACCCTCGGGCGCGTGCGTCACGCCGTCGTGTACTGGCACTTCCTCGCCGCGGTGTGGATCGTGCTGTACGCGGTGATGCTGATCTGACCTCGGACGGCACCAGTCGGACCGAGATCGTTCCCGGCGGCGGATCGGCGGGCGTCCACGCCCTGTCCACGATCCGCCCCGGCGTCCTCTTTGCCGACCGTTTCGAGCTCATCGCGCGCCTCGGCGCAGGCGGTTCCGGCGAGGTGTGGAGTGTCCGCGACCGGCTGTCCGGCGACGCGGCCGCGCTCAAGCTGCTCTTCCCGCAGGGCGGCGACGCCCAGCTCGAGCGGCTGCGCCGCGAGCTCCGGATCGTGCGCGGCCTCGAGCACCCGGGCATCGTCCGCATCCACGACATCGGCGAGCACGGCGGCCTGCTCTACGTGCTGATGCCGCTCCTGCGCGGCGAGACGCTCAAGGAGCGCCTCGCCCGCGGCCGGCCCGGCACCGCGGAGCGCGGCGCGATCATGGACGGCATCCTCGAGGCGCTCCGCGCCGCGCACGAGCGCGGCGTCGTCCACCGCGACATCAAGCCGGCGAACGTGTTCCTGGCCGCGGACGGGACGGGGCCCGCGCGCGTGGTCCTGCTCGACTTCGGCCTCGCGCGCGACGAGGACCTGCCCGGGCTCACGCGCACGGGGCAGTTCGTCGGCACGCCGGAGTACGTGGCCCCCGAGCAGGCGCGCGGCGATCGCGAGGTCGGTCCCGCGGCCGACGTGTACGGCGCGGGCGTGATCCTGTGGGAGATGTTCACGGGCGCGCCGCCGTTCGCCGCGGATTCGTCGATGGGCGTGCTCATGGCGCACCTCTCGCGGCCGCTGCCGAAGCTCGCCCGGAGCGCCGCGCCCGCGTGGGAGCGCGACCTCGCGGCGCGGATGCTCGAGAAGGACGCGGGCCGCCGGCCCGCCGACGCGGGCGCCGCGCTCGCCCGGCTGCGCCGGCAGCGGCGCGACCCGTGGCTCGTCCGCGTGCCGCGCGCACTGCGGTCGCGCCGTGCGCTCACGGCCACGCTGCTCGTCCTGCTGCTCGCCCTGCTCTCCGTGGTGGCCTTCGCGCCGGCGCGGCTCGAGCGCACGGCCGAGGGCGTCCGCGTGACGAGCCTCGCCGGCCTCACGATCCACGAGCCGAAATTCCCGCGCATCGTCATGGACGCCGTCACGGAGCGCGAGGGCCCGTTCGCGCGCCGCGCGCTGATCCTCTTCAAGGGCACGACGAGCCCGCGCCTGCCGTTTCCGGAGGAGGCCCCGCTCGGCCTGGCGGTGCTCGATACGTGGAGCGGGCAGTGGAGCGCGTGGTCGTCCCGCGAGGCCTCGGTGATGTCCTCGCTCGAAGGGCTGCACACGCGCTACGACAGGGTATCCAACGGGGGCTTCCTGGCGCGCACGCCGTGGCACGACGAGGACGGCAGGCGGCTGTTCCTCGCCGTTGTGCGGCATGTGGAGGATTATCCGAACGCGATCCTCACGGTCACGCTCGACGGTGATGCGCAGCAGATCGTCTATCACCCCGGCAACATCAGCGGACCGCCGCTCTTCGTCGACACGGGAACGGAGTTCGGCACGATCGCGGTCCTGACCGGCGTGAACAGCCTCGCCGGCCGCCGCGAGATCGTGCTCGGCATTCCGTCGCCGGTGAAGCGCTACGCCGGCCTGATGATCACGCCGCCGTTCGATCAGATGTATGCCGGCATTCAGACCATGCAGCCGTTCTACTACACGTTTCTTCCCGCGGCCGGTGAACCGCGGTTGGACCGCCACGGGAATTCCGTCGTCGTCACGGTCTCGCATGAGAAGTCCTACGAGATCGACCTCGCGACCGGCGTGCCTGTCGGCGCGAGCCTGGAGAACTGCGCACCAGAGGCGTGGCGCGAAAACCAGGGAGACCTGCTGAAGCTGCTCCGCACGGCTTCGCAGACGCACGATCCGGAATCGGTGACGCGCGAGTTGCGCGAGTTCGCGTCACGACCGTCGATCACGTCCTCCCACCGCGGCGTCGCCCTGGCCCGCGCGGCGGAGCTGCTCCGTCAGTCCGGGCGTCCCGACGAGGCGCTGCCCGTCGCGGAGGAGGCGCTCGCGACCGAGCCCTTGATCCCGGGCCACCTGCGGCTCGTGATCGACCTGTGCTCGCAGACCGGGCGCTGGCGCGAGGTGGAGCGGCGCCTCGCGCAGGCCGACCCCGAGGCGCGCAGCATCCCGGAGGTGCTGCGCGACCGCTTCGTCGGCGACATGCTGGCCGGGGCCTGGGACGCCGCGCGAGTCGATACCGACGAGATGTTCCATTCGAACACCTTCTATGCCCATCTCCAGAGCGCCATGCTCGCGCTGCACGAGGGGGACGCTGCACGCGCCCACACTTTCGCGGGTGAAACGGCGGAATCCGGGAGCTTCCCCGAGTTCGCGTTCCTCGACGCGCTCGCGCTCGCGCTGCAGGGCGGGCCGGCGCTCGCCGAGTCCGCGCGCCGGCTCGCGGTCGCCGAGAGGGCCGCGGCACGGGGCAGGTGCTGCCGTTCGCGCCGCTGCGCGCGTACCTCGCCGCGCACGGCGTGGGCGCGCCGCCCGACGCCGCCGACGTCGACAAGACGCTGCGCGAAGAGCGCGCGGCGGCGCGCTCGAACATCGTCGATCGCCTGTGGCTGCCGTGGGGCGAGGCGCTCGTCGCGGCAGCGCGCGCCCGCGTGGCGCTCACGCCGCCGTCAGCGCGCCCGCGCTGAGCTCCGGATCGCGGCACGCACCGCGTACATCTCGGTGTCCCGACCGCGAGCGACGTCCTCGACGCTCGGCACGACCGGAATGTCGGGGTCGAGGCCTGCGTCGGGCCGCTCGCCGTCGGGGAACTGCCCGATGAGCGGCACGTCGACCTCGATCCCGGAGTGCGGCAGGCGCAGGAAGAAGAACGCGCCCCCGTTGATTCCTCGCTGGTTTCCGCCGGTCGTCTGGCCGACGAGCGTCCCCAGCCCGTTCTGTCTCACGGTCTGAGCGAACTCGAACGTCGCGGAGCTGTTGGTCGGCCCGACGAGCGCCCACACCCGTCCGGCGAAGTGCGGGGCCGCGGGCGCGATCGTGCCCCCCGGATCGTCATCGGCATCACGCCGCAGCCGGAAGAATCGATCGTCGAGCTCGAGCGCCGCGGGGCCCCAGTTCCTGAAAGACGGGTCCCACGTGTCGAGGTACCGAACGAGGTGCGCAGGCACCTCGCGGTAGCGGACGCGCCGCGCCACGACCTGCCGGGGAACGGGCGTCGTCACGAAGTGGCTGACCAGGACGTCGCCGACGTCGCTGCCGCCCTCGTTGCCGCGCAGGTCGATGACAAGATCCGTCGCGCGCCGCGCGACGAGCTCCTTCATGATCCGTTCGATGTCGGCCTGCCAGTTCCACTTCGTGTTGTAGACCGCCCAGCTCCGCATGCGCAGCAGCCCGACGCGCCGCTCGAGCATCGAGAAGTCCCAGTACTCGGCGCCGCCAGCGCTACCGCCGCTGCGGCGTGCGACCTTCGCCGTATCGGACGCAAACACCGCCGCGCGTTCCGCGAAGGTCATCAGCGGCACGACGACCTGCTTCGTGGCGGTGCTGCGCGGCTCGCGGACCGTCAGCGTCACGTCCCGGCGCTCCGACGGGAAGAACAGCGGCCAGAAGACGTCGAACGTCTCGTAACGGCTCGTGACCTCGACCTGCAGGGACGCGACGCGCTTCGCGTCGTTGTGGCCGTCGGCGCGCGCGACGGTCATCAGGCGCTCGAGGATCGTGCCGACGGGGACGTCGTCGATCGTGAGCACCTCGGTGCCGCGCGAGAGCCTGCAATTCGCGCTGAGCGGACGGGTGACGATCATCCTCCGGTCGATCCAGCGGAACGCGAACGGGATGCGCGGCCGCTCGAGCAGGGCCTCGCGCACCGGCTCTCCCTGGTTGAAAAAGTTCGCGTAGGTGTGCCCGCACTTGACCGTGGCGGCCAGCTTCGAGAACGCCAGGTAGGCCTCGGAGAGCGTGCGATCGCGCTCGAACTCCGCCCCGAGTGCGCGAAACGCTTCGTCGATCTGGGCCGGCGTGTCGTAGCGCAGCAGGCCTGGGTGCAGAGTCTCGAAGGCGCTGCGCAGGATCGCGGCGTCTTCCTGCAGCCCGGCGGCCGGGATCAACACGGCCGCCGACAGGGTGATCGAGGATCCGGCCCGCGCGAACGCCCGTGTCACGCCATCGATGAATCGCATGGGCCGAAGATAGCACTACCGCTTGAGCGCGGCCTCGATCGCGCCGGCGAGCCACTCCGGCGTCAGCGAGCACTGGCCGTTGTCGACCGCGGCGCCCATCGTGCCGCCGAACTGCGAGTGGACCACGTGCGCGCGGCCCGCGGCGTCGATCACGCGCAGCTGCCGGCGCACGGTGGTGCGCAGCTCCTGCACCTTCTTGTAGTCCTCGGGCGAGCTCGGCGGCCACCACGGCGTTTCGAAGCTGGGCTCGCCGGACATCTCGACCGCGCCCGCGCCGCTCTTGCCCACCGATCCGCGCGCGGACGACGAACCGTCGGTCGTCGTGTCGGTGTTCCGGCCGCGCCACGGATCGCGCGTCTCGCCATTGCGCGCGGCGGCGCCGGCGCCGCTGTTCCGGAAGCGCCACTTCGCGAGCGCCGGATCGGGCGGCGCGTCCTTGATCACGCGCAGCACGACCTCGAGCCGCACGCCGTCGTTCGCCTCGAGCAGCTCGGCCACGCGAGCGGCGTCGGGCGCGACGAGTTCGGGTGCGCGCCCGGCCTCGTCGACGCAGCGCTGGGCCTTCTCGTCGAGACGGTTTCTCACGGTGAACGGCATCTCGCCGGGCTTGTACGTCTCGTCGAAGACCGTGGTCTGCACCGTGCGCATGTCGTTCGTCGCGCGCGAGAGGCCCTCGCGGATCTCCTGGTAGGCGATCCGCACGGGAGCCGGCGGCGGCCCCGCCGGGGCCGCGGGCGCCGTCGCAGCCGCGTCCTCCGCAAGAGCGGGCAGCACCGTGCCGGCGCACGCGCCGGCGCACACGGCGAGCGTCGCGATCACGACGCGCTTCGCGATCACGATGCGCTTCGCGATCACGACGCGCGTCGCGATCACGACGCGCTTCATGGCCGGTCTCCGAGCGCGTACCAGCTGAACCGGAACGCGTGCGCGCGGATCGGTGGCGCCCCACCGTCCTCGGCCTCGATCCACGCCCACGGCGGCGCGCCGGCGACCTCGACGCGCACCGCGCGCGCGCCGACGGTGGTGCGCAGCGTGCGCGGGGCGGCCGCCGGCATGCCCGCGCTCGCGGTGCCGAGCACGATGGCCTGGCGCACGCCGTCGCTCTCGAGCACCACGGCCGGCGTCTTGAGCGGCACGCCGTCGTCGGGCGGCAGCGGATGCACGGGGAAGCGCAGCGCGTCGGAGCCGTAGTACGACGAGTAGGGCTCCTCCTTGTAGCGGCCGTAGTACTGCGGATCGGGGCGCAGCACGCGCGTGTCGGGATACTTCGCCGACCACACCGACCACGGCACGAGCTGCACGGGCACCGGCGTGAGCGCGCGCGCCGCCGCGGCCGCCGGGCCCGTGACCGCGCGGAACTGCAGCGGGCACCACAGGCTCTCGCCGCGCCCGCCCGCGCGCCGGTCGTACACCAGCGAATTCGACTGGTAGAGCAGCCCCGGCACCGCGAACGTGAGCGTCTCGCCGCCGACGCGCCGGTCGAACGCGACCAGCGTGCCGCCGAGCGCGCTGTAGCTCACCGCGACGGGCACGCCGCCGACCGCGTCGTTCACGACCTCGTGCCACACGAGCAGCCGGATCGGGTAGGCGCGCGCCTCGCCGTTCAGCACGACGCCGGCGACGGGGTCGGAGGGCACGAGGTACTTCGCGCGGTGCGCCT
>JABLTH010049518.1_pt1 | contig 23457 bp, 18 predicted proteins | sample 7875711 | NCBI WGS metagenome assembly JABLTH01 (sample SAMN14941262, study PRJNA633318) | bioreactor metagenome | isolation source: bioreactor | place: China | collected 2019-03-05 | reverse complement strand
CCGTGGGCGGCACCGGCGCCGCCGACGATGGCCGCCAGCCAGCGCTTCCAGCCGCCGCCGCGGCGGGCCGGGGGGGTCGAGGTGGGGTTCATGCGTGAAATTGTGCGAGACGGGGCCGGCCCCGGCCGGGCCCGGCCCTCGTAAAGAATCGTTGCCGGTCCCGCCGCCGCCCGCGCGCGGCTCAGAACAGGTCGATGTCGCCGGCCTTCTTCTCTTCCTCGAGCAGGCCTTCGCGGACCAGCGCCGCATGGCAGCGGACCTGGTCGCGGCCGTGGTTCTTGGCGAAGTAGACCGCCCGGTCGGCGCGTTCGACGGCGGCGCTCGGCGAATCGCCCGGCCGGACGTCGGTGAAGCCGATGCTCACGGTGATGCGCTGGACCTGCGGGAAGACATAGCCTCGCACGGCCTCGCGGAAGCGCTCGAGCGCAGCCAGGGCGTCGGACTCGCTGTCGCAGCGCAGCAGCACGACGAACTCCTCGCCGCCGAAGCGGTAGAGCTGGTCGTAGAAGCGGAAGCAGCTGCGCATGACACGCGACAGCAGCAGCAGCACCTCGTCACCGATCAGGTGGCCGAAGCTGTCGTTGACCTGCTTGAAGTGGTCGACGTCGACGACGCCGAGCCAGTAGCGCGCGGCGGCGGCGTGGCGGCGATCGCCCGGCTGCTCGGCCGGCGCCAGCGGCGCCGCCGACGAGGCCTTGTAGAACGTCTCGTCGAAGCTCTTGCGGTTCAGCAGCCCGGTCAGCGTGTCGCGCTCGCTGTAGTCGAGCAGACTCTGCACGTTGCGGTAGATGCGCAGCACGCCGGTCAGCAGGCGCCTGATCTCGTCCGATGGCGGCTGCGGGGTGACCACCTCGACGACCCCGACGACGCCGGTATCGGACGCGAGCGGCAGCAGCAGGGTGGTCTCGCCCTGGCCGGGCAGCTCGATCTCGGTGGCGGCACGCAGGCAGCGCAGCCGCTCCGGCCGCTCGGCCAGCAGCGGCAGCGCGCGCGGGTCGGCCCAGGCGGGGTCGGCGCGCGCCGCGACGTCGTCGATGCCGAGGCAGGCACGGGTCAGCCAGCGCTCGTCGCCGGTGTCGCCGACGACCCGGTGCACGGCGACGCTGCAGGGCTGCAGCAGGTCGCGGATGGACGTGACGAGGCTGACATCGAGCGTGTCGCGGTCGCGCAGGCCGGTCAACTCGGCCAGTTGGTCAACGATCTCGGACATGCACGCCGTTCTACATCAGTCTCGTCGTCCGCGTCACGCGGGCACCACCTGCTGCGTGTAGGCACGGACCAGGGCCAGCAGCGCGTCCTCGTCGTACGGCTTGCCCAGGTAGTGGTCGACACCCAGCTCCTGCGCGTGCTCGCGGTGCTTCTGCGCGATGCGCGAGGTGATCATGATCACCGGCAGGTCGTGCAGCCGCGCGTCGCCGCGCACGTTGCGCACCAGGTCGAAGCCGTCCATGCGCGGCATCTCGATGTCGCTCAGCATCACGGCCGGGCGCTCGTCGGCCAGCTTCTCCAGCGCGTCGAGGCCATCGCGGGCGAGCACCACGCGGAAACCCTCGCGCTGCAGCAGGCGCTGCGTGACGCGCCGCACGGTGAGCGAGTCGTCGACCACCAGCACCAGCGGCGCATGGCTCTCGTGGCGCGCGATCTCGGCCGCGGCCACCGGCACGACCGGGGCCTCGGCGGGGGCCGCCGTCGCGTCCGGTGCCGCGCCCTGCAGCCAGCCGAGCAGCCGCGCGCGGGCGTCGTCGCCGTAGACGGCGGCCAGCGCGACCGGGTTGTAGATCAGCACGGTCTCTCCATTGGCCAGCAGCGACATGCCGGCCAGCCCGGGCAGGCGCGCCAGCTGCGGGCCGAGGTTCTTGACCACCACTTCCTGGTTGCCCAGCACCTGGCTGACGTGCAGGGCGACCAGCTGCGCCGCGCTGCGGGCGATCACCACGTGCGCGGTGCGGCCCTCGGTGGCACCGCGCAGGCCATGCTGGAGCAGGCTGCCGAGCCAGAAGAAAGGCACCTCCTGCTCGCCGTGGCGCAGCGCGCCGCTGCGGTAGGCCGCCTCGACCTCGGCCACCGGCACCCGTCGCACCGTCTCGACCAGCGTGGCCGGAATGGCGAGCTGGAGCTCGCCGCAGGCCACCGCGACGACCTGGGTGACCGCCGTCGTCAGCGGCAGCAGCAGCTGGAACGCCGTGCCGCGCCCGGTCGCGCTGGCGGTCTCGATGCGGCCGCCGAGCGAGGTGACCTCGGCCCGGACCACGTCCATGCCCACGCCCCGGCCGGCCAGCTCGGTGACCTGGTCGGCGGTGGAGAAGCCGGGCTGGAAGATCAGGCCGGCGAGCTCCGCCTCGGTCGGCCGCGCGTCCTCGGCCAGCAGGCCGAGGTGACGCGCCCGGTCGGCGATGCGGGCCAGGTTCAGGCCGGCACCGTCGTCGCGCACCTCGATGCGCACTTCGTTGCCGGCCTGGTGCAGGCTGATCTCGATGTGGCCGTGCGGATCCTTGCCGACCGCTTCGCGCAGCGCTGGCGCCTCGATGCCGTGCACGACGGCATTGCGCAGCAGGTGCTCGAAGGCCGGCGCCATGCGGTCCAGCACGCTGCGGTCGAGCTCGATCGCGCCACCCACCAGGTTCAGCCGCACCTGCTTGCCGGACTCCTTGGCGGCCTGGCGCACGACGCGGTACAGGCGGTCCGACAGCGTGTCGAACTCGACCATGCGCGCGCGCAGCAGGTCGTCCTGCAGTTCGCGCGTCAGCCGCGCCTGGATCGCCAGCTGGTCCTCGGTGCTCTGCAGGGTCTGCTGCAGGCCGCGCTGCACGGTGCCGACGTCGCCCACCGATTCGGCCAGCATCCGCGTCAGTTCCTGCACGCGGGTGAAGCGGTCCATCTCCAGCGGGTCGAAGGCCTGCTGCGCATGGCGCGCCGCCTCGATGCGCGACGCCATCTGGGTCTCGGCCTGCAGCTCGAGGTCGCGCAGCTGGCGGCGCAGTCGGTCCAGGTTGTCGGTCAGTTCCTTCAAGGCCGCCTGCATCTGGCCCATGTCGGACTCGATGCGCGAGCGCGCGATGCCGACCTCGCCAGCGTGCGTCACCAGCCGCTCGAGCAGCGGCGCGCGCACCCGCACGACCCCGGCGCCGACCTCGGCGCCGCCGGACGCGGCCGGCGTGGCACCGGCCGCGTGGACGGCGAAACGGCTCCAGTCGATGGCGCCCGGCGCGGCGGCGGGCACGGGCCCGGCCGCCCCGGCAGGCTCGGCCGGCGCGGTCTCGGCCACCGGCGACGGCGGCAGCGCGGCCGGCGGCGGCAGCTCGACCGCCACCGTCGGCAGCGGCGCGGCGGCTTGCGCCGCCGGCGCAGGCGCCGCCGGTGCAGCGACCACCGCCGGCTCGGCCGGCGCACCGCTTTCCAGGCGCTGGAACTCCTCGACCAGCGCGTCGACGCCGCTGTGCAGATGGGCCAGCACGCCGAGGTCGGGCGTGCCCTGGGCGTTGACCAGGCCGATCGCCGTCTCCAGGCGGTGCGCCACCTCGCCCAGGCGCATCGCACCGGCCAGGCGGGCGCTGCCCTTGAGCGTGTGCAGCACCCGCATCGCCGCGGTCGCCGCACCGGCGTCCTGCGGGTCGTCCTCCCAGTGACGCACGGCCTGCGCGAGCGCGGGCAGCAGTTCGCGGCCCTCGTCCATGAAGATCGCGATCAGTTCGTCGTCGATCGCGTCCTCGGTGTCGAGATCCTCGCGGAAGTCGCCCCACAGCGCATCGCGGGCAGCCGAGGGCGCCACCGGCTCGTCGATCTCGTCCAGTGTCGCAGCATCGGCCAGCTCGGTGTACCGCACCGCGCCGAGCGGCGCCTGCTGCGTGACCGGACCCGCCAGTGCCTCCTCGTCGTCGACGGCCGTCGCCTCGACCGCGGGCACCGCCAGGGTGGGCTCGGCCACGGGCTCGGCCACAGGCTCGGCCACCGGCTCCGCGACCGGCTCGGCGGCCGGGGCCGGCCAGGCATCGAGCGGCGTCGGCTCCGAGGGCACCGGGCCGAAGGCCATGACGGCCTCGGTCGGGCCCTCGAGCGGCGCGAGTTCCGAGCGGCCTGCGGCCAGCGCCTCCTGCGCCTCGCGGGCCTCGTGGGCATCGAGTCGGCCCAGCAGCTCCGGCGAGACGGGCTTCAGGAAGCCGGCGGCGAACTGGTGCAGCAGGCGGCGGATCTCGTCCGCGACGTCGGCGAACAGCTGCGCCTCCTCCGGCTGGCCCTCGCCCCGTGAGGCCGAGCGCTCCAGGCCGTGCTCCAGGCGGCGCGCCAGGTTGGACAGGTCGCTGTAGCCGACGGCGGCCGAGTTGCCGGCCAGCGAATGGGCCAGCGCGATCGCCGCCTCGCCCACCGGGCGCTGCAGCTCGTGCTGCCACTCGGCGATCTCGACGCCGAGGCGGCGCGACTGCTCGTCGGCCTCGTTGAGGAAGATGTTGAACAGCGCGATCTGGATCCGCAGCGGCCCGACGACCTTGTAGCGGTCGGCATCGTCCTCGGCGGCCGGGGCCGCCACCGTGTCGTCCGGCACCGTCTCGGGCAACTCGCCCACCTCGGCCGGCTCCTCGCTCAGCACGGGCTCGGGCTCGGTGGCATCGAGCGGCATCGCGGCGGTGTCTTCCAGCGGCAGCTCGACGTCGACCGTGGGTGCGGAAGCAGCGAGCAGGTCCTGCAGCGGGGCCTCGGCCGTCAACGCCCACTCGGCGCCGGGCACCGGTGCGGGCGCCGGCGCGGCGAACGGCACCGGGCCGGTCGCGGGTGCGGCCTCGCGCGGCAGGCGCAGCGTGGTCGGCTGCGCGTCGGCCGGCAGCGTGTCGAGCCGCTCGCCCCGGACCTCCAGCACCTCGGGCAGGGGAGGCAGCTCGAGCAGGTCGGCCGGCAGCGTGCCCGGCTCGGTCGAGAGCGATTGACGCGTGGTGGTCAGCGGCTGCGGCAGGGTCTCGGCCACCTCCGGCACCGGCACCGGCGGCAGGGGCAGCGGCTGCGGCGCGGCCATCGGGGCCGCCGGGGCCTCGCGCAGCCGCAGCGCATGGGCCTCCTCGGCCAGGGCCCGGCCGTCGGGGATCGCGCCGGCGCCGCTGGCCAGCGCCTCGACCCACTGCGACAGCCGTTCGAAGGCGCGCACGCTGAAGTCGCGCAGCGCCGGATCGGCCTCGACCGTGGCCTCGGCGAGCCGGGCGTTGTAGAGCTGCTCGCAGGCCCAGGCGGCCTCGCCATAGTCCTTCAGCCCGACCATGCGCGAGCTGCCCTTGAGCGTGTGGAACGCGCGCCGGACCGTGGTCAGCGCCTCGAGGTCCTGCGGGTGGCGCGACAGCTCGGCCAGCGCCTCCAGCGCCCCCTCGACGACCTCGCGCGCCTCCTCGAAGAAGATCTCGCGCATGTCGTCCGGCTCTTCGTCCAGCGCCATCGGCCGGCTGCGCGGCGACTCCGGCGGCGGCAGCGGCTCCTGTTCGGCCACGAAGGCGCCGAGCGACTGGGCGATGTCGGCTCGCGCGGCATCGCGCTCGGCATCGCTGGCGGCGCTGCTGAGCGCCTGGCGGGCCTGGGCAGCCCGCTCGGCCAGCTCGGGTGCGTCCGCCGCGACCGCCTGGTCGGTCAGGGTGTCGAGCGTGCGCGACAGGTCGGCGTCGGACAGGCTCTCGGCGACGGCGGGCGCCGCCAGGGTCTCGGCCAGCGTCTGGGCCTGCTCGATCAGGCGCTGCTCGGCCACCGGCCCGGCCGGCGGCGCCACGCGGGCATGGCCCATCACGGCCGCGAAACGGCCGCTGGACGGATCGAAACGGAACAGCGACTTCGCCAGCTGGGGCTGAACGCCCAGCATGTCGATCATGAACGACAGCGCGCCGACGTTGTCGACCAGCCGGCCGGCCATCTCGCTGCCGCCCGCGTCGCCGTCGCCGATCACGGCATCGACGTCGTCGCGCATGCGCTGGACCGCGGCCGAGGCCTGGTCGAGGCCCAGCACCGACAGCACGCCGCGCATCGCGGCGAGCGCACCGGGCACCGGCGCGAGCAGCTCGCGCTCGGCCGGCGCACGGCTGAAGCGGTCGAGCTGCTGCTCGATCTCGGCCAGCGAGGCGCGCAACTCCTGCACCACGCTGCCCATGGTCTGGCGATCGGAGACCTCGCGGTAGAGCGACTCCATCCACGGCTCGATCGGCGGCTGCTCGCCGCCGGCGGTCACCGCCGCCAGCCGTTGCGCCAGCCGCTGCACGCGCTGCTGCATCTCGGGGCGCTCGAGGTCGATGTCGTCCAGCGAGGCATCCACGCACAGCAGCGCCGTCGCCACCTCCATGCCCAGCGCCGGCGACGGCTGCTGGCCGCGCTGCGTGGCGGCCAGCAGCGCGTCGGCCAGGCCCTCGCCATCGGGGTAGATCTGGCGCACCGATTCAGCCACCAGCGCGGCCTGCTCGGGCACCGCCGCACCGAGCGCGGCGTCGCCCGCCACGAGCGAGGACCAGGTCTCCTTCAGGGCCGAGACGCGCTTGCGGGCCAGCGGGATGTGGGCCGGGTCGTAGCGGCCCAGCGGGCTCGTCTCGTAGCCCACCGGCTCGACGTCGGGCAGGGCCATCGCACGGCGCACCTGCGCCAGGCGCGGCGCCAGCTGCGCGTTGACCGGGCGCGACTGGGCGCAGAAGAAGCGCAGGTCGCGCAGCAGGCGGCCCGGGCCCTCGGTGGCCCCGCGCTCCACCGCACGCAGCTGCGCCAGCAGGCGCGACACCAGGCGCTTGGTGTAGAGGTCCGAGCGCAGCGCGCCGACCGCCTGCGCCTCGAAGAAGGCCGAGGCCAGCTGCCACAGCGTGGCCGTGCGGCCCTGCGCGTTCGCCGACAGGCCCGCGAACAGGTCGCTCATGCGGTGCAGCGAGGCGTTGTCACCGCTGCGCAGCGCCTTGAGCATCGCGCGCTCGATCTCGGCGTGCACCTCCTGGTCCGGCTCGAGCGGGGCGAAGCCCGAATCCCAGCTCGGCACCGGGTCGCTGCGCTCCTCGGCCTCCCACAGGTCGGCCGGGTGGATGCGCTCGACCTTGGCGACCGTCAGCACCGCCTTGTACTGCGGGAACAGCGCCAGCGGCGAGATCGGCTTGCCAGCCAGTTCGCGGCGCAGGTAGTCCAGCAGCGCGAAGGACGACCGCTCGACCGCCTCGACGCCGGCGTTGTCGATCGCGACGCTGCGGTCGGCGAACTTCGACAGGGCCTGCTCGGTGGCGCTCAGGCAGCGCGCCGCGGCGGACATGCCGATCATCTCGAGCGCGCCGACACCCTGGTGGACCAGGGTGCGGGCCTGCAGCAGCGCGGTCGGCACGACCGGCTCGCCGTCGGGTTCGGCCCCGGCGCGCTGCTCGATCTCGCGCAGGTGGCGGCGCAGCGACTTGTGCGCCTGGTCCAGCGTGCGGCGCAGTTCATCCTGCACCCAGGCCAACGCGCTCAGGTCGCCCGGAACGGTTTGATCGCGGTCAGCATCCATGGCGGCTAGCGGCTAGGGTCGTTCGACAGTCGGCACAGGGCGTCGGGGTCACGCGATCTTGAAGCGTTCCACCGACTGGCGCAGTTCGTCGGCGGTGCGCGACAGCTCGTGCACCATCTGGGCGGTCGAGCGCGTGCCTTCGCCGGTCTGTTCGGTCACGGCGAAGATGTGCTGGATGTTGGCCGCCACCACGTTGGCCGACTCGGCCTCGCGCCGGGCCTCGTCGGAAATGGCCTCGATCAGCGACGACAGCTCGCGCGTCACGCGGTCGATGTCGACCAGTGCCGAGCCGGCCGCATCGGACAGCCGCGCGCCCTGCACCACGCCCTGCGTCGACTGCTCCATGGCCGCCACCGCGTCCTGCGTGTCGGTCTGAATGGTCTTGACCAGTGCCGCGATCTGCCGCGTCGCGTCGGCCGAGCGTTCGGCCAGGCGCTGCACTTCCTCCGCCACCACCGAGAAGCCCCGGCCCGCTTCGCCGGCCGACGCGGCCTGGATGGCGGCGTTCAGCGCCAGCACGTTCGTCTGCTCGGTGATGTCCGAGATCAGCTCGGTGATTTCGCCGATCTCCTGCGACGACTCGCCCAGCCGCTTGATCCGCTTGGAGGTCTCCTGGATCTGCTCGCGGATCGCGTTCATGCCGCCGATCGAGTCCTGCACCGCCTGGCGGCCGTTGGCCGTCACCTGCAGCGACTGCCTCGCGACCTCGGCCGACTTCTGCGCCTGCGAGGACACCTCGTTGATTCGGCTCGCCATCTGCAGCACCGACTCGCCGGTCTCGCGGATCTCCCGCAGCTGCTCGGTCGAGGCCGCGAGCAGCTCGGTCGAGGTGGATTCGACCTGCTGTGTCGTCTGCGTCACCCGGGCCGCCGTGCCCTGCACCTGGGCCACCAGGTTGCGCAGCTCCTCCACGGTGTAGTTCACCGAGTCGGCGATCGCGCCGGTGATGTCCTCGGTCACGGTGGCCTGCTGGGTCAGGTCGCCCTCGGCCACCGTCTGCAGCTCGTTCATCAACCGAAGAATGGCCGCCTGGTTGGCGTCGTTGACGCGCTTGGCCTCGCGCTCCTGTTCCTCGGCCTGCTGGGCACGCAAGGCCTGGTTGCGCACGTACAGCCGGATCAGGCCGAGGCCGCCGAGCGCGACCACGACGCCGGACAGCAGCATCACGACGATGTGCACGCCGCTCAGGCCGCCCTGGCTCTCCAGGCCCGCCTGCACGGCTTCCAGGCCCTTTCGCAGCGGCTCCGAGTCGCCGACGATGGCGGCCTGGGCCTCCCGCGCCGACACCAGGCCCTGCAGGTTGCCCAGGATGGCACTGGCCTGCGTGCGGGTCTGCTCGTACTGGGTGATCAGCTGCTCCAGCCGCTCGCGGGTCTGCGGGTCCTTGGTGCCGGGCAGGCGCAGCTCGGCGTTGCCCTTGAGCAGGCCGTCGGCGATCTCGCGGAACGAGTTCAGGTCCTTGCCGAGCAGGAACACCGCCTCGGGGCTGACGCCCTCGAGCGTCAGGAATTCGTTGGCGCTCTTGCCGATGCGCTGCGTCAGCATCACCAGCTGGCCCACCGCCGACAGCTCCGAGGCGGAGGCGCCGCTCTGCAGCTTCAGCGAGTTGACGGTCTCGGCGATCTCCAGCAGGTCCGACGACTGGCGGTTGATCAGGCGCAGCGCCTGCCCGACCTGGGTCAGGGTCTTCTGCTGGGCCAGCACGACGGCGCCGTTCTTCTCGGCGCGGTCGAGCAGCGGCATCAGCGGCGCCAGCGTCTCCTGGACGGCGGCGGGCTCGGCGGCCACCTGCTCGTTGCCGGCGTTCAGGCCGCGCAGGCTGCGCGCGAGCACCTCGCCGCTTTCCTTCATCTCGGGGAAGGCCGCCGGGCTGCCGATCAAGGCCTGCGACACCGACTTGGCCAGACGCTGCGACTGCATCAGCGCCTGACCGGTGGCGGCCAGCTGGCCGGCCTGCTTGCTCGCGGCGTTCAGCGCCAGGGCGCCGGTCAGCACGAAGGTGACCGCACCGCCGACGATCATGCCGAGCAGCACCCGCTGCTGCTGGGCCGGCGACCGCTTGCCGATCAGCGGCAGCGCGGACGGCTTGTCGGCCGCCTGCGCCGCCCCGGCGGCGGCCGCGGCGGCGGCACCGGCCGGGGCAACCGCCGCCAGCGCCTCGCCGAGCGCAGCCTGGTGGGCGCCGTCATCGGCCGGCACGCTGGCCGGCGGCTGCGACGGCGCCAGGTCGTCGGCCGGGCTGCGCGTCGACGGGCCGGCGTCGACGACGATGTCGTCGAGCGGGATGGCCAGGCTGTCGATGTTGTCGACCGCCGCCGACCCGCCCTTGTGCGCCAGGCGCTCGTCGATCTCGCTGAGCAGCAGGTCGACCTCGCGGTCGCCCGACTGGGTGACGGCCAGGGCGGCGGCGTCCTCGGCGGACATCGCGCCGGAGCTCTTCAGGGTGTCGTGCTGACTCATCTTTTCCTCTCACGGCAGGCCGCGATCGATCACGCGGCGTCGGCTTTCAGGCATCGCGCGGCGCCTCAGGCGGCCACGTCCAGAAACTGGGGGTCCTGCACCAGGGCGGCCAGGTCGAGCTCCTGCCAGACCCGCCCCTGCGCATCGCGCCAGGCGTCGCCGGCGAAAGCCGGCCGGCCCCCGCCCGCGGGCGGCAGGCGCTCGAGCTGTTCGGAGTCGCGCAGGCCGGCCAGACGGTCGACCAGGAGCGCCGCGTTGACGCGCAACGACGGGTTGAGCATCACCAGCTGGGCTCCGGAACGGCTGGCGCCGGGCGCCACGGGTGGGCGAAGGTGCAGAAAGCTGCCGAGGTCGACGACCGTGTTGAGCTGGCCGCGCAGGTTGGCCACGCCGACCATCCAGGGTTTGGCGTGCGGCACCGGCGACATCTGGCGGGCGGCGTGGATCTCGCCCGCCTGTGCCAGCGGCAACAGCACGCCGACCTGGGCGCACTCGACGGCCAGCCAGCCGGACTCGCGGGGGCGTTCACGCGCGGCCTGGAGCCGGTTGGCCAGCCGCAACTGAAGTTCCCGGAGGGCGTCCTTGCTGGGCATCGTGGATGGTGGGGGCTGCGTGGAGTCGGACGGGCCTCAGCCCAGCGCCTGGATCTTGGCCAGCAGGTCGGCCGGGTCGACCGGCTTGACGACGTAGTCGCGCGCGCCCTGGCGCAGGCCCCAGACGCGGTCCGTCTCCTGGTTCTTGCTGGTGCACATGATCACCGGGACGCCGGCGAAGCGCGGGTCGCGGGTGATCGCGCGCGTGAGTTGGAAGCCGTTGGTGCCCGGCATCACGACGTCCATCAGGATCAGGTCGGGCTTGGCCTCGGCCAGGCGGCGCATGGCCTCTTCGCCGTTCTCGGCGGTGCGCACCGTGTAGCCCTTCTGCGTCAGCATGTCGGACAGCAGGTGCAGTTCGGTCTTGGAATCGTCGACGAGCAGGATGTTCTGGATGGGCATGGTGTTTACTCCGGCTGGCCCCGGCGCGCGGCGCACCGGGCGAGGCTGCGCCGGCCGCGCATCAGGCTGCGACCGAGCGGAAATGCGCGACCACGCGCAGCAGTTGTTCCTTCGTGAAGGGCTTGGTCAGGTAGTCATCCGAGCCGACCATGCGGCCCCGGGCCTTGTCGAACACGCCGTCCTTGGACGACAGCATGACCACCGGAACGTTCGCGAAGCGGGGATTGCGCTTGATGATGGCGCAGGTCTGGTAGCCATCCAGCCGCGGCATGAGGATGTCGCAGAAGATCAGGTTGGGCTCGTGGTCGTTGACCTTGGCCAGCGCGTCGAAGCCGTCCTCCGCCAGCACCACCTCGTAGCCGCCCTGGCGCAGGAATATCTCCGCGCTGCGGCGGATCGTGTTGCTGTCGTCGATGACCAGGACCCTGGTCGCCGACGCAGGGCGTTCCGTCAGTTTCTCGTCGGTCACCATGCGCCCCCAAACGAAGATTGTGGTCGGCCCCGGACGGGCCGTGTGCTCTAGGCTGCGATGCCGGCGATCTTCAGATCTGCACCATCTCGAAATCTTCCTTGCGCGCGCCGCATTCGGGGCAGGTCCAGTTCATCGGAACGTCCTCCCACCGCGTGCCCGGCGCAATTCCATGCTCGGCATCCCCGGCGGCCTCGTCGTAAATCCATCCGCAGATGAGGCACATCCAGGTTCGGTATTCGCTCACTTTTGTCGATGCCAGATCACTACAATCGCTTTTGATTGTAGCCACGGGCCCTCGGCAAAAGCCAAGGGTTTATCGGCACATACGCCACAAAGCTCACCCTTTTCTGAACTTCTCGCCGCGATCGCACGCGAACTTTTCCGCACTGCATCGGCGGGCAGTTTTCGAACCATGACAACCACTCCCCCCAACGACCCGGACGGCCTGCCCGCCGGGTCCGAGCAGGAGGCCGCCGCGCCCGCCTGCGTGATGAGCTTCAACGCCAGCGACCCGAGTGGCGCCGGCGGGCTGTCGGGCGACATCGCCACCATCGCCGCGATGGGCGCGCATGCGCTGCCGGTGGTCACCAGCATCGTGATGCGCGACACGGCCGAGATCTTCGACCAGCATGTGATCGACGGCGACGCGATCGTCGAGCAGGCCCGCTACGTGCTCGAGGACGTCACGCTGGGCGGCTTCAAGGTCGGCTTCCTCGGTTCGGCCGAGAACGTCTCGGCGGTGGCCGAGATCCTGTCCGACTACGCCGAGGTGCCGCTGGTGTCGTACCTGCCGGGCCTGGCCTGGATGCCGGACGACGAGGCGCAGAGCTACCTCGACGCCTTCCGCGAGCTGATCCTGCCGGCCACCGAGGTGCTGGTGGGCAACCACAAGACGCTGACCGACTTCCTGCTGCCCGACTGGGATTCGGACCGTCCCGCCTCGCCGCGCGAGCTGGCGGTGGCCGCGGCCGAGCACGGCACGCGCTACGTGCTGGTGACCGGCGTCATGCTGCCTTCCAAGGGCTCGACGGGGCAGTTCATCGACAACGTGCTCGCCTCGGCGCAGGGTGCGCTGACCGGCGAGAAGTTCGAGTTGTTCGAGGTCTCGTTCGTCGGCGCCGGCGACACGCTGTCGGCCGCGTTGGCCTCGTTGCTCGCCGTCGGCGCCGAGTTGCAGGCCGCCGTCGGCGAGGCGCTGCAGTTCCTCGACCAGAGCCTGGACGCGGGCTTCCGCCCCGGCATGGGCAACATCATCCCCGACCGCTTCTTCTGGGCCCTGCCGCCCGAGGAAGGCGAGCAGGCCGCGCCGGCCGACGGCGCCGAAGTCGACGACGAGCCGCCGCCGAGCGAACCCAACACCCCGCCCGGAGGCTCCCGCCGTGTCCACTGACTCCCGCAACGCCGCGCTGTTCGAGCGCGCCCAACGCAGCATTCCCGGCGGCGTCAACTCGCCGGTTCGCGCCTTCCGCGCCGTCGGCGGCACGCCGCGCTTCATCGCCCGCGCCGAAGGCGCCTACCTGTGGGACGCCGACGGCACCCGCTACATCGACTACATCGGCTCGTGGGGCCCGATGATCCTCGGCCACGGCCACCCGGCGGTGCTGGAAGCCGTGCTGAAGGCCGCCCGCGACGGCTTCAGCTTCGGCGCGCCGACCGAACGAGAGGTCGAGCTGGCCGAGGAGATCATCCGGCACGTGCCCAGCATCGAGCAGGTGCGCCTGGTCAGCTCCGGCACCGAGGCGGCGATGAGCGCGATCCGCCTGGCGCGCGGCGCCACCGGCCGCAGCAAGCTGATCAAGTTCGAGGGCTGCTACCACGGCCATGCCGATGCATTGCTGGTCAAGGCCGGCTCCGGCCTGGCGACCTTCGGCCACCCGACCTCGGCCGGCGTGCCGCCGGAGGTGGTGCAGCACACGCTGGTGCTGCGCTACAACGACCTCGAGCAGCTCGAGGCCGCCTTCGCCGCCCACGGGCCCGAGATCGCCTGCGTGATGATCGAGCCGATCGCCGGCAACATGAACTTCGTCCGCGCCGCCGTGCCCTTCGTCAAGCGGATGCGCGAGTTGTGCGACCAGCATGGCGCGCTGCTGGTCTTCGACGAGGTCATGACCGGCTTCCGCGTCGCGCTGGGCAGCGCGCAGAGCCTGTACGCCCAGGCGCTGCCCGGCTTCCGCCCCGACATCAGCGTGTTCGGCAAGGTCATCGGCGGCGGCATGCCGCTGGCCGCCTTCGGCACGACCCGCCGGATCATGCAGCAGCTCGCGCCGCTGGGCCCGGTCTACCAGGCCGGCACCCTGTCGGGCAACCCCGTGGCCACGGCCTGCGGCCTGGCCACGCTGCGCGAGATCGCCCGGCCGGGCTTCTACGACGCGCTCGCGGCCTCGACCCGGGCGCTGGTGCAGGGCCTGCAGGCCGCGGCGGACGAGGCCGGCGTGCCCTTCGCGTCGGACAGCGAAGGCGGCATGTTCGGCTTCTTCTTCGGCGAACGGCTGCCGCAGAACTACGACGAGGTCATGGCCACCGACAAGGAACGCTTCAACCGCTTCTTCCACGCCATGCTCGACCGCGGCGTCTACCTGGCGCCCGCCTTGTACGAGGCCGGCTTCGTCAGCGCCGCGCACACGGCCGACGACATCGCCGCCACGGTGCAGGCTGCGCGCGACGCGCTGCGCGCCGGCTGAGACCCGTCCCGTCCCATCGACTGTCTCGACGGCCCGCCGCACCGGGCCGTCGTCCCGAATGGCGCTGAGCCCATGCACATCCACATCCTCGGCATCTGCGGCACCTTCATGGGGGGGCTGGCGGCCCTGGCCCGGGAGGCCGGCCACCGCGTGACCGGCTGCGACGCCAACGTCTACCCGCCGATGAGCGACCAGCTGCGCGCGCTCGGCATCGACCTGATCGAGGGCTGGGGCGCCGACCAGCTCGCCCTGAGGCCGGACGTGTTCGTCGTCGGCAACGTGGTGACGCGCGGCAACCCATTGATGGAGGCGGTGCTCGACGCCGGCGCCGCCTACACCAGCGGCCCCCAGTGGCTGGCCGAGCACGTGCTGCAGGGCCGGCACGTGCTGGCCGTGGCCGGCACGCACGGCAAGACGACCACCACCGCGATGCTGGCCTGGATCCTGGACCGGGCCGGCCTGAACCCGGGCTTCCTGGTCGGCGGCGTGCCGCGCAACTTCGGTGTCTCGGCGCGGCTGGGCGAGGTGGCCGAGCGCTCGCCCTTCGTGATCGAGGCCGACGAATACGACACCGCCTTCTTCGACAAGCGCAGCAAGTTCGTCCACTACCGGCCACGCACCGCGATCCTGAACAACCTCGAGTACGACCACGCCGACATCTTCCCGGACCTGGCCGCCATCGAGACGCAGTTCCACCACCTGGTGCGCACCGTGCCGGCCAGCGGCCGCCTGGTGGTCAACGCCCGCGACGAGGCCTTGCAGCGGGTGCTGTCGCGCGGCTGCTGGAGCGAGGTGCAGCGCTTCGGCGCGCGCCGCGAGGAGCCGGGGGCCTGGCGCGCGCGCGGCGAGCCGCAGGCCTTCGACGTGCTGCGTGGCGCGCTGAAGCTGGCCCGGGTCGAGTGGCCGCTGCTGGGCGAGCACAACCAGCTCAACGCACTGGCGGCGATCGCCGCCGCCGAGCATCTGGGCATCGCACCCGAGCAGGCCGCCGCGGCGCTGTCCGGTTTCGAGAGCGTCAAGCGCCGGCTCGAACTGCGTGGGGAGGCCGGTGGCGTCAAGGTCTACGACGACTTCGCCCACCACCCGACCGCCATCCGCACCACGGTCAACGGCCTGCGGCGCAAGGTCGGCGCCGAGCGCATCCTGGCGGTGTTCGAGCCGCGCTCGAACACGATGAAGCTCGGCACGATGAAGGCCCAGCTGCCGTGGGCGCTGGAGGAAGCCGACCTCGCCTTCTGCCACCAGGGCAACCTGGGCTGGGATGCCCGCGAGGCGCTCGCGCCGATGGGCGCGCAGGCGCAAGTGGCCGACACGATCGACGCGCTGGTGGCCGCGGTCGTGCGGGCCGCCCGCCCCGGCGACCACGTGCTGTGCATGAGCAATGGCGGCTTCGGCGGCGTGCACGCCAAGCTGCTGGCAGCCCTGCAGGCCGGGGGCTGAGCCACCGATGGGCACCGCCACCACCCACCTGCTGTACCTGCACGGCTTTCGCTCCTCGCCGCTGTCGACCAAGGCGCAGATGGTCGGCCGCTGGCTGGCCGCGCATCGCCCGGACGTGCAGTTCTGGTGCCCGCAGCTGCCGCCCTCGCCGCGCGAGGCGATGGCGCAGGTCTTGGCCGGCATCGCCGACTGGCCGCGCGAGACGATGGCGGTGGTCGGCAGCTCGCTGGGCGGCTTCTATGCGAGCGTGGTCGCCGAGGCCACCGGCTGCCGCGCCGTGGTGCTGAACCCCGCCGTCGACCCGGCGCGCGACCTCGCCCGCCACATCGGCGAACAGACCGCGTGGCACGACCCCGAACAGCGCTTCCACTTCCGCCCCGAGTTCGTCGACGAGCTGCGCGCGCTCGCGCCAGCGGCGCTGACCCGGCCGGAGCGCTATGCCGCCGTCATCGCCAAGGGCGACGAGCTGCTGGACTGGCGCGAGATGAGCGCGCGCCACGCCGGTGCGGCGACGCTGCTGCTCGAGGGCAGCGACCATGCGCTGTCGGACTTCGCCGAACAACTTCCCTTCGTGCTTCGCTTCCTCCAGCTATGAGACTGAAAGACAAGGTCTGCATCGTCACCGGTGCGGCGCAGGGCATCGGCCTGGCCACCGCGCTCAAGTTCGCCCGCGAGGGCGCCGTCGTCGTCGTCTGCGACCTGAAGCCCGAGGCCGTCGAGGCTGCCGTCGCCCAGTGCGTGGCCGCCGGCGGCCGCGCCGAGGGCCACCGCGTCGACGTGACGCAGCGCCCCGAGGTCGACGCGATGGTGGCCGCGGTCAAGGCGCGCCACGGCCGCATCGACGTGCTGGTGAACAACGCCGGCATCACCCGCGACGCGCGGCTGCAGAAGATGACCGAGGCGCAGTTCGACGCCGTCATCGACGTCAACCTGCGCGGCGTCTTCCACTGCGCGCAGGCGGTGGCCGACACGATGGTCGCGCAAGGCGGCGGCGTGATCCTCAACGCCTCGTCGGTCGTCGGCCTGTACGGCAACTTCGGCCAGACCAACTACGCCGCCGCCAAGTTCGGCGTGATCGGCTTCACCAAGACCTGGAGCCGCGAGCTCGGCCCCAAGGGCGTGCGGGTCAACGCGGTCGCACCCGGTTTCATCGAGACGCCGATCCTGTCGACCATTCCCGACAAGGTGCTCGACCACATGCGCGAGCAGGTGCCGCTGAAGCGCCTGGGCCGGCCGGAGGAGATCGCCAACGTCTACGCCTTCCTGGCCAGCGACGAGGCCAGCTACGTCAACGGCGCGGTGCTCGAGGTCTCGGGCGGCATGACGGTCTGAGCCGGCCCGCGCCTTGATCTGGCGCACCATCCGACCGGCCCGGGCTGCTACATTGGCCCGGTCCTCCAGCCCCGCGGCACCGGCGCTGGCGAACCTGACCATCTCACGATGACGAAAGGAGTCGCCATGGCTTTTCGCACCCTCGCCCTGCCGCGCCCGGCCCCCGGCCGTGCCGTCCTGTCCAGCCTGCTGCTGGTCGCCCTGCCGGTGTGTGCGGCCAGCCCGCCGCTGGCGATCGAGTTCATCGACTCGCCGGGCACCGCGGTCCATGCGATCAACCGCCGCGGCGATGTCGTGGGCGCCTTCGCCGAATGGCCGTGCGGCGACCACACCCAGTGCGCGCCGCTCAACCGCACGGCGGTGTGGCCGGTCGGCGGCAGCCGGTCGGTGCTGTCGACACTGTCGAACCTGCCCATCTTCCCCTCGGCCATCGGCGACGGCGGGCGGGTCGTCGGCACGCTGAGCGACTTCGCGACCGCCTCGCATGCGGTGGTCTGGGACCCGGTGGCCGGCGGCTACCAGTTGACCGACCTCGGCACCCTGCCGGGCGCCACCGGCGCCGCCGCGGCCGGCATCGACGCGCAGGGTCGCGTGGTGGGCCATGCCTCCGGCCCGGGTGGTTTCCGCCCCTTCGTCTGGACCGACGCCGGCGGCCTGGTCGACCTCGGCGCGGCCGGTTTCCCGCTCGAGCGGCCGGGCCACGTGAGCCCCGGCGGCTGGGTCGTCAGCGACAGCCACAGCTATTCGCTCGACGACGTGACCAGCGTCGCCGCGCTGCCGCCGCCACCGGCGGGCTTCTACCCGTCCGGCGGCTACGGCCTGAAGATCAACGACGCACGCGAACTCGCCGGCTTCCTGCTGACGACCACCGGCCAGTCGCTGGCCTACCTGCACCGCTACCGGCCGCAGACCGGCGCCTGGCAGCTGCTGTCGGGCAGCCCGAGCGGCCGCCTGTCGCGCTATGGCATCGGCAGCCTGGGGCCCGACAGCACGGTGTCGGCCACCGTCACCAGCGTCGGTGTGATGGCCGAGGGGCCGGATGGCCTGGCCCAGGCGCTGGACGGCCGGCTGTCGCCGGCCTACCCCGGGGTCGCCGTGACGGCCGGCGGGCCGGCCAACGAGGGCGGAGCGATCGCCGCGCTGGCGGTGATCGGGCGCTCGCAGCGCCTGGTGCGGCTGCAGCCGATCGCGCCGTGCACCGGCACCTGCCTGCGGGTGGACCAGCTCAGCCTGCAGGGCAAGTTCATCAGCGATCCCGATGCGCCGGGCAGCTGCACGCCCAAGGCGCGCAACAAGGTGCGCGCCACGCTGACGGTGACCGACGCCTCCGGCATGCCGCAGGCCGGCGTGCGGGTCCAGGCCCGTTTCCTCGACGACTACGCGCTGAACGAGCCGGTGTCGGGCAAGACCGGCGCCGACGGCCGCGTGACGCTGCGCCACACCGGGCCGGCCTGCGTCGGCGCGGTGGCCTTGTTCGTCGATGCGCTGAAGGCGACCGGTGCCCGTTTCGACCGCGGCGCGGGGCGACTGACGGACTACGTGATCCCGCTGCCCTGAAGGGCCGGCATCGCGGGCGGCGGCGACAATCGGGCGATGTCCGACACCATCGTCCGCGCCGCCCGAGGCGCCCGCCCCGCATGACACGCGCCTGGGTCGCCAGCGCGCTGCAGCGCATCGAGGCCGACGCCCGCCGCTCGGCCGACACCCACCTGATCCCGCTGCCGCTGCCGGAATGCCCGGGCGTCGACGTCTACCTGAAGGACGAGTCGACCCACCCCTCGGGCAGCCTGAAGCACCGGCTGGCGCGCTCGCTGTTCCTCTACGGCCTGTGCAACGGCCACATCGGGCCGGGCACGACCATCGTCGAGGCCTCGTCGGGCTCGACCGCGATCTCCGAGGCCTACTTCGCCCGCCTGCTCGGCTTGCCGTTCGTCGCGGTGGTGCCGCGCGGCACGGCGGCGGCCAAGCTGGCCGCGATCGCCTTCTTCGGCGGCCGCTGCGTCGAGGTGGAGCCGACGCAGGTCTACGCCGAGGCCGAGCGGATCGCGCGCGAGGGCGGCGGCCACTACATGGACCAGTTCACCTACGCCGAGCGGGCCACCGACTGGCGCGGCAACAACAACATCGCCGAGAGCATCTTCCACCAGCTGCGCCACGAACCCCACCCGCTGCCGCACTGGATCGTCGTCGGTGCCGGCACCGGCGGCACCTCGGCCACCATCGGCCGCTACATCCGCTACCGGCGCGACGCCCTGGCGACCACCCGCCTGGCGGTCGTGGACCCGGAACACTCGGTGTTCTTCGACGCCTACACCAGCGGGCGCAGCGACCTGCGCGGCACGCAGCGCGGCCGCATCGAGGGCATCGGCCGGCCGCGCGTCGAGCCCTCGTTCGTGCCGACGGTCATCGACCGCATGCTGCGCGTGCCCGACGCGCGCAGCTTCGCGGCGGCACTGGCGCTGTCGGCCCGGCTCGGCCGGCGCGTCGGGCCCTCGTCGGGGACCAATCTCGCCGGCGTGCTGGCGCTGGCGCACGAGATGGCCGCACGCGGTGAACGCGGCAGCATCGTCTCGCTGATCTGCGACGCCGGCGAGCGCTATGCCGACACGCTGTTCGACCCGGCCTGGCAGCAGGCCCAGGGCCTGGACGCCGAGGCGATCGCCGCCACCTGGCGCGCCGGCGCGACACTGGACAGCGCCGGCCCGCCACCGGCCGCGGTGGGACAATCCGCCGCGTGATGTACGCCCTGTTCGACGACGCCGGCAAGTTCCTCGCCGGCCGCGTGATGTCCGAGGCCGACAGCTCGATGCAGATCGAGCTGGACTCGGGCAAGCGCGTCAAGGTGAAGACCGCCCATGTGCTGCTGCGCTTCGACAAGCCGCAGCCAGCCGAGCTGATCGCCGCGGCACAGGCGCGCGCGGCCGAGATCGACCTCGACCTGGCCTGGGAATTCGCACCCGAGGGCGAGTTCGGCTTCGCCGAGTTCGCGCGCGACTACTTCGACGCCCAGGCCGGCCCGGAACACCAGGCCGCCGCGCTGTTCCGCCTGTTCGACGCGCCGCACTACTTCCGCCGCGCCGGCAAGGGCGTCTTCAAGAAGGCGCCGGAGGAGATCGTCAAGGCCGCGCTGCTGGCGATCGAGCGCAAGAAGCAGCAGGCCGCCCAGGTCGAGGCCTGGGCCGCCGAGCTGGCCGCCGGCCAGTGCCCGGCGCCGGTGCGCGAGCAGCTCTACCGGATCCTGTTCAAGCCGGACAAGAACGCCGCGGAGTACAAGGCGGTCGTCGAGGCCGCGCGGCGCAGCCAGCGCGCGCCGCTGGATCTGCTGAAGGACGCCGGCGCGATCGACAGCCCCTACCAGTTCCACTGGCGCCGCTTCCTGTTCGAGACCTTCCCCAAGGGGTATGGCTTTCCGGCGCTGGAGGCGCCGGCGGTGCGCGACGAGCTGCCGCTGGCCGCCGTGCGCGCCTTCTCGATCGACGACTCGCACACCACCGAGATCGACGACGCGCTGTCGGTGCAGGGCCTGGGCAGCGGCATCGTCACGCTGGGCATCCACATTGCCGCGCCGGGGCTGGCGATCACGCCCGACTCGGCGCTCGACAAGCTGGCACGCGAGCGGCTGTCCACCGTCTACATGCCAGGCTGGAAGATCACCATGCTGCCCGACGCGGTGGTGCAGGCCTACACGCTGACCGAGGGCCGTGACTGCCCGGCAGTGAGCCTGTACGTGACCATCGACGAGGCCACGCTCGCGGTGCAGGCCAGCGAGACCCGGCTCGAGCGCGTGCCGATCGCGGCCAACCTGCGCCACGACCAGCTGGACGACCGGATCACCGAGGACAGCCTCGCCGGGCGCGCCGCGGCCGACTACCCCTTCGCCGAGGAGCTCGCCTTCTGCTGGCGCCTCGCGCAGTCGCTGAAGGCGGCGCGGGAAGTGGTGCGCGGCAAGCCCGAGAACTTCAACCGGCCCGACTACACCTTCCGCCTGGAAGGCCACGACGGCGCCGAGCCCGACGGCAGCGAGACCGTGCGCATCAGCGAGCGCCGGCGCGGCGCGCCGCTCGACCTGATCGTCTCCGAGGCGATGATCCTGGCCAACAGCCGCTGGGGCGGCTGGCTGGCCGAGCTCGGCGTGCCGGGCATCTACCGCAGCCAGGCCAGCCTGGCGCCGGGCGTGAAGGTGCGCATGGGCGTGAAGCCGGCGCCGCACGCCGGCATGGGCGTGGCGCAGTACACCTGGGCCACCTCGCCGCTGCGCCGCTACGTCGACCTGGTCAACCAGTGGCAGATCATCGCCTGCGCCCGCCATGGGCGCACCGCTGCGCTGGCGGCGCCGTTCAAGCCGAAGGACGCGACGCTGTTCTCGATCATCTCGGCCTTCGACGGCGCCTACGCCGCCTACAACGGCTTCCAGTCGGCGATCGAGCGCTACTGGACGCTGCGCCACGTCGAGCAGCAGGGCCTGACCGAGCTCGACGCCGCGGTGATGAAGGACGGGCTGGTGCGCTGCAACCACCTGCCGCTGGTGTTCCGCGCGCTGGGCACCGAGAACCTGCCGCGCGGCACCCACGTGCGGGTGCGCGTGACCGGGATCGACCTGCTGACGCTGGACCTGCACGCCAGCCTGGCGGCGCGGCTCGACGACATCGTCGCCGAGGAGGCGGTGGCCGAGGACGAGGCCGACGCCGAGCAGGCGCCGGCGGGCGCCATCACGCTGGCGATCGACCTCGGCGACGCCGCCGAGGGCACGGACCCGGCCGCCGCGCCGGCGGCAGACTGACGCCCCATGCGCCTGCTCGCGACCCTCCGGTCCCTGCCGCTGACCGCCCTGCACTGGGCCCTGCTCGCCTCGGCCGCCGTCCATGGCGTGCTGCTGACGGTGCGCTTCGTCGACCCCGAGGCCTTCAACCGGGTCTTCCAGGACACGCCGCTGGAGGTGGTGCTGGTCAACGCGCGCTCGGACGAGGCGCCGCTGAAGCCGCAGGCCATCGCGCAGGCCAGCCTGGCGGGCGGCGGCGAGGCGGCCAAGGGCCGCGCGACCTCACCGCTGCCGCCGTCGGCCGTCACCGTCGCCGGCGAGGCCGAGGAGGACCTGTCCAGGCAGATCGAGCAGATGCAGGCCGCCCAGGAGCAGATGCTGGCCTAAGGCCGGCGGCAGCTCGCGCTGCTGCCGCCACCCGACCCCAGCCGGCCGGCGCTGACCAAGGAGGAGGTCGAGCGCGAGGAGAAGCGCCGCCAGCTGCTGCGGCTGCTGGCCGAGATCGAGAAGCGCATCAACGAGGAGAACGCGCGGCCGAAGAAGCGCTACGTCAGCCCGGCCCCGCGGGAGGAGGTCTACGCGCTGTACTACGACAAGCTGCGGCGCAAGATCGAGGATCGCGGCACGCGAGACTTCCCCGAGTACAAGGGCCAGAAGCTGTACGGCGAGCTGACGATGAACCTGACGATCGACGCCCGCGGCCGGATCGTCGAGGCCGAGGTGCTGCAGAGCTCGCGTTCGCCGCAGCTCGACCGCCGCGCGGTGGCGATCGCCTACGCCGCCGCGCCGTTCGGCCCCTTCACCCCGGCCATGCGGCGCCAGGCCGACCAGATCGTCGTGACCTCGCGCTTCCGCTTCACCCGCACCGACGGATTGCAGACCACGCTCAGCAACGCGCCCTGAACGCCGCCATGCCCCCGCCCGCCCCGGACCGCTATGCCGTGCTCGGCAACCCGGTCGCCCACAGCCGCTCGCCGTTCATCCATGCCGCCTTCGCGGCGCAGACCGGCCAGGCCCTGGTCTACGAGCGCGTGCTCGCCCCGACGGACGGCTTCGAGGCGGCGCTGCGCGCGTTCGCGGCGGCCGGCGGGCGCGGCTGCAACGTCACCGTGCCGTTCAAGTTCGACGCCTACCGGCTCTGCCCGCGCCGCAGCGAGCGCGCGGCCCTGGCCGAGGCCGTGAACACGGTGCGCTTCGACGCCGAGGGCTGGTTCGGCGACAACACCGACGGCGTCGGCCTGCTCGCCGACATCGAGCGCAATGCCGGCCAGCCGGTCGCCGGCCGGCGCGTGCTGCTGATCGGCGCCGGCGGCGCCGGGGCCGGCGTGCTCGGGCCGCTGCTGGCGGCATCGCCGGCCGAGGTGATCGTGGCCAACCGCACGCTCGAGCGCGCTCAGCAGCTGTGTGCGCGCCACGCCGAGCTGGCGCGGCGGCACGGCACCGCGCTGCGCGCCAGCCGGCTGGACGCGCCCGGGCAGGGATTCGACCTCGTGCTCAACGCCAGCGCGAGCAGCCTTGCCGGCGGCGCCGTGCCGGTCGACGCGGCCGTGCTGCGGCCGGGCACACTGGCGGTCGACCTGATGTACGGGCCGGCGGCCGCAGGCTTCCTCGCCTGGGCCAGCGCCCACGGCGCCCGCGCGCGCGACGGCCTGGGGATGCTGGTCGAGCAGGCGGCCGAGGCCTTCGCGCTCTGGCGTGGCGTGCGGCCGCAGACGGCGCCGGTGCTGGCGGCGCTGCGCGCGCAGTTGGCCGCGGAGGCCGTCGCGCCGTGAACCGCTGGGCCTCGTCGGCGGGCCGCGTGCTCGCGCTGGTCCTGCTGTGCCTGCTGGCGCTGCAGCTGTTCT
>JABLTH010041830.1_pt1 | contig 23462 bp, 16 predicted proteins | sample 7875711 | NCBI WGS metagenome assembly JABLTH01 (sample SAMN14941262, study PRJNA633318) | bioreactor metagenome | isolation source: bioreactor | place: China | collected 2019-03-05 | reverse complement strand
CTGGGTGATCCCCAGCGGCATGGTCACCATCGCCAGCACGCAGATCAGCTGCCAGCCCCAGAAGGTGAATTCGGCCAGCTTGCCCAGTGCGAGCCGGGCGTGGCCGGTGCGCTGCACCACGTAGTAGCAGGTGCCCATCAGCGCGGAACCGCCGAAGGCAAAGATCACGCCGAAGGTGTGGTCCGGGCGGATCCGGCTGAAGGTCATCCAGGGGATGTCGAAGTTCAGCGCCGGCCACATCAACTCGGCCGCGGCGTAGACGCCGAAGGACATCCCGATAATGCCCCAGACCGCCGCGGCCAGCAGGAACTGCCGGACCACGCGGTCGTTGTAGTACTCGGTATTCGGCATGCTTCGCCCCCGGAAAAGTGGCGAAAGTGTCATGGCAGGTTTCACCCGGATCGCTGATCTGGATCAGGGCACTGCGACAAGCCACCGCACCACGCTCCGGTGCATTGCGTGCTCGACCTGCCGTCGTCATGGTCGGTCCGGGAGATGTATGGGGGATTCCCGCCGGGGTTGGTGCTTGATCGCCCGCGGCCCGGATCAGTGCCGGCAGGCGCGCGCCCGCGGATTCATCACCCTGCGCCACAGCGGTGGTGCCAGTGCCAGCACGAACATCGTGGCGTAGCCGGCCGGCAGCTGCGGGCTGTCGTCGTGGTGGCGCAGCGCCTGGTAGCGGCGGCGCGCGACGGCGTGGTGGTCGGAATGGCGCTGCAGGTTGAACAGGAGCCAGTTGGTGTAGCGCTGCGGGGCATTCCAGGAATGGCGATGGTCGACCCGCTCGTAGCGTCCGGGTGCGACTTCGCGCCGCTCCAGTCCGTAGTGCTCGACGTAGTTGATCACTTCCAGCGTGGCCGCGGCGATCAGGCCCTGCAGCAGGAAGAAGACCAGCGAGCGCACGCCGCCGGTCGCGGCGAAGGCCGCCATGAACAGCAGCCACAGCGCGTACCAGGCCACCATCTCGTTGCGCGCGCTCCACGGCGAATGCCCACGCGCGCGCAGCCGCTGCGCCTCCAGCCGCCAGGCGTTGCGCACGTTGCGCCACAGCGCGCGGGGCACGAAGGCGTAGACCGATTCGTCGAGCCGGGCGCTGGAGGAATCCTCCGGCGTGGCCACGTGCAGGTGGTGTCCGCGCACGTGCTCCACCTTGAAGCCCGGGTAGCCCACGCTGGTCAGCAGCACGCCGCCGAACAGCGGCTCCCAGCGCGTGGACTTGTGGATCAGCTCGTGCGCCGGATTGATCGCCAGCACGCCGCCGATGACCCCGGTGGACGCCAGCCAGCCGAGCTGGCCGGCCACGCCGAACGGCTGGTGTGCGAACTGCCAGGTGCACCAGACCAGCAGGCCGAGCCAGGCCGGCAGCACCAGTGCGGTCAGCGCGCGGAAATAGCGGCGATCTTCCAACTGCCGTGCCTCGGCTGCATCGGACCAGTTGTGCGTATCGTTACCGCAGAGCGCGTCGATCCACGGCACCACGCCGAAGATGAAGATGACCGGGAACCACCCTGCCAGATCTAGCGGGACGCCCAGCTGCGCCAGCAGCAGGCCCCCCGCCGGCAGCACCGCGGTGGTGAACGCCAGCAGAAATCCCAGGTCGCGACTGCGCATGCCGGCAGTGTATGCCCCGCCGGGAGGCGATGGTCGCCCCGGCGATTCAGCCCGGCAGGCGCGCCAACCAGTCGCCGAGCTGCTTCATCACCTGGCTGCGACCTGGCTCGGCCTCGTTGAACAGCTCGTGGTAGAGCGTGTCGAAATGCCGCGTGGTGAGGTGCGGCGACGACCATGCCGCGGCGGCGAACTCGCGGCTGCCAGCCGGATCCACCAGTCGGTCGGCACCGGCGGCCAGCAGCAGGGTCGGCACCGGCAGCCGCGCGGCGTCGGCGATGCAGGCCGGACCGGCGCGGAAGATGAAATCCGCCATGCGCGGCGTGATGCGCCCGCTGCACAGCGGATCGTTGCGGTAGTCGGCGATCACCGCCGCATCGTGCGACAGGTGGTCCAACGCCAGCCCGGTGCGCAGCGGCAGGTTGGGCAGGGTACGCGACAGCACTGCGGCCAGCGACTGCAGCCACGGCGCCTCATGGCTGCGGAACGCGGACGAGGACAGCACCAGGGCCGCCGGGGTCACCCTGCCGTCGAGCACCGCACGCGCGGCGACCAGCCCCCCCATGCTGTGGCCAAGCAGCAGCGGCAGCGCCGGCGCGACCCCGGCGTAGGCGGCGTAGACCGCGGCGAGGTCGGCGAGCAGGTCGTCCGGATGGGACAGCACGCCGCGCGGCCCGGGCGTGAGCCCGTGTCCGCGCTGGTCGTAGGCCATCACGTCGTAGCCGCGCGCGTTGAACCAGGCGGCCACGTGGCGGTAGCGACCGCTGTGTTCGCCCAGCCCATGCACCAGCAGCACCGCGCGATGGGCCCCGGGCAAGGCCCAGTGGCGACGCACCAGCACCTGGCCGTCGGGCAGCCGCTGCTCGTCGCGCTCGCCTTCCGGCGCGCGGGCGTGGGGCGGTTGCGGGCGCGTGGCCACGTCCATGGACGGCTCTCCCGGCGAATGCACAAAGCCGGGATGATGCAACGCGCGACCGCGTCGCGCCAAGCTCTGGCCGGCCATCGCCTCTCGCCTGCGGCACACTGGGCAACTGGTTTGCCGTGGAGTCGCGCGATGGGCTGCCTGCCCCTGCCCCTGTTGGTCCTCGCCGGCGTCGGCTTCGGCTGGCTGATCGGCGGCACCGCCGGCGCGCTGTGGGGCGCCGGCGTCGGGCTGGGGCTGGGACTCGTGGCGCTGGGCTGGCTGGTGCGCGCGATCCGCGGCCGGCGCTGATCCACCACGGCGGGCGCGCCCGGCATACCCGCGTGGGGGTGCCGACGCCGTAGGAGCCCGCTCGCGGGCGATGCTTTTTGCGTTTGCTCCGTTGGGGATCAGGAGCAGGAGCATCGCCCGCGAGCGGGCTCCTACCGGCGATATCCGTTGAAGGAGAGGTATCGCCGGCGAGCGGGCTCCTACCGGGCAGCGGCCGGATCGCCTCAGTGCGCGATGGGCGTGCAGGCCTTGAGCGTGCAGGTGGCCGCCGGCAGCTCGGTCGACAGGTCGACCATCAACGTCGCCGCCGAGGTGTGGCCCAGCTCGAAGCGGTAGCGACCGGCGTCGCGCACCCATGCATGCTTCGTCACGTCGTAGTGCGCCAGCCGTACCGGATCGGCCACGATGCGTACCTCGCGGCTCTCGCCCGGCTTCAGGTCTACCCGCTGCCAGCCGGCCAGCCGCTTGGTGGTGTCGCCCTGCGGCGGCGCCACGTAGAGCTGCGGCACGGTCACGCCCTCGCGCTTGCCGGTGTTGGTGATGCGCAGGCGGACGCTGACCTCGCCATCGCGGCTCTCAAGCACCGGCTTGCCGTAGTCGAACGAGGTGTAGCTGAGGCCGTAGCCGAACGCGAACAGCGGCTCGAGGTGGCGCTTCTCGAACCAGCGGTAGCCGACGTCGGCACCCTCGATGTTGTAGTCGATGTCCTGCTGCGGCTGGCCCTGCGGCGGGATGCCGATCGCCGCCAGGCCGGCACCGGGGATGGTCGGGCGCGGCAGCTGCGACTCGTCCTTCGGCCAGGTCATCGGCAGGCGGCCGGAGGGACCGACCTCGCCGAACAGCACGCGGGCAATCGCCTCGCCACCGTTGGCGCCGGGATACCAGGCCTCCAGCACGCCGTCGACCTTGTGCAGCCATGTCATCTTCACCGGGCCGTTGGTCTGAAGCACCACGATGGTGTGCGGGTTGGCCTTGGCCACCGCGGCGATCAGCGCGTCCTGGTTGCCCGGCAGGTCCATCGTCGGCACGTCGAACGACTCGGCGGTCCACTGCTCGGCGAACACGATGGCGACCTTCGACTGCGCCGCCAGCTTCGCCGCCGCGGCGATGTCATCGCCGCTGGCGTAGGCCACCTTGCCGCCGTTGCGCCGGGCGATCGCCTGCATCGGCGAGGAGCGCTGGTACACCTTCGGGCCCGGCCAGGCGGTGGGCGCCACGCCGGTGACCGGGCTGCCGCCACGCGGCTTCACCCCGGACGAGCCGCCGCCGGTGGTCACGCCGACGTCGGCGTGGCTGCCGATCACCGCGACCGGGCCGATGTCCTTGCCCAGCGGCAGGAAGTGCTGCCAGTTGCGCAGCAGCACGATGCCCTCCTCGGCGGCACGCTGCGAGACCTTGGCGTCGGCGGCGTAGTCGATCGTCGCCACCTTCGCCGGGTGCTCGAACGCGCCCACCGCGAAGAAGCTGCGCACGATGCGGTGGACCATGTCGTCGATGCGCGACTGCGGCACCTCGCCCTTCGCCACCGCCTCGCGCAGCGGCTTGTCGAAGTACACCTCCTTGTCGAAGCGCTCGCCGGCGGACTCCTGGTCCAGCCCGGCCAGCGCCGACTTCGCCGCGCTGTGCACCGCGCCCCAGTCGGACATCACGAAGCCCGGGTACTTCCAGTCGCGCTTGAGCACCTGGTTGAGCAGCCAGTCGTTCTCGCAGGCGTAGACGCTGTTGATCCGGTTGTACGAGCACATCACCGAACCCGGCTGGCCGTCGGCGATGGCGATCTCGAAGGCCAGCAGGTCGGACTCGCGAGCGGCGGTCTGGTCGATGTTGGCGCTGAGCGTGTTGCGGTCGGTCTCCAGGTCGTTCATCGCGTAATGCTTGACGGTGGAGACCACGTGCTCGCTCTGGATGCCGCGGATCGCCGCGCCGACGATGGTACCGGCCAGCAGCGGGTCCTCGCCGGCGTACTCGAAGTTGCGGCCGTTGCGCGGGTCGCGCAGCAGGTTCACGCCGCCGGCCAGCAACACGCCAAAGCCCATGCGATGCGCCTCGCGGCCAATCATCGCGCCGCCGGCGAAGGCCACCTCGGGGTTGAAGCTGGCGGCCACCGCCACGCCGGCCGGCAGCGCGGTGTCGCCGTCGCCGAACAGCAGCGGCCGCGCCACGCCCTGGCCGGCATCGGTCTCGTGGATCGCCGGCAGGCCCAGCCGCGGCATCGCCGGGATGAAGCCGGCGGTGCCAAGCGAACCGGCCGGCTTGTTGTGCTTGCCCTCGAAGTCGGCGCCGTACTCGCTGCGGATCAGCCGGAACTTCTCGTCCTGGGTCATCGCCTTGACCAGCAGGTCGGCGCGCTGGTCGGGCGTGAGCGCGGCGTTCATCCACGGCCGGGTGACCGGGGCCTCGGCGGCGGCCACGGTAGCGGCCAGTCCGGCCAGGGAAGCGGCAATGCCGGCGGTGAGCAGGGTGCGCATCAGGCGCGGACGGAAAGCCATGGAGTTCCTCCTTGAGGCAGGCAGGGAAGGGGACGGGGCGCAGTACCCGCCGAGCATGTGCAAAGCGCGTCGCGAGCACAAGGCGGCGGCGTCGCAGGCCGCGCGATCGACGCTTGCCAGGCTGCCCGCCTTGCCCCATATCTGGCGGGTGACGCCCGCCGCTCCCACCACCGGGCCGAGGCCGGACATGGACACCCTGCTCGTCGACTTCCACCCCGCCGTCGCGGCCTGGTTCCGCGGCCGCTTCGCCGCGCCCACCGCGGCGCAGGCGGCGGCGTGGCCGGCGATCCGCCGCGGCGAGCACACCCTGGTCGCCGCGCCCACCGGCTCGGGCAAGACGCTGACTGCCTTCCTTGCCGCCATCGACGCGCTGGTGCGCGAGGGCGTGGCGCACGGCGGCGCGCTGCCGGACGAGACGCGGGTGGTCTACGTGTCGCCACTGAAGGCGCTGTCCAACGACATCCAGGTCAACCTGGAAGCGCCGCTGGAAGGCATCCGCGCCGAGCTGGAAGCCGCCGGCCTGCCCGACGTGGCGATCCGCACCGCGGTGCGCACCGGCGACACGCCACAGGCCGCGCGCAACCTGATGCGCAAGCACCCGCCGCACATCCTGGTCACCACGCCGGAGTCGCTGTACATCCTGCTCGGCTCGGCCTCCGGCCGCGACGCGCTGAAGCACGTGCGCGAGGTGATCGTGGACGAGATCCACGCGCTGGCCGACAGCAAGCGCGGCGCGCACCTGGCGCTGAGCCTGGAGCGGCTGGAAGCGCTGTGCCAGCGCCCGCTGCTGCGCATCGGCCTGTCCGCCACGCAGAAGCCGATCGAGGCGGTGGCGCGCTTCCTGGTCGGCGAGGGCGAACGCGCCGCGCTGGCCAGCCTCACTCCCTCTCCCCTTGCGGGAGAGGGCTGGGGAGAGGGGGATGGGAAAGCCACGCGCTGCACCATCGTCGACATCGGCCACGACCGCCCGCGCGACCTCGCCATCGAGGTGCCGCCGGTGCCGCTGGAAGCGGTGATGTCCAACGACACCTGGGCGCTGGTCTACGACCGCCTCGCCGCGCTGGCCCAGGCGCATCGCACCACGCTGATCTTCGTCAACACGCGGCGGATGGCCGAGCGCGCCGCGCGGCACCTGTCCGAGCGGCTGGGCAAGGAGCTGGTCGCCGCCCACCACGGCAGCCTGTCGCGCGAGCAGCGGCTGGACGCCGAGCAGCGGCTCAAGCGCGGCGAGCTGCGCGCGCTGGTCGCCACCGCCTCGCTGGAGTTGGGGATAGACATCGGCGATGTCGACCTGGTTTGCCAGCTCGGCTCGCCGCGCTCGATCGCCGCCTTCCTGCAGCGTGCCGGGCGCAGTGGCCATGCCGTCGGCGGCACGCCGAAGGCGCGGCTGTTCGCCACCTCGCGCGACGACCTGGTGGAATGCGCGGCCCTGCTCGACTGCGTGCGACGCGGCGAACTGGACACCCTGGTGCAGCCGCCGCAGCCGCTGGACGTGCTGGCGCAGCAGATCGTCGCCGAGGTTGCCTGCACCGAGTGGGACGAAGACGCGCTGTACGCGCTGGTGCGCCGCGCGCATCCGTACCGCGCGCTGGCACGCAAGGACTTCGACGCCATCGTGCGCATGCTCGCCGACGGCTTCACCACCCGCCGCGGTGCACGCGCCGCCTACCTGCACCGCGACGCCGTGCACAAGCAGCTGCGCGGCCGCCGCGGCGCGCGACTCACCGCCGTCACCTCCGGCGGCACCATTCCCGACACCGCCGACTACCTGGTGGTGCTGGAACCGCAGGCGACCATCGTCGGCACCGTCAACGAGGATTTCGCCATCGAAAGCCTCGTCGGCGACGTGTTCCAGCTCGGCAACACCAGCTACCGCATCCAGCGCGTGGAGCCGGGCAAGCTGCGCGTGGAAGACGCCAAGGGCGTGCCGCCGAACATCCCGTTCTGGCTGGGCGAGGCGCCGGGGCGCAGCGACGAACTCTCCTTCGGCGTCTCGCGCCTGCGCGAGGAAATCAACGCGCGACTGGGCGACGCTCCCGTAGGAGCGCACCCTGTGCGCGACAGCTCTGATGCGGGTCCGGGCGAAAAGCCATCGCGCACAGGGTGCGCTCCTACGTGGCTGCGCGACACGCTCGGCCTGAACGAATCGGCCGCCCAGCAGCTGGCCGACTACCTCGCCCGCGCCAAGGCCGCGCTGGGCGAACTGCCGACGCAGTCCACCATCGTCATCGAGCGCTTCTTCGACGAATCCGGCGGCACCCAGCTGGTGATCCACACGCCCTACGGCAGCCGGCTCAACCGCGCCTGGGGGCTGGCGCTGCGCAAGCGCTTCTGCCGCCAGTTCAACTTCGAGCTGCAGGCGGCGGCCACCGAGGATGCGATCGTGCTGTCGCTGTCCACCAGCCACAGCTTTCCGCTGATCGAGGTGGCGCACTACCTGCATTCGTCCAGCGCCGAGCACGTGCTGACCCAGGCGTTGCTGGACGCGCCGCTGTTCCCCACGCGCTGGCGCTGGGCGGCGGTCACCGCGCTGGCGCTGCCGCGCTTCGCCGGCGGCAAGAAGGTACCGCCGCAGCTGCAGCGGATGAAGAGCGAGGACCTGCTTGCCACCGTGTTCCCCGACCAGGTCGCCTGCCTGGAGAACATCGTCGGCGAGCGCGAAGTGCCGGACCACCCGCTGGTCAACCAGACCCTGCACGACTGCCTGCGCGAGGCGATGGACACCGACGGCCTGCTCGCCCTGCTGCGCGGCATGGAAGAGGGCCGCATCACCGTGATCGCGCGCGACCTGGCCGCGCCCAGCCCGCTGGCCAGCGAGGTGCTCACCGCCGCGCCCTACGCCTTCCTCGACGACGCGCCGCTGGAAGAACGCCGCACCCAGGCCGTGCAGGCACGCCGCTGGGGCGACGTGGAAGACGCCGACGACCTCGGCCGGCTCGATCCCGACGCCATCGCCGCGGTGCGCGAGGAAGCCTGGCCGCAGGTGCGCGACGCCGACGAGATGCACGACGCACTGACCGTGCTCGGCGGTATCACCGAGGCCGAAGTCGCCGCGAACGCCGGTTGGGACGCGCACCTGCGCGCGCTGGCCAAAGCCCATCGCGCCACCCGCTTTACTCCCTCTCCCCTCGCGGGAGAGGGCCGGGGAGAGGGGGCACCCCCGCCGGAAGCACCGAACTCCCGCGCACCCGCCCCGCCCCACGCCATCTGGGTCGCCGCCGAGCGCCTGCCGCTGTGGCAGGCGGTGCATCCGCCCGCCATGCGGCAACCGCCCATCGACGCCCCCGCCGAATACGCCGCGCAGGCGTGGGAACCCGAAGACGCCCTGCGCGAACTGCTGCGCGGTCGCCTCGGCGGGCTGGGCCCGACTCCCGTGCCGCCGCTGGCCGCCGCGCTCGGCGTGGATACCGGCGACGTCGAGCTGGCGCTGATCCGCCTGCAGTCCGAGGGCTACGTGATGCAGGGGCACTTCAGCCCCGACGCACCCGCCATCGAATGGTGCGAGCGCCACCTGCTGGCGCGCATCCACCGCTACACGCTGGGCCGGCTGCGCCGCGAGATCGCCCCGGTGAGCCGGCGCGACTTCCTTCGCTTCCTGTTCGACTGGCAGCACGTCACCCCGGCCACGCGCATGAGCGGCCCGGATGCACTACCCGCCGTGCTGGTGCAACTGGAGGGCTACGAAGCCGCCGCCGGCGCGTGGGAAGCCGAGCTGCTGCCCGCCCGCCTCGACGACTACGGCAGCCGCTGGCTGGACGAGCAATGCCGCGCCGGCCGCATCGGCTGGAGCCGGCTGCGCCCCGGCGGCAGCGGCGGCGGTCCGGTGCGCGCCACACTCATCGTGCTGCTGCCGCGACGCCAGATGGGCGTGTGGGCCTCGGTTGCCGAACGCGACGAGGCCGAAGCACCCGCGCTGTCCTCGCGCGCGCAGGCGGTGGCTGACGCGCTGCGCGACGAGGGCGCGCTGTTCTTCGACGAACTGATGGCCAGCACCCGCCTGCTGCGCACCGAACTGGAAGACGCGCTGGGCGAAGCAGTCGCCGCCGGCCGCGTCACCGCCGACAGCTTCGCCGGCCTGCGCGCCCTGCTGCTGCCTGCGGCCAAGCGCGAAAGCCCGCGCCACCGCCGCGTGCGCCACCACAGCCTGAGCACCCTCGAAGACGCCGGCCGCTGGGCGCTGGTGCGCGCCCGCGCACCGCGCGAGGAAAACGACGAAGCGCATCGCCGCGAGCAGGTGGAACACGTCGCCCGCACCCTGCTGCAACGCTACGGCGTGGTGTTCTGGAAACTGCTGGAACGCGAAGCGAGCTGGCTGCCGAGCTGGCGCGAACTGCGCCAGGTCTACCAGCGGCTGGAAGCACGCGGCGAAATCCGCGGTGGCCGCTTCGTCGACGGCCTGGTCGGCGAACAGTTCGCCCTGCCCGACGCCATCCCCGCGTTGCGATCCATCGCCCGGCGCGAAGCGAGCGGCGAACTCGTGGTCGTCAGCGGCTGCGATCCACTCAATCTCACCGGCAGCGTGCTCGCAGGCGAACGGATTCCCGCGATGATCGGGACACGCATCCTGTTCGAGGATGGGGTGGCGGTGGCGGCGTGCGTGAGTGGCAAGGTGCAGTGGTTGGCGGAGGGGGATGCGGAAAGGCAGCAGCGGTGGCGGGAGGTGGTGAACGTGAAGGGTTCTGCCAGCCGCGGATGGGCGACCGAAACCCCATCCGAACACGCATCGCAGGCAGGACTCGGAAAGTGAGCCCGACCCGTTCCGCCACCCGAGTACAGGGATCCATCAAGAAAAGGTCATACAGACTTTTGATTCGCTTGTGCTGTCCTGTACTTTGATTCGCGGCACCCGGGAAGCCACTTCTCGAAAACAACTGGTCGAATCATAGGGATGAAGGAGAGGACCTGATAATGGCATTCAAAAGCATGGGGCCTGCCCCTTCGGTACCAGACAGCCCCGAAAAGCTCCTACTTGAGCTGCCTCGCCGGAAGATTCCAAGCGTCTTGCTCCATCAGGGCGAAACGATGAGAACCTACGCGAGCAACTATGTAGGAAGCAAAGATGTCGCGATCCAACTTCCAACAGGAAGCGGCAAGACCCTCGTCGCGCTACTAATTGCAGAATGGCGTCGCAGGAGAGGCAATGAGCGAATTGTCTACCTGTGCCCAACAAAACAACTTGTAAATCAGGTCGTATATCAGGCGAACGAAGTTTACGGGCTTGATGTCCAGGGATTTACCGGCCCCAAATCCGAGTACACAGCCGCAGCAAAAGCCTCTTACCAAACTGCTTCAAAAATAGCTATAACAACGTACAGCAGCCTCTTCAATGTAAGTCCCTTCTTCTCGGACCCAGACATAATAATAATAGACGACGCACATGCCTCAGAATCATACTTGGCGGCAATGTGGACAATCTCCGTACAACGAGAAGAACACGCAAGCCTACACAGAGTAATTATGCATATTCTTCGACCAATAATTGGCGAAGATGCTTACGCGAGAGCATGCGGCGATTTCTCATCCATCGATAGTCTCGGGTGGGTAGATAAAGTTCCGAGCATGGAACTCATTAAGGTTGTCGACCAAATAACAGCTGCATTTGATGTCCACACGCAAGAGACGGCACTGCGATTTCAGTGGCAACTTCTAAGAGAGCATCTCCTCGCCTGCCACATTTATATAAATGACCACGAAATCTATCTTAGACCACTAATACCGCCGAGCTGGACTCATCGCCCATTCTCTTCAGCAAAGCAACGTATTTATATGTCGGCGACATTAGGAGCCGGGGGCGATCTAGAGAGGCTAACTGGTGTAAGAATTATCTCGCGACTCCCTGTTCCTGACGGATGGTCACGTCAAGGTGTTGGGCGAAGATTTTTCATACTCCCAGATCTTTCATTAGATCAAGAAGACGTACCGAGTTTCACGCACTCACTAATAAAGGAGGCAGGACGAGCCGCATATCTCGTATCAAACGACGTTGCTCGTAGACGGATTGAGAGGGATATTAGTGAAAAGCTCAGCATAAAAACCTTCACTGCCACCGACATCGAAGAGACAAAAAAGCCATTCATAACCTCGCCATCAGCGGTAGCAGTCATAGCTAACCGATATGATGGAATCGACTTCCCCGGCGTCGAGTGTCGATTGCTTTTGATTGAAGGCTTGCCAAGAGCAGCGAACCCGCAAGAGTTGTTCTTAATGTCCAGAATGGCTGCTGGAGTACTTCTGAATGAGCGTGTTCAGACACGCTTTTTACAGGCCATCGGTCGCTGCACGAGATCCGCGGAGGATTACTCGGCCGTTGTGATCATTGGAGAACAACTGACTGATTTCGTTTCAGACGGAAGGCGAAAAGCGTTTTTTCACCCTGAGCTTCAGGCAGAAATTGCTTTTGGAATAAACCAGTCGACAGAGACCACACGAAATGACATGCTTGATAACTTCAGGACATTTCTAGCAAACGACAAAGATTGGGAAGCTGCAAACCAGCAAATCCTAACCGCTCGCGACGAGGCCACTCAGGAACCCTTACCTTCAATCGGTCAACTGGAGGCAGGCGTTGGTGATGAGCTGCGCTACCAGTCTTCTATGTGGCAAGAAGATTTCGTCACTGCACTATCGATGGCCGAGGCGGTTTTATCAAACTATACAGACCCTGGTCTACGTGGATATCGCGCACTTTGGCACTATCTTGCAGGTTCGGCGGCCGAATTAGCGACAAAGTTCGGACAAGGAAATTTCGACACGAGAGCCTTGGAGCATTTCCGCAAAGCAAAGGCTGCAGCGACGATGCTCCCTTGGCTTGTGAAGCTCGCCGGTCCACGGCTCACTAGCACCGAGGCACCACCTTCTCAACAACAACTCGTTGCTGAGCAAGTTGAGCGTTTAGAGAGCTACCTTATACAGATTGGTCTCTCAAACGAGAGAAGGTACGCAGCTGTTGAGCGAGATATTCTAGAAGGCCTTGGCTCACCTGAGCACTTTGAGCAGGCGCACCTTAAGTTGGGTTTGTTGCTTGGCTTTGAAGCACGAAAGGTAGAGGAGGATGCCTCTCCGGACCCGTGGTGGCGATCAAGCGGCATCTGCTTAGTTTTCGAAGATCACGCCGGAGCAGAAAACGGCATCATAGATGCAACCAAGGCTCGTCAGGCCGCGTCACATCCCGCTTGGATTCGCGCAAATGCTCCAGATATTACCGATGCAGTTATTGCCCCGGTATTGATAACACCCGCGACGCAAGCTCAACCGGGAGCAATCCCTTCTCTGGCCGAAGTTTATCTATGGCCCCTCGATGAATTCCGTACCTGGGCGAATGATGCACTGGCAATCATCAGGCATTTACGTCAATCCTGCCCCAGAGAAGCTGATATCGACTGGCGGGCTCGGGCAGTAGAGGTTTTGAAAGAACATGGATTGGACGCACATTCACTTCACGCCAAGCTCATTCAAAGAAAAGCATCCAGCCTGCCGATCGTAGGCCGGGTCTAGGCGAGCAGGTCGGAACGGGCAGCTAACGGGGTCAGGTTCACTTACACGCCCAAACTAACGGGTTCAGGTTCACTTATCGCATGGTCGGAAGTGAACCGGACCCCGTTCTTGGATTCCGTCATTCCCCCGCAAACGCCCGCACCACCGCAATCATGTCCGAGCCACCCAGCCCCAGCACCTCGGCACGGCGGTACAGCGCGAGGCTGGCGTCCATCAACGGCGCGTGGATGCCATCGGTGTGGGCCGCTTCGGCGATTAGGCGGGTGGTTTCCAGCACGTTGGTGATGGCCGCCTGCGCGTCGAGGTCGTCGGCCAGCAGCTTGTCGACCTTCACCCGCGAGATGTCGCTGGCCATCTGGCTGGCGTTGACAATGCCGGCCCAGGCCTTGAGGTCCAGCCCCTCGGCCTGGGCGAATTGCGCCGCCTCGGCCAGCCCGGTGATCGAGGCGATCAGGAAGATGTTGACCGCGAACTTCATGGTCAGCGCGCGGGGCACCGCGCCGCAGGGCACGGTGGCACGGCACATCGTCGCCATTAGCGGCTCCACCGCGGCCACCGCCGAGGGCTCACCCGCCAGCATCGCGACCAGCTGCCCCTGCTGCGCCGGCTTGCGCGAGCCCGACACCGGCGCCTCGACGTACGCGCCGCCGGCGGCGCGGATGTCCGTCTCCAGCGCCTTGGAATAATGCGGCGACACTGTGGCCGTGTTGACCACGATGCGCCCGGCGACGTGCGCTGCGAACCGCTCCGTGCCGCGCTCCAGCACCGCGTCCATCGCGCGTCCGTCGGCGAGCATCAGGAACACCACCCGGCTCGCCGCATACAGCTCCGCTGCGGAACCGGCGACCCGCGCGCCGGCCTCGGCCAACGGCGCGCAGCGCGCCGGCGAGCGGTTCCACACGGTGAGCTGGCCGAAGCGATCCAGCAGATGACGGGCCATCGGCTCGCCCATGGCGCCGAGGCCGATGAAGCCAACGGGGAGCGGTGCATCGTCAGTCACGGCGGGGTACTCATGCAGGCGGCGGCTTGTCGGCGATCAGGTTACCTGCGGATGCCGCTCGCAGACATGGGCGACCAGCTAACGGGGTCAGGTTCACTTATCGCATGGTCGGAAGTGAACCCGACCCTGAGGTTTCCCTACTGCTCCGGGGAGCAGATGCAGTAGTTGGTGCAAGGGCGTGGAGGGCGCGGCATTGGGCCATGCTCACCGGAGGGCAGGCGTCGCGTCCAGCGAAGGGAGCGGGTCATCCGTGCAACGTTGTCGCCATCGGCCTCAAGCCTGCGCGCTCCTCCGCTTCACGCAATGAGCGTCGCAAGCTCGCTGGCGAGCTTTATGCCGCGCCCGAGGGCTTGAGTACCGAACTCGTAGCCTGTCGACGGGACTCCCATGAAAGCGCTGGCCGATTTCCGCGAGGGCAACCCCTGATCTGGTTTTCAGATATCTGAAATGCACCGGTAGATTGCGAAGCGTGCGAGTCACTGCTCGCGTCATGCTGCCAGGGAGCCACGCCATGACCCAGGAACGTCTTGCCTTTGGAGTCACCCTCGACCAGATCGATGAACTTCACGGCTTGCTTCGCACGATCACCGCCAACGGCGACATGGTGACCGTGGGTTGCCAGGAACCGCTGCACCCACAGACCGTCTCGGCGCTGGGTGAAGGCATCTTCAACGCGGCGCTCAGCGTGCGCGAGATTGTCGACCGGATCGAGGAGCAGCGGCTAGCGGCGGAACCCGTGTCGAAGGTTGTCGACCCAACGCGGTAACGCGGACGCCGGGATGCGGGCGTTCATCGCCGCAGCTTGGGGGCGCCGCGCTTCTTTGGCTCCGTCATCTGTGTTGCCGTGCCCGGAGTGCCCAGTTGCTCCAGCCAGGCGAGGTCGTCCACGTAGGCGAGGAACGCACGCAGGTAGCCGGGGGACAATTCGCGCATCAGGGCGATGGCGCGGCTGGCGAGGGCGGTGGAGTTGAGCGGACCGGCGTCGGTGGGAATGTGGGCGACGGAATGCTGGAACTGGCTCTCGGCGCGCAAGGTGGACCAGCGCTGGCGGAAATCGGCGAGCGCGGGGAGTTCCGGGTAATGGGTGCGGTCGGCCGGCGCTTCGCGGGCGAGCTGGTCTGCCAGTTCACGCAGGGGGCCGGACTGGCGTTCCGCCGGCTCGACTTCTGCCGTGTCACCGGAGGCCTCGGCATCGCGCGCATGGAGTTCGGCTAGGCGCGCATCGAGCACGCGGCGCGCTTCACCGTCGAGGCCGGCGGCGCGCTGTTCCAGCGCGGCGATCAACCGTGCGCGGATGGTCGTGGCGGTGTCAGGGCGCATGACCGGGGGCGACGTCTTTCGTGGCGGTGTTGCTGGCCGAGGAGCGCGGGATCGGCGCGATCTCCACGCGACGGTTCTTCGCGCGGCCGGCTTCGTCGGTGTTGGCGCTGACCGGCTGCTGCGCGCCGAAGGCGGCGGCGAACACGGCATTGGCGGGCACGCCGGCGGCGATCAGCGCACGGGTGACGGTGAGCGCGCGCTGCGCCGAGAGCTCCCAGTTGTCGCTGAACTGGCGGTTGTCGCCGTGCACCGGCTGGTCGTCGGTGAAGCCGCTGACCATCAGCAGCTCGTCGCGCGATTGCAGGTACTGCGCCAGCGGCGCGGCGAGACTCTGGATCAGCTCCCGGCCATCCGGCTGCAACTGGTCGGAGTTGAGCGCGAACAGCAGGTTGCCGCGAATGCCGATGCGGCCGTTGACCAGGGTGACGCGGCCCTGCGCCAGCGGGGTGGCGAGTGCCTTCTCCAGCGTGGTGCGGCGTTGCAGTTCGGCCTGGCGCTGCTTCTCGGCCAGCTCCAGCTTGTGCGAGAGCTGCAGCTGCACGCCGATGACGCCGACCAGGATCAGCACGAAGGCACCGAGCAGGACGGACATCAGGTCGCCGAAGGCCCAGATCGGGGCGGTGGATTCGGACTCGAGTTCGACTTCGTCGGTCATGGGGCGGGGTAGGCGATGAGCGGATGGTTCGTGCCGGTCGGTGCCACGGGCTCCCTACACCTTCTTGTAGGAGCGCACCCTGTGCGCGACCACCGTGCGTCCAGTCGCGCACAGGGTGCGCTCCTACAGGGGTTCGGGTTCATGCCTTGGCCGCCTTGGCCGGTGCGCGGCGGCCGGCGAGTTGCTGCATGTCGGCGAGGATCTCCTGCTGCGAGAGCACGCTGAGTTCGACCACTTCCTTCGCCTGTGCGACGTAGTAGGCGAGCTGCTCGTCGCTGCGCGCGAGCGAGGCGTCGAGCGCGCCGGCGATCTGCTGCAGGCGTTCCATCAGCGCGTCGTTGGTTTGCGCGAACTGCGCCACGCCGGCGCCGAAGGCCTCGCCCAGGCCGGCGACTTCGGCGGCGCTGGCAGTGAGCTGGGCGGCGGCGTGGTCGAGCTTACCGGTCTCGCTTTCGATCTGCGCGGCGAAGCGGCTGCCGACGCGGTCGAGCAGCTCGGCCGAGGTGCCGACCAGCGCATCGACCGCACTGCGCTGTTCGGTGGACGCGTGGTTGACCGCGTCGAGCAGGGTTTCCAGCGTGGCCAGCAGGCGGCTGCGCTCCTCCAGCATGGCGGTGTCGCGCACCATCGAGTCGGACAGCTTCTGGCGCAGCTCGCCGACCACTTCGGCGGCCACGCGCGGGGCCTCGGAGGCCGCCTCGACCAGCCGGCCGATCTCGGCGAGGGTCTGGCCGGCGTGGGCCTGGGTCTGTTCGGCGATGCCGGCGGCGGTAGCCTCCAGCATGTCGCAGATCGCCTGCTGGCGCTGGGCGGTGGCGTCGCCGGCGGCGATCCATTGCGCGCCGAGCTCGGCGGTGAGGGTGTCGAGCTTCTGCGCCCAGGCGGCGAGGCGCTGCTCGTCGCGCGCGGCCAGCGCTGACTGCAGCTCGGCATGCGAGCGGTTCACCGCCTGCACCAGCGCGGCGGCGTGCGATTCGAACGTCGCACCCGCGGCGACCAGTGCCTGCTGGTTGCGATCGGCGAGCTCGGCGTGGGTGGCGCCCTGCTTCGCCAGCGCGGTGGTCCACGCCTCGGCGGCGCGCTCGGCACTGGCGTCGAGGCGGCTGGCGACGCCGTCCAGCAAGGTGGACGAACGCCGCTCGAAGGTATCGGCGAAGCGGGTGAGCGTCTCGCCCAGTGCCTGCGCGTGGGCTTCGTTGGTCTGGCGATGCTGGGCGAGTGCGTCGTTCCAGATGCCGGTGACGGTGCGCGCGGTGTCGTCGAAACCGGCGGCGACGCCGTCGAGCTGGCGCTGCACCGCGGCGCTGACGCTGGCCTGGATCGCCGCGGATTCGCGGGCAAGGCTGGCCAGGGTGGATTCCACCACCGGCTGCAGCACGCCGCTGGCGGTGCGCGCACCGTCGGCCACGCTGTCCTTCAGCGACTGCTCGACCGACTGCGCCAGGCGCGTGTACGCCGCTTCGGTGTGGCGATGAAAGGCCTCCTGTTCGGCCTGCTGGCGCGCGTGCGCATCGGCGCTGTGCTGTTCCAGCGTGCTGGCCATCGCCTGCAGGCGATCGACGATCGCCGGCATCGCCGCAGCCTGCTGCTGCAACAGGCGGAAGGCTTCCTCGCGCTGGTGCGCCTGCGAGTGGATGCGCAGGGTGGTGGCGATGCGCGCGTCCAGCGCCTGTACCGCGAGCAGCCGCTCGCGACGGACCAGCGCGGAGAGCAGGCCGAGCATCGCCGAGCTGGCCACGCCGGCGATCGAGGTGCCGAAGGCAAAGCCCAGGCCGTTCACCGGCGCGGCCAGCGAGCCGCGGATCGCCGCGATATCGCTCGCGCTCTCCAGCGCCATGCCGGTGCCGCGCAGCGTGGCCATCATGCCGAGCAGGGTGCCGAGCATGCCCAGCAGCACCAGCAGGCCGACCAGGTACGGCGTCATCGCCGGTGCCGGCAGCGCGACACGCTCGCCTTCCACGCGCAGCCGCACGGCGTGGCGCAGGCCGGGATGCAGGCGCTGCAACCAGCTGCCGAGATCGGCCGGGGCTTCGCCCAGCCCGTCCACCGCCTCACGCAACGAAGCGGTGGCCTGACGGTAGCGGAACAACTCGGACGCACCGGCGAGATAGCAGGCGCCAATCAGCAGCGCGACCGCCATGCCGAGCGGGTTGGAACCGACGTAGCCGACGGCGATCCAGCCGATGGCGGCGAGGCCCAGCGCAAAGATGGCAGCAAGGAGGAGATTCTTGATCATGCGGACTCTTGGGTAGTGCACAGCGCCGCAAGCAGCGCGTCGACCGGTTGAAAACGGAGCTCCAGCTCGGCCAGCAACGCGCTTTGCATGTCGCGGCGGAAGGTGTCGAGCCAGTGGGTCTGCCCGGCGCTGCGCAGGGATTCGAAGCGCCGCTCCAGCAGCGTCGGCACTTTGGCCAGCAGGCTGTGTTCGCGCGGGCTGAGCGTCACTTCCATCACCGCGTCGACTTCGGCCAGCCGCGCGGCAACGGTCGAGGCCTGCGCCAGGGCATCGCGCAGCTTGCCGCGCAGACGGCCGGTGGTGGCCTGCATCGCACGCTGGCGGGTGAGACAGCTCTGGCGCATCGCCGCGTAGTCGGCCTCGTCCGCCGTCGCGCTGCCTGCGGCGAGCAACGGATCATTCCGGATAGCGGAATCGAGCACCTCGCGGGCCCGCGCGCACTCGGCCGCCAGCTCGTCCGACGGCGTCACGGCGCCCCCGCACACGACCGGACACGCATCCAGTGCGGACGAGAGCGCCAGCGCATGTTTCCAGTCCAGCCACTGGCCGAGCCGATCAGGCAGCGACGCGCCCGGTGCGGCCACATCCACCTCTGCCAGGCGCGCCAGCAGACGGATGAAGGTAGGTCCGCGGACCGTTGGGCGGAGGGCTGCTTGCGCCATGTTTCGCCGGGCAAAACCGGCAGTTTACCGCGCCAGCGCGGCTGCGGCCCGCCCGGCCATCGCAGCGAGCGCGCGGTCGCTCACGCTTCGGGAGCTGCGCCCCTCCGCCAGCTCGCCCGACCGGCCCGGTCAGGCCACGCTGGCGCGCCGTGTGAGATGAGCGGCCACCAGCCGGCGGACCAGCGGCACGCGCCCGGCGGCGCCCAGCAGGGCGCCACGCAGCAGGCGCGCGGGCGGACGATCGTCGGTGTACAACGAGGCGATCAGCCCGGTGGCGAGATAGAGCGGTACCGTGGCGCGGCGATGCGCCTGTTCGTAGGCCGCCAGCACGTGCGGGCTGCCGATGTCCCACCCACTCTGCACGGCGGCACGCAGGTGGGCGGCCAGCGTCTCGGCGCTCTGCAGGCCGAAGTTGAAGCCGTGCGCGGTGACCGGATGCATGCCGACGGCGGCGTCGCCGACCAGCGCACATCGCGGCGCCACGAAGCGCCGTGCATAGGTGCCGACCAGCGGATAGACATGGCGCTCGCCGAGCAGGCGCATGCTGCCGAGGCGGTGATCGAAGCGCGCCTGCATGGCGCGGGCGAAATCCTCCGGCGGGAGATCCTGCATCGCCTGGGCGAGCTGGTGCGGCAGGGTCAGCACCACCGAAGACTGTCCCTCCCACAACGGCAGCAGGGCCAGCGTCTGGCCGTAGCCGAACCATTCCCAGGCTTCCTGCCGGTGCGGCTGCTCGTGTGCCATGCGGCAGACCAGCATGCTGCGGCCGAAGTCGCGCATGCGCGCGCCGATGCCGAGCAGCCGGCGCATGGCCGAGAAGCGGCTGTCCGCCGCCACCGCCAGCCGCGCGAGCAGGGACAGACCACCGGCGCAGTTCAGGCGCACGCCGCTGCCTTCGGCACGGATGTCCTGTACGTCGGCATGGTTGACCAGTTGCACCGAGGCGCGGCTGTTGGCCGCCTCGAACGCGGCGCGGCGGATCTGGCCGTTGCTCACCAGGTGTCCGAGCAGGCCGCGGTCTGGCGCGGCGATCTCCATCGGTCGGGCACCGCGGCCATCCAGCACCCGCGCGGCGCGCAGCGGGTGGATGTAGGCCGGGTCGATTCGCGACCACACGTCCAGTCGCTCCAGCCGCTCGCGGGAGGCCTTGGTCAGCGCGATCTCGCGGCCGTCGTCGGCCGGCTCGGCCAGCGCCAGCAGCGACTGCCGCTCCAGCACCGCCACCTCCAGCCCCGCATCGGCCAGCGCACTGGCCAGGCACAAGCCGGCCGGTCCGCCCCCCACCACCGCCACGTCCACCCGCATCGCGCTTCTCCGTCTGGAATGGCGGGAGGCTAGGACTGGTGGGGGATGGCCGCGCTGACGCGGATCAGAAGGGTGCGGCGAAGCGCCTACGCGCTGTGATCGGCTATATACACCAGCAAACCGTCGAACACGCGGTACTCGGAGCGACCGGGCATGGCGATGCGCTGACCGGCACGGATGCCGTTGGGCAGGTCGAGGGCGAAGGTCCCTTCGAACTGGATCTCGGCCCAGGCGCTGTCGCCCTGCTCGCGGTAGGCCGTGATCACCTGGCGACGGGCGCTGAACAGCGGCTGGGTGCTGCGCGCGAGGCGGTCGAAGTCCAGCAGCCCCTCGGTACGCAGCGTGCGCTGGCCGCCGGCGTAGTTCTCGAACACGATCGCCGGATGCAGGGTGAGCAGCATGGCGTGGACGTCGATGCGGTTGTAGGCGTCGAGGTAGCGGTCGATCAGGGGGCGCATGGCGGGTATCGCGGGCGAAAGGCGGATCGTAGCCGGTGCCTGGTGCCGGGAGTAGGAGTGAGGGAAGCGGAGCGAGGAGTGGGAGGAGGAGCCACGCTCCCACGGTGTGCGCTTCTTGTCTGCGCCGAGGGGGCGGTTGGATGCGTCGAACGAATAATAGGGACGGTCGTGGCGACGGTCGACGCACAGCGGCCGGGGAAAGAGGCACCCGCGCAGCGCGGGTACCTCTCACTCCTCACTTCTCTCCACTCACTCCTCGCTCAATCACTTCACGTTGTCGGTGGCCTGGATGAACTTCGCCACGTTGTCGTGCAGCGCCTTCAGCGAGGCAGTGTGGGCGTAGACCATGTGGCCGGACGGGTACCAGGCGTAGCTGATGTTCTTCTGCAGCGAGTTCGGGATCGGCAGGTGGTCCATCTCATACTTGGCGGCGTAGAACGGCGTGGCCAGGTCGTAATAGCCACCGTTGAGGAAGACCTTCAGATCCGGGTTGGTCTTCATCGCCATCGCCAGGTCGCCCATCACGTTCATCGCGCCGTCGTGGCCGTCGTGCTTCATGCCCCAGTCGTCGATGTCGGCGAACAGGCGGTAGGTCTGGTGCTGGCCGAACTTGAGCTGCTGGCGCACGTAGTCGTTGAACACGGCGACGTAGGCCGAGCTGATCGCCGAGGACTGCGGGTCGTACTCGGAGCTCTTGCCCAGTGGATCGATCGAAGGGCCTGAGAAGCGGCTATCGAGACGGCCGGTGGTGATATCGCCGTCGGCCTGCAATTCGTGCTCGAACATGCCGCCGGTGACGCGCAGGTCGGCCTTCAGCAGATAGGCCACCGGCAGACCGGTGTACTGGTGCAGTTTCTCGGCGATCGCCTGCTTGCGGGTGGCATCCAGCGAGGCGCCAGCAAACAGCGCGCTGGAGTAGTCGCCCGCGGCGAACTGCTCCACCTCGGCCAGGAACGGCTCCAGCGCCGCAGGCTGCTGCGGCAGCTTGTGGTGGTAGTAGGCGGTGGCGGCGAAGGTGGGCAGGGCCAGCACGTAGGGCATGTCCATGCCCGGGTTGTGCTCGGGACCGTCGATGGAGTTGTCGAAATTGAGGATCTGCGAGAGCAGGATCACGCCGTTGAGATCGACGCTGTCCTCGTTCTCCAGGTCGTTGGCCAGCACCGCCGAGCGGGTGGTGCCGTAGCTCTCGCCGAACAGGTACTTGGGCGAGTTCCAGCGGCCGTACTTGGAGAGGAACTGGGTGATGAACTGGGCGAAGGCGTGGCCGTCGCCGTCGACGCTGTAGATGTCCTTCTTGCGGTCCTTCATCTGGTCGGCGCGCTTGGCCGGATCCTTGTCGTCGGCGATCAGGCGGCTGAAGCCGGCGCCGGGCGCGTCGATGAACACCAGGTCGGAGGCATCGAGCAGGCTGTAGTCGTTGTTGACCAGGCCATACGGCGCGGCGGGCGTGTGGGTGTCATCGCTGGTCACCACGCGCCTGGGACCGAATGCCCCCATGTGCAGCCATACCGTGGCCGAACCGGGACCGCCGTTGTAGATGAAGGTGACCGGGCGCGATCCCGGTGCCACGCCCTTCTTGAAGTAGGCGGTGTAGAACATGCTCACCGTCGGCTCGTTTTCCTTGTCGCCCTTGCCGTGCAGCACGAGGGTGCCGGCGACCGCCTTGTAGTCGATGCGCTTGCCTTCGACGGTGACGCTGCCTTCGGTCTCGGACGACTGCGGCTTGACCAGCGCGGCGTCGGGCGCGTCGGCCTTGGTCTTGGCATCGTCGTGTTTGTCGTCGTGGGCGACGGCGGCGGTGCTGATCAATGCGCTGGCGAGCGCGGCGGCAAGGGCGAGTCGACGCATGCGGAATTCCCCGGGATTGGTGGCCAAGCCGTCGAGCCTAGGCGCCGGCGCGCGGCGGGCCATCCCCCGGAAGTCACGCTTCAGGCCAGCGTGAGCAGTGCGATCGCGACCACGGCGAGCAGCACGCCGGCAGCATTGATGCGACCGAGTCGCTCGCGGAAGGCGGTCACGCCCACCAGCGTGCCGAGCGCGACCACGCCGAGGTTCATGGTGGCGAACACGAACGCAGGATCTTGCGACAGCGCGACATGTGCCCGCAGGTAGAAAAAGATGTTGGCGAAGTTCAATGCGCCCAGTAGCAGGCCGCCGGCCAGGCTGCGCGCGGTGAAGCGCGCGCGGCTGCGCCGCCGGGCGATCAGCGCCAGTCCCATGGCCACCGGCAGCGCCAGCGCGAACATCGCCTGCAGTGAGGCAGCGATCGGCACGCCGGCAGCGGCCACGCGCTTGAGCAGGATATCGATCGCGCCGAAGCCGGCGAATACCACCAGCGGCCACAACCACGCGGCCACGCCGTCCCCGTCGGCCCGGCGCCCACCGCGCCACACCATCGCCACCAGCGCGACCAGGCCGAGTGCGAGGCCGGCCAGCGTGCGCGTAGTCGGCGTCTGACCGAACAACACGAAAGCCGCCAGCAGCGAGAGCAACAGCGACAAGCGCTGCGCGACATCCGAACGCACGATGCCGGCGTGGCGCACCGAGACGCCGAGCGCGAGGAAGATCGCCGGCAGCAGCACCGCCAGCGCGAGCAGGGTGTAGCGCGGCGCATTGACCTGGCGCAGCGGTTCGAGCGAGGGATGCAGCACCAGCGCTACCAGCGCACCGGCAGCGAGGTAGTTCCACGCCACCATTTGCGGCAGGTCGAGCGCGAAGCGGCGCGCCAGCTTCAGCCAGACCGACACCAGCACGCTGCACAGGATGGCGAGGCACAGGGACACCATGGCGTTCCACCCGCAAAAGCGCGCAACGATAGCCGGACCGGCCGGGCCGCGCATCGTGCCGGGCGCCGCGACACATGAATTTACCCGGATGATATTGACGGCAGCTTTTTATCCGGGTTAAATCCATCGCCATGAAACCTGCCGACAGCACCCGCTGCACCGCCTTCGACGGCCATCGCCGGCTCGCCTCCGGCGCGCCGGAAGAAGTGGTGCTGGTCGTTCGCGATCTCCTGGCCACGCATCGCGCGAGCGCGCCG
>JABLTH010071778.1_pt1 | contig 23490 bp, 13 predicted proteins | sample 7875711 | NCBI WGS metagenome assembly JABLTH01 (sample SAMN14941262, study PRJNA633318) | bioreactor metagenome | isolation source: bioreactor | place: China | collected 2019-03-05 | reverse complement strand
TCGATTTCCCGCGCGGACAAGCGCGGGCCAACGGCCGACGCGCCCACGGCGATGCGCCGGGGCACGGGCGCCCCGCCCGTCACGAGCGCGGCCACCACTTCGCCGCATAGCCGGCCGCACGCCGCTTCTTCCTGCAACTGGACGGCGGCGGCTGCATCGCTCAGCGCCGCGCGCCACGGACGCGTCGAGCGCAACGCGACCCACGCCAGCGACGCCGCCAGCACGCGCGCTTCGAGCGTCAGCGCTGCATCGCGCGCGCCGCGAAAATAGCCCGAACCGTCCTGCCGCTCGTAGGCATACGACGCAAGCACCGCGGCTTCGCCGAGCGCGCCGGTCTGCCTGCCGGCGCGCTCGGTCCAGTACGGGACGAGTCGCACCTTTTCCCATGCGCTCGCAGGCAGCCGCGTCGGCAGATTCCACACGTCGTTCGGCACCGCGGCCCTGCCGATGCCATGAATCAGTCCGGCCCGGTACACGCGTTCGCGCGCGGCCTCGTCCGGCGACAGACGGCCGTAACAGGCGGCCGCCGTCGCCGCGACCGAACGCGAAAAACCCGTCATCCACGGCAGTTTCAGATCGATGACGTCCGCAATCAATTCGGCGGACGTCGCGCCCTGCATGTCCGGCGTGGCCAACGCGGCGTCCAGCTCGGCGGGCGCCATGTGCTCGAGCGCCGCCAGCCAGCGCGGTGCGTCGCGCGCGGCCGTCTCGACGAGCACGGCCGGATAACGTGACCCCGCGCGCTGGCCGATCAAGTCGAGGGCCTGTTCGATGCCGTACGTGCCGCTGAACACGTCCAGGTCGCCCGCCAGCGCGACGATCGACACGGCGGGCGGCACCTGTTCGCGTTCGAGCCGCGCAGGCAGCCCGTTGCCGTCCCAGGTTTCGAAAATGTGCCGCAGCGCGGTTTCCGTCGCGCTGGACAGACCGAGTATTCGCGCGACCTCGCCCGAGACTTCGCAGTGAATCTGCGCGAGCGGGATCAGCGCGACACCCGCGCCGCCGATCGCTTCAGCCATGCCGGGCCGGCTCTCGAGCATCGCGGCGCGGATCGCGACGTCATCGCCGAATACCTGCGCGAAACCCGCCGCGTTCGCCGTGCAGCCCGACCAGCGCAACAGCGCCACCTCGCGAGCCGTGTCGCACACCGATGCATCGAATCGTGCCGCGTGCGCGAGCTGCGCCGCCAGCCAGCCGGTGCGCGGCGAATGATCGGTCGGCTGGCCCATGCTGAGATCGCCGATGAAGGCCAGCGCGCGTACGGCGTCGACTATGCGCAGCGGGGCGTGACGGGCTTCGGCGTCGGGCATCGGATGGGCGGGGAGATTCGCGAGGACGGGAAAACGATCATACGCGACGGCGTCGCGGCGTGCAGGGGCATGCGCGTCGGGCGGGCGCCCCGGGGCCAACACGGTGCGATGCTCGCTCGCATCTCTGCGGAGCGCCCCGCGGACTTCACCATCGGACATCTGACCGATGGCGGCAGGCGCGGACGATTGCGATACTCGGCGCACTGGAGATCCGGCCGGCGCCGAATCCGAATCCGCATGGCGGACATCCTGCGTGCCGGCCGGAACGACGTTTCGATGTAAAAGGAGTGCACATGACTGATCGCTACCCTGAATTCCACGCCCTGGCCGACGAACACTGGCTGAAGCGGTACTACTTTTCCCGGGCGGTGTTCTCGCTGATCTGGGTCGCGCTGGCGTTTTCCGTCGGCCGGGAGAGCGCGGCCGGCGCGGCGGTCCTGCTGGTCGTTTATCCGGCCTGGGATGCGCTCGCCAATTTCGTCGACCTGTCCCGCAGCGGCGGGATGGCGGCAAACCGCACGCAGGCGGTCAACGTCGCGATCAGCACCGTCACGACACTGGCGGTATTTCCGGCGTTGAATGCGGGCCTGCCCGCGGTCCTCGCGGTGTTCGGCGTATGGGCGATTCTGTCCGGCGCGCTGCAGCTCGGCACTGCCGTGCGGCGCTGGAAGCAGGCCGGCGCGCAGTGGGTGATGGTGCTGAGCGGCGCGCAATCGGCGCTGGCCGGGTTGTTCTTCATTTTGCAAAGCCATGCGCCGATGCCGCCGGCGATCGTCAAGATCGCGGGCTACGCGGGAGTAGGTGCGCTTTATTTCCTGATATCCGCCATCTGGCTGCAGGTGCGGGGGATGCGGCGCAGGGTGTCGTGAGCCGTCGGGCGGAATGAAGACCTGGACACGGCCGCGAATGGCTCGAAACGACCCATTGCAGTCACTCGCGCTCCATCCATCAAGGTCCGCTGTGCGGCGATCGCGGTCAGCTGAATGTGGACGGCTTAGACTGCGTAGCTGTTTTTCGCCGTCTTTAGGAGAGATTGCCCGTGGCGGCTTGGCTGCTTGATCTGCCTACTCGCAAACACGTTGATGACCAGGGCCAGCTTCCCACTGGTAGCGGTGAGCTGTTCGAGGCCTGTCGACGTCAGAACGAGGTAGCTACCCTCGCCCCACAGAGACTCCGCATCGATGTCAACTGGGCCAGCGTCACGCCACCAATAGAGCTTTGCGACTACAGCCCCGTTCGCGTTGAGGAAGACGCTCGGTTCTTCGTCATGGGTGCGCCAACGAAGCCTCTTCACCCAGTTCGGGCACAACGCGAACGGATAGGCCGCTGCGTCAAAGCCCATGTCCACAGAGCAAACAACTCGTCTTACCAGCGTTGGCGCCAGTTCATTATCGAGGGCGACATGCTTGCCTAGCCAGACAGCGAGTGGAAACGTGGCATAGCACTGATCGAAGTCTTCCCTGTCGGTTTGTGCCGAGGGTGCTCGAAATCGATAGAGGCGATGCTCTGATTGGCGTGGCTTGAAAATTTTGAAACGCGACACCTCAGCCACGACTTGACCATCGTGGTGTGCCGGAAAGGAAGCAACGTCGCTGTCGACCTCGTCAACCCACTTCGTCTCTCGCTCGGACCAACCCACATGTCGGTCAAAGAGCGGCATGCGAATCCATTCGGGGCGCACTTGTGGGAACTTCAGCGGCCGAGGCGGAAGAGGGCAACCCAAACGCTCCAACAGCGTCGGCCTGTCGCGGCCGTTTAGCCTGCCTGCCAACCGCAGCTCTCCCGCGACATGGCGAAGGGCGGTAATGGCAATGTAGGCATGAGGCTTCAGGTATGTGATCTGCATGTCAAGGGCGCGAAGCTGAGCCTCAAGCCTTTTGACACCAGAAGGCCCGAATGCGTCAAGTCCGCCCCAGTCTTGGATGAGCATCGCCGCACGTCGGCGGATTGTCATCTCGTCGATGCCTGCAGCGTGCGCAAGGTGCTGTGCTGTCGAGCGCAGCATCTCAGTCCAGCCAAGCAGCGACTCGACTCGCATCGCACCAGTTCTCTCGTCCTTGAAGGCGTGGTCGCCCTCTGAGGGGGCCTCCAGTTCGAGGCTATAGAAGAGCGGCAGTGGCTTCGCGTCCACGGAGACTGCCGCCCCCCACCGATGCGACAAGAGCGCGGCTGACTCTGCCACCGAAATATCGCGGTGACTGACCAACGCAGCCACGGCAGTGCCCAGCTCAGGTGCGAGGTCCGCGCTGTCAACGGCCAGCAGCGTTCCGAGCGCTTGCAGGGGGGCATCGGAATCGCCGGTTAGAAGTCGCCGCATAAGGGACTTGAACAAAGCTAGACCGTGTCCGGCTTGCCCTGCCAAGCGCAGCGTGCAGTTGCGTGCGTGTCGCTGAACTTCGGTAACGGGCAGCCGATAGGCAAAGTGCAGCAAGTCCTCCAGAAGATCCGTGTCGCTGAGCGGCAGCTCGCTCGGCTGGAATGACCGTCCCAGCTGGAACTCGCGAGTGCAGGCTATCTGCTCCTCGAGCAGTGACCATATGGCAGGCCAGTCCGGCGTCGCGCTAATTACTGGCAATATCGAATCCAGCTCTGTAAGCAACGACTGGGTATTCTCCTCGCCCGCTGTCACTGAGTCGACGATGTTGTCGAAGGCGACAGGGGACGTGGATGGTCCCTCCAAGAGCTTCTTCGCCTCAAAGTAGAAGAACTTGCCTCCGCCCATCCATTGGCTCCAGGAGCTCCAGGGTTCCTTGCTTGTCTCGTAGCCCTGAATCAGATTCTTGGCGTACTCGACCTCACCCGCCGCGGCCAACCGTTTCACCATCAGGAAGCGGCAGCGCGTGTCGTCCCGCAAGACCTGCCAACGCTCAAAGATCCTCCGCACTAAATGAAGCGGAGCTTTCTCGGCCAGATCTCTGAAACGGTACGGCGCGTTGTAGTCCAGCTTGTCGCCATCCGCTTCAAACGCGCGTTCAAGCTCCTCGAGGGTGGCCTCCGAGTCGTACTTGCTGGGCGTATACGAGTGTCGAGGTTCCGGCGCTTCTGACATCCATCGGGCTACAGCGACTTCAAGCTCCGAGGTCGAGAACCCATGTCTTCCGGCCGCGCTGCGAAGGCGCTGGAGCAGTCCTGCCCTCTCGTGTGCTCTGCTTGCTACTTCGATCGCCTCCAATAGCATCTGCGTGAGCGGCTCAATCTGGCCAGGGCCTGCAGCGTTGGCGGCGCTGTCAATGAAGTCACCGACGTGATACGGATCCCGGTAGTACGGCTCCATGTAGAACGGTAGGCAGAGCCCGCACCAGACTGTAGCGCAAGGCAAGACGAGGTCAGGGCTTCGCCGGACCATCCCCATCATGAGTAGGTCGATCCGGTTCGGCCAACCAATGAGATGCCAATCCGCCAGCGTCTTTGACACCTCGAAGCCGAAGCGAGGCCCGACCTGCATCGCTTCTTCAATGAGCGACATCGTCAGGCGATGCGCGGCCGACGACCCTTCCGTTTCGGTCATGCCGCCCACCTGGCGCATCAAGCTTGAGACCCGTTTGACTCGGCTCTCTGGATCAGCGGTGTTTGCAAGGACCAGGATATCTCGCCAGATTGCATACTGTGGGTCTTTTTTGGGAGCCAGCGCGTAACCAAGGCATTGCTCGGGAACTGCCGCCAGCAACTGCTTCGCCCGCCCTACTTCCCCGACCGCAGCCAACGCGATGGCCAGATCCGCCAATCCGTCAATCTGTGCGCTCGGCGTACTCTCTTGGAGCTCCGTCACGAGGGCGTTGAGCCGGTCGGCGGCCCCCTCGCGGTCACCGTCAACCCGATACGCATCGACGGCCAACCGGCGCCGAAGGTATGCCGTGTCCCCAAGCATCGATGAGGCGATGGCTGCATCGATTTCTCGGAGTACGGCGCGGTACTCATCCTCGCCACACTTGGCGCCGAGCCTAAGCAGCGCTTGCGCCAGCACGGGGACCGCTTTGAAGGCCTGCCGGATACGATATGCCTCGCTGCCACCTTCTGACGTCAGACGTAGCACGTACCCAAGGGCAGCGCGGGCTTCGGCCTGGATGCTGCCAGCCTGCACGGTCGCGTTGTCGACACCGGCGCGACCTATAAGCACGCCTATCGTCGACGCGTGCTGCTGGAACGGATGTAGGAAGGAGTGCTTCGACTGCGTCGCGGTTGGCAGCGGCTTGTTTAGCAGCGTGCAAAGTCTCGCGTGATGCATCACCGCGCCGACCAGATAACCGAGCCCAGCCAGGTCCACCTCTTCGTCGCACATGGAGATCATCGGTGCGATCAACTTGTCGAACAGGGCCTCGGCTAGGTCACGACGGCCAGCTTGGAACGCAATCAGTGCCATACGGCGGCGGTAGCCGTTGGGCACCTCTCCGAAGCCAGGAAGGGTGATTGCGACGTCAAACAAGGCAAGTGCTTGTGCGACGTCGCAGCGCTGATTTGCCACAAGCCCTGCGTGAGCCATCACAGACGGCTTGTCCTCGTCGGTTACCCCGAGCTTGCGGCAAAGTTCTTGTGGATCGGCGTCGATTTCCTGAAGGAGCGTCGCCTCTGCGGCTTCTCTCCTCAAATGCCGGCGCAGCGCGGCGACAGTTTCTGGATCAGGCCTTTCGGGCTGGCGTAGCCCCTCTGCGGCGAGATGGTCAATCGCTGTCTGGATCTGCTCTGTGTCTCGGAAATGGATGGCGCGCCTCGCCCACCTCTCGAATTCCTTGATGTTGTGGTCGTGCCCGTGGTTCTGGAACTTGGACGTATGGAGCTGCGACAGTGGCTCGAGGCTTTCAAACAGCTCCTTCGCGCGCTCAAAGTCGCCTCGCTTCAACAGGTCGTCGACAACCTCGTAGCCCTGGGTGGGGAAGTACTGCACGAAAGAAAGGGCTGAATCTATGTCCCCGACCGCCAGCATCGCAAGCGGAAGCTGATTGGCATACTCAAGGGCTGTTTCGCGCCGGTCCACTTCATCACGACACAGCAGTAGTCGTGTGAAGGCGGTTGCATCGTGCATTCCACGTACTGCTAGCAGAGCCAGCCTGATATCGGCGTGGATCTCGGCAATAGAACGCCCGTCTGCCAGTTGCCGCCTGAAGCCAGCGGGCATCGCCAGTGCAAGTACATCGGCACCGTCGCCGGCACGGGCACGGTAGCGCAGCTCGAGCCATCGCTGCGCCGATTCCTGCGGCGCGTTCTTCGCCAGCTCGGCGAGGTCGCGATACGCGCGTTGGGAATATTCGGCGTCAACACTTCCGAGGCGGGTTCGCGGTTGAGCGATGACGAACAACCTGAAGCTGTTGTGGAAAACGCTCCATCCCTGGGGTGAACTGCGGAGCAGGTGCCGTGCAACGACTAAGGCGCGTTCAATCGCGGACTCCTTGACCATCGTGGCCAGCAGCCGCAGGTCCAAGGGCGCCTCGGCCCGGGCGATGAAGCCCAGCACGTCCATGGCATCGCTGTCGCTTGCGATTTCGCGCCAGGCGGCGGTATACACGGTCTCAATGTCGCCTTCGAACGGCATCGCGCCACTGAGCAGATGCTTGCGGCCGACTTCGTCCGCGTGCATCAGTGCCTGAATCAAGTAGCGCGTTGCCAGCGGGTGGCCATGCGTAAGCTTGCTTAGCTCCAATCGCGGAATGTCGGTAGGCAGACCAAGCGCATCCGCCATCCGGGCGACCTCCTCGCGGCCGAGGGGGCTCATGACGACCAGCCGCTCGCACTTCTCTGCTTGTTCCTTAACTGCGGGCTTCAGATTCGCGAGATCCAGCCGCTGCGTGCCGAGGACGAACACAACCCCATTTGGGATAGCCGCGGGAAGGGGTAGCTCGCCCAGCAGCGAATTGGTCGGCCGCTCTTCGCGAGGCACATGGTCAAGCCCGTCGACGACTATGATCGTTCGGATGCCGTCGCGGTTGAAGCGTTCCCCAGCCTGCCGCACCAGGACGCCGAACTGTTCGCGTCGCTCATGCAGCGAGTCATCGCGAAGACGCAGTCCAATCAAACCGCTGTTGCGCAGCTGCGTGCCGACATCGGTCAGAAAGTTGTCGGCCTCTCCGCGACCCACACCCTGCGCAGCGCCCGGCACGTACGCCAGGTAACGGACGAGCCGAATATTTGCTTGGGTGGCTAGCGCGACCTGCAGGAGAGTGGATTTTCCGGATCCAGGCGGACCTATGAGTGAGACGTAGCCCTGGCCGGTGGCTTGCAGCGCGGCTAGTAGCTTGACCTCAGTGTCGCGGTTGCGCTGGACATAGGCACCGACCGGAAACCGATGGATGAGCAGCGTCTTGGCGGGATCGCGCCAGCCAAGCTCACGAAGCAGTTCGTCACGCGTCCACCTGTCCTTATCGCGTGCGTCGACGACCAGCTTCGGCAGTACGCTGGCAATCTCGGATGCCTGTCGTGCCTGCTCGGCGTTCAGCTTGTGCGATTGGATGAAGTCCGCCGCAGCTCCGTACAGCACACGGAGGCTGTGCAAGAACTGTTCGAAGTCGCCATCACTCAGGTTAGCTTCCCGGCGTAGGTGATCGATCAGTCGACTCCATTCCGGCGTGTACCAATCCGCCAGCGACCGATGTGTATGCTGCTGGAGCTCTTCAAGAAATGCCGCGCTGTGGGGCGGTATGCCGTCGCCTGGCTTGTCAGTAGTCGATGGAAAATCGTTGATGACCAAGCGAATCTCGACACGGCTTCCCGGGTTGTCCTTGCGCAGGCATTGCCAAGCATGAACAAGGGGCTTCCAGAGGCCATTGGCGCCAGTAAACAGCGTCTCAACAGTGAAGGTTCGCGGGAACTTGGACGTCTTGAACTGGTGGCCGACGACCAATCCATCGAAGCCAAGTACCAGATCGTCGGCAATACCCGCGTTGCGGTCGGCGACGCCGATCCAGAGCAGCTCGTCGCGCTCGAGCGCTGCGTAGATGGCAGCGCCTGCCCGATCATATTGGCCGATATATCCACGGAGTGCTCGGCGTTCGCCTTCCGCCGGCGCCGTTGCAGGAGATACAGCGGTGGATGGATTCGGCTTTTTGGGCTCTTTCGGGGCCATGGAATCGGATTGGATAGTTGATGCCACCATGGATCAAGGGAACGGCGTCAGCATCACCCGGTGCGTCCGGCGCCAGAGAGGCATGCTGCTGACTCAGCGAACGCCTTTCTGCTGCGAAGTATGGCATGCGCCGATCGCAGAGGTCATTCGAGAACTCGATCGTGAATGACTCTGTCCAGCCTAGACCAGCCGTTCGCGGCCTCGAGTCGGACGACAGCTGATGGCCGGATACCGTCCGACGCGTCTGACTATGGCCGCCCCGGAGAAGACGCTAGCCATTCCCCAAACCAGCCTTTTGGACCGGTCGACGCCCCCGGCCTGACCCACATCCCTACCGCCCACGCAACGCCTGTGCCAGCGCATCCCCCGCAGCCAGAATATGCGCGGACAGCGCCGCACACGCCGCGTCGACATTCCCCTCGCGTATCGCCCGAACGATGTCCCGATGTTCGTCGTTCGAGCGATCCTGCCAGTCGAGTTGCTGCCACGTCGCATACAGATGCCGTGAACTGGCCCGATGCATGTCGCCGATCGCGGCGACGAGCCGCGGCATCCCGCACGGCGCGGTCAACGCCCGATGAAACCTCAGGTTCAGCGTGCCCAGCACGGCGATGCCACGCGCCGCGGCCTCCTGATCGAGGATCGCATCGAGTTCCTCCAGCGCCCGTGCGTCGAGCGCGGGAATCGCCTCGCGCAGCGCCAGCGCCTCGAAAGCCGCACGCATCTTCGCCATTTCAAGCACGTCCGCCGGCTCGAGCGGCGCCGCCCGCACGCCCCGTCGCGGTTCCACCACGGCCAACCCCTGCGCTTCCAGCCGTCTGAACGCCTCGCGTACCGGCACATGACTCGCGCCGAACTCTGCCGCGATGTGGTCCTGACGCAGCCACTCCCCCGGCGCGATGACGCCCGAGATGATGCGGTCCGCCAATGCGCCGGCGATCCGATCAGCCAGCGAGCGATCCTCCTTGACTTCCAAATTCATCCCGACCACCATGCATAGATTATCTATTAAATTGTAACAAACCCGGAGGTCCGATGCACCACCACCGCCCTGTCCGTCTGCAGCACATTGCCGGCATCGGCGTCGATCGCATGGGTTCGATCGCCGACCATGCCGACGTCGACCTTTTGCGACTCGAAAATCTCGATACCGACCTCCCACCCACTTCGGAAGCGCTCGCCTTCACCCGAGAAGCCATCCAGCGAGACTCGGCCAACTCCTATTTGCCTTTCGTCGGTCAGGATCGGCTGCGCGCGAGCGCTGCCGCCCACGTGTCGGCGCTTTCGGGGCAGCGCTTCATGGCCGACCAGGTGGTGGTGTCGGCCGGCGGACTCTCCGGCATTCTGAATACGCTGCTCGCCACCGTCGAGACGGGCGACGAAGTCATCGTCACCGATCCGACGTACGCCGGCCTGCTGAACCGCATCCGCCTGGCGGGCGGCGTGCCCAAGCAAGTCCCGTTCACCTTCACGCCGGGCAGCGAATGGAAGCTGGATCAGGCCGCGCTGCGGGCAGCAATCGGTCCGAAAACGCGAGCCATGCTGCTGATGTCGCCGTCGATGCCTTCGGGCGGCTTTTTCGATGCGTCCGACTGGCAACTGATCGCGAGCCTGTGCGTGCAGAACGATCTGCTGCTGATCCTCGACAGCGCGATGGAACGGCTGCTTTTCGACGGGCGCACGGTCATCCATCCCGCCGGACTGCCCGGCATGGCCGAGCGTACGGTCACGGTCGGCGCGGCGTCGAAAGAGTTGCGCATGATCGGCTGGCGGGTCGGCTGGATCGTCGCGCCGGAATGGCTGATTCCGGATCTGGTGGCCGTGTCGCTCGCCAATGTCGTGGTACCGGTCGGCATAGCCCAGGGAGCCGCGGCGGTTGCGCTCGAACATTCCGCATCCGATCTGCCTGGCTACGTGAGCGAACTCGAGAGACGGCGGGACACGGTCGCCGCCGAACTGTCGGGGCTCCCATTCGGCATGCCGGCGGGCGGCTGGTCGATGCTGCTGCGCGTCGCCGATTTCGGTCTGACCGGATCGCAGATGTCGGAACGGTTGCTGCGCCGGGGCGTATGTGCGACGGCCATGACCGGATGGGGCGTCGCCCACGGCGAGCAGTACGTCCGTTTCGTGTTCTCGAACGAACCGGTCGACCGGTTGCGCACGCTCGGGGACAAGGTGCGCTTCGCACTGGAGGACGCATGACGGCCGCTCACGAGAAAGCGGAGTCGCGCGCCGGGCGTCCCTGGCTGGAAGCAGCCGGAATTCCGCGTGTGGTGGTCGAGCCAACTCACACAAGATCGAGCCGCGTGACGTGATGCATCCGGCGCCGAGGCGGCGCGATGCCCCCGCCCCGGCCGGACGTAACGTCCCGCCAACGCCCTACCGCCCCACCGGCGGCCGCAGGATATCGCGCGGAATCGACGCGATCAACACGCAGCTGATCAGCAGGCAAGCGCCCAGCGCATAAGTCCCGTTGTTGATGTTGCCGGTCATCTGCTTGGCGACGCCGGTGATCATCGAGCCCGTGAAGCCGGATAGGTTCCCCACCGAGTTGATCAGTGCGATGCCGGCGGCCGCGGCCGTGCCGGACAGGATCTGCCCCGGAAAGGTCCAGTAGATCGGCATCAGCGCGAGGATGCCGCAGGTGGCAATGGTCAGGAATACGATCGACAGCGCCACGTTGTGCGCGAACGCCGCGCTCAGGATCAGGAAGACGCCGCCGATCAGCGCGGGAATCGCCGCATGCAGGCGGCGTTCGCCGGTCTTGCGCGAGTGCGACGCGTTCCACACCATCGCGAAGATCGCCGTCAGGTAAGGAATGGCCGTCAGCACGCCGATGTGCAGCGGGCTGTGCACGCCCGACGCGCGGATGATCGACGGCAGCCAGAAGGCCAGCCCGTAGAAACCGGTATTGAACGTCAGCAGGATGAAGGTGAGCAGCCAGACGCGCGGGCTGCGCAGCGCGGCGCCGATGCTGTGCGACTTGTGCGCGGCCTCGGATTCGAGGTTGCGCGACAGCACCGCCTTTTCGTCGGCGGACAGCCACTTCGCCGTCTGCGGGCCGTCGCCGAGGCAGGCCAGCACGATGAACGCCACCACGATCGACGGCAGCCCTTCGAGCAGCAGCATCCATTGCCAGCCGCTCATGCCCGACAGGCCGTGCGTCTGCTCCATCAGCCAGCCGGACAGCACGCTGCCGAGCGTCAGGCTCAGCGGGATCGCTACCAGGAAGCCCGACATCGCCACGCTCTGGCGCCGCGCCGGGAACCAGTAGTTCAGGTACAGGATGACGCCCGGGAAAAAACCCGCTTCGCACAGCCCCAGCAGGAAGCGCAGCGTGTAGAACATCGTGGTCGTCTGCACGTGGAAGAACTGCGCGAGCGGCACGATGAACGCCATCGACGACGACACGATGCCCCACGTGATCATGATCCGCGCGATCCAGAAGCGCGCGCCGTAGCGGTGCAGCAGCAGGTTGCTGGGCATCTCGAACAGGAAATAGCCCCAGAAGAAGATGCTGGCGCCGAGCGCATAGACGCCGTCGCTCAGGTTCAGGTCGTCGAGCATCTGCAGCTTCGCGAAGCCCACGTTGACGCGGTCCAGGTAGGCCACGACGTAACAGAGCAGCAGCAACGGCAGGATGCGCCGCATGACCTTGCGGTAAAGGGCGTCTTCGGACGAGTCGGCCGCGGCCGGTGCGGCAGCGGCCTGCGTAAGGGATGGCATCGGTCTGTCTCCTGATTGTGTCGATCTTCTTCGTACCGTCGCGTGCGCTGCGTGCATCGATGTTACCGGTAACATCCGGGACCCAAAAAAAGCCGACGAGGCGACGGGAGCGATCGGCAATCTGATACCGGTAACACATGCGAAGGTAGCATGCGGCGACACGCGTGTACAAGTGCCGCCGGACGCGTGGTTTCCCTAGTGCGACTCTCACCGCGGCGGGCACGCCGCGCCCCGCCTGCGCGGTATGCCGCACCGGTATGATGTAGCCTTTCCGGCCTTCTCCCGATCGCGATTCCGATGCCCAGTCCCACCGCCGTCCGGCCCGCCGGGCCGCCCCGCATGTCCGACGTAGCGCGCCTCGCCGGCGTATCGAAAATGACGGTGTCGCGCGTGCTCGCCGGCCACAGCGTGGCCGCCGAGACGCGCGCACGGGTCTGCGAGGCCATCGACCAGCTCGGCTACGTGGCGGATGCCGCTGCCGGTGCGCTGTCGTCGGGGCGCTCGGAATTCGTCGCGGTGCTGGTGCCGTCGCTGTCGAGTTCCAACTTCTCGGACACCGTGCGCGGCCTGACCGATGCGCTCGAGCCGCATGGTTTGCAACTGCTGCTCGGCGATACCGACTACGACCTCGAACGGGAAGAACGGCTCGTCCGGTCGATGCTGCGACACCAGCCGCGCTGCATCGCGCTGACGGGGTCGCAGCACACCGATGCGACGCGCAAGGTGCTGGAGCGCTCGGCAATTCCGGTCGTCGAGATGTGGGACCTGCCGACGCGCCCGATCGACACCGCCGTCGGCTTCTCGAACGTGCGCGCCGCCCGTGCGATGGTGCGCCACCTGGCCGAGCGCGGTTACCGGCGCATCGGCTTTCTGGTCGGCGCGAGCGAACTGGATCGCCGCGGCCTGGACCGGCTCAAGGGCTACCAGGCGGAGATCAAGGCGCAGGGGCTGGGCGAACCGCGCGTCGTGCGGCTGGGCGAATCGCCGATCACGATGAGCCACGGCGGGCCGGCGATGGCCGCGCTGCTGGAGCAATGGCCGGATACCGACGCGGTGATGTGCGTGAGCGACATGTCGGCGTTCGGCGCGATCATGGAGTGTCACCGGCGCGGGCTCGCCGTGCCGGCCGACATCGCCGTGGCGGGCTTCGGAAACTTCGAAGTGGCGACATGCTGCCATCCGACCATCACGACCGTATCGGTCGACGCGTACGGCATCGGGCAGCGCACGGGCGAAGCGTTGCTGGCGGCGCTGCAAGCGCGTGACGGCGGCGAGCGGACCGAATCGAAAAGCATCCGTATCGACTACACGATCATCGCGCGGGAAAGCGCCTGACAAGCCGACGGCCGCGCGCATCCCGACCGCCACGCGCGCGGCTTCGTACCGCCCCCCCCTGCCCTCATCTTCGCCACATGCGCACGAAATCCCTTCCGCTGCGCAAAAAACCCGTGCTAACATCCAAGCGATGTTACCGGTACCATCCGGCACGCAAAATGACAAAGGCCCCTCAGGAGACAGCCTGCCATGTCACACACGCCTCGCCGCCTGCGCAGTCAGGAATGGTTCGACGACCCCGCGCACGCGGACATGACGGCGCTCTATGTCGAGCGCTTCATGAACTACGGGTTGACGCGCGAGGAACTGCAGTCGGGCCGCCCCATTATCGGCATCGCGCAGACGGGCAGCGATCTCGCGCCATGCAACCGCCACCACATCGAGCTGGCCGAACGCACCAAGGCGGGCATCCGCGACGCCGGCGGCATTCCGATGGAGTTCCCCGTGCATCCGCTGGCCGAGCAAAGCCGCCGGCCCACCGCCGCGCTCGACCGCAATCTCGCGTATCTCGGGCTCGTGGAAGTGCTGCACGGCTTTCCGCTGGACGGTGTGGTGCTGACGACCGGCTGCGACAAGACCACGCCCGCGTGCCTGATGGCGGCCGCCACCGTCGACATGCCCGCGATCGTGCTGTCGGGCGGCCCGATGCTCGACGGCTGGCACGAGGGCAAGCGGGTCGGCTCGGGCACGGTGATCTGGCATGCGCGCAATCTGCTCGCGGCGGGCGAGATCGACTACGAAGGCTTCATGCAGCTGACCACGGCCTCGTCGCCGTCGATCGGCCATTGCAACACCATGGGCACCGCGCTGTCGATGAACAGCCTCGCCGAGGCGCTGGGCATGTCGCTGCCCGGATGCGCGAGCATTCCCGCCGCCTATCGCGAGCGCGGCCAGATGGCTTACGCGACCGGCAAGCGCGCGGTCGAGCTCGTTCGCGAAGACCTGCGCCCGTCGACAATCATGACGCGCGCGGCATTCGAGAATGCGATCGTCGTGGCCTCCGCGCTCGGCGCATCGACCAACTGCCCGCCGCACCTGATCGCGATTGCGCGCCACATGGGCGTCGAACTGAGCCTGGACGACTGGCAGCGCCTGGGTGAATCGGTGCCGCTGCTCGTCAACTGCATGCCGGCCGGCGACTACCTCGGCGAGAGCTTCCACCGCGCCGGCGGCGTGCCCGCCGTGCTGCGCCAGCTCGATTCGGCCGGGCTGCTGCGGCGCGACTGCCTGACCGTATCGGGCCGCGCGATCGGCGAGATCGCCGACACCGCGCAGGACGCCGACCGCGACGTGATCCGCACGCCCGACGCGCCGCTCAAGCATGGCGCCGGCTTCATGGTGCTGTCGGGCAACTTCTTCGACAGCGCGATCATGAAGATGTCGGTGGTGGGCGACGCGTTCCGCCGCACCTACCTGTCCGAGCCGGGCGCGGAGAATACGTTCGAGGCGCGCGCGATCGTGTTCGACGGCCCCGAGGACTATCACGCGCGCATCAACGATCCCGCGCTGAACATCGACGAGCGCTGCATCCTCGTGATCCGCGGCTGCGGCACGGTCGGCTACCCGGGCAGTTCCGAAGTCGTGAACATGGCGCCGCCCGCCGAACTGGTGAAGCGCGGCGTGACGTCGCTGCCGTGCATGGGTGACGGACGCCAGAGCGGCACATCGGCCAGCCCGTCGATCCTGAACATGTCGCCGGAAGCGGCGGTCGGCGGCGGCCTAGCGCTGCTGCGCACGAACGATCGCGTGCGCGTGGACCTGAATCGCCGCAGCGTCGACGTGCTCGTCGACGAGGACGAACTCGCGCGCCGCCGCGAAACCGAAAGCTTCACCGTGCCGCAGGCGCAAACGCCGTGGCAGGAACTCTATCGCCGGTTCGTCGGCCAGCTGTCCACCGGCGGCTGCCTCGAACCGGCCACGCTGTACCTGAAGGTGATCGAGCAGCGCGGCAACCCGCGCCATTCGCACTGACCCCACCGCCCCCGACTCTTGCCGAGCTGACCATGCATACGCCTTCCGTTTCCGATTGCCTGCCGCACGACCTCGACCACGCGCTGCTGATCGGCCGCGTCTGGCGGCACGATGGCGCCCACGCGGGCCCGAGCGTCGTCGCCGTGCGCGGCGGCGAAGTGTTCGACATCACGCGCACCGTGCCGACCACCGCCGACCTGTTCGATCGCCCAGATGCAGCCGCCATCGCGCGCACCGCTGCCGGCGAATCGCTCGGCCGTGTCGAGCCGTTGTTGCAGGCCGCGCTGGACGGCACGCCGGGCGCGACGCACCTGCTCGCGCCGTGCGACGTGCAGGCGATCAAGGCGTGCGGCGTGACCTTTGCGGTCAGCCTGATCGAGCGCGTGATCGAGGAACAGGCGGGCGGCGATCCGGCCAAAGCGCGGGAGGTTCGTGACACCATCGCCGCGACCATCGGCACCGATCTATCGAAGATCGTGCCGGGCTCGGAAGCCGCGCTGCGCCTGAAGGCGGAGCTCGAACGCCGCGGTGCCTGGTCGCAATACATGGAAGTCGGCATCGGCCCGGATGCGGAGGTGTTCTCCAAGGCGCAGCCGATGTCGGCGGTCGGCTTCGGCGCGGACGTCGGGCTGCTGCCCGTGTCGGTGTGGAACAACCCGGAACCGGAGATCGTGCTGGCGGTCGCCAGTGACGGCAGGCCGGTGGGCGCGACGCTCGGCAACGACGTGAACCTGCGCGACATCGAAGGCCGTTCGGCGCTGCTGCTCGGCAAATGCAAGGACAACAACGGCTCGTGCGCGATCGGACCGTTCGTGCGGCTGTTCGACGACGGCTTCACGCTCGACAGCGTGCGGCAATGCAGCGTGTCGCTGCGCGTCGAAGGCGCGGACGACGGCTTCGTGCTCGACGGCATCAGCCACATGCGCGAGATCAGCCGCGACCCGGCCGACCTCGTCGCACAGACCTGCGGCGCGCATCACCAGTATCCGGACGGCTTCATGCTGTTCCTCGGCACGATGTTCTCGCCGATCCAGGATCGCGACGCGCCCGGCGGCGGATTCACGCATCACCTCGGCGACCGCGTCACGATCTCCACGCCCGCGCTCGGCGCACTCGTCAACACCGTGCGGCTTTGCACGGAGATCGCGCCGTGGACCTTCGGCGTGCGCGCGCTGTATGCGAATCTGGCGGCACGCGGGCTGCTTGCCTGAGCGGAACGGCAGCGATACCGGCCTGCCCACGGGTGATCGATCGCAGTCAGCCACGGCGTGGGCGACGTACAGCGGACCGGTGCAGGATACAAACAAAATCCCGCCCGTCGTCGGCGGGTGCGCCAGCCGGACTGGCTTCGCATGAAACCGGGGCCGTCGGGCCCCGTCAATCAAACCATCACGCCGCCACCGCGCGCTCCGCGAGCTTGAACTCGCCGACCGTCTGCGCGAGCCGGGCCGCCTGCTCGCGCAGCGACGTCGCGGCCGCCGCGGATTGCTCGACCAGCGCCGCGTTCTGCTGCGTCGTATCGTCGAGCTGCGACACCGCCTGATTCACCTGCTCGAGCCCCGTGCTCTGCTCCTTCGCGGCGACGCTGATTTCGGCGATCACGCTCGTGATGTTGCGCACGCCGTCGACGATTTCGTCCATCGTCGCACCGGCCGTCTGCACGAGCCCGGAGCCGCCCTCGATCTTCTCGGCGAACGCGTTGAACGCTCGCGCGATCTGCGCGGCTTCGTCCGCGCCGTCGGCTGGCAGGCGCTTCGTCAGGTCGCCGCTGCCGCCCGAGACGTCCGTGAGCGCGTCGCGCACCATCAGGATGTGCTTGAAGGCCGCGTTCGTCATCGCGCCGACCAGCGCCGCCGCGACGATGGCGACACACGTCGCAAGTACCCGTGCGCGAATTGATGACAGCATGATGACTTCGGTTTCCGTTACCGCGTGATTGAAATGGGATCGCTGAAGAAGGCGACCCTGATCCGTTTAACGGCACCGGAGGCGGGAAGTGGTGCGATACCGGGAGGACCACGGCCGGCACGTGCATGCGGAGAGCGACACGGCGGCGCTATCGCGCGAAGCGCGAACGCGGAAACCCGTTGCGGCGGGCGAAAACGGCGCCATTCTCCGGCTCGGCGTGACGATTGCGGATCGCGGTCGGATTTATTTTGACGACAGGCAACCCGCAAACGATTGCCCCGCAGCGCCAGCCCTAAACTGTTCCTTCACCATTCCGTTAATCAGGAAATCTATTTGATAACCACAACCGGAATCCTCCCATGAACGATCGACGATTAACCGTTCGCACGAAGCTGATCGTGGCTTTCGGACTGCTTACGTGCACGGTCGTGCTCGTCTCCGTCGTCGGCATCGTCTCGCTCGGCAACGCGAACGCGGCATTCGACGACTATGTCAACGGCACCAACGCCCGCGCGAACCTGGCCGACAAGATTCGCTTCGCGGTCGACCGGCGCGCGATCGCCGCCCGCAACCAGGTTCTCGCGGCCAGCCCGCGCGACGCGGACATCGAGAAGGAAGCGGCGCTGCAGGCCGACCGCGAAGTCGGCGCGCTGATGGGCGAACTGACGAATGCGGTCCGCGAGGGCAGCGGCGCATCCGACAAGGCGCGCGAACTGGTTCGGCAAATCGGGGCGGTCGAGGCGCAGTACGGCCCCGTGGCGCGCGCCATCGTCGACGCGGCGGCGAACAACCGGCGCGATCAGGCGATCACGATGATCAACGAACAGTGCCGACCGCTGCTGGCCCAGCTCGTCGCGGCCACCGACACGTATGCGACGTACTCGCGCGCGCGGGCCGCTCAGCTGGTGAAGGAATCGGACGACCGTTATACCTCGCGACGCCTGATGCTGATCGCGATCTGCATCGCCGCCGCCGCCGCGGCCGCGCTCTCGGGCCTCTTCATCACCCGCGGCCTGCTGCGCTCGCTGGGCACGGAGCCTGCCGTGCTCAGCGATATCGCCGGCCATATCGCCGCCGGCAATCTCGGCGCCGAAGCCACGACCGGCGCCGCGCCGGCCGGCAGCGTACTGGCTTCGATGCGCGACATGCAGGCGAACCTGATCCGCCTGATCTCGGAAGTCCGTACCGCATCGGGCAACGTCGCGACCGGCGCCGGCGAAATCGCGTCCGGCAACCAGGACCTGTCGTCCCGCACCGAACAGCAGGCCGCGTCGTTGCAGGAAACCGCGTCGAGCATGGAGCAACTGACCTCCACCGTGCGCCTGAACGCCGACAATGCGCAACAGGCGAGCGGCCTGGCCAACAACGCATCGGAGGTCGCGCAGCGCGGCAGCTCGGCGGTCGGCCTGATGGTCGACACGATGACCGACATCAGCGCGAGCTCCGCGAAGATCGCCGAGATCACCGGGATCATCGAAGGGATCGCGTTCCAGACCAACATCCTCGCGCTCAACGCGGCCGTGGAGGCTGCCCGCGCCGGCGAACAGGGCCGCGGCTTCGCGGTGGTGGCAAGCGAAGTCAGAAGTCTTGCGCAGCGTTCGTCGAGCGCCGCGAAGGAAATTCGCGAGCTGATCTCGCAATCGGTCCGGAAAATCGAGGACGGCTCGCATATCGCGAACAACGCGGGCGATACGATGAGCGAGGTCACGCATGCGATCTCGCGCGTGACCGACATCATGGGCGAGATCGCCGCGGCGTCGAGCGAACAGAGCCGCGGCATCGAGCAGGTCAATCTCGCCATTACGCAAATGGACGAGGTCACCCAGCAGAATGCGGCGCTCGTCGAGCAGGCGGCCGCCGCCTCGAAGTCGCTCGAGGAACAGGGAAACCGGCTTGCCGAGGCCGTCTCGTTGTTCCGACTCGACGCGCGCATGGCCGGCGCGTAGGTCGGCGCCCGCCGCCCTGCCGCCGGCTCAACTCGACACAGAGTTCCAGCGCCCGTGCGCGCGTCTCGGCGAGCAAGCGCAGCGCTTCGCCGAGCAAGCCCTTCTCCAGGTCGGACAGTGAGCCATCCTGAGCGATTTCGCCGATCGCCGGCTCGCTCATGCTGGTTTCCATCGCGGCGTCTCCTTCGCTGTCCGATTGCGCACGCGGTCGCACGTCGCCTTTCGCGTCACATGACCGCGCCGCGCAGCCACGGCACGAACTCGCGTTCGCCGATGCCGTTGTCCTCGCTGCGGGATCGTCGTCCGGAGGCAACGTCGAGCATCAGCCGGAACAGCCGCTCGCCCGCTTCGCCGACCGAGAGCGAACCGGCGACGATCCCGCCGCTGTCGAAATCCATGTCCGATTGCATCCGCTCGTACAGGCCGGTCGTCGTCGCGATCTTGATCGTCGGCACCGGCTTCGAGCCGAAGACCGAACCGCGGCCCGTCGTGAAGCACACGAGATTCGCGCCGCCGGCGATCTGCCCGGTGGCCGACACCGGGTCGTAACCGGGCGTATCCATGAACACGAGCCCCGCTTGCCGCACCGGCTCCGCATAGTCGTAGACCGCGCGCAGCGGCGAGCGGCCGCCCTTCGACACCGCGCCGAGCGATTTCTCGAGGATCGTCGTGATGCCGCCGGCGAGGTTGCCGGGCGACGGGTTGTTGTTCATTTCGCCGCCGTTGTCGGCGACGTAGCGCTCCCACCACTGCAACCTGCCGAGCAGACGCTCGGCCACGTCGCGTGACGCCGCCCGCGCGATCAGCAGATGCTCGGCGCCGTAGATCTCGGGCGTCTCGGACAGAATCGCGGTGCCGCCGTTGCGGACCAGCAGATCGACGGCCGCGCCGAGCGCCGGATTCGCGGTGATGCCCGAGTAGCCGTCGGAGCCGCCGCATTGCAGGCCGACCGTCAGCCGCGAGGCCGGCACGGCGCTGCGACGCGCGCCGTCGGCCGCCTCCAGCAACTCGCGCACGATCGACACGCCTTTGGCCACGGTGTCGCGCACGCCGCCTTCGTCCTGGATCACCAGCGTGCGCACGGTGCCAGGTGCTGGCGCGTCGAGCCGTTGCGCGAGCGCGCCGACCTGGTTGACCTCGCAACCGAGGCCGACGAGCAGCACGCCGGCGAAATTCGGGTTGCGCGCATAGCCGACGAGCGTGCGCCGCAGCAGTTCGATGCCGTCGCCGGTCGCCGACATGCCGCAGCCGCTCTGATGGGTGATCGCGACGACGCCGTCGACATGGCCGAACGCGTCGAGCGCGCCGTGCCGGTATGCATCGGCGATCGCATGACAGACACTCGCCGAACAGTTGACGCTCGCGATCACGCCAACGTAGTTGCGGGTCCCCACGCTGCCGTCGGGCCGCACGAATCCGTCGAAGGTATCGCGGCGATCGGCCGGAACGTCGTGCGTGTCGCCCGCCGGCCCGTCGTCGTGCGCATGCCGCTCGGGCATCCCGACGTTATGCACGTGCACGTGCTCGCCCGCGGCGATGTCCCGCAGCGCGACTCCGATCGGCTGCCCGCATTTGACGATCGCGTCGCCGCGCGCGATCGGCGTGGTAGCGATCTTGTGGCCGGCCGGTATCGCGGCCGCCGGCCGCAGCGGTGCGCCATGCACGTCGATCGGCACGTCCGGCGCCAGCGCATCGAGTGCGACGGCCACGTTGTCGTTGCCGTGAAGGATCACGATGGTCGGTTGCTTCACGATGGTCTTCTCCCTGTCGTTGCGGCCACCGGTTCGTAGCGGGCGACGAGTTGCCGCAACCGCGGTTGTTCCGCCGCCAGCGCCAGCGAATCGGCGAGCGCGAGCAGCGGCTCGATCCGCCGCGCGACCTTCTCGCGATGGTTGACCGCGATATCGGCGATGCGATGCGCGAGAAACGGATTGAGAAAGCGCTCGCGCACGCTGTCGACGTAGCGTTCCGCCGTTTCGCGCAAGCCCAGCGCCACGAATACCGGCGCGACTTCATCGCGCCACACGGCTTCGAGACCGTCGCGCAACCGCGCATCGTTCATCGCGTCCAGCACCGTTTCCGATGCGTCGCGCCCCGCCGCGAGCCACTGCTCCGCGAGCCAGCTGTGCCCGAGATTGAGGAAGAACAGCTTCAGGCGCTCGTGGCTGCGCAAATCGTCGGTGACGACGATCTGAGCATGCGTGCACGGCACCGCCATGCCGGCACGCCGCTCGATCGCCCATAGCGCGTAGGGCTCCGCGATCGCGCCGACCGGATGGAGCGGCTCGGACACGATGCGGTCGACGAGCGAGTTGACCCACACGCAGCGGTTGCCCAGATAGTCGGCGAACGCGTCGGGCAGCCGCCACCGGCGCGCGAGATCCAGCACGATGTCGCGCAGCGTGTCGCCGTTGTTCGTCACCAGTTCGCAAGGCAGGATGGAGACGCCGTCATCGGGCCGCACCTGCCAGCGCGCATGCAGCAGCGCCAGCAGCTTCGCCGGAAAGCCGTGCGGTGCGTGCTTCGGCTGGGCCAGCAGGTCCACGGTGTCGCGTGGATCGGCGCGATACCCTGCGTCGCCGGTGTTCGACACGATGACGCGTACGGTCTCGATCGCGGCGCCGCGTATCTCCGCCCAGTCGGGCTCGGCGTCCCACGCGCGCTGCACCGCGCGGCACTCGACGACTTCGTCGATCACGCCGCCGCGGTCGCGCCCGCGAATCCGCACCGGATAGCGACCGGTGACGCGCAGCGCGTCGATGCGGGCGCGGCTGGCCGGATTGCCGGTCGTCTGCACGATGCCGATGCCGCCCATCGCGTTGCCGTCGTCCAGCGCCTGCGAGACGAACAGGTCGACGTGCGCGAGCAGGAAGCGGCTCGTGCCGAACTGCAGGATCGGCGGCGTCATCGCATGCGCTCCGCGTGCCGGATTCGATCGATCAGCATTCGACGAGCGCCTTCACGACGGTCTGCCCCGCATCGAGCAAACGCGGCAGCGCATCCGGCACCTCTTCGAGCCGCATCCGGTGCGTGTTCAGCGCGCGGTCCGGAATACGCCCCGCGCGCATCGCGTCGAGCACCGTCGCGAAATCCTCGGCCGTCGCATTGCGGCTCGCGAGCAGCGTGGTTTCCCGCTTGTGGAATTCGGGATCCGAAAAGGCGACGTGCCCGCGCACGATCGAGATCAACGTGTATTTGCCGCCATGCGCGACGAATTCGAAACCGCGATTCATCGCATCGAGGTTGCCTGTGGCGTCGAACACCGCATCGAAATACTCGCCGTTCGTCAACGCCGCGAGACGCGCCGCGTCATCCGCGCCCACCTCCACGGTCGCATCGACCGTCAGATGTTGCCGGCAAAACGCCAGTCGGTCCGCCCGCGTGTCGAGGCATGTGACATCGGCGCCACGCAGCTTCGCGAAGATCATCGCGGCCATGCCGATCGGCCCGGCGCCGACGACCAGCGCCCGCTGCCCGGCGCGGACGTCCGCGCGCCGCACCGCATGCGCGCCGATCGCGAGAAATTCCAGCATCGCCGCCTGGTCGAGCGAAATGCCGTCGGCCTTGTGCACGAACTGCGCGGGCACGCTCAGGTATTCGGCGAGCGCGCCGTCGCGATGCACGCCGAGCACCTTGATGTTCACGCAGCAATTCGTGTTGCCGTGCCGACAGGCGATGCAGTGCCCGCACGACAGATACGGCATCACATACACCGCGTCGCCGGCGCCGAGTCCCGACTCGGGTTCCGCCTCGACGACGACCGCCGAAAGCTCATGCCCCATCACGCGCGGATAGTCGAGGTACGGCTGGTTGCCGGTGAAGATATGCAGGTCGGTGCCGCAAATGCCGACCCGTTGCACGCGCAACAGTACTTCGCCGCTGCCGCGCACGGGCAGTTCGCGCTGCTGCACGCGCAGCACGCCGGGGGATTCGCAAATCACGCTGAGCATGTCGGGTTCCTTTCGTTCTGGTTCATTCGTCGTGGCGTGCGGTGTCGATCCGGTAGAAGCGGTGTGCGTTGCCGCCGAAGAGGCCGTCCAGCGCCGCGGCGCCGAGCAACCGCGCGCAATCGTCCTCGCACGCGGCCAGCCATTCGCCGTAGCCGCCGCACGCCGACGCCAGCCGCAGCACCGGCCAGTCGCTGCCCCACATCAGGCGCGTCGGCCCGAACAGCTCGGCCAGCGCGTGGACATACGGCCGCGTGCGCGCGCGCACGACATCCGTGCCGGCCGACGGCCCT
>JABLTH010075668.1_pt1 | contig 23505 bp, 21 predicted proteins | sample 7875711 | NCBI WGS metagenome assembly JABLTH01 (sample SAMN14941262, study PRJNA633318) | bioreactor metagenome | isolation source: bioreactor | place: China | collected 2019-03-05 | reverse complement strand
GCACGCACCTTGGCGGGATTCACCACGATCACCTGCGGCGGCTGCGCGATCAGCGTGACCGGCACGAAGTCGCGCTCGATGTCGTAGTCGAGCTTCTTGTAGAAGGACGGCGCGATCGCATGGTGGGCACCGCCGATGAACAAGGTGTAGCCGTCCGGCGCGGCCTTGGCCGCCAGGCTGGCGCCGACGGTACCGCCCGCGCCGCCGCGGTTGTCGATCACGAACTGCTTGCCGAGCTGCTTGGACAACTGTGCGGTCAGCGGCCGCGCGAAGGCATCGGTGCCGCCTCCGGCGGGGAATGGCACGATCACCGTGACCGGCCTGGCCGGCCACGCTTCGGCCTGTGCCGCCGGCGCGGCCAGGCCCAGGCAGGCGGCCCCCGCGGCGGCGAGCGCGGCCACGCGCGCGCCCAGTCTCGACTGGCGTTGCATCATCTTGTCTCCTCGCATCGTTATGGTCGTTCTTGTCGTTGCACTGCGGACTACCGATTACCGACTGCCAACTGCCAACTGCCAACCGCGAACCGCCAAAACCAAAACCAGCTGCAGACACCGGTGGGCACGCCCGAGACGGGCCGCGACCCGTCTCAGGCCCCTTGCCGGCCTACAACAGCTTGGCCACCGCGCGGCTCATGCGCGGGTTGCCCTCGCCCAGGCGCGCCAGATTGTCGTCGAGCGCGTCGGGCACGTAGAGATAATTGACCATCATGCCGCAGGACTGGGCCCGCCCTTTCTTGGAGAGATCGGCGGCCCAGTTGAGGCGCTCCACGCAAGCGCCGTTGCCCAGGTGAAAGCGTGCCACCGGATCGGCCGGCGCCTCGCGGCTGCGCTCGCGCACGAGGAAATGTGCGGCCAGTGCCATGCCCGCCTCCCGTGCCGGCGCTTCGTCTCCGGCGGCGGCGCACTCAGTCAGCGCGGCCACCCAGCCTGCGCCGTCGGCGGGCGTGCCGCCATGGCGCTCGCGCCAGCGCGCCAGGCGCTTCTCGCCCAGCACGGTGGCCACGGCGGCGCTGTCCTGCTTGCGCAGCCAGTCGGCAAAGCCCGGGATCGGCGACAGCGTGGCGAACTGCTTGAGCTTGGGAAACTCGCGCTGCAACTCCTCGATCACGCGCTTGAGCAGGAAGTTGCCGAAGCTGACGCCGCGCAGACCCGCCTGCGTGTTCGAGATCGAGTAGAAGATGGCCCACTTGACGCGGCGCAGGTCCTCCAGGGGCGCCGCCTCGTCGAGCAGCGCCTGCACATTGGCCGACATCTCGGGCGCGAAGGCCACTTCGACGAAGATCAACGGCTCACGCGGGATACGCGGGTGGAAGAAGGCGTAGCAGCGGCGATCGGAATCGAGACGGTTGCGCAGGTCGGCCCACGAGGCGATCTCGTGTACGGCCTCATAACGGATCAGCTTTTCCAGCAGCGACGCGGGAGAGTCCCAGGTGATGGGCTGCAGCTCGAGCAGGCCGACGTCGAACCAGTTGGAGAACATCGCCTCCAGGTCCTCGTCGAGCGCGCGCAGGCCGGGCATGCGCTTATGCCAGCGCAGCATGTCGGCGCGTAGTGCGATGAGGAAATGCAGCCCGCACGCCGAGCCGTCCGGCCCCGGCTGGCCATGCAGCGCGGCCATGCGCTTGAAGAAGCGGATGCGCGCGTTCGACAGGGCCTGCGACAGCGCCGTGCCCCCCTTGCCACCTTCGGGCTCTGCGGTGCTGCCGCTGGCCGCCACCTCCGCCAGCACCGCGAGCATGGCCTGGCGCAACGCTTCCGAGGCCGCCTCGTACTCGGCACGCCAGGATTGTGCCGCCGCGTTGGCGGCACTGTCGGTGAGGCGGGCGTCGAAGCACAGGCGCAACTGCTCGCGCTGACGGCGCTGCGCGCGCGTGGACAGCAGCTCCGGCTGAGCCTCGGCCGGCGCCGTGCGCGCCGGCGCGTCCTTGCGCTGCCACCAGCGCCCGAAGCGCGAAAGCAGGGAGGCGGACGGGGCGCCTCCTTCACTGAGCGGCGCGCTGACCGTGGTGCCGCCGATATCCTTGTCGCCAGTATCGAGAGAGCTCATGGAATGCCTGTCGTCGGTGCGTTGCAGGAAATGAAGGAAGGGGAGGAATGGAAACCTCGCGGCAGGGCAGCTAGGCCTGCGCCGCCCGGGCCGGCGGCACGTGCGGCGCCTCCGCGTCGAGGGTCTTGAGCGCGGCGCGCTGGCGCAGCAGGTGGGTCTTCATCAGCGCCTCGGCGCCTTCGGGATCGTGTGCCTTGAGCGCTGAAAAGACCGACAGGTGCTCCGCGCAGGATTCCTGGATGCGGCCCGGCAATTTCAGGCTCTTGTGACGGGACAGGCGCAGCACCTTGCGCAGGTCGCTGATCAGTCCGCTCAGCCAGCGGTTGCCGGCGAGGAGCTGGATGGCCTCGTGGATCTGGTAGTTGGTTTCATAGTAGGCATCGATGCGCCCGGCACGCGCGTGATCTGCGAGTTCAGCGTGCAGGCCCTCAAGCGCGTCGAGATCGGCGGCGCTGGCCTTGCGCGCCGCCTCATAGGCGCAGCGCCCTTCGAGCAGCGCCATCAGCGGGAAGATCTCGTCCAGATCCTGCTCGGACAGTTCGTTGACCACGCAGCCGCGGCGCGGCTCCAGGCGCACCAGACCCTCGGCCGCCAGCACCTTGAGCGCTTCCCGCAGCGGCGTGCGCGAGATGCCCAGTTCGCCCGCCAGCGCCACTTCGTCGATCCAGGCGCCCGAGGGCAAGGCGTGTTCGCCGATCATGGCGCGCAGCCGCTCGGCGACTTCGAGATACAGGGCTTGCTGCACGATGCGCACGGATTTTCCCCCGGTGTCGCGCCAGGCTGCGCGGGCCGGCATGCCCGCGTGCGGCTCTGCCCGCCGCACCGCATCGATGCGGTGCCTCAGGCGCAATAATTCATAATTATGAATAACGCCAGACATCCGGCAAGCGATTTCGATGATGCAGCGCACCAGGATCCGGACAGCTCCGCGCCGCGGGCGCAAGCTGGATGGCGGATTCGAGCCAAGATGGAAGAAGGCGGGAAGAGACGGTAAAAGAAAGTGATGCGAAGCAGGGTGGCCAGACAGGCACAGCGAACAGACGGCGGGACGGATACCGCCTCCCGGCGGCATCCGCCCGCGCCCACAAGTGCTCACCCGTTCATCGCTGCCCGGCTCGGCGGCCGGACCTGGCGTGGGCCGTGCAATGCGATGCCGGCCCGGCACCTACCCCCGTCATACCGCAATGCGCTCCGTTGCCGGGGCGCGTCCCCGTTCCAATGATGATGAGTGTGGACGCGGTCTGCTCCCTGCGCGTCTCGTTTGTTGTAGCGGTAACTTAGCGATTCGCGTGCCAGGGTGCATAAGCCCCTGATTTCCTTGGGGGAAGGCCGCGCCAAGTTGTTACAAACAGATAAATATGTAACAACATGTATCTATGCTGCAACGCCCGCGGACGCGGCAAGTGAGAAGTTTCCAACAGCGGAAACGACTGTTTTCCGTCCCGCACCGTCCACCGGGTGCGACAATGTGCGCGCACCGGCGCTCCTACAGCGATCCAATCGGTTGCATCCATGCAACCCTTGCCGCCCGGCTGCGCCCGTTTACCGAAACCGCCAGTCAGGCAGAGGAACGCACCATGTCATCCAGCCCCGACACGATCGCCGCGGACCACGAGACGCCCGCAACATCGCATGCCCTGCCCCTGCGCTTTACCGGGTCCGGCTCCGAGTACTTCCGCATCTGGATCGTCAATGCGCTGCTCAGCGTGGTCACGCTGGGCATCTACTCGGCCTGGGCCAAGGTCCGCACGCTGCAGTACTTCTATCGGAACACCGAGCTCGACGGCGCCACCTTCGACTATCACGGCCGCCCGCTGGCGATCCTGAAAGGCCGCGCCATCGTCCTCGTGCTGATGCTGGCCTTCAATATGGCCGGCCAGTTCTCCGTGTGGCTGCCGCTGCTGCTGGGCCTGGCCCTGGTCCTGGTATTCCCGCCGCTGCTGGTGCGCTCGCTGCGCTTCCGCCTGGCCAATTCGAGCTACCGCGGCCTGCGCTTCGCCTTCACCGGCGGCGATGCCGGCGGCTACCGGGTCTTCCTGCTGTGGCCGCTCGCCACGGCGGCCACGCTCGGCATGCTGGCGCCGCTGGCCCACCAGCGCTTCAAGCAGTACCAGCACGAGCATACCCGCTACGGCACCGTACCCTTTGCCTTCTCGGCCCATGCGGGCGCGTTCTACGGCGTGTACCTGCGCACTTTTGCCATGATGCTGGGCCTGGTCGTGATCGCCGCGCTATGCGGCATCGCCATCGGCGTCGGCCTCGGTTCGCTGCTGGGTCATGGGCCCCAGCGTGCCATGCTCGCTACGGCGCTGTCAGTGGGCGCCTTCTACGTTGCCTCGCTGGCGATAGGTCCTTTCTTCCTGGCACGGCTGCAGAACCTGGTGTGGAACCACACCACGCTCGGCCCGCACCGCTTCCGCAGCGAAGTCGGTGCGTTCCGCTATTTCTGCCTCGTGCTGAGCAACCTGGTCGGCATCGTGCTGACGCTCGGGCTGTTCGCGCCCTTCGCCCGCGTGCGCGCGCTGCGCTACCGCCTGGCCTGCGTCACCCTGCTGGCAGCCGGGCCGCTTGACAGCTTCGTCGCCGGCGAGGCCGAGCAGGTCGGCGCGCTGGGCGATGCGGCGGTGGACTGGTACGACATCGACATCGCCCTCTGAGCCCGCCGCCGCCGCCATGGTCGCCGCCACCTATTTCGATGGGCGCTCCTCCCGCGCGCAGCCTGCCAGCCTGACGGTGGACGGGAAGCAGGCCGTGCTGCGCGACAGCGAGGGCACGGAACTGCGCCGCGAGCCGCTGTCCGCCCTGCGCGTGTCGGAGCGAGTGCGGCGCGCCCCGCGCCTGGTCACCTTCGCCGACGGCGCGCACTGCGAGATCGCCGACCACGCCGCCTTCGACGCGCTTCTGGCCGCCACCGGCCACCGCGAGGGCTGGGTGGTGCGGGCGCAGAACAGCTGGCGCCTGGCCACGGCAGCGCTGCTGGGCCTGCTTGCCGTGCTGGTGCTGTCCTACACCCTGCTGCTGCCCTGGGCCGCGGCCCGGCTGGCAAGGTCGGTCCCGGTCGCGCTCGAGGACAGCATCGGCCAGGCCGCGCTGCGCAGCCTCGATGAAGGATGGGTTGCACCGTCGAAACTGCCGGCGGCCGAACAACAGCGCATCCGCGACGACTTTGCCGCCCTGCGCCTGCCGGCCGACCCCGGCCACCGCTATCGCATCCTGTTCCGCCAGGGCGGGCGGCTGGGGGCCAACGCCCTGGCATTGCCGGGCGGCACCATCGTGGTCACCGACGAACTGGTGCGCCTGGCCGGCACCGGTCCGGGCCTGATGGGCGTGCTGGCGCACGAGGCCGGACATGTGGCACGCCGGCACGGCCTGCAGCAACTGATCCAGGCTTCGGCGGTGGGCGCGGTGGCGGCCTATTTCCTCGGTGATTTCTCTTCGGTGCTGGCCAGCGCGCCGGCGGCGTTGCTGACACTGCGCTACTCGCGCACGCATGAGCGCGAGGCCGACGCCTACGCGGTCGAGGTCATGCGCGCGAACCAGCTGCGGGTGGCTGCGCTCGCCGACGTGCTGCAGGCCCTGGAAGATGCGCACGGCGCCCGTTCCGCCACATCTTCCGCCTCCGCTGCGACCGGCACCGCCGACGAAGGCGGCAGCGATTTCTTCTCCTCGCACCCGCTTACGCGCGAGCGTATCGCCGCGCTGCGCGAGGCGCGTTAGCGTCCTGCTTCTTGAATTCGCTGGACAACTGAGTCTATCGAGACGTCACGCGCGGCCGGGAACGAAGCGCCGCAAGGCTGGGGCCTTGCGGGCGCTCATGACAACGCATGGCGCGGGCCTGCCCGCGAACTCAGGACGAACTTGATACGAACTAGGGCGGACTTCGGGTGGGCCGGCTCCGCGCACGATTGAGGCAGGGCAACGCGGGCTTGCCGAGGAGGCACGAAGGACGCGGCCCGAGCCCCCGCCTTCAGCCGCGCGACACCCCGGCCGCCTCCGCGCGCGCCTGGCGGCGATAGGCCCAGACCATCATCAGGAGGCCGGCGACGATCATCGGCAGGCTCAGCCACTGGCCCATGGACAGGTGCAGCGCCAGCAGGCCGAGGAAGCTGTCGGGCTCGCGTGCGAATTCAGCCAGGAAGCGGAAACTGCCATAGCCGACCAGGAACAGGCCGGACACCGCGCCCATCGGCCGCGGCTTGCGCGCGAACAGCCACAGGATGATGAACAACGCCACGCCTTCGCCGGCGAACTGGTAGAGCTGCGAAGGATGGCGCGGGATGCTGTCGCCGGCCTGCGGGAAGACCATGCCCCAGGGCAGCGTGGTCGGCCGGCCCCACAATTCACCGTTGATGAAGTTGCCGATGCGGCCGGCCGCCAGGCCGCAGGGGATCATCGGCGCGATGAAGTCGGTCACCTCCATCCAGTGGCGGTGCCTCAGCTTCGCAAACAGCCACATCGCGATGATCACGCCGAGGAAGCCGCCGTGGAAGGCCATGCCCCCTTCCCACACGCGCACGATCTCCAGCGGATGGCTCAGGTAGTACTCGGGCTTGTAGAACAGCACATAGCCCAGCCGCCCGCCCAGGATCACGCCGAGCACGCCGAAGAACAGCATGTCGTCGAGATCCTTGGCGTTCCAGCCCTGCGCCGCCATCTGCGGCTGCTGGATGCGCCGCCGCCCGAACACCAGGAACAGGATGAAGCCGACCAGGTACATCAGGCCGTACCAGCGGATGGCCAGCGGGCCCAGGTGGATGGCGACCGGGTCGAATTGCGGATGAATCAGCATGGTGGGTTCAGGATTGTCGCGGGAAGTTGGCGGGGTCGGTGGAATGGGTCTGCGGCCGCGCGGGCGCCGTCTTTGCGCTGCTTATGCCATCCCCGTGCGACACGCCGATGGCAGGCGAGGTCGCGATCTCGATGAAAGCACGCAGCACCGGACCGATGCCGGCGCCACTCGCGCGCCACGCCAGGCCGGTCTCGATCGGCGGCAGGTCGCCGTGCAGCGGCAGGTAGGACACACCGGTACGGCGAAGGTTGCACAAGGAGGCCGGTACCAGCGCCACGCCCATGCCGGCCGACACGAGGCTGACGATGGTCTGCATCTGGATGGCTTCCTGCGCGATCGCTGGATGGATGCCTTCGCGCGCATAGCAGCCCGTAATGATGTCATAAAACGCCGGCGCGCTGCGGCGCGGAAAGATGATCAGTGGCTCATCCGCCACCTCGCGCAAGGACACGGGCGCCTCGCCCCCGAGGCTGTCGCGCCGGCCGCGCCAGCCTTCGGGCACCGCCAGCACCAGGGGCTCGCGCATCAGCGGCACATAGGACAGGCCGGCCGGCAGGGCCGCCATCTGGGGGCGGATCACCAGGCCGGCATCGATGCTGCCCTCGGCCAGCGCTTCGAACTGGACGTCGCTGGTGGCCTCGCGCAGTTGCAGCTGCACCTCGGGATGGCGGGCACGGAAGCGGCGCAGCAGGTCCGGCAGGATGCCGTAGTCGGCCGTGCTGACGAAGGCCAGCGCCAGCGAGCCGAGCTCGCCGCGCGCGAGCCGCTGCGCCAGGCCGGGCAGTGCCGCGGCATCGGCCAGCACGCGCCGCACCTCCGGCAGCCATTGCTGGCCGACCGGCGTCAGCGCCACCGAACGCCGCGTGCGCTGGAACAGCGGCACTCCGATCTCCTCCTCGAGTGCCTGGATCTGCTGCGACAGCGGCGGCTGGGTCATCGCCAGGCGACGGGCGGCACGGCCGAAGTGCAGCTCCTCCGCCACCGTCACGAAATAGCGCAACTGGCGCAGGTCCACCTCGCGTGCTCCTTCCGATCCTCGATCATTGATATGGATTTCGACTCAATAGGGATCGAATAATATATTTGACAGGCAAAAATGCAAGTCGCATGCTGTCTGCCACACAACATCCCCGTGCGCCCCGCGCAGAGCCTTACGTCCCCGGAGATCCCCGCCATGGCAGACAACAAACGCTCGCAGCACATCACGCAAGGCGTGGCGCGCTCGCCCAACCGCTCGATGTACTACGCGCTGGGTTACAGGAAGGAAGACTTCGACAAGCCGATGGTGGGCATCGCCAACGGCCATTCCACCATCACGCCGTGCAATGCCGGCCTGCAGCGCCTGGCCGACGCCGCCATCGGCGCGCTCAAGGAGGCCGGCGCCAACCCGCAGGTGTTCGGCACGCCGACCATCTCGGACGGCATGTCGATGGGCACCGAGGGCATGAAGTACTCGCTGATCTCGCGCGAGGTCATCGCCGACTGCATCGAAACGGCCGCCCAGGGCCAGTGGATGGACGGCGTGGTGGTGATCGGCGGCTGCGACAAGAACATGCCGGGCGGCATGATGGCGCTGGCGCGCACCAACGTGCCGGGCATCTATGTCTATGGCGGCACGATCAGGCCAGGCCACTGGAAAGGCAAGGACCTGACCATCGTCTCGTCCTTCGAGGCGGTGGGCGAGTTCACCGCGGGGCGCATGAGCGAGGAGGACTTCGAAGGCATCGAGCGCAATGCCTGTCCGAGCACCGGCTCCTGCGGCGGCATGTACACAGCCAACACCATGAGCTCCTCCTTCGAAGCGCTCGGCATGTCGCTGCTGTATTCCTCCACCATGGCCAATCCCGACCAGGAGAAGGTCGACAGCGCTGCGGCATCGGCGCGCGTGCTGGTAGAGGCCATCCGCCGCGACATCAAGCCGCGCGACATCATCACGCGCCGCTCGATCGAGAACGCCGTCTCGCTGATCATGGCCACCGGCGGCTCGACCAATGCGGTCCTGCATTACCTGGCCATCGCCCATTCGGCCGAGGTGGAATGGAGCATCGACGACTTCGAGCGCATCCGCCGCCGCGTGCCCGTGATCTGCAACCTGAAGCCCTCCGGCCAGTACGTGGCGACCGACCTGCACCGTGCCGGCGGTATTCCGCAGGTGATGAAGATCCTGCTCAAGGCGGGCCTGCTGCACGGTGATTGCCTGACCATCACCGGGCGCACGCTGGCGGAGGAACTGGAACACGTGCCGGACACCCCGCGCGCGGACCAGGACGTGATCCTGCCGATCGAGAAGGCGCTGTACCGGGAAGGCCACCTTGCCATCCTCAAGGGCAACCTCGCCGAAGAGGGGGCGGTGGCCAAGATCACCGGCCTGAAGAATCCGGTCATCACCGGCCCGGCGCGCGTCTTCGAGGACGAGCAGAGCGCGATGGACGCCATCCTGGGCGACCGCATCCAGGCCGGCGACGTGCTGGTGCTGCGCTATCTCGGCCCCAAGGGCGGCCCCGGCATGCCGGAGATGCTGGCACCGACCTCGGCCATCATCGGCAAAGGCCTGGGAGAGTCGGTCGGCTTCATCACCGACGGTCGCTTCTCGGGCGGAACCTGGGGCATGGTGGTCGGCCACGTCGCGCCGGAGGCCTACGTGGGCGGCACCATCGCGCTGGTGCGCGAGGGCGATTCCATTACCATCGATGCGCACAAGCTGGTGCTGCAGCTGAACGTCAGCGACGAGGAACTGGCGCGCCGCCGCGCCGCCTGGCAGCCGCCCACGCCCCGCTATACGCGTGGCGTGCTGGCCAAGTTCGCCCGCCTGGCCTCCACCGCCAGCAAGGGGGCGGTAACGGACTGAACCGGGGTGCCGCAACGAAGAAAAAGCCCGCATGCGGGCTTTTTCTTTCTTCGTCTGCTGCCTGCCACCGCCTGCTGCCGGCTCGATCGACTCAGGCTCAATGGACTCCGGTTCAATAGGTTCAGTAGGCTCAGTAGCCGCCCGGATCGCCTTCGATCTCCTCCAGCGTGGCATCCAGCCACTCCACCAGCCTGGCCTCGAGCGAACGGGTCAGCTCGGCGGCGAGCTGGGCGGTAAGGGGAGCCAGGCGCGCGTGCAGCGTGGCTTCGGTGTGCGCCTCCACCACCTGTGGCCACTCGGCACGGAAGCGCATCATCACGCGCGTCAGCAGTTCGCTGCGCATGGCGCGCAGCTCTTCGTCCCCCGCCGGCCCGGCCGCTACCTGCTGTTGCGCGGCGTACGCGCCGGCAATCGCCTCCACCGGCGCATGCACCGGCTGCGAAAGCGGCGGGACCGCCTCGCCATCGTCCTCGGCCCCCGTATCGCCGACCTGCGTGACCAGTCCGGACGGCGCCATGCCCGAGGTGTCGACCACGCCGGCCGACGGCGCCGCCTGCCGCGACGAGCGCAGCGGGATGTCGGGCGGCAGCTCGATCACCTCGGTCAGCAGCGGAATGCTGTCGTGGGCGCTGGCGGGAGGGATCACCCGCGAGGTGGTGCGTTCGCTCATGCGGACTCCTGCCCCTTGGGCTGGCCGACATCGTGGTGGGTGAGCGCATAGCCGCGCTCACGGTAGAAGCGGTAGCGCTCGCGCCCGGCGGCGCGGTCGGCGGAATCGGTCCCGACCACCTCGATCAGGCGCTCGAAGCTGGCGAACTGCTCCGGCGCCTGCGCCGTCAGGTTGATCAGCACCTGGTGGTGCGGCACGCGCTCCAGGCCGGCGGCCAGCACGATCGGCGTGACTGCCGCGCGCGGGTGCTCGGCGCCACAGTGCGGCAGGAAGTCGAGCTGGGAGAAGGTCCACAGGCGCGCGTCCAGTTCGGCCAGCTGTGTCGGCACGCCATGCACCACCAGTTTGAGCCCCGCGCCGTAGGCCTTGCGCACCAGCCGGCAGACGTAGCCCAGCTTGTCGGGCACGTTGCTATGGAAGTCGATGCGCGTCATCGGCCCCTGCCTCAGCCGGCCCGATCCATCAGGAACTGCGCCAGCAGCGGCACCGGTCGCCCGGTCGCGCCCTTGGCCGCGCCGCTCTTCCAGGCGGTGCCGGCGATGTCCAGGTGCGCCCAGTCATACTTCTCGGTGAAGCGCGACAGGTAGCAGGCGGCGGTGACGCTGCCGGCCGGGCGGCCGCCGATATTGGCCATGTCGGCGAAGTTGGACTTGAGCTGGTCCTGGTACTCGTCGTCGAGCGGCAGGCGCCACGCGCTGTCCAGCGCCTTGCGCCCGGCCGCCAGCAGTTGGTCGGCCAGCGCGTCGCTGCGCGAGAACAGGCCCGAATTGACGTGGCCGAGGGCGATGATGCAGGCGCCGGTCAAGGTCGCCACGTCGACCACCGCGGCCGGCTTGAAGCGCTCGACATAGGTCAGCGCGTCGCACAGGATCAGGCGGCCCTCGGCGTCGGTGTTGAGGATCTCGACGGTCTGCCCCGACATCGTGGTGACCACGTCGCCCGGCTTGGTGGCGATGCCGCTGGGCATGTTCTCGCAGGTCGGCACCACCGCGATCACATTGAGCTTCAGGCCCATCTCGGCGACCGCCTGCAGCGTGCCCAGCACCGAAGCGGCGCCGCACATGTCGTACTTCATCTCGTCCATGCCCTCGCCCGGCTTCAGCGAGATGCCGCCGGTATCGAAGGTGATGCCCTTGCCGACCAGAACCACCGGCGCCTGGCGCGCGCCGGCGCCTTCGTAGCGCAACACGATGAACTGGGGCGGCTCGACCGAACCCTTGGTCACAGCCAGGAAGGCGCCCATGTTCAGCGCCTCGATCTGCTTGCGGCCCAGTACCTCGACCTTCAGCTTGAAACGCTTGGCGATGCCACGCGCGGTATTGGCGAGATAGGTCGGGGTGCAGACATTGGAAGGCAGATTGCCGAGGTCGCGCGCCAGCTCGACGCCGTTGGCGATGGCGGCGCCGCGCAGCACGGCGGCGGCGGCCGCCTTGGCGTCGCCGGCATCGACGGCGATGACCACCTTGCGCAGCGCGGACTTGCCGTTACCGTTGCCGCCGGCGCCCTTGACCGCGGCCGGCTTGAGCTCGGGGTGGCGGTCCAGCAGGCGGTAGGTCGCCTCGCGCAGCAGCGTGACGGTGGTGACCAGGCCCCAGGCCAGGTCGCGGCCCGGCGGCAGGTGCTGGGTGTGCAGGCACCACAGCGCCGAGGCCGAGCGCGTGTCGGAGACGGCACGCACGGCGGCGCGCACCGCGTCGACGTAGGCCTTGTCGCTGAAGGCGGATTCCTTGCCCAGGCCGACCAGCAGCACGCGCGCCGCGCCCACGCCGGCCACCTCGTGCAGCATCAGGTGGGTACCGCGCTTGCCTTCGAAATCGCCCTGCTTGAGCAGGCGCGCCACCAAGCCCTTGGTCGCCACGTCCAGCGCCTTGGCCGCGCCGTCCAGGCTCTGGCCCTCGAACAGGCCGACCACCAGGCAGTCGGTCTTGGTCGCCAGGAAACCATTTTGGCCGGCTTTGCTCCAATCCAGGGCTTTTGTGCTAAATTCCATCGCGCTTCCTTCCAGGGGCTGGTCCAAGATAGAAAGCCCCTATTATCCGCGATTTTTGACCGCGACCTGCCGCCGCCCCGCGCTGCGGACCGCCGGCGCGCCGCGCTCGCCGGCGCCAGGTGGCATCGCCCGCGCCGGCCGGCAGCCCGGAACCGACACCGCATGATCTTTCAACAAGCCTTGCGACGCGAGCTCGCCTACACCGCCGGCGCGGTGTTCCTGGTCATGCTGACCTTCATGCTGACCTCGCTCGTGATCCGCATCCTCGGCATGGCCGCGAACGGGCAGGCCAGCCCCAACGACGTGCTGATGCTGATCGGGCTGGCCACCGTGGGCTACCTGTCCATCCTGTTGTCCGCCACGCTGTTCATCTCCATCCTGATCGTGCTGACACGCTGGTACAAGGATTCGGAGATGGTGGTGTGGTTCTCGGCCGGCATCTCGCTGCGCGACCTCGTCAAGCCGGTGCTGCAGTTCGCCGCCCCCTTCATCGTGATGGCGCTGCTGCTGGGCCTGTTCGCGTGGCCCTGGGCCAACCAGCAGAGCGCGCTGTTCCGCGACCGCTTCGAGCAGCGCGGCGTGCTGTCGATGATTGCCGCGGGCCGCTTCATCGAACCCACCAACGCCAATTACGTGCTGTTCATCGAAGGCATCGACGGCGACATGAAGAACGCGCGCAACGTGTTTGTCGCCAGCGCCGAGTCCGACAAGATCGGCGTGGCCCTGGCCCACCAGGGCCGCTTCGAGTCCATGCCCAACGGCGACCGCCTGGTGGTGATGGAGAACGGGCGCCGCTATACCGGCACGCCCGGCCAGCTCGACTACCGCATCGTCGAGTTCGACCGCTATGCGGTCAAGGTGGACAACAAGCCGCCCGAGGCCGACGCCAACCTGCCGACCAAGAGCCGCGACACCATGGACCTGGTGCACAACCCGACCCGCGAGAACCTCGGCGAGCTGCTGTGGCGCCTGTCGCTGCCGATCCTGGCCTTCAACTTCGCCATGATCGCCATTCCGCTCGCCTACGTGAATCCGCGCCTGGGCCGCTACACCCCCCTCGTCTTCGCCGTGCTGATCTACCTGACCTATAGCAACCTGATCAACCTGGCACAGTCCTGGGTGCGCTCCGGCAGCCTGTCCTTCGGCATGGCCCTGTGGCCTTTCCACCTGGCCGCCTTCCTGGGCGCGCTGCTGCTGTTCCGCTATCGCCAGAACCGCAGCCTGGGTGGCTGGCGCGCGGTGTTCGGCCTGGGCCGTGCCCGCAAGGGAGGCCAGGCATGACGGTGCTGCGCGTCTATGAACGCTATCTCGGCCGGCTGATCTACGGCGTCTTCGTCTTCATCCTGTTCGCGGTGCTGGCGCTGTTCATCTTCTTCGACATGCTCAGCGAACTGGAGAGCGTGAGCGGCAAGTACACCACGCTGGTCGCCTTCATCCACGTGATGCTGGAGGCACCGACGCGCATCTACGAGGTGCTGCCGATCGCCGTACTGATCAGCGCCATCTACGTGCTGTCCCAGCTCGCCAGCCAGTCCGAGTTCACCATCCTGCGCGTGGCCGGCCTGAACACCCGCCAGGCCTTGTTCTCGCTGTTCAAGCTGGCCGTGCCCCTGGTGCTCGTCACCTTCGTCTTCGGCGAGTTCATCGGCCCGCGCGCCGAGGAATTCGCGCAGAAGGTCAAGCTCGAGGCGATCGGCGCCACCGTCTCCTCCGGCTTCCGCTCCGGTGTCTGGGTCAAGGACCGCGACAAAGAACCGGAGGGCGAGGTGACCCGCTTTGTCAACGTGGCGGGGCTGCGCCCGGACCAGAGCATCACCGGCGTCACCATCTACGAGTTCGACCCCAGCTATCGCCTCAGCGTGATCCGCGTGGCCAAGGAAGGGCGCTACCAGGGATCCCAGTCCTGGCAGCTCAGCGACGTCAGCGAGACACGCTTCATCGAGCTGCCGCGCGCCGCCGGCAACGGGGCCGATGCCCTGGTGCCGCATTTCCGCGCGCAGAAGGTCTCCTTCCCCACGCAGACGATGCGCTCCGAACTGACGCCGCAGATCCTCGCGGTGCTGCTGGTCAGCCCGGAACGCATGTCCACGCTGGACCTGTTCCGCTACATCCGCCACCTGCGCGACAACAAGCAGGACACGCAGCGCTACGAGATCGCCTTCTGGAAGAAGGTGGTGTATCCGCTCACGCTGTTCGTCATGGTGGCGCTGGCCCTGCCCTTCGCCTACCTGCACGCGCGCGCCGGCGCGGTCGGCATCAAGGTGTTCGGCGGCATCATGCTCGGCCTGTCCTTCCACCTGGCCAACACACTGTTCTCGCACGTCGGCCTGCTGCACACCTGGCCGCCGATCGTCTCGGCCCTGGTGCCCGGCACGCTCTACCTGCTGATCGCCCTCGGCGCGCTGCGCTGGGTGGACCGCCACTGACGGGACGGCAAGGCATGGTCTCAGCCGCCCAGGAACAGCCCCGCCAGGCCCTCGTGCTGTTCGCCCACGGTGCGCGCGACGCCCGCTGGCGCGAGCCCTTCGACCGCCTGCAAGCCAAGCTGGCAGCGGCGCTGCCCCAGGGCACGGTGCGCCTGGCCTTTCTCGAACTGATGCAGCCGTCGCTGCCCGACACGCTGGACGCGCTGGCGGCGGAGGGCATCACCGGCGTGACCGTGGTGCCGGTCTTCTTCGGCCAGGGCGGCCATCTGCGGCGGGATCTGCCGCTGCTGATCGAGCAATGCCGCCAGCGGCACCCTGGACTCCGTATCGGCTGCGCGGATGCCGTCGGCGAATCCGACCGCGTGCTGGACGCGATCGCCGCTTATTGCCTGGCCAGCCTGGCCAGCCTGCCGGCCGCCCCCGGCACCTGAGGCGCCGGGCGCCCCGTGACTTCCGCCCGCCCACCCCTCACCCTCACCCGCGTGTAGCGCCGCAATGAAAAACGCCGGGCGATGCCCGGTGTTGCCTCGATGCAAGGATGAAAACGGCCGCGGGCCGCTCAGGCGGCCCTCGCCTGCTCGCCCGCCGGCGCCTGCGGCGCGGCTTGCGTGGCGCGCGCGGCCAGTGCCTCACCGATCATCAGCAGGCTGGGCTGCGCCGCATCGATCCAGGACGCGGCCTCGCCCGCTGCCATCTGGGCCAGCGTGAAGGCCCGGCTGCGTTGCCGCGGCGTGCTGACGGACTCGACCACCCAGGCCGGCGTGGCGGCAGGCTTGCCATGCGCGATCAGCTGCGCGGCGATCGTGGCGGCCTGGTCGCGGCCCATGTAGTAGACCAGGGTATCGGCCTTGACATCGGCTTCGATGCGGGCCGCCAGTCCGGGATCCAGGTCTTCGGCCGCCTTGGCCTGCGTGGCGAAGGCCACGCTGCGCGCGACCCCGCGCTTGGTCAGCGGCTTGCCGATGGCCGAGGCGGCCGCCAGCGCGGCGGTGATGCCCGGCACGATCTCGAAGTCGATGCCGGCCGCCTCCAGCGCCTGCAGTTCCTCGTCGGCACGGCCGAACAGCATCGGGTCGCCGCCCTTGAGGCGCACCACGCGCTGGTACTTGCCGGCCAGGTCGACGATCTGGCGATTGATGAAGAGCTGGGCGGTGGAGCGCTGGCCGCAGCGCTTGCCCACCTCGACCAGGCGGGCCTGCGGACACCAGGCCAGCATCTCGGGTGCGACCAGCGCATCGTGCAGCACGACTTCGGCTTCACCCAGAAGCCGTGCACCGCGCACCGTGATGAGGTCCGCGGCGCCGGGACCCGCGCCGATCAGGTAGACCTTGCCCATGCCATGCTCCTTACTTGCCATTCGGCGAATGCCGGTTCCAGACAACCTCAAGCATAAGCACGGATCATGCCCGCCGCCACCGTATGGTTGCTGGCCTCATCGATCAGCACGAAGGCGCCGGTCGCCGGATTATCGCCATAGGTGTCGCACACCACCGGTTTCTGCAGCGAGATCTGCACCGAGCCGATATCGTTCAGGCGGATCTCGTGGCGGCCGGTTTCGTGCGACAGAGTGTGCACGTCGAGCACGCGCTCGACCGCGGCCACGCGCGCGAACACGCTGGCAGTGGTGTGCTTCAGCACATACTTGCGCGCCGGATTCAGCGCTTCGTCGTCGAACCAGCACAGGTCGGCCTGCAGCTTGCGGGCCGGCTGGGCGGTCGCTTCGGCGGCCACGAACATGTCGCCACGCGACACGTCTACGTCCTCGGCGAGGCGCACCGTGATGGTCTCGCCCGCACCGGCGGACTCGGCCGCGCCGTTGGGGGTCAGCACCTCGGCCACCACCGCTTCGCGGTTGGCCGGCAGCACGCGCAGCTTCTGGCCGACGCGCACGGTGCCGGCTTCCACGCGGCCGGCATAGCCGCGGAAGTCGTCCGACTGCGAACCGTCCTGGCGGATCACCAGCTGCACCGGGAAGCGCAGCGCCGCTTCGCCCTCGGGCGCCGCTTCTTCCACCGGCAACGCTTCCAGCAGCGGCAGCAGCGCTTCGCCCTGGTACCAGGGCATGGTCTCGCTGGCATGGACGATGTTGTCGCCACGCAGCGCCGACACCGGCACATAGCGCACGTCCTTCAGGCCGAGCTGGGCTGCCAGCTCGGTGTAGGCGGCACGGATCTCGTTGAAGCGCTGTTCGCTGTAGTCGACCAAGTCCATCTTGTTGACGGCGACGATCACGTGCTGCAGCTCCAGCAGCTTGAGGATGGCCGAGTGGCGCTTGGTCTGCGCCAGCAGTTCGGCGCGGCCGTTCTCGATCGTCACGCGGGTGGCATCCACCAGCACGATGGCAGCGTGCGCGGTCGATGCGCCGGTCACCATATTGCGGGTGTACTGTTCGTGGCCGGGCGTGTCGGCGATGATGAACTTGCGGCGCGCCGTGGAGAAGTAGCGGTAGGCCACGTCGATGGTGATGCCCTGCTCGCGCTCGGCCTCGAGGCCGTCGGTCAGCAGCGAGAAGTCGATCTCCTCGCCGGCGGTGCGCTTGTGCTTGGCGTTGGCCAGCGCGGTCAGCTGGTCCGACAGCACGGCCTTGCTGTCGAACAGCAGGCGGCCGATCAGCGTGCTCTTGCCGTCATCGACCGAGCCGGCGGTGATGAAGCGCAGCAGGCCTTGGTGGGTGGCTTGGTGGGTGGTCATGGTGCAAATCCTGTCTGGTGGGTCGCGCGGGCAAGCGGAACGGGCGGCTTAGAAATAGCCTTCCTTCTTGCGGCGCTCCATCGACGCCTCGCTGGTCTGGTCGTCCATGCGGGTGGCGCCGCGCTCGGTGATCTCGGTCACCGCAGTCTCGGCGATGATCTCGTCGGGCGTGGCCGCGGTGCTGGCCACCGGGCAGGTGCAGCTGATGTCGCCGACCGTGCGGAAGCGCACCGACAGCACCTCGCTGACGTCGCCGTCCTGCTTGGGGGTGATCGGCGTGACCGGCACCAGCAGGCCGTTCTTGCGCACCACTTCGCGCTGGTGCGCGTAATAGATCGGGGGCAGTGCCAGGTTCTCGCGGGCGATGTACTGCCACACGTCCAGCTCGGTCCAGTTCGAGATGGGGAACACGCGCATCTGCTCGCCCTGGGCCATGCGGCCGTTGTACAGGCTCCACAGCTCGGGGCGCTGGGCCTTCGGGTCCCATTGGCCGAACTCGTCGCGGAAGGAGAAGATGCGTTCCTTGGCGCGCGCCTTCTCTTCGTCGCGGCGGGCACCGCCCATCAGCGCGTCGAACTGGTGCTCGGCGATGGTTTCCAGCAGCGTGACGGCCTGCGCGGCGTTGCGCGAATCGGTTTCCTTGCGCAGGCGCACGGTACCGCGCCGGATCGAGTCCTCGACATGGCCGACCACCAGGCGCGCGCCGAGCTCGGCCACGCGCTGGTCACGGAAGTCGATCACTTCCGGATAGTTGTGGCCGGTGTCGATGTGCACCAGCGGGAACGGCAGTTCGATCTTGCGCTCGCCCAGGCGGAAGGCCTTCAGCGCGAGGTGCAGCATCACGATCGAATCCTTGCCGCCGGAGAACAGCAGTGCCGGGTTGCGGCACTCGGCCACCACCTCGCGGATGATGTAGATCGACTCGGCTTCCAGCTTGTCCAGGTGGTCGTTCTGCACTTGCAGCAGATGCGCGACGTCGGCGCCTGCGATTTCGTTCATGATGCCCATGTCGTGTGGCCTCGATGTCAATGCTTCAATGCTTGATGTTCTGTTCGTGGAGCCCGCACTCTTTCGAGTCCTTGCTCTCCCACCACCAGCGCCCGGCGCGCACATCCTCGCCGGCACGCACGGCGCGCGTACAGGGTTCGCAACCGATGCTGGGATAGCCCTTGGCATGCAGCGCGTTGACCGGTACCCGGTGGCGCTTCAGGTAGGCCCAGACCTCGGCCTCGCTCCAGTCCGCCAGCGGATTGAACTTGGGGATGCCGCGCCCTTCGTCGACGTCCTCGAAGGGCAGGTCGGCGCGCGTCACCGCCTGCTCGCGGCGCTGGCCGGTCAGCCAGGCGTCGGCGTGCGAAAGTGCGCGGTTGAGCGGCTCCACCTTGCGGATGCCGCAGCACAGCTTGCGCGCGTCCAGGCTGTCGTAGAAGCCGTTCAGGCCATGCTTGCGCACGTAGTTCTCGACCGCCTCGGGATCGGGCGTGAACTGCTCGATCTTGTAGCCGTAGTGCTTGTCGACCGCCTCCAGCACCGCCATCGTCTCGGCGTGCAGGCGGCCGGTCTGCAGCGTGAAGACCCGGATGCCGGCCCGCACGGCGGGGGAACCGCGCAGGATGGCATCGGTCACGACCATGTCCTCGGCCGCCAGGCTGGAGGCGAAGCGCGCGCGGAAGAAGCGCGCCGCGATGCCGGCCAGCCGTTCCGACAGCTCGGCCTCCTTGGCTTGCAGGGCCTCCAGGCTGCCGCTGTATTCCGGCGGCGCCCACAGTGCGGGCGGGCGCAGCGAGGACAGTTCGCCCTCGGCCAGCACCGGGATCTCGTTCAGCAGCGCGCTCATACCGCTTCCTTGTGCACGATGCCGGCCTCGGCACGCGCGCGGCGGAACAGCGGCAGCGGCTCGTCGACCGAGGCCTGGTAGGCCACGGTGAACTCGGTGAAGCCCTTGAGCGCGTCGTCGACGCTCTTGTCGGCGCGCACCGCATAGGTATCGAAGCCGCAGCGCTTCATGAAGTTGAGCTGGTCGCGCAGCACATCGCCGATGGCGCGCAGCTGGCCCTTCCACTGGTAGCGGGTGCGCAGCAGGTAGGCCGTGGAGAAGCCGCGGCCATCGCGGAACACCGGGAAGTCCACCGCCACCACGGCCACGTGGGCGAGCGCGGCCTGCGCGTCGGCGGGCTCGTCTTCGGGCGCCAGCCAGATACCGGTGACGTCGGCTGCACGGCCGGCCAGCAGGCCGTCCTTGTGCGCCAGCCAGGCCGACAGCGGGAACAGCACCGGTGCCTGGCCCTGGGCGGCCTCGGCGACCTGCGCCTCGCTCACCGGCTGGCCCTCGGCACCGCGCAGCACGGTCCAGGCGTCGTCGACGATGACCGGAACGCCGGCCTGCAGTTGGATGATCTTTGCCATGTTTTTTCCTCCCAGGCCTCAGGCTTCGGCGCGCTCGCGCTGCTTGTCGGCGTAGACGCGCTCCTTGAACGGCGCGATGCCGATGCGGGCGAAGGTCTCGATGAAGCGTTCGTCATCGTGGCGGTTGGCCACGAAGGTGTCGATGACGCGGCTGACCACGTCGGGCATTTCCTCGGCCTTGAACGAGGGGCCGATCACTTTGCCCAGCGCGGTGTCGTTGCCCTGCGCGCCGCCCAGCGTGACCTGGTACCACTCCTCGCCGTCCTTGTCGACGCCGAGCACGCCGATATTGCCGACGTGGTGGTGGCCGCAGGCGTTGATGCAGCCCGAGATGTTCAGCGAGATCTCGCCCAGGTCGTGCACGTAGTCGAGATCCTCGAAGCGCTGCTGGATGGCCTGCGCGATCGGGATCGACTTGGCGTTGGCCAGCGAGCAGAAGTCGCCGCCGGGGCAGGCGATGATGTCGGTCAGCAGGCCGATGTTGGCGGTGGCCAGGCCGGCGGCTCGGGCTTCCTGCCACAGCGCGTAGAGGTCGCGCTTCTTCACGTCGGGCAGCACCAGGTTCTGCTCGTGCGCCACGCGCAGCTCGCCGAAGCCGTAGCGGTCGGCGAAGCCGGCCACGGCCTCCATCTGCTCGGCGGTGGCGTCGCCCGGGGGCGACACGATGCCGGGCTTGGTCGACAGCGTCACGGCGGCATAGCCCGGCACCTTGTGCGCGTGCACGCTGCGGCTGACCCAGCGCGCGAAGGCCTTGTCCTCGAGCAGGTGCTTTTCGTAGCCGGCGTCGGTGTCGGCCAGCTTCTCGTAGACGGGCGGGGCGAAGTACTGCGCGACGCGATCGAACTCGGCCTGCGTCAGCGTGGCGGGGCCGTCCTTGCTGAACTGCCACTCCTCTTCGACTTCCTGCGCGAAGGTCTCCACGCCGATGGCCTTGACCAGGATCTTGATGCGCGCCTTGTACTTGTTGTCGCGGCGGCCGTAGCGGTTGTAGACGCGGATGGCCGATTCGACATAGGTCAGCAGGTGCTGCCAGGGCAGGTCTTCCTTGATCACCGAGCCCAGGATCGGCGTGCGGCCCAGGCCGCCGCCGGCCAGGATGCGCAGGCGCGTCTCGCCGGCTTCGTTCTGGTAGGCATAGATGCCGATATCGTGCATCTGCACCACGGCGCGGTCGTCGGCCGAGGCGGAGATGGCGATCTTGAACTTGCGCGGCAGGAAGGCGAACTCGGGCTGGAAGGTGCTCCACTGGCGCAGCAGTTCGGCCAGCACGCGCGGATCGACGGCCTCGTCCGGCGCCACGCCGGCGAAGTGGTCGGTGGTGATGTTGCGCACGCAGTTGCCCGAGGTCTGGATGCCGTGCATCTCCACGCTGGCCAGTTCGGCCAGCGCGTCGGGCACGCGTTCCAGCTCCATCCAGTTGAACTGGATGTTCTGGCGGGTCGAGAAGTGGCCATAGCCGCGGTCGAACTCGCGCGCGATATGGGCCAGCTTGCGCAGCTGCCGGCTGGCCAGCAGGCCGTAGGGAATGGCTACGCGCAGCATGTAGGCGTGACGCTGCATGTACAGGCCGTTCTGCAGCCGCAGCGGCAGGAATTCCTCTTCGCTCAGCTCGCCGCTGAGGCGGCGGCGCACCTGGTCGCGGAACTGGGCCACGCGCTCGTTGACGATGCGCTGGTCGTATTGGTCGTACTGATACATGGTGTGGGTCCGTTCAGTATGCGTTGAATGCGTCAGGAAACGAGCTTGATGGCCACCAGCGTCAGCGTGGTGGCCAGCGCGGCGCGCGTCAGGCGTTCGGGCAGCGCCCGCGACAGTTGCGCGCCCGCCCAGATGCCGGGGATCGAGCCCACCAGCAGCGAGACAAGCAGAGTCCAGTCCACGGTGCCGAGCCAGACATGGCCCAGACCGGCCAGCGCCGTCAGCGGGACGGCGTAGGCGATGTCCGTGCCGGCCACCTCGGCCGGCTTCAGGCGGGGGTAGAGCAGCAGGATCAGGGTGGCGCCGACCGCGCCCGCGCCGATCGACGAGACCGTCACCAGCACGCCCAGCAAGGCGCCGACCACCACGGTGGCGACGGCCTGCGTACGCCCCTCCAGCTGGAAACGCGGATGGCGTTCCAGCCAGGCCAGCATCTGCTTGCGCAGCAGCAGCGAAGCGACCGTCAGCAGCACGGAGACGCCGATGGTCACGCGGATGGCATGCAGCCATCCGGCATCCAGCTCGCCGGCACTCTTGAGCACCAGGATGGTGGCGGCCGCCGCCGGCAGGCTGCCCAGGCACAGGCGGCGCACCACCTGCCAGTGCACATGGCCGTGGGCGCGGTGCGCCAGCGTGCCGAAACTCTTGGTGATGGCGGCGAAGGCCAGGTCCGTGCCGACCGCGGTGGCCGGCGAGAAGCCGAACAGCAGGGTCAGCAGCGGCGTCATCAGCGACCCCCCTCCCACGCCGGTCAGGCCGACGAGGACGCCTACGAGCAGACCGGATACGGTATAGGCAAGGGACATGGGGAGCGCACCGCCTCGAGGCCTTGCCCGTCCGCTGGGCACCACGCGCGCGGGAGGGTCTGGCCGTTCATTAACAAAGTCCGCAAATCGTAATAAACTGGCCTCATATCTCAAACTAATAAGAAGTTGTTTGTTTATACGAGCCGAGTTATATGAATCTGCACCAGTTCCGCTTTGTGCGTGAGGCGGTCCGGCAGAACTTCAATCTGACCGAGGCCGCGAAAGCGCTCTATACATCACAACCAGGCGTCTCCAAAGCCATCATCGAGCTGGAAGAGGAGCTGGGTGTCGATATCTTCACCCGCCATGGCAAGCGCATCCGCAGCCTGACGGAGCCGGGCCGGCGCATCCTCGCCTCGGTGGAGAAGATCCTGCAGGAGGTGGAAAGCCTGAAGCGCGTCGGCAAGGACTACGCTGCCCAGGACCAGGGCAACTTCACCATCGCGACCACCCATACCCAGGCCCGCTACGCCCTGCCGCGCGTGATCGCCGAGTTCACCAAGCGCTACCCCAAGGTGCGGCTGTCGATCCAGCAGGGCAACCCGGCCCAGATCGCCGACATGGTGCTGCACGACCAGGCCGACCTGGCCATCGCCACCGAGGGCATCTCGGCCGACAAGAACCTGGTCTCGCTGCCCGGCTACCAGTGGCAGCACATCGTGGTGACGCCGCCGGACCATCCGCTGCTGGAGAAGAAACACCTGGCGCTGGAAGACCTGATGGCCTACCCGCTGATCACCTACGACCCCAACTTCGCCGGCCGGCCCAAGATCGACAAGGCCTTCGAGCTGCGCCACCTGCAGCCGGACATCGTGCTCGAAGCGATCGATGCCGACGTGATCAAGACCTATGTGGAGGTCGGGCTCGGCGTGGGCATCGTGGCGGGCGTCGCCTTCGACCCCGAGCGCGACCGTAACCTGCGCGGCATCCCGGCCGGCCACCTGTTCGGCACCAATGTGACGCACCTGGCAGTCAAGCAGGGCGCCTACCTGCGCAGCTTCGTCTATACCTTCATCGAACTGTTCTCACCGACGCTGAACCGCAAGCTGGTGGAACAGGCCATGTCGGGCGAGCACGAGGCCTACGAGCTCTGATTCCACCGGGCGGCGGCCGCCCGGCCCGCCCCTGGTTTTTG
>JABLTH010010113.1_pt1 | contig 23539 bp, 18 predicted proteins | sample 7875711 | NCBI WGS metagenome assembly JABLTH01 (sample SAMN14941262, study PRJNA633318) | bioreactor metagenome | isolation source: bioreactor | place: China | collected 2019-03-05 | reverse complement strand
TCATCGACATGAACAGGTTCAGGTAGCAGAAGAAGCGGAAGTAGCCGCGCTCGCCCTTCATGTAGCCGGTCGAGTAGACGTGGATCAGCGTGCCGATCCCCGTCACGACCATCAGCATCACGCAGGTCAGGGCGTCGATCGCGAACGTCCAGTCGACGTTCAGGATCGACTTCTTCGTGTGCCCGGGGTCCCAGCCGCGCAGCTGCGTCTCGCCGAACGGCATCCACGAGGCGACGGTGACGGCGAAGCGCTCGGCGTGCTCGGGGGACTCGGGCGTCGCGACGATGCCGGACGACGCGGGCGCCGACGCGTACTTGGCGACGCCGCCCGAGAAGTCGAGGACGCACAGCAGGGCGACGACGAACGCGAGCCCCGAGGCCGCGATCGCAATCGAGTGCGCGGCGCGGTCGGAGAGCTTGCCCCACGCCCCGAGGCCGCCCACGAGCGCGAAGCCCAGGAGCGGCAGGACGGGAATCAGCCACAGGAACGGCAGCATCGTCCCCTCACCACCGCAAAAGGCGCGCGACGTCGACGTCGGTCGAGCCCTTCTGCCGGAACAGCGCGATCACGATGGCGAGCCCCACGGCGGCTTCCGCCGCGGCGACCGCGAGCACGAAGAAGGCCAGCACCTGGCCCTCGACGATCCCCGCCGAGCCCGAGTTCGGCAGCGAGCGGCTGACGCTGACGAGGGCGAGGTTGCCGGCGTTGAGCATCAACTCGATGCCCATCAGCACGACGATCGCCCCGCGGCGCGTCACCACGCCGAAGACCCCGATCGCGAACAGCACCGCGGAGAGCAGCAGGAACCACGAAGAGTTCACCGTCACTCCTCCAGGTGCCGCTTGGCGAGGAGGATCGCGCCGATCATCCCGGCGACCAGCACCAGCGACACGATCTCGAACGGGAAGAAATACGGGCCGAACATCGCGTCGGCGATGCGGCCCACGGTGCCCCACTCGGGGTCCGGCGCGAGGCCGGCGCGCGGCGCGAAGTCGCGCGCGGCGCGCGCGAGCACCAGCACGAGCAGCGACCCCAGGACGAGCGCGAGCGAGTACGGCAGCATGCCGGGACGCCCGCGCGTCTCGCGCCCGAGGTTCAGCAGCATGATCACGAAGACGATCAGGACGAGGATCGCCCCGGCGTAGACGATCACCTGGATCGCGGCGAAGAAGTACGCGCCGAGCAGCACGTACAACCCCGCGATCGAGAGCAGGTGCAGCACCAGGAACAGCGCCTCGATCACGAGGCTGCGGTGCAGCACCACGGCGAGCGCGGTCGTGACCGCGATCGCCGCCAGCACCGAGAACGCGACCGTCCCCGTCGTTCCGGTCAGCACCGCGAGCGGCGCCGCGAGCCCCAGCACGCTCATTTGAGGAGCCCCCACGGGTTCAGCGCGACGAGGATCCCGGCCCACACGACGTTCAGGAACGCGAGCGGGATCAGGATCTTCCACCCCAGGCGCAGCAGCTGGTCGAAACGGAACCGCGGCAGCGTCCAGCGCACCCAGATGAAGACCAGGAGGAAGAAGCCGGTCTTGATCACGAACGTCGCCACCTGGCACAGCGCGAGGAGGTTGCCCTCGAGGCCCAGCGGTTTCACGATCCACATCGGGACCGCGTAGCCGCCCAGGAACAGCGTCGTGAGCAGCGCGGCCGAGGTGATCATGTTGATGTACTCGGCCATGAAGAACATCGAGAACTTCATCGCCGAATACTCGGTGTGGTAGCCGGCGACGAGCTCGGATTCGGCCTCGGGGAGGTCGAACGGGGCGCGGTTGGTCTCGGCGAACCCGGACACGAACAGCACGAGGAAGCCCACCGGCAGGAGGAAGATGTTAGGGATGTGCTCGTACTGCTGCTGGACGATCTGCACCGGGCGCAGCGAGCCGCTGACGACGAGCACGGAGACCACGGCGAGCCCGAGCGCCAGCTCGTAGGAGATCATCTGCGAGGACGAGCGCAGGCCGCCGAACTGCGAGTATTTGTTGTTGGACGACCAGCCCGCCATGATGATGCCGTAGACGCCGAGGCTCGACGCGGCGAGCAGCAGCAGCACGCCGGCGTCGACGTCCGCGATCACGAGCGGGATCTTGTGACCCGCGACCGTGAGGGTGCCGCCGAACGGGATCACGCTGAACGCCATCAGCGCCGCGAACAGCGCGACGCCGGGCGCGAGCACGTAGGTCGGCTTGTGCACGAACGGCGGGACGATGTCTTCCTTGAACAGGAACTTGATCCCGTCGGCGAGCGGCTGCAGCAGTCCGAACGGCCCGACGCGGTTCGGGCCGAGCCGCAGCTGGATGATCCCCGCGCCGCGCCGCTCGAACCACGTCAGGATCGGCACCGCGCTGATCACCACGACCGCGACGACCGCCGCCTTGACGATCGTGGCCAATAGCAACACGAGGTCCATCCCAGCCCTCCGCCGTCCCACACGCGTGCGCCGCCACCCGCGTGGCGCCGACGCACCCGGGCGGGTTACGCGCGCTGCGCGCGCTAAACCCGCCCCTACATCCCGTCTCGCCCCTACATCGAACCTGTCCCGGCGTGCCGTTCGGCATTGCGCCGTAGGGGCGGGTTTAGGCGCCGCAGGCGCCGTAACCCGCCCGCCCGGTCGCCGGGCGCTGCGTCACTTCCCGCCGGCGACCGTCATGCCGGAGGCCAGCATCTTCACCAGCGCGCCCGTCGCCGGCGCGGCCTGGCTCGCGGCATCGACGCCCGCGAGGTCCTGGCCGGTCGACGCGGGCAGCGCGGCCCAGTCGAGCGCCGCGAACGCCGGCACCTCGGCCGACACGCGCGCGCGGATCGCGGCCGGCACGGGGAACTCGCCCCCGCCGAGCGCGCCGAACAGGTCGCCGAGCACCATCGTCGCCGGGCGGCAGTCCACCTTCGGCGCGAGGCAGCGCTCGACGTGCTGCACGCGTCCCGCGAAGTTGACCCAGGTCCCCGCGAACTCGCCGTACGACGGCACCGGCAGCAGCACGGTCGCCGCGCCGGAGAGTGCCGACGGGTACGCGTCGAGCACGACGCGCGTCTTCGCCTTCACGACGAGGTGCGGCTCGACCGCCGGCGGCTCGCTCTCGACCGGACCGACGAGGCCCGGCCCGACCGCGAGCAGCGCCTCGACCTCGCCCGCCTCGAGTGCGGACTCGAGTTCGCCGACCGAGCGCGCGCCGCCGCACAGTGCCGCGAGCACCTCGGTCACGCCGCGGCGGTTGGGCGTCTTGTCGGCGCGCAGCAGCAGCTGGTCGTCCGCGCCTTCCTCGTGCACGGCGAGGTGCACGGGCGCGCCGCCGAGCGGGCCGTTCGCGACCTGGGCCAGCGCCCACGCCTCTTCGACCGTCATGCGCGGGCTGGCGAGGACGCGCACGCGGCGCGTGGCCGCCGCGCCGAGCAGCGCCTGCGCCGCGGTGGCCAGCGCGTCGTCCCAGTTGCTGACGGCCTGGTCGACGTGCGGCCCGTTGAGGCGGCGGTGCTCGGAGGCCTGCAGCTCCTGGCCCCACAGCCGGCCGCGGTCGCAGATCCACCAGCGATTGACGGCCTGGTTCTCGCGCGGGGTGATGCGGTACAGCTCGTTGCGGAACGCGCCGGCGTTGGTGGAGCAGCCGCGCGCGCACGCGCCGCACGTCGTCGGCACGTTGGTGAGGAACCACACGCGCGAGCGGAAGCGGAACTCGCGCAGCGTGAGCGCGCCCACCGGGCACAGGTCGACGACGTTGCCCGAGTACGGGTTGTCGAGCGGCCGGCCCGGGAACACGCCGACCTCCTCGCGCACGCCGCGCAGGAACATGCCGAGCTCGCCCGTCTGCGTCACTTCCTCGCAGAAGCGGATGCAGCGCGTGCACTTGATGCAGCGCTCCCAGTCGAACACGACGTGCGGGCCGAAGTCGCTGCGCTTCGGGCCGTGCTCCTTCTCCTCGGTGAAGCGCGTGGTCGCGTGCCCGAAGCGGTAGGCGTAGTCCTGCAGCTTGCACTCGCCGGCCTGGTCGCAGATCGGGCAGTCGAGCGGGTGGTTGATGAGCAGGAACTCCATGATCGACTCGCGCAACGCGCGGACGGCGTCGCTCTGCGTCGTGACGACCATCCCCTCGGTGACCACCGTGTTGCAGGCGATCGCCGGCTTGGGGAATTTCTCGATCGCGACGAGGCAGATGCGGCAGTTGCCGGCGATCGAGAGGCCGGGGTGGTAGCAGTAGTGCGGGATCTCGATGCCGTTGGCGAGCGCGGCCTGCAGCACCGTCGTCCCGTCCGGAACCGAGAGCTCCCTGTCGTCGATCTTGAAGGTCGGCATCCTGTCCCCGTCTTCAGCCGGCCGCGACCGGCGAGCGGCCGTGGACGATGTAGTGCTCGAACTCCTCGCGGAACTTCGCGACGAACGAGCGGCACGGCATCGCCGCGGCATCGGACAGCGGGCAGATCGTCGTGCCCTGCATGTTCTTGGCGACGTCCTCGAGCAGCGCGAGGTCCTCGATCCGGCCGTTGCCGCGGCGGATGCGTTTCAACACCTTGAGGAGCCAGCCCGTGCCCTCGCGGCACGGCGTGCACTGGCCGCACGACTCGTGCGCGTAGAACGTCGCGATGCGCTCCATCACGGCGACCATGTCGGTCGTCTCGTCCATCGCCATGCAGCCGGCCGAGCCGAGCATCGTCCCCGCCTTGGCGAGCGAGTCGAAGTCCATGCGCAGCTCGGTGCACTCCTCGGCGCGCAGCACCGGCACCGACGAGCCGCCCGGGATCACGGCCTTGAGCTTCTTCCCCTCGCGCACCATGCCGCCGCCGAACTCGTTGATGAGCTCCATCAGCGGGAGGCCCATCGGCGCCTCGTACACGCCGGGCTTCTTCACGTGGCCGGAGAGGCAGTAGAGCTTGGGGCCGGTGTTGCGCTCGTCGGGGCCGATCGACTTGAACCAGTCCGCCCCGCGCTCGACGATGAACGGCACGCAGCACAGCGTCTCGACATTGTTGATCGTCGTCGGCTTGCCGTACAGGCCGTGCGCCGCGGGGAACGGCGGCTTGAGGCGCGGGTTGCCGCGGCCGCCCTCGAGCGAGTCCATCAGCGCCGTTTCCTCGCCGCAGATGTACGCGCCCGCGCCGCGGTGCACCACCAGCTCGCAGTTGAAGTCGGGATTGCCGGCGACGCCCTTGCCGATCAGGCCGGCGGCGCGCGCCTCGGCCGCGGCGCGCTCGAGCGTCCGCGCGCCGAGCACGTACTCGCCGCGGATGTAGATGAACCCGCACGCCGCGCGCAGCGCGCGGCCGCCGATCATGCACCCCTCGATCAGGAGGTGCGGGTCGAACTCCATGAGCACGCGGTCCTTGAACGTCCCGGGCTCGGATTCGTCGGCGTTGCAGATCAGGTAGTTCGGGCGCTCCGGCGTCGGCGCCTTGGGCATGAACGACCACTTCACGCCGGTCGGGAAGCCCGCGCCGCCGCGGCCGCGCAGGCCGGCGGCCTTGATCAGCTCGACCAGCGCCTCGGGTTCCATCGACGCGGCCTTGCGCAGCGCCTCGTAGCCGCCGCGCTTGCGGTACACGTCGATCGACTGCGAGCCCTCGATGCCGACGTTGCGGGTGAGGACGGGTTCCATGCGTGATCCCCGGGTGCGTTAATCGACCAGGACGCGTTTCGGGCCCTGGCCGGGTCGCGGGCGCTCGCCGCGCGCGAAGGCGTCGATGACGGCGTCGGCGCGCGCGATGTCGAGGTCCTCGTAATAGTCGTCGTCGACCTGCATCACGGGCCCGGTGCCGCAGGACCCGAGGCATTCGACGGTCATGAGCGTGAACATCCCGTCGGGGGTCGTCTCCCCGACCTCGATGCCGAGGCGCTTCTTGATGTGCGCGAGAACGTTGTCGCAGCCGCGCAGCATGCACGACACCGTCGTGCAGAACTGGAGGAGGTGCTTCCCGCACTCGGCGGTGCGGTACATCGTGTAGAACGTCGCGATGCCGTGGACGTACGACGGCGTGAGCCCGAGCTTCTGCCCGATCCACACCTCGCCCTCGAGCGTCACGTACCCGGCGTGTTCCTGCACGAGGTGCAGGAGCGGCATCACGGCGCCGCGCGGCTGCGGGTAGCGTGCGACGATCGCGTCGGCCTGTTTCTCGAACTCCGATCCGTACATCAGCGGTCCACCTCGCCCATCACGGGGTCCAGGCTGCCGATGATCGCGACCACGTCCGCGACCAGCGCGCCGACGGCGATCTTCTCGATCGACTGCAGGTTCACGAACGCGGCCGGCCGGATGCGGCAGCGGTACGCGCACGGGCCGCCGTCGCTCACCACGTAGAAGCCGAGCTCGCCCTTGGGCGCCTCGATCGCGTGGTAGACCTCGGTCTCCGGCGGGCGGATTCCCTCGGTGAGGATGATGAAGTGGTGGATCAGGTCCTCCATCGACGTGAGGACCTTCTGCTTCGGCGGCAGCACGACCTTCGGCGCGTCGGCGTTGAGCGGCCCCTCGGGCAGCTTCGCGATCGCCTGGGTGATGATCTTCGACGACTGCCGCATCTCCTCCATGCGGACGAGGTAGCGGTCGTACACGTCGCCAACCGTGCCGCACGGGATCTCGAAGTCGTACTCCTCGTAGCCGAGGTAGGGCTGCGCCTTGCGCAGGTCCCACTCGATGCCCGAGCCGCGCAGCGGCGGGCCGGTGAGGCCGAGCGCCTTCGCGTCCTCGAGCGAGATCACGCCGATGTTCTGCGTGCGGTCGATCCAGATCCGGTTGCGCGTGAGGAGCCCGTCGCACTCGTCGATGACGGCGGTCACGCCCTTGTTCCACTCGGCCAGCTTCTCGATCCAGCCCGGGGGCACGTCGCGGTACATCCCGCCGATGCGCACGCCGGAGGTCGTGAAGCGCGCGCCGGTCAGGCGCTCGTACAGGTCGTACAGCACCTCGCGCTGCTGGAAGGTGTAGAAGAAGACCGTCGCGGCGCCGAGGTCGAGCGCGTGCGTGCCCAGCCACAGGAGGTGCGCCGAGATGCGCGCCATCTCGCACAGGATCACGCGCAGGACGCGGCAGCGCTCCGGCACCTCGAGTCCGAGGAGCTTCTCGACCGCCAGCACGTAGCTGATGTTGTTCGAGATCGGGGCAAGGTAGTCCATCCGGTCGGTCCACGTGATGAACTGCTGCCACGTCTTGTTCTCGGCGATCTTCTCGAAGCCGCGGTGCAGGAAGCCCAGGTCGGGCTTGCAGGACAGCACGGTCTCGCCGTCGAGTTCGAGGACGAGACGCAGCACGCCATGGGTCGAGGGGTGGCTCGGACCCATGTTGATCGTGATCGTCTCGCGCTCGTCGTGCGGATCGTGCTGGATCAGCGGTTCGCTCATGGTCAGGTCTCAGGTCGCAGTTCGTCGCGGGCCGGGCGGGCGGGTTACGGCGCCTTCGGCGCCTAAACCCGCCCCTACACGGCGGGGGCGTGGGTCCTGTAGGGGCGGGTTTAGCGCGCGAAGCGCGCGTAACCCGCCCTGCGTGTCAGCATTTCAGCGGGTGTTCCTTGCGCAGCGGGAACCCTTCGTAGTCCTCGGGCATCAGGATGCGGCGCAGGTCGGGGTGGCCGTCGAAGACCACGCCGAACATGTCGAAGCACTCGCGCTCGAGCCAGCCCGCGGTGGGCCACAGCGGGACCGCCGACGGGATGCGCGGCTCGGCGCCGACGCGCGTCTTGACGCGCAGCCGGACGTTGCGCGGGAACGAGTACAGCAGGTACACGATCTCGAACGGCTTGTCGTCGTTCGGCCAGTGGACCGCCGTGAGATCGGTCAGGAAGTCGAACGCGAGCTCGGGGTCGTCGCGCAGGAACGCGAGCACGTCGGGCACCTGCGCGGCCTCGACGACGAGCGTCGTCTCCCCGCGCGACCCGCCGGTCTCGAGCACGGCGCCGGGCAGCGTCTCGGCGAGGCGGCCGGCGGCGAGCGTGTCCCACCCGCGCGCGGCCCACGTCTTGATGGTCTGGAGGTCGACGATGTCGTGGCCGGCCATCACTTGTCCCACTCGAGGGCGCCGCGGCCGAGCGCGTAGAGGTAGCCGACCGCGAGCACGCCGAGGAAAACGAGCATCGTTCCGAGGACGAACCCCGCCCCGCCCATGCGCGCCTGGTCCTTCAGCGCGACGGCCCACGGGTAGAAGAACGCGGCCTCGACGTCGAAGAGGATGAACAGCATCGCGACGAGGTAGAACTTCACCGAGAAGCGCTTGCGCGCCGACTCGAACGGCTGCGAGCCGCACTCGTACGGCGTCATGTCGGTGACCTCGCGCCGCGGCCGGCCGAGGAGTCGCGAGAGCGTGAGGATCACCGCCGGCGCGAGCACCGCCACCGCCCCCAGCACGAGCAGCGAGACAGCATTCGGGTTCATCGGATCGTGCGCCCCATCGTGTCTGTTGCGTCGCGCGGGATCCCGGGGGAACACCGGGATCTCCCGGGGCTTACTGCCCCGGAAAGGGCGATGCTATCAATCACGCTTTCGGGGTGCAATCCGCCTGCGGGAGATGTCGCAGACGGGCCGGAGGAATGTAGGGGCGGGTTTAGCGCGCGCAGCGCGCGTAACCCGCCCCGCAAGCCGGCAAGTTACTTGAGGGTGACGCCCCGGTCCTCGGCCAGCGTGCCCTTGACCCGGCCGAGGTGGGCCAGCGCCTTGTTGTAATCCACCACGGCGTTGATCTCGGCCGACTCGGCGTTCCGGAGGTCGGTCTGGAAGGTCAGCACCTGGAACGCGGTGGACAGGCCGTTCTCGTAGCGCTTCTGCTCGGCGTCGAGCTTCTTCCGCTGCAGGACCACGTTGGCCCGGGTGGTGGCCACCCGGCGGGCCGCGGTCTCGAGGTCGCGGGCACCCTGACGGACCTGGACCCGGATCGTCTGGCGCAGGGCGTCGAGCTGGAGGTTGTTCTGCATCGTGACCAGCTTGGCCCGGGCGTAGGCGGCCTTGGCAGCGCGGTGGCCGATCGGCATCGAGAAGGCGCCGGAGATGCCCCACGAGTTGTTGTCGCGGGAGGTCAGCATCTCCTTGATGGCCTCGCTGCGGCCCTGGGCGATGACCCGCGTGTCGACCGTGCCGTCACCGTTGGTGTCGATGAACTGATAGTCGAAGTTGTTGCCCCAGTTCTGGTAGCCGAGGGTGACCGACAGGTCCGGCTTGACCTGGTTGTTGCGGAAGCGCTCGTTCAGCTGCGAGTTGGTGACGGCAAGCTGGGCCTGGGCGATCTCGGGCCGGCGCTCGAGGGCGGTCGCGACGGCCTGGTCGACGTCGATCGCGACGGGGGCGAAGCCGGGCTCGTCGGTCGGACGGATCGGGCGGCCCCACTCCGGCGAGTCCCAGGTCAGGGCGAGGAGCGCGCGCAGCGTGTCCTCCGAGTTGCGCACCGCGTTCTCGGCAACGATCACGCCCTCCTCGCGGCTCGCGACCTCGGCCTCGGCCGTCGTGATCTCGATCGGGGGCAGCGTGCCGACCTCGACGCGGATCTTCGTCTGCCGGAGGAAGTCCTTGGCCAGGTCGAGCGAGGCGACCGCCACGTCGTACTGGCGCTGGGCGCCGACGAGCGTCCAGTAGTCGACCTCGGCGGTCTCGATCGTCTCGTTGATCCGCTGGCGCAGCGTGGCCTCGCTGATCTTGAGGTTGTTGGCCGCGGTCTTGATCGAGACCTCGTTGACCTCGAGACCGTAGTTGCGGAGGAGTGACTGCGTGTAGGTCAGCGCAAGCGTCGACTGGTCGCGGCGCGGGAGCACGAAGAAGCTCGACTCGCTGACGTTCTCGGAGTAGTTCCAGCTGCCCGCGAACGAGCCGCCGATCTTCGTCCGCTTCGAGACGCCGGCCCCGACGTGGCCCGACTTCGTGCTCGACCCGGTCAGCGGCGAGGACGGCTCCTCCTCGGTCTTGCCGTAATCCACCGACGCGTCGAGCGACCAGTCGAACGCGGCCTCGGCCTCGGTCACGAAGTTCCTGTTGATCTCGGGATCGACGCGCGAAACCGCGATGTCGAAGTTGTGCTCGACGGCGCGCGCGATGGTCTCGCGCAGCGGGAGGGGCACTTTCTCTCCCGCCTGCGGCGCGGGAGCCTGGGCCAGCGCGGGCACGAACACGACGAGGGCGAGCAGCACGGCGAGCACGGTCTTCATCGACTCAGTCTCCTTGCGCGGACGAACGTGCGGCGGACGGCGCGAGGGCCGTCGCCGCCGGGATCTCTTCGGCCAGGTGGCACGCGACGCGGCGGCCACCGGCCAGGGCCCGCAGCGCGGGCTCTTCGGTACGACAACGCGCGACGGCGAGCGGGCAGCGCGGGTGGAAGCGGCAGCCGGGCGGCACGTCGAGCGGTGACGGAATTTCTCCGGGGAGCGGCGCGCGCAGCGCGCGGGCGCGCTCCGGGTCGGGCGGCGGGACCGCCGCGAACAGCGCCTGCGTGTACGGGTGCAGCGGCCGGTCGCGCAGCGCGGGGGCCGGCGCTTCCTCCACGATCCGGCCGAGGTACATGACGGCGATGCGGTCGCAGAGGTGACCGACCACCGCGAGATCGTGCGCGATGAACAGGTAGGCGATGCCGTGGCGGCGCTGCAGCGCGGCGAGCAGGTTCACGATCTGCGCCTGCACCGACATGTCGAGCGCGGCAACCGGCTCGTCGCAGACGACGAAGTCGGGCCTGAGGCCGAGGGCGCGCGCAATGCCGATGCGCTGCTTCTGCCCGCCCGAGAACTCGTGCGGGTAGCGGCCGGCCGCGTCGCGATCGAGACCGACCTCCTCGAGCAGCTCGCCGACGCGCGCGTCGAGCGCCGCGCCCGCCGCGAGGCCGTGGATCTTGAGCGGCTCGCCGACGAGCGTCTTCACCTTCATGCGCGGGTTGAGCGCGGCCGCCGGGTCCTGGAAGACGATCTGCATCCGGCGCCGCAGCTGGCGCATCGGCTTGGGCTTCAGTGCACGGACGTCGATCCCGTCGAAGGTCACCTGGCCGGCGTCGGGCTCGACGAGCCGCAGGATCGCGCGGCCCAGCGTCGTTTTTCCGGAGCCCGACTCGCCGACGAGGCCGACGATCTCGCCCTTCCCGACGGTGATGTCGACCCCGTCGACCGCGCGCACCGCGGGGCCGCGGCCGAACAGGCGCTCGCCCGTGGTGTAGGTCTTCACGAGCCCGCGCACGTCGAGGAGCGGCGCGCTCACGCGGTCTCCCCGAGGATGCAGGCCGACTTTCGTCCTGCTTTCGCGCGCTCGAGCAGCGCGGGCACGGCGGCGCGGCAGTCCGCGATCGCGGACGCGCAGCGCGGGTGGAACGCGCAGCCCGCGGGGAGCCGGGCCAGGTCGGGCACGGTGCCCGGGATCGCGGGCAGCGCGCCGCGCGGGACGTCGGTCCGGGGCCGGCTCTGCAGGAGGCCGCGGGTGTAGGGATGGCCGGGCGCGGCGAACAGCTCGCGGGCCGGGGCGTCCTCGACGACGCGCCCCGCGTACATCACGAGGACCCGGTCCGCGAGCGCGGCGACCGCACCCAAATCGTGCGTAATCAAAAGGATGGAGAGGCCCTCGGTCTCCACGAGCGAACGCAGCAGCTCGAGGATCCCGGCCTCGAGCGTGGCGTCGATCGCGGTCGTGGGCTCGTCCGCGACGAGGAGCTTCGGCCGGGCGGACAGCGCCATCGCGATCAGCGCACGCTGCTTCATCCCTCCGGAATACTCGTGCGGGTACTGCTTCGCGCGGCGCTCGGGGTCGGGGATGCCGACGCGGCGCAGGGCGGCGACGGCCTCGGCCCAGGCGTCGGCCTTCGAGACCTCGCGGTGCGCGCGGATCACGTCGACGATCTGGGCCCCCACCCGGAGCACCGGGTTCAGCGCCTCGCCCGGCTCCTGCGGGACGTAGGCCAGGCCGGCGCCGCGGTACTTTCGTATTTCCTTCTCGGGGAGCGGGAGCAGGCTCACCCCGTCGAAGACGACGGACCCGGAGGCGATGCGGCCCGGCTCGGGCACCAGCCGGAACAGCGCCAGCGCCGTGGCCGATTTGCCCGATCCCGACTCGCCGACCAGCGCGACGACCTCGCCCCGCCCGACCGTGAACGACACGCCGTCGGCAGCGCGGACGGTCGCACCGCCGCGCGGGAACTCGACGACGAGCTCCTTCACTTCGAGGAGGGGGGATTCCATCGGCGCGCAACATAGCATCGCCCATCCGGGGCGTGTTGCGCACGGTTGCCGATGGTCGCGAGTTACGGTCCAGCGGTGGCGTCAACTTCATGACACGCGTTCGTCGGTGCGGCGGCGGCGCGTCAGGCGATCCGGATCGCGCGTAAGCCCCTGTGGTTCCGGGAGTTCGGGCGCGCGTCGCAGGTCACCGCCGCTGTCCGATGGTGCGCACGGTTCTTGCATTGAACACCACCGCCGGGCCTGCCTGGCCCGTGGGGAAACCACATTGCGGATTCTTGCCCTCGTTCCCGATCCCCGGTCCGCGTACGGCCTCTCCGAGGCGCTCGCGGCCCTGCCCCGCCCGTCCCTGCGCGTGGTCGCGTACGGCCAGGCGACGGCGGCCGCGCTGCCGGCCGGTCTCGACGTGATGGTCTACCCGGTGCGCGAAGGCAGCGTGCTGCCCGCGCCGTTCCTCGACGCACTGATCGTGCACGAGTCCGCGGACGTGCTGCTCGCGCCGGCCGGCTCGGTGCCGGCGCCGCCGGTGCCCGCGCTGGTCGTCGATCTCGATCACGCGGTGCCCGCCGAGAAGGTCGTGCCGCGCGACGAGCCCGGGCAGGCGAGCTGGATCGAGGCGCTGACCGACGACGTCGAGCGCCGCCGCGCGCTCCTGCGTGCGGGCCTGTTCTCGGTCGAGCTGAACCCCGGCGCGTTCGAGCGCGCGGGCCGGCTCGCCGCGACCTCGGCCTCGGCGATCCTCGGCCGTCTGATCGACATGGCAGGACTCTCGACGCGGCCGCAGCCGCGCAAGCCCGCGTACCCGCGCCCCGTCGAAGCCGTGAACAGCGCCGCACCGCTGCCCGAGGCACCGCCGCTCGCGCGCCCGCACGTCGCGCCCGTCCTCCCCGCGCCCGGCCCCTCCACGCCCGTGATGTCCGCGCCGCTGAACACGGCGCCGCTGATCACCGCGCCCGTGACGCCGGTGGTGCCCGTCGCACCGCTCGCACCCGTGAAGCCGGTCGCGCCGCCGCAGCCCGCGCTGTCGACGCCGCTCGCGGTCACGCCCGAGCCGCCGCTCGTCGTGAAGAGTGAAGCGCCGCTCGTCGTGAAGGCCGAGACGCCGCTCGTCGTGAAGGCCGAGACGCCGATCGTGAAGATCGTGCAGGTGACGTCGCATCCGCCGCTCGTCGAACACGAGGACGTGACCGAGCCGCTCGCGACGATTGAGCCGACCGCGCCCCACGAGGGCCGAGCAAGCTCGGCCCCTGCGGACGTTCCTTCTGCGAAATCGGCGTTCTCGCTGGTCACCCCGATTGCGCCGTCGACGAACGAGCCGGCGACGAGCGCGCCGTCGACGCCGTACTCGATCCCGATGACCGCCGGTGCGTTCACGCCGATCCTGTCCGCGCCGCTCACGCCGATCGCGCCCGCCGCTCCCGTCGCGCCCGCGGCGCCCATCGCGAACGTCGCACCCAGCACGCCCGCGGCGCCCATCGCGCCGACGGCCCCCGCGCACCCGGCCGACGCGCCGCGCGGCCCCGCCACGCCGGTCGAGGATCGCGAATCCGCGGGCCTCTACCGCGACCGCTGCATCAACGGGCGCGTGCTGGTGCTCGCCTCGGCCATCGGACTCGACGGGATCAGCGCCGCGCTGCTCGGCGAAGCGACCGTCATCGCGGTGCCCGAGAGCGTCGCCTGGCTCAGCTCGCGCATGGGCCTCGCGCAGTTCGTGTGCGCGACCGCCCAGCCGCGGACCCTCGAGGCCGCGGCCGCGACGAGCGCCGTCCGCACCGTGCTCGTGCACGCCGATCACCTCGACGGCGCGACCATCGCGCCGCGCGCCCGCGCGCGCGTCGCCGTGCGCGACCTGTCGCGCGCCGGCTGGCCCGCGCTGGGCTGGTCGGACGAGCTCGAAACCGGCTATTTCCCCGGTCCGGGCGACGTGGGCCTCGCGCTGCAGTGGGCCGCGTGGCTCGGCGCGACCGAGATCGTCCTCGCCGGCGCGGGCCCGCTCGAGACGCGGCCGTCGTGGCCGGAGTTCCTCGCCGGCGCCGCGGAACTGCTCGCCGCGCGCGAGGGCCGCATCGTGATCCTCGGCACGCAGGCCGCACCGTCGCTGCCGCAGGCCGAGGTCCGCGACCGCTTCACGCGCTGGGGGAGCGGACGCGGATGAACGCGGCGTCGCGCGAAGAGACGAAAGGCACGCTGGCGATCGTCGCCGGCGCGATCGACGGGCCGCACGGCGCGCGCGAGCGCGTGCTCGGCGCGATGCGGCGCTGGCCGGGGCCGGTGTCGCTGATCGTCGCGTCGCCCGTGTACGGCAGCGAGGCCGAGGACCTGCCCGACGAGCTCGCACTCGTGGTCGCGGGCGGCGAGGTGGCCGAGGCGCTCTCGCCGTTCGGCGACACCGCGCACGCGTACGCCGCGGCCAACGCGCTGCTCGAGGCCGCGACCACGCGCGCGCGCCTGCAGCACGTGCTGTTCCTCGCCGACGAGGCGACGCTGCCGCTCCTGCCGATCTTCTCGGCGGGCGCGTTCCCCTGCCCGGTCGACGTGGAGCTCCTGCCCGGCGCGGACGTGCCGGAGCCCGAGGCGCTGTGGGAGCACGCGGACGGCGTGATCGTCGCCGACGACGCGCGGCTTTACATGCTCGCGTCGGGCCAGCCCGCGCTGCCCGTGCGCGTGATCGCGCGCGGCGCGGAGGACCCGTCGGAGCCGCTCGCGGAACTGCCCGCCTTCGGCGGCGTGCCGCGCGTGTCGGTGATCGTGCCCGTGCGCGGCCAGGCCGAGCTCGTCGTGCGCATGGCGGAGTCGGAGCTGGAGCGGACGCCCGGCCTCCTCGAGCTGATCCTCGTCGAGGACGCCTCGCCGGACCGCACGCTGCCGACACTCGAGAAACTGTCCGGACGTGACGGTCGTGTCAGGCTCTTCGTGCACCAGGAGCAGCATGGCTTCGCGGCCAGCTGCAACCGCGGCCTCATGGCTGCGCGTGGGGACCTGGTGTGCGTGCTCAACGCCGACACGGTCGTCACGCCCGGGAGGGCGGAGCGCCTGTGGGACCACCTGCAGGTCCAGCCCAAGGCCGGCATCGTCGGCCCGCTGTCGAATCGCGTGTCCGGGCTGCAGCAGCTCGCGCCGGTGGACTACGACGAGCGCACGCTGTCGGGCCTCGTGCCGTTCGCGGACCGGATCGCGCGCAGCGCGCGCGGCCACGCGCGCGGCGTCGTGCGGCTCACGGGGCTGTGCGTCGCGTTCTCGCGCGTCGCGCTGCGCCGCGTCGGCGGCTTCGACCCCGTGTTCTTCCCCGGCAATTTCGAGGACGAGGACTACTGCCTGCGCCTGCTCGCCGGCGGCCTCGTGCCGTACTGCGCGGACGACACGTACATCCACCACGAGGGCTCGAAGAGCTTCGCGCTCGAGCCGCGCTCGTACCGCACGATCCTCGAGGAGAACTGGTCGCGCTTCAAGACCAAGTGGGGCCTGCCCGCGGACCGTCCGATCGAGCGGCACTACTCGCCTGAGGAGCTCGCGCTCTCGCCGTACGTGCGCGGCACGCACTTCATCGCGCCGTGGCGCGCTCTCGAGCCGGTGCGCGTCGACTGAGCCGCTGGCGCTGCCGGCGCGGGCATTCGGGCCGGCCCCCTGTCCACGGGCCCGACGCGAATGCCCGGCGCGCGACACGGGGCCGGGCTCAATGCCCGCTCGCCCTCTGCAATGAGTCGTCGGCACGCCACTTTCGGTCATTCAACCCGGGCCCGTGTCGACGAATCGATCATTCGGCGATTCCGCGGCCGTCACGATCGCCGGCGCGCGGGCACTCAACCGGGCCCCGTGCGTTCCAGCGGGCATTCAACCCTGTCCCGTGCGGCCCGTCGGCCTGCCCCGCCCTGTGATCTCAAGAGCAACCTGACCAGCCACGCGGTCGCGCCACCGGTTTCGGGCTATGGAGGCGTATCGTCTAACGGGCGTGTCGTGACGTCCGCCACGCTCCCCGTATCCGCGACGCAAGGGGGAACCGGATGCGCTTCTTCGCAATGTCGACGGTGCTGTCCTCGCTGATGTTCAGCCTCGCCCTCGCCGCCGAACCGGCAAAGCCGGTGACGTGGTCGGCCGTGCAGTCCGCGATCGACGAGACGATCTGCATGACGACCCAGGAGTACAACGGCAAGGAGTATCGCGCCGAGCAGATCGACCGCAAGGTGTGCGCGCCGGTCACCGAACCGAGCCCGCTGCAGCGCGCGGTCGACAAGACGCTCGACGACGCGTCCCGCGCGCACGTGGGGCTCGTGGTCGACCTCGATGCCGCGCGCGCCGACGGGCTCACGCCCGCGGAGCGGACCAGGCGCACGCGCGAGGCGTTCATGGCGAGCGACGGCTTCCTGCGTCCGGTGCTGCGCCGGCTGCCCGCGGCACTCGAAGCGGAAGGGCTCGCGTGCGTGGACTGCCCGGCGCCGAAGGCGATCACGAGGCGCCGCGTCCCGTGGACGGAGTTCTCGCGCTACGTCGCCGCGTACGTGTGGCCCGATCCCGTGCGCACGCCCGTCGGCAAGGACGGCAAGCCGACCGGCGAGATGCCGCGCTACGGGTTCCACGTGTGCTCGGGCCTCAACGGCGTCAAGGAGCTGAAGGATGCGGATCCCGTGCTGCTGCACGCCGCGTTCGTCGGCACGTTCGGGAACAAGAAGTTCCTCGACATCGCGGGCCACGCGTTCGAGAACGCTCTGGACTCCGGAGAACTCGAGGCGGCGGCCGACGACGCGGCGCGCACCGCGGTCCTGCGCAGGATCGTTCCTGCTGCCGCGATCGCGAACGCGGGCGCGAAGGCCGCGATCTGTGCCGGACTCGAGCCGTACGTCGACGACGTCGGAGTCGAGCTTGCGGACTGCGCGACGCCGTGAGGATGTGGCGCATGCGATTCCGCGTGGTTGCGTTCGCTCTCGTACTCGTCGCTCATTGCGGCCCGGCACGTGGCAACGAACCTCTGCCGGTCAATGGGCCGTTCGACGCCGTGAAGCGGGACGTCAATCAGCAGTTCCACGAGTTGCTGCAGCGGATCGACGGCGCGGCCAGGATCTACGTCGCGGACTCGCGGAACTGTTCGAAGTCCGGCGCGAAGAGTGGTGACAGCTACCTGATCGCCGACGAGGCGTTGACCCGACTGCGGAAAGCGCTGCGCGAGGTGCCGACCGACAGGTACGGAGGCTGCCTCGGCGAAGAGGGCGCGCTGGAGCTGTTCATCGTCGATCGAAGGGGGACGGTTCACAAAACGAGTACGGCCTGTGACCAGTTTCTTGGCGGGATGCAGATGACGGACGAGGTGCGGGCGGCGATCGACCCGCACGACCCCGGGTTCGCGGGTCGACCGGTGGGCTGGCTGTACAGGGTCTGCGTCTCCCGTGAGGTCACCGAGCAGGAGTTGCTTCGTGCCGCTTCAGGAACTCCTTACCTGGTGTTTCCACTCGCGGGTGCCCGCGACAAAGTGCTCGAAGCACGTCGCAAGGCGCTCGATCCGTACGTCCTCGAGTTGAAGATCGAGTTCGAGCGTTCGTTGACGCCTCCGGGCGACCGCGCGAACAGCGCGGACGACGTCGCCAATGACGAACGCGCGCACGCGCAGTGGGAGAAGGCCGCGATCGCTGCGTTCGAGCAATGGCTCGACCGCTACGACGTGCGCAAGGTCCTGCTGCGAAGCGATGACCTGCAACTCAAGGGGATGTCGCACGAGGGCGGCAAGTCGACGGCGGAGTATCGGCGCAAGTTCCACTTCTCCAGCGCGGATCCCGTGAGCGATGGGGTGGCCGCATCGCTCGAGACCAAGCAGGCGGTCGAGGTCTCCCTCGCCGAACTCAAGGCGCCACCGCCGGTCGAAGAGGTGTTCCCCGCCTTCGTGATTGCGCCCGAACCGCTCTCCTCCCTCGCGATGGAAGCGCTGCGGAAGGCGATCCCCGCGCTCCGGGAGGTCAAGCCACCGTGTCCGATGGCCGGATACCTCTGAAGGAACCGGGGCCGAGCAAGCTCGGCCCCTACGCGCGGAGCGTCGGGCGGAGCGTCGGGCGGAGCGTCGGGCGGAGCGTCGGGTGGAACGTCACTCCGCGCGGTACTCCACGAAGTACTGCTCCGGCAGGAACGTGTGCACCTTCACCGGCACGAACCCGCCGGCCTTGAGCTCCGCGTCGAGCGTCTCCTTCGACATCTGCTGCTCGACCGGCGGACCCCACGGGCGCTCGGCCTCGGAGCGCGGGATGTAGTCGATCACGACGAGGCGCCCGCCGGGCGCGAGCGCGGCGCGCAGCGCCTTCGCGTACGCGGCGCGGTCCTTCACGTAGTGGATCGTGTCCACCATGAGGATCGTGTCGACGCTGCCGGGCTCGAGTTGCGGGTCGGTGGGGAGCACCTTCTTCGTCCGCACGTTCGCGAGGCCGGCGTCCTTCGCGCGCGCGGCGACGTGCTCCAAGAACTCCGGCACGAGGTCGAGCGCCCACACGACGCCCTGCGGCCCGACCGCGCGCGCGACGCGCAGCGTGAAGTAGCCGGTGCCCGCGCCGATGTCGGCGACGCGCTCGCCGGGGCGCAGCGCGAGCGCGGCCATTACCTGGTCCGGCTTCTGGAACGACTCGCGCTCGGGCCGTTCCAGCATCGCCATGTATTCCGCGAGCCGCGCCTTGCGCTGCTCGGGCGTGGGCGCGGCGCCGCCGACCAGCACGACGATCGATACGAGGGCCATCAGGACGAGGAACCGCGGGGGACACGTGTCGCGCATCATCGGTGCACCTCCGTTGGCAGGGACAGGGCACACGATGGATCCGCGCAACGGACGCGCTGCGGAGTTCAAACGCGGTCAACGGCGCGAGCGGTCGTCCTGCGCGACGGACGGCGACCCGCGACGCACACTTACTCGGTCGCGTCGACCCGCTTCGCCTCCGCCGCGCGTCCCGCGCCGCCCGCGAACAGGAGCCACGCCTCGGGCTTCAGGTCGGGGTGCACGGCCTTCAGCACGAGGCGGTAGGCCTGGACCTGCGCGCGGTAGCGCGCGGCGAGCGTGTCGAGGTCGGCGGGGGCGCGCCACGGGTCGGTCTTGTAGTCGATCAACTTGAGCGAGCGGCCGTCGGCGGCGACGAGGTCCGCGGTGCCTTCGATCACGACGGGATCGTCGTCCGCGAGCGCAGCCCGGCCACGGGCAGCGCGCATCGCGTCGAGCAGGCGCCGCGTCTCCGCGTCGAGCGCGCCGGCCGTGCCGTGCCATACGACGCGGTACTCGGCCGCGCGCCATTCCGCGTGCAGCGCGCCTGCGAAGATCGGGCTGAGCGCGGCACGGCGCACGAACTCCACGGCGCGCGCGGTGTCGTCGGCATCGAGATTCTCCGCAGCAGCGGCGCGCCGCGCCGCGACCTCGACCTCGGCCTCCGCCTCTGCCACGCCGTGTGCCTCTGGCTGTGCCTCTGCCTCTGCCTGCGCGGCAAAAGAACCGCCCCCCGCAGCGAGCCACTCCAGCGCGAGATGCACCGCCCGCCCGATCTCGCGCCCGTGCGCGAGCGGCGGCAGGCCTTCGATCGGGACCCACTCGCCGTGCAGCGCCGAGGGCGTCGTGACCACGCCGCGGTCGGCGGCCGCGAGGAGTTCGCTGCGCACCGTTTCGAAATGACCGCGGCTCGCGCGCGCGGCGACGATCGCCTGCGCGTCGGCGCGCGGCACGTCGGGCTCGGCCTCGGGCAGCGGCGCGGGCTCGTCGAGCGGGCGCGTCACCACGATGCCGGGGAGCGGGTCGGTGCCGGTCGTCGCGACGTCGCACCACGCCTCGAACGTGCCCGAGCGCTTGAGCGAGGCGAGGAGCGACAGCTTGTCGGTCTTGACCTCCTGCACCAGCGGCAGCACCACGCGGCGCTTGGCGCGCGTCAGCGCCACATACGCGAGGCGCGCGCGCTCGGCCTCGTCGAGGAGGTCGTCCTCGCCCACCGCGGCCTCGTAGCGCGCGGTCGCGACGCCCAGCGCGAAGCGCGCCTCGATCGTGCGCGACTCGCGGCTGACGAGCGCCGCGTCGGAACGGTTCATGCCCTTCGCGGTGAGGCCGTAGAGGCCGACGACGTCCCACTCGAGGCCCTTCGCGCCGTGGATCGTGAGCAGCGCGACGCGATCCTCTTCGGCGGCCGCGGGGCTCTCCGCCTCGCGCGATTCCTCGTCGATGACCGCCGTGCGCAGCCAGTGCGCGAACTCCGCGAAGCCCGACAGGCCCGCGTCCCAGCGCGTGCGCGCGCGGTCGAGCGTACGCAGCACGTTGGCCGCGCCGCGGTGGTCGCCCGTCGCGGCGAGGAACACCGCGAAGCGCGTGTCGTCGAGGATTCGCTGCAGGAGCGCGGGGGGTTCGACGGTCCACGACGCCTCGTGCCACGTCGCGAGCGTCTGCAGTGCCCTGCGCACGTCGGGGTTGCCGCGCGCGCCGGCCTCGGGTGACGCGAGCGGCGCGAACGTGCCGCCCGTGTCGCGGTGGTCGAGCAGCTCGCGGTCCGAGAAGCCGAACAGGCGCGTGCGCAGCGCGGCGACGACGAACAGCGGCTCGGCGGGATCGGCGACGGCGGAGAGCACCTGCGCCAGCTCCGCGACCTCGACGCGCTGGAAGAAGCGCTGCGATTTCTCCTGGCGGTACGGGATGCCGCGCGCGTCGAAGGTCTCCTCGAGCTGCGCGTTGCGGGTGGCCGTCTTGAAGAGCACGGCCATGCGGCGCCACGGCACGCCCGCGTCGTGGGCGAACTGCAGTTCGCGCGCGAGTGCCTCGGCCTCGAGGCGGGCGACGGTGTCGGCGTCGGGTTCGCCGTCGGCGGCCGCCGCGGCGGGGACGATGACCAGCGCGGCGTCGTCGGGCGCGGGACCGGCGCCGTCGCCCGCGGGTTCGCGCGGCGGCGCGACGAGGAGGTCTTCCCAGCGGGCCTGCTGGGCCCACGTCGACGCGTCGAAGACCTCGCGGAAGACGGTGTTGATCACCTGGATCATCGGCGCGGTGCAACGGAAGTTGACCGTGATGTGCTCGAGCGCGCCGCTCTGCTCGAGCGTGCCGACGCGGCTCATGTAGGTCTGCACGTCGGCGCGGCGGAAGCGGTAGATCGACTGCTTCGGGTCGCCGACGTAGAACACCGGCAGCGGGCGCGGCGGCTTGGCGAGCAGGTCGAAGATGTCCGCCATCAGCGGATCGGTGTCCTGGAACTCGTCGACGAGCAGCGCGTCGAGTGACGCGCGCACGCGCGTGCGCACGGCGTCGTCCTGCAGGAGGCGCCGCACCTCGTACAGCTGGTCGGTGAAGCCGAGCGTGCCGCGGTCACGCCGCGCCGCGCGTGCCCACGCGCGGAACTGCGCCAGCTCGGCGAGCGCGCGCGCGGCGATCGGCGCGAAGACCGCGTCGAGCGCGCGCGGCCCCGACTCGGTGCACAACGCCTTGAGATCGGCCTTGATCGCGTCGGCGCGCGCGGGGTCGCCGTAGTTCGACTTGCTGCCGACGCTCAGCGTCAGGCCCGGGAAGCGCACGCCCTCGCGGCCGCGCAGCCCGGCGAGGTAGCGCAGCCGCGCGTCCGCGGGCAACGGTGCGAGCCGCTCGAGCCCCGCGACCACGTACGAGAGCCCGTCGAGCAGCTTGTCGGGCTTGCGGTTCAGCGTGCGCAGCTCGTCGCGCCACGCGCACAGCTGCCCGAGCCACGCGTCCCACACCGCCTCGGGCGCCGGCCCGGCGACGGCCGGCGCGGGATCGCAGTCGGGATTCGCGTCGAGGCTCACGGCGATGTCGCACAGCGTGTCGAGCTTCGCGCCCCAGCCGATCACCTCGGCCAGCGCGGTGGTCCGCTCCGGGTCCGCGAACCACTGCGCCGCCCACTCCTCCCACAGCTCGGCGATCGGCGCGTCGGGATCGCCGTCGTCGGGCGCGCCGAAATCGGGATCGAGTCCCGCGGCGACCGCGTTCTCGCGCAGGATGCGCGCGCAGAACGCGTGCACGGTCGACACCTGCGCGCGCGGGAGCGCGGCCGCCGCGGCGACGAGGCGCGCACGTTCCTCGCCCTCGGCCCCCGGGATCCGCTCCGCGAGACGCGCACGCAGCCGGCTCTTCAGCTCGCCCGCGGCGCGGCGCGTGAACGTGATCGCGGCGAGCCGGTCGAGGCGCAGCGCGCCGGTCGTCACGCCGTCGAGGATCCGCGCGACCATGAGGCTCGTCTTGCCCGTGCCCGCGCCGGCCTCGACCGCAAGCGACGCGCCGTGCGCGGTGCGCGCGCGGTCGCGCGCGGCCTGGTCCGCCAGCGGCGGCGCGCCGCCCCGCACGATCACTTGAAGCTCTCTTTGAGCGTCGAGAATTTCACGCGCTCGGGATCGGCGTCCTTGCGCCGCGCGACGAGCGCGCGCCCCGGACCGCAGACGACGCGGTACGGGCAGTAGTCACACTTCTCCGGCACCGCGAAGAACGTGCCCGCGCGCGCGGTGCCGGTGAGGCGGTCGACCAGTGCGAGGAGGTCGATCTCGGTCGCCGCGAGCTCGGCCTCGGTGCGCAGGAGCTCGCCGTGCTTCGCGTCGGCGCGCAGGTACAGGTAGCGCACCTCGGTGACGCCGCAGTCCTCCCCGCGCAGGAGCCACGCGTAGAGCGGCAGCTGGATGCGCCGCCCGCCGTCGAACATCTCGAAGCCCTTGGGCGGGGCCTGGTACTTGTAGTCGGTGATGCGCAGCCCGCCCGGCCCGGTGTCGGCGCGGTCGACGCGGCCGCCGATCACGAGCTCGACGCCGTCCTGCACCTCGAGTGCCTTCTCGCGCGGCAGCTCGACGCTTCCGATCGTGAGCCCCTGCCGCGCGAGCATGGCCAGCTCGTCGAGCACGACGCGCGCGAGTTCGCGCGCCATGCGCTGCGCGAGCGCGCGCCACAGTCCCGGTGCGCCGTAGGTGCCGTCGTCCAGGAGCCCGGCGATACGGCGCTCGGTGACCGCGGCGACACCCGCGGCGACGCGCGCCGCGTCCTCGCCCTCGGGCACGGGCCGGCCGGCGAGCCGGCCGAGCGTCTCCTCGAGCACGTCGTGCGCGAGCCGGCCGAGGTCCGCGTACTGCGGCTCCTCGAGCCCGCCCGCGTCCTGCACCTCGTCGAGGCCGAGCACCGAGCCGAAGAAGTAGCGCAACGGGCAGCCGGCGATCGTCTCGAGCTCGGTGACCGTGAAGCGTGCGATGGGCCGCTCGCCGACCTGGCCGTCGAACGTCGTGAGGTCGCGGTCGCGGTAGCGCGACTCGTGGGCGCGGCGCGCGCGCGACAGCTGCGGATCGTCGGCGAGGTGCGCGCCGAGCACGGCGTCGCGCGCGGCCGCGAGGTCGTACTCGGTGAGGTCGAGGAGCGGCCGGCGCGCCTCGCCGAGCCCCGGCAACTCGGCGGGAACGCGCTCGATGGCCGGCGAGCCGGCCGGATCGTCGGGATCGAGCGGCCGGCCCGCGCGCCGCTC
>JABLTH010011629.1_pt1 | contig 23548 bp, 18 predicted proteins | sample 7875711 | NCBI WGS metagenome assembly JABLTH01 (sample SAMN14941262, study PRJNA633318) | bioreactor metagenome | isolation source: bioreactor | place: China | collected 2019-03-05 | reverse complement strand
CGTCGGGGTCGCCCAGGATGCGCGGCCCGTTCGACTCGGGGCTCGGGTAACCGTCCCCGGTCCCGTAGTGCCGGAACGTGCGCCCGTCGAAGCGGTCGGCGCCGCGCGCGGTGCCGAACCACATCGCGCCGTCCGCGGCGCGCCCGAGCGCGAACACCGCGTCGTGGGACAGGCCGTCGGCCGTCGTGAACGTGCGGAACGCGCGGCCGTCGAAGCGCGTCACGCCGCAGTGGTCCCAGTACGCGAACCAGAGGTCGCCCTGCGCGTCCTCGCCGAAGTTCGACGGGTCGTCGCCGGCCATGCCGTCCGCGTGGTGCCAGACCGTGAACGCGGTGCCGTCCCAGCGCGCGAGGCCGCCCCGGCCCCCGATCCACACCCGGCCGCGCGAGTCGACGAACACGCGCGGGCTCTCGAGCGGCAGCCCGGGGATCTCGACGCGCGTGAACCGTCCCGGGGCGTCGGAGCGGTAGACGCCGAAGTCGCCGGCCACCCACAGGCGGCCCGCGTGGTCCTCCGCAATCTCGTTGACCTTCCCGCTCGCCGACCAGCCCGCGGCGGGGTGGAAGCGCCTGCCGTCGAAGACGTCGAGCCCGCCGAACGTCCCGACCCACACGCGGCCGGCATGGTCGACGTGCAGCGCGCGCGCGATGTCGTGCGCGAGGCCGTCCTCCGACGTGAACGTCGTGAACCGCGTGCCGTCGAAGCGCGCGACCCCGCGCACCGACGCCACCCACAGGCGTCCCGCGTGGTCGCGGACGACCGCCCGCACGTTCTCGGTCAGGAGCCCGTCGCGCTTGCCGAAGGTCGTGAACGCGCGGCCGACGGTGCGCGCGACCCCGCCGAATCCCGAGAACCAGAGGATGCCCTCGCGGTCCTGCAGCACCGGGCCGCACTCCTCGAGCGGCAGCCCCTTGGCGGCGTTGATCAGTTCCGCCTCCGCACCGTGGATGCGTACCGCACCGTTGGTGGTGCTGATCCAGGCCGTGCCGTCCGCGTGCAGGGCGACCGCGTGCGCGTGCACGCCCCACCGCTCGAAGACCGGAATCTCGCGCAGCGCGGTGCCGCCGGGATCGGTCACCACGACCGCCTGGTCGAGCGCGATCCACGCGCCCCCCGCGGCGTCCGTCGCGAGGCCGGCGACGGGGCGGCCGCGCGTGCCGCTCCACACCGCGAACGCGCTCGCGCCCGGAGCGCGACGCGCGAGGCCGGCGCGCCCGCCGGCCCACACGGCGCCGTCGGGACCGGCCGCCACCGCGGTGACCTCGCCCGCGAACGGCAGCGCGTGCGGCACGAACGCGCGCCCGTTCCACGCGGCGAGCCCCGCCGTCGTGCCGGCCCAGAGCGTCCGGTCCGGAGCGAGGGCCAGGGCCGTGATCGACGGCGCGGGGAGTCCGGCCACGGGCAGCGCGCGGAAGCCGGTCTCGTCGTGACGGGCGACCCCGCGGGCGGTGCCGATCCAGAGCCCCCCGCCGGGATCCGCCACGAGGGCCACGATCCGCGCGTCGGGCAGCCCGTCCTGCGGGCCGAAGGCGCGGAAGCGCGTGCCGTCGAACTGGTCGAGCCCGGACTCCGTCGCGACCCACAGGAACCCGTCCCGGTCCTGGACGATCGTGCGCGCGTTGAGCTGGGACAGTCCGTCCTCGCCGCCGTAGACCCGGAACTGCCAGGCGCCGGCGGGGCTGCCGGCCGCGCACACGAAGAGCGCCGCGGCCGCGGCCAGGCCGCGTGCCGTGCGCGTGACTTCGTCCGACACCCGCGCGCAGAATCCGGGCACCGAGTCCCCCAACGGGTGACACTCCGCCCCTCGCTTCGGACGGGGTCGGACGGACTTGAGGGGTGTGTCGCAAGAGAGGCGCCGGCGATGCCCTGGGTCTACCTGCTCCGCTGCCGCGACGGCTCGCTCTACGCGGGCGCGACGACCGACCTCGCGCGCCGCCTCGCCCTGCACGAGGCGGGCAAGGCCTCGCGCTACACGCGCAGCCGGCGGCCGGTCGAGCTCGCGTGGTCGCGGCGCGTGGGCACGTGGAGCGCGGCGCTGCGGGAGGAGGCGCGGATCAAGCGCCTTCCGCGGGCCGAGAAGCTCGCCCTGGTCCGGGCTCCGGCGCGACGCCGCCCAGCGCGACCGTGAACGTGACGCCGCGGGTCGCGCCGTTCTCGGCGCGGATCGTGCCGCCGTGCGCGTCGACGATGCGCCGCGCGATCAGGAGGCCCAGTCCCGTGCTCTTCGCGCCGCTCGGCTTGCGTTCGTGCAGCCGCACGAACGGCTCGAACAGCCGGCCGAGCTGATCGGGCGGGACGCCCGGTCCCTCGTCGGACACGGCGAGCGTCACCCCGTCCAGGCCCGCGGCGCGCGTGATCACGCGCACCGCGGACTCCGGCGGCGCGTGCTCGAGCGCATTGGACACGAGGTTGGCCACGACCTGCTCGATCTTCTCGGCGTCGACCTCGACCGGGCCGAGGCCCGGCGCGAAATCGCGGACGACCGTCACGCGCCGGAGCGCGGCGAGCGGCGCGGTGAACGTGAGCGCGCGTTCGACGACCGTCGCGAGGTCCGCGGGCGCGCGCGCGAGGACGAGACGGCCCGACTCGATCACGGACACGTCGAGGAAGTCCCCGATTAGCCGCTGCATGAACTCGCCGGCCGTGGCGACGAGGCCGAGGAACGCGCGCTGCTCGTCGGTCAGCGGATCCGGCCCCGTGAGCAGCAGCTCGGCCGCGTGGCGCACCGCGGTGATCGGCTGGCGCAGGTCGTGCGCGGCCATGCCGAGGAACTGGTTCTTGCGCTCGCCCAGCGTGCGCAGCTCGGCGTTGGCCTTCGCCAGCTCGCGCGTGCGGTTGTGCAGCTCCTGGTTGATCGAGAGCAGCTGTTTGCGCATCAGCTCGACCTCGGTGGGATCGAGGTGGCCGACGCCGGCGAGCTGCCCGTCCACCGCGAACCAGCCGAAGTACAGCGTCTGCGCGATGCCCGTGAACGTCTTGACGTTCATCCGGTGCAGCGTCTCGGCGTCCCGCACCAGGGCCGCCGGGTCGAGGGCGGTGTCGAACTCGACGAACAGGTCCGGGAGCGCGAGCCCGGCGAGCCGGCGCCCGGCGAGGGTCTCCGCGTAGCGGCTCGCGTCGACGATCGTGCCGTCACCCTCGGCGAGAACGAGGAACACGGGCGCGCGGTCCATGAGGTAGACGAACGCGAGCTCCTGCAGCGCGCGGCTCACGCGGCGGCGATCCAGCGTTCGAGCTCGTCAAGCCCCGCGAGGTGCTGCACCCCGACCGGCGCGAGCGCCGCGGGCAGCCCGTTCCGGAACGCCTGCCCGCCGACGAGCAGCGGCAGCCCGGGATGCGCGTCCCGCACCGCCGCGACCTGCCGCACGAACTCCGGCAGCGACGTCTCGAGGCTCAGCGACAGGCCGACGACGTCGGGCTTCTTCGCGGCGATCAGCGCGAGGAACTCCCCGTCCGGCACGTTGGCCCCGGCGAACCACCCGTCCCACCCGTGCAGTTCGAACACGTCGGCGACCATGCGCCCGCCGACCTGGTGGTACTCGTTCGCGCCGCAGCCGATCACCGCGCCGCGCCCCGTGCGCGGCGACGCGAAGAGCCGCGGGTACGCCAGCGCCATCGCGTGCTCGACGATCGCGGTGGCGACGTGCTCGGTCGCGACGGAGATGCGCTGCGCCTCCCACAGCGCGCCCACCTCGTACAGCGCGCGCTGGAACAGGTGCACGTAGACGTCCTTGAGGGCGGCGGGCGAATCGAGGAGGCGCGCGGCGAGAGCGGTGCAGCGCACGCGGTCGGCGGCCAGGAGCCCGTCGAGGAACTCCGCGTACTCGTGCTCGCCGACCAACCGATCCCCCGCGTTCCCCCGGTTCGCCGCCCGGTATGATCGAGATGCCGAGAGGATACCGCGTTCATCGTGGCGGGCGTGCTGCTATCCTCACCGATCTCGCCGCGGCGGCCGATTTGGGCGAATCCGATCTGGGCGAATCCGCCGCGGCCCGGGAGGCGCGCGATGAGCCTCGTGATGAAGTTCGGCGGATCCTCGGTGCGCGACGCCGGGGCCATGCGGCAGGTCGGCCGCCTCGCGCAGGCGGCCCTTCCGGAAAGCCCGGTCGTCGTGCTCTCGGCGATGGGCAAGACGACCGACGCGCTGTTCGCGATGGCCCGCGCCGCGGAGCGGGGCGAACTGGCGGACGCGCTCGCGCGGCGCGACGCCGTGCGCGACGCGCACCTCGCGGCGGCGCGCGAGCTGTGCGACGGCCGGTTGCCCGAAGCCGCCGCAGCGGCCCTCGACCCGCTGTTCGGTCAGCTCGAACTGCTCCTGCGCGGCGTCGACCTCCTGCGCGAGCTGTCGCCGCGCTCGATGGACGCGATCGCGTCCCTGGGCGAGCGCCTGTCGACGACGATCTTCGCGGCCTACCTGCGCCACGCGGGCGTCGACGCGACGTGGTTCGACGCGCGCACGGTCGTGCGCACCGACTCCCAGTTCGGCGCCGCCGTCCCGGACACGCGCGAGATCGCCCGGGGCGCGGCCGCGCACCTCGCGCCGCTGGTCGGTCCGGGACGCGCGGTCGTGACGCAGGGCTACATCGGCGCGAACGCGGCGGGCATCACCACCACGCTCGGCCGCGGCGGCAGCGACTACTCCGCCGCGCTGCTCGGCGCCGCGCTCGGCGTGCGCGAGGTGCAGATCTGGACCGACGTCGAGGGCGTCCTCACCTGCGACCCGCGCATCGTGCCCGAGGCGCTGCCGATCGCCGAGCTGAGCTTCTCCGAGGCGGCCGAGCTCGCCGCGTTCGGCGCGAAGGTCCTGCACCCGGCGACGATCCAGCCCGCGGTCGAGGCGTCGATCCCCGTGACCGTGCGGCACACCGAGCGGCCGGAGGGCCGCTACACGACGATCACCGGCGGCGTCGGCACCGGCCGCGCGGTCACCGCGCTCGCCGCGCGCGGGCCGGTCACGGTGCTGACGGTCTCGTCGACGCGCATGCTCGCGCAGAGCGGCTTCCTGTCGAAGCTCTTCGACGTCTTCGCGCGGCACCGCGTCAGCGTCGACCTCGTGGCCACCGCCGAGGTCAGCGTGTCGATGACCGTCGAGCCGGCGGTCGACCTCGCGCCGCTGCGCGAGGACCTCGGCGCGTTCGCCGCCGTCGACGTCGCGGAGGGGCGCGCGATCGTCGCCGTCGTCGGGGCACGCATCAAGCAGACCCCGGGCGTCGGGGCGCGCATCTTCGGCGCGCTGTCGGAGATCAACGTCGAGATGATCAGCATGGGCGCCAACGAGATCAACATGAGCCTCGTGGTGCCGCACGCCGCCGTGCCGGAGACGCTGCGGCGGCTGCACGCGGCGTTGATCGCCTGATCGGGTTTACGGGCTTGCGACGGCAATCGTCTGGCGGAACACCACGCGGCCGTCGCGCTCGACGGTGACGACGTACGTCGTGCCGGCGTGCAGCGTGCCGGGCGGCACGAGCACCGGGAGCGCGCCGGAATCGTCGACGTCCGCGGGCGACGGGTGCAGCTCGGCGACGACCGTCGCGCCCGCGCGGATCACGACCGTCGAGGACGCGAGGGGCCGGCCGCCGGCCGTGGGCCCGGGCTCCGGGAACAGCTCGAGCACCAGCGGCTGGCCGGGCGCGAGCGGCACCGGCCGCGGCGTGACCGCATCGTCCGGGCCGCGCAGCGCGACGTCGCCCGACAGGTGCACGACGTGCGGCGCGACGAGGCCCGCCACGGATCCCGCGCCCGACCCCGCCGCTCCGGGCAGCCCCGCTCCCGGCCCCCGCGCTCCCGGCCCGGAGCCGCGCGCGATCCAGCCCAGTGCGCCCACGAGCAGGACGAGGTACACCGCCGCGGGCACGGGGTGCAGCACGCCCGCGAGGAACCGCGCCCCGAAGCCGCGCCGCGCGAAGCCCGCCGGTGCCGTGGCGGCCGCGCCGCCGGCGCGCACCGCGAGGCCGGACACGGCGTACACCTCCTGCGCGACGTGCAGCGCGAGCGTGCAGTGCGCGCAGCCGGCCGCGTGATCGAGCAGCTCGGCGTTCTGCGAGGGCGCGAGCGTCCCGTGCGCGAGCTCCCAGAACAGCGTGTCGGTCGGACACTGCGGTCCCCGCGGGGCCGCGCCGCCGGCCAGCGCCGCCGCCAGGGCCTCGTCCGTGAGCCGCGGGTCGGTCATGCCGTGATCCCCTTCGCGCGCAGGCAGCGCCGCAGGTCTTCCATCCCGCGGAAGATCAGGTTCGAGGCCTGCTTCACCGCGAGTCCCAGCCGCTGCGCCGCGTCGTCGTGACCGAAGCCCGCGAGCCGCAGCTGCACCGCGCGCCGCCGCCCGGCCTCGAGCCCGCCGAGGCAGTCCCGCACCGCGCGGCCCACCTCGCCCTGCAGCTGCAGCGCCTCGGGCGTCGCGCCGGCCGGCACGGGCGGCGGCCCGTCGTCGCCGAACGGCCGCTCGCGGCGCCGCCACGCCCGCCGCGTCTCGTCGAGGACCACGCTGAACGCGGTCTTCCAGACGTACGTGGCCTTGAGCTCGGCACCCTCCCGGGACTTCAGGGCTTCCATGATCCGGAGTAACGAGGCCTGGACGAGATCTTCTCTCTCCTCGCGCATCCAGTCCGGGCAGAAACGCGCGACCGCCGCCCGCAGCTGCCGGCGGACCGCTTCGATGTCGAGGCCGGAGCCGAGGCCGAGTTCGTCCACGCGCCACTGATACGGCAGCGCGCGGCGGGCCGTCAACCCGGTTCCGGCGGCCGGGGGCGCCGGGTGGCACAATGCCGTGCTTCGAGGGGGGCGCTTCGAGGGGGGCTCCATGACCGATCCCGAGACCACGGCGAAGAGCTACGACGCCGTCGCCGGCGCGTACGCCGCGACGTACTTCGAGGAGTTCGCGCACAAGCCGTTCGACCGGCTGATGCTCGACTGGCTGATCCAGAAGGTCGGCAACAGCGGGCCGATCTGCGACATGGGCTGCGGGCCCGGGCAGGTCGCGCGCTACCTCGCCGACCGCGGGGCGGCGGCGTGCGGGATCGACATCTCCGCGGGGATGGTCGCCGAGGCGCGCCGGCTCAACCCCGGGATCCTGTTCGACACCGGGACCATGACCGACCTCGCCGGCGTCGCGGCGTCGAGCCTCGGCGGCCTCGCCGCGTTCTACTCGATCCTGCACCTCGCGCCCGACGACCTGCCGCGCGCCTTCGCGGAGTTCCGGCGCGTGCTCGCACCCGGCGGCACCCTGCTCCTCACCTTCCACGTCGGGACCGAGGTCGTGCACCGCGACGAGTTCCTCGGCCACGCGGTCACGCTCGACTTCCGCTTCCTCGAGCCGGCCGCGATCCGCGCCGAGCTGACGGCCGCGGGGCTCGCCCTCGACGAGTCGATCGAGCGCGAGCCGTACCCCGACGTCGAGTACCCGAGCCGCCGCGCGTACGTCTTCGCGCGCCGCCCGCGGTAACCGGACCCCGGCGGCGATGGATCCGCTCGCGCACCGCCGTTTCACCGAGGCGCTCGCCGCGCGGCTCGCCGCCGACCCGCGCGTCGTGGGCCTCGTCGCGCAGGGCTCGACCGCCGCGGCGGGCCGCGCGCCCGACGCGTGGTCCGATCACGACGTCTTCGTCGTCGTGACGCCGGGCGCGGCCGAGGCGCTGCGCCGCGACACGTCGTGGCTCCCCGCTCCGGAGCGCATCGTGCTGCACGTGCGCGAGACCGCGCACGGCTGCAAGGTGCTGTGGGACGACGGGCACCTCGCCGAGTACGCGGTCTTCGAGGGCGACGAGCTGCGCCTCGCGCGCAGCGAGTCCGCGTTCGAGGTGCTCTTCGACCGCGGGGCGGACGGCGGCCCGGGCGGCGGCGTGACCGCGACCATGGGCGACGTCGTGCACGCGACGGCCGCGGCGCTCGCCGCGCCGTTCGACGCGCCGCGCGCCTGCGGGCTCGTCGTGACGACCCTCCTCGTGGCCGCGGGCCGCTGGCGCCGCGGCGAGCACCTCTCCGCGCGGTCGCTCATGAACGCCGCGGTCGTGCACCACCTCGTGCCGCTCTTCGCGCACCTCGCCGCCCCGGACGCACCCGCGACGATCGACGCCACGCGCCGCTTCGAGACGCGCCACCCCGCGCTCGCGGCCGCGCTCGACGCGGCCCAGCGGCAGGACGTCGACGCGGGCGCGCTCGCGCTCCTGGACCTTCTCGAGCGCGAGGCCGGCGGGCGCGTGGCGGGGTTCCCCGCCGCCGGTCTCGCCGCGGTGCGTACGTCCCTCGAGCGCGTTCCCTGAAACTGCGCCGTCAGCGCACGAGCCCCGCGCGGAACGCCTTCGCCACCGCGTCCGAGCGCGAGTGGACCTGCAGCTTCTCGTAGATCCCGCGCACGTGGAACGCGACCGTGGGCCGCGTGACCCCGAGCTTCTCGGCGACGGCGACGAAGCTGTGCCCCTCGACGAGGAGCTTCAGGACGCGCTCTTCGTGCGGGGTGAGGTTGCAGTCGGCGCGCGGCGGCGGCTCGAAGCGCGCGAACAGGCCCACGACCTGGCGCGCGATCTCGGGCGACATGGGCGCGCCGCCGTCCACGGCCTCGGCCAGCGCGGCGAGGAGGCGCGGCGCGGGCGTCTTCTTGAGGAGGTAGCCGCAGGCGCCCGCGCACAGCGCCTCGAAGATCCGGTCGTCGTCCTGGTACACGGTGAGGATCACCGTGACGAGCGCCGGCGCCGCCGCCTTGAGCCGCCGGATGCCCTCGATGCCGTTCATCCCGGGAAGGCCGATGTCGATCAGCGCGACGTCGGGCGGGTGCTTCTCGAAGACCGGGAGCGCGTCCTCCATCGTGCCGAACGCGCCCGCGCAGACGAACCCGGGCGAGTCGCTGATCAGCGCGACGAGTCCGTCGCGCAGCTCGGGGCGGTCCTCGACGAAGCCGACCCGGATCTCCCGTCCTTCGCTCTTCATGGCGTCCTCGTCATCACGATCGTCGTGCCGCTCCCGGGCCGCGAGTCGATCTCGAGCCGCGCACCGATCGCGGCGGCGCGCGCCGTCATGCTGGACAGCCCGTGTCCCGCCGGGCGCGGCTCCGCGATCCCGCGCCCGTCGTCCTTCACCGTCAGGCTCAGCCCGCCGCCGCCGCGTGCGAGGCGCACGGTCACGTGCCGCGCGTCCGCGTGGCGCAGCACGTTGTGCAGCGCCTCCTTGAACACGAGGTAGACCTGCCGGCGCACGTCGGCGTCGATCCGCTCGTCGTCCCGGGCCTCGACGAGGTCCAGTTCGAGCGCGACGCCGCTCTCCGCGAACAGCTCGGAGGCGAAGCGGCGCATGCGGTGGACGAGGTCGGCGAGGCGGTCGTGCACCGGGTTCACGGCCCACACGACGTCGCTCAGCGCGTCGACGAGTTCACCCGAGGTGCCGGTGATCCGGTCGAGCGCGTCGACGAGGTCGGCGTCGCCGTCCTGCGCGCGCCGCCGCGCGAGCTGGCCGAGGATCGCGATGTGCGAGAGCGACGAGCCGATGTCGTCGTGGAGGTCGGTCGCGATGTGCGTGCGCACGCGCTCGAGCGCGACCGCCTGGGAGACGCGCGCGCGGTAGAAGAAGAACGCGCCCGCGCACAGTGCCGCGCCTGCGAGGACGACGAACGCGGGGCGGCGCCAGAACGGCGGCGCGATCGTGAACGCGACCGCGGCCGGCGCGGTGCTGGCCACGCCGTCGCCGCCCATCGCCTGGACCTCGAAGCGGTAGTCGCCGGGCGCGAGGTTCGTGAGCGAGACCGTGCGGTTGTCGGTCGGCGGACTCCACGCGTCCGAGGCCCCGACGAGCCGCGTGCGGAACAGCAGCCGCTCGCCGGCGCGGAAGCTCGGCGCGGTGTACGTGAAATCGAGGTTCGCCTGGTCGCTCGCGAGGTCGAGGCGGCCCGGCCACGGCCCGCGCGAGACGCCGGCCACGCGCACGCCGGTGACGTAGACGCGCGGCGGCGCGGGCGCGCGGTCGTCGCCCGGGACGAGGCGCGCGACGCCGCGACTGGTCCCGATCCACAGCGCGCCGGCGCGGTCGCGGTGCAGCGTGCCGACGCGGTTGCTGGGCAGGCCGTCGGCCACCGTGAAGGTGCGGCGCGCGCCGGTCCTGGGATCGACGCGCTCGACCCCGTGGACGCCGCCGAGGTAGATGCGGCCGAGCGTGTCGAACGCGAGCGAGTTGACGGGCATCCGCGACAGCGCGGTCGACGCGCCCAGAGGTTCGAAGCGCGGGCGCCCGGCGGCGGCGTCCAGGATCTGCAGCGCGCCGTGCCGGCCGGACACCCACAGCGACCCCGCATCGTCGCGCACGAGCGTGTTGGCCGTGACGCCGTGGTCCGGGTCGACCTCCGGCCACGTCTCGAAGCGGCCGTCGCGAAAGCGGTACAGGCCGCCGCCGTAGAACCCGACCCAGAGATGGCCGGCGCCGTCCTCGGCGAACGCGCTCGCCGCGGTCGCGGGGATGCCGTCGGCCGGGCCGAAGCAGCGCAGCGTGCTGTCGGCGCCGCGGTAGCGGCACAGGCCCTCGGTCACGTTGACGGTCCCGATCCACACGTCGCCCACGCGATCGACGAACAGGCGGTAGATGTCGTCGCCCGAGAGCCCGTCGCGGTGCGTGAGCACGCGCTCGGGAGCGCGCCGCTCGAGGTCGCGCGCGCACGTGCCCGGCGCGTAGACGTACAGGCCGTCGCCGGTCGCGAGCCACAGCCGCCCGTCGCGCGTGCGCACGAAGGTCTGCTGCGCGCCCCACGCGTTCCCGGCGTGCGGCGTGACCGTCTGCACCGGCCAGGACGTGACGCGCGCGCCGTCGACCTGCGCGAAGTGCAGCCCCATCTGCAGCAGCACGCCGCCGGCGGGGTCGTCCGCGATCGCGACGATCGAGGCCGGCCGCAGCCCGTCGTCCTCGCCCCAGCTGACCATGCCGTCGGCGGCGATCCGCGCGAGGCCGCCGACGAACGTGCCGCACCACAGGTTGCCGTGGGCGTCGGTGTGGAGCGCGAACGCCTCGTCGTCGGGAAGCCCGTGACGCCGGCCGTAGACGTTGCAGCGCAGCGCGCCGCCCGCGAGCGTGCACCGCGCGAGCCCGTCGGCCGACGTTCCGACCCACAGCGTCCCGTCGGCGCGCGCCTCGAGGGCGCGCGGCTTCAGGCTCGGAAGCCCCGTGGCCGGGCCGAACACGGCGGTTACGACCGGTCCGCCGGGAGGCGCGGCGGTGTCGATCGCCCACAGGCCGTCGCCCGCGCTGAGCAGCCACACGCGGCCGAGCGCATCCGTGACGAACTTCGGGTACCAGCCCCAGCCGGGATAGATCGGTGCCCGTCCCGGGAGGAGCGGCCACGTCGTCACCTCGCCCGCGGCGGTCCGCCGCGTGATGCCCCACGGGCGGCCGGCCCACAGGGCGCCGTGCGTATCGAACGTGAGCGCCTCCACCGTCTGCCGCGTCGCGTCGCCCGCGGGACCGGGCGCGGGCCCGATGCCGAGCGCCTCGAGCCGCGCACCGCGCGCGTCCTCGGCGAAGCGGAACACGCCCCGCTCCGCCGCGAGCACGATCGCGCCGTCGGGCGCGCGCGCGAGCGCGAGGACGTCGCCCGCGATCGTCGCGGCGTCGGTCACGGGCAGCGGCTCGAACAGCGGCGCCCCGGACCCCGGCGGCGCGGCGGTGCGGACGACGGTCGTGTTCGAGAGCGCGTAGAGCCGCCCGTCCCCGCCGAGGACGAGCTCGCGCACCGCGGCGAGCGGCAGGCCGTCGGCCACGCCGAAGTTGACGAAGCGGTCGCCGTCGAACGACGACACGCCGCTGTTCGTCGCGAACCAGAGGAAGCCGCGCGCGTCCTCGACGATTGCGCGCACGTGGTCGCCGGCGAGGCCCTCGCGCTCGCTGTACACGCGGACCGGCAGGTGCTCCGCGCGCAGCGGGAGCGCGGCGGCCGTCGCGACGGCGAGCAGCAGTCCCAGGGCGCGAGGAAGGCGCAGGCTCACGGGCGTTCTCTCGCGCGGATTATCGGGCAGGTCGCGCTCAGCGCGACATGACCAGCACGTTGATCAGGCCCGTGCCGGCCTCGAGGTTCTCGAGCGCCTTCCCCACGATCGTTCCCGCCGTCGCCGCTCCGGCCTTCATCGCGTGGCCGGGCGTCGGCGCGCCCGTGAGCAGGTCGCCCGCGTGGATCGCGCCGAGCGTGGCGTCGACGCGGCACGGGACGATGCTGCCCGCCACCGCGAGCAGCGCGTGACCGTCGTCGACGGCCGCGGCCGGTGCGGCGGGCGCGACGATCCCGGCGACGAGCGGGTCGGCCGCCTGCGCGACGGGGCGCAGCGCGCCGCGCAGCGCGGGGTCGGCGGCGACGACGTCGCCGGGCTGCACGCGTTCGGCGACGGAGACCAGGGCGACGCCCAGGGGAGCTGCAGGAGCGGGCCCCGCGGCGATGGGCCCTGCGGCGATGGGCCCTGCGGCGACGGGCCCTGCGGCGACGGGCCTCGCGGCGACGGGCCCCGCGGGCGTGGCCGGGAGGGGCGACGACCGTTCCACGGCATGCGGCGCGACCGGTCCGTTCGTCTGCGCGTTGATCGACGCGACGAGCGCGGCCGAGGCACTGCGGTCGACGGCCTTTCCTCCGGCCTGCATGCGCTGGAACCGGTCGAGCGCGGTGAACCCGCGCAGGTCGGGCTGCAGCCTGACCTGGTCCGTGAGCGACGCGAGCGACGGGATCGGGGCCTCGTGATCCTTCGGCTGCACGATCGGCAGCTCCTCGAAGCCGAGGCGCAGCCCGTGAACCACGTAATCGAAGGAGGCGTTCGAGCCCGCGGGTCCGTGGACGACGAGTTCCTTCGTGCCCAGCGCGGAGACCGACAGCGCGACCGGCTCCGTCCCGCGCGCGGTCGCCGTGGCGGTCAGGCCGAGGTCGGGGTTGGTGGTCCACGCGAACGTCGGGTCGAGCGCGACGCGCGCGACGCCGTTCACGAGCTGCGCGCTGCCGCGCGTGTACGTCCCGGCCTCGTTCCCCTCGAGCGCGTTGTAGACGATCACGCGGTTCCTGTCGTACGGATGGTTCTGGCGGAAGGCCTTCGTGCCGTTGCCCGCGACGATGTACGCGCTGTAGCCGAGGTCGGCGTACGCGCCGCTGTCCCGGTCCATGAAGTAGCCGCCCATCAGGTAGCCGTAGCCCTCGACGCCGACGTTCTGCCACGCGAGGTAGGCCTCGCTGGTGTCCGTCGTGTTGTAGAAGTCGCCGCCCTTCTGCGCCGCGAACGCGACGACGCCGGTGTTGGGCGACTCCGCGTAGACCCCGTAGGTGCCGTAGGCCCAGACGGCCGGAACCGTGTTGAAGGCCACCGCGTGGACCGCGGCCTGGCCGTCGAGGATGCCGACCGCGTCGCCGCCGCCGGCCGAGGGCTGGAAGAGCGCCGCCTCGGACGAACCCTTGGCGACGAGACCGATGCCGTTCGGCGCGTCGAAGTACCCGGCGTAGTCTCCGGCGAGCGACGCCGAGGAGTTCGTGCGCGGCGACTTGAACTGCGCGGCGACTCCGTCGGCGTTCGCCGTGAGCGCGACCGAGCCCGGCGCGGTCGAGGTCAACGTGACCGGGCCGCTCTTCGCCTGGGCCGTCGACGACGTGTCGAGGAAGTTCGACGGCGGCAACCCGGCCAGCGCGGTCGCATTGAGCGCGTAGGGCGCCGCGGACACCCGCGTGCGCGGGCTCAGCGTCTCCGTGCCGACCTTCACCTGCAGCCACACGGAGGCGTAGTCGCGGAACACCTGGTCGAGCGCGGTGTACGTGCCCGGGCCGGGCCCGTCGGTCACGGCGCCCGAGCCGAGCGCGACGTTGAACAACCCTCCCGAAACGCTCACGGCGCTGCCGGACGCGCCGGTGTGCGCGTCGTCGAGGATCTCGTTGCCGGCCGTCGCGGCGTCCCAGAACGAGAACACCATGTCGTACGTGCCCGTGAGCGGGGCATCGCTCGCGCTGCGCAGCACGCCTTGATAGTTGACCTGTGCCGGCGGCGTCGCGGCCGGGGTCGCGAGCGAAGCGAGGATCAGCACGAGCGGGAGCGATCGCAGGATCTTCATCGGAGTCTCCTCACCGTTCACGGGCACGGAGCGGTGTTGGTCCGCTCGGTGGTCGAGGTGAAGCCCTTCGTCCCTTCCTCGCGCAGCCGGTTGCGCGCGGTGACGAGGTAGAACCAGCCGCGGCCGCCGGGGGGCGTGGCCGCGTCGACGGCCGCGGTCGCCGTCAGCCCCGACTGGAAGCACGTGCCGAACGTACCGGGCAGCGTCGACAGCAGGTCGCGGTAGACCGCGTACGTGCCGGCGGCCGGATCGGCGGTCCACGAGAAGTGCGTCCTGTCGGTGAACCGGAGGTTGCGCACCTCGCCCGCGGGCCTGTAGGCCGGGACGAACGACGCATCGCTGCGGTACGACGCGCTCGACAGCCCCGTCGCGGCGAGCGGCTCGCCGAGCGCGTCGAGCTTCACGTGATACGAGGACGAAGCGAGCACGACGGCCCCGCGCGGATCACCCCCGGAATTGAGCGAGCTCTCCGTGAGCTTGAAGCTCGCGCTCACCTGGGCCGCGGCCGGCAGCCCGGTGAGGCCGAGCAGCACCGCCACGCATCCCGCCGCCCGTCGATACACACGACGCATCGCCACGCCTCCCTTCGCGCCAGGTGTACGGGCGAAGCGGCGGGGACGGAACTATTCACGCGGATAGCCGCGGTCTGCCCTGACGACTTAGGCAGCCGCGGGTTCGTGCGTCGCTGTTCGGGTTGGCGCGCGGCGCCGCCGTCTCAGAACGAGGCGTCCTGCACGATCTTCCACTGCCCCTCGAGCCGGCGGAAGACGAGCAGCGTGTGCCCCGCGCTCGGGGCCGCGCCGGTGCGGGCGATCGACCACTTCGCGAGCACGGTGACCGTCGTCACGCGGCCCGGCATCGCGTCGCCCAGGAGCGTGACCTCGTTGCCCCACGGCGTGCGCACGTCGACGGGCTCGAGCGTGAGCGTGCCCATCGCCGCGCGGTCGGGGTAACGCTTCCGGTAGCGCTCAAGCGCGCCCTCGCGGCCCGTCGTCACGCCCGAGGGCGACGCGAACGTCGCGTCGTCGGCATAGACGCTGCAGAACGCGGCGAGGTCGCCGCGGTTCCAGTCGGCGGCCTGCTTCGCGAGCGCGGCGAGCACGTCGGCGCGCGCCTTCGCGGTGCGACGCTCCTGCTCGATGCGGCTCCACACGCCGCCGCCGTAGTTGCCGACGAAGCGGTGCGGCTCCGCGAACGCCGCGTCCGCGAGCACCTCGTCGGACGTCGCGAAGCGGAAGCCGCGCGTCTTCATCCAGGTGAAGAACGCGTCCCAGTGTGCGGCGCCGACCTCGTTCGCGTGCAGGAGCAGCACCTGCGGCACGGGGCGTCCGCCGAAGAGTTCGTCGCCCTGCACGGTCTGCGCGAGGAGCTCGACCTGCAGCGTGCGCAGGTAGTCCTCGGACAGGCGCGCGAGCCGCGCCGTGTCGTTCGCGCGGCGCGCGGTGACCCACGGCTCCTCGAACGACCAGTCCTGGCCGTCGATCGTGACGGGCACGTTGCGCTGCGCGTTCGCGGCGAGCCAGGCGCGCATCGCGTCGAGCTTCTCCGGCGTGTTCCCCTCGCACAGGAACGGGAAGCGGAACCAGCGCGGCGCGAGCCCGCGCGGCGCGAGCTGGGCGCGCAGCACCTCGAGCCCGTGCGCGGCGTCCGCGACGTAGGCGTCGATCGCGGTCTCGGTGTAGTTGAGGTGCCCATAGGTGTGGTTGCCGAGTTCCTGGCCCGCGTCGAGCCACATGTCGAGCAGCTTCTTCCCGTCCGCGGGGTCCATGTTGCGGCCGACGACCATGCCGACGGCCTTTATCCCGTGCTTCTTGAAGACCGCGAGGATGTCCCGCGTGATGCGCTCGCGCTCCGCGGCGTCGTGCAGCCGGTTCACCGCGATGGGCAGGTCGTCGACGGTCACGAGCACCGGGTGGACGCCCTGCGGGTCGGGGCTTTCCTGGGCGAGCGCGACGCTTGCGGCGAGGAACGAGAGGAGCGCGAGGAGCAGCGGGACGGGTCGGCGCACGGTCGGGTTTCCTCCGCCGGCGAGTCTACCGTGCCGGGGGACCGGCCCGTCCTGCGAACGCTCCGGTGAACGGCTCGCGGGGGCCGATCAGCGGTCGGCGAGCGGTTTGATTCCGGGGGCGCGATGCCCCGAAATGGGCGGTACCGCGGCCATCCCGGGCCCCGGCTGGAGGAGTTCCATGACCCGTCGCGTCCCGTTCCGCCCGTCGTCCTTCCTCGTGCTCGCCGCCGTCCTCGCCTGCGCCGCCCTGCCGCTCGTCGCGGCGCCGGCCGCGCCGGCCAAGGCGGCCCCCGCGGCCGGCGTTCCCCTGCTCGACCGCGAGCTGTTCTTCGGCGATCCCGAGATCTCCGGTGCGCAGATCTCGCCGGACGGCAAGTTCATCGCCTTCATCAAGCCGCTCAAGGGCACGCGCAACGTCTGGGTCAAGAAGACGGCCGAGCCGTTCGACGCCGCGCGCCCGCTCACCGACGACACGAAGCGTCCGATCATGCAGTACTTCTGGTCGCGCGACGGAAAGTACATCCTCTTCGCGCAGGACAACGGCGGCGACGAGAACTTCAACATCTTCGCGGTCGATCCCGCAGCGAAGCCGGCCGAGGGCCGTGAGGTCCCCGCCGCCCGCAACCTGACCGACGTGAAGGGCGTGCGCGCGCAGCCCTACGCGGTGCCGAAGAACGACCCCGACACGATCTACGTCGGCTTGAACGACCGCGACGCGGCGTGGCACGACCTCTACAAGGTGAAGATCTCGACCGGCGCGCGGGAGCTCCTGCGCAAGAACACCGACCGCATCGCCGGCTGGTTCTTCGACAACGCGGGCGCGCTGCGCCTCGCCGTGCGCAGCGCCGACAACGGCGACACCGAGATCCTGCGCGTCGACCCCGACAAGTTCACCCAGATCTACAGCTGCTCCGTGCTCGAGGCGTGCGGTCCCGCGCGCTTCGACGGCGAGAACAAGCGCGTCTACATGGAGACCAACAAGGGCTCCGACCTGACGCGCCTCACGCTGTTCGACCCGCAGACCGGCAAGGAAGAGCTCGTCGAGAGCGATCCCATGAAGCGGGTCGACTTCGGCGGCGCGATCTTCTCCGAGAAGACCGACAAGCTCGTCGCGACCTCTTACGAAGACGAGCGTGAGCGCGTCTACTTCCGCGACAAGGCGTGGCAGGCGGACTACGAGTTCCTCAAGTCGAAGCTGCCCGGCAAGGAGATCTCCCCCGCCTCCATGACCGCGGACGAGTCGCTGTGGCTGATCTCGGCCAGCTCGGACCTCGAGCCGGGCGAGCGCTGGCTGTTCGAGCGCGCGACGAAAAAGCTCACCTTCCAGTACCGCAACTACGAGAAGCTGCCGCGCGAAGCGCTGGCCCCGATGAAGGCGATCAAGTACCCGTCGTCCGACGGGCTCGAGATCCCCGCCTTCCTCACCGTGCCGAAGGGCGTGCCCGCGAAGAACCTGCCGCTCGTCGTGTTCCCGCACGGCGGTCCCTGGTACCGCGACTCGTGGCGCTACCACCCGTACGCGCAGTTCCTCGCCAACCGCGGTTACGCCGTCCTGCAGCCCAACTTCCGCGGCTCCACCGGCTACGGCAAGACGTTCATCGACGCCGGCAACAAGCAGTGGGGCGACAAGATGCAGGACGACCTCACCTGGGGCGTCAAGTTCCTCGTCGGCAACGGCACCGTCGACCCGAAGCGCGTGGCGATCATGGGCGGCTCGTACGGCGGCTACGCCACGCTCGCCGGCGTCGCGTTCACGCCGGACCTCTACGCGGCCGCGGTCTCGATCGTCGGCCCGTCGAACCTCTTGACGCTGCTCGAGACCATCCCCCCGTACTGGGAGGCCGGGCGCAAGGTGTTCCACGCGCGCATGGGCGATCCCACGACGCCGGAGGGCAAGGCACAGCTCGAGCGGCAGTCGCCGCTGAACTCGGCAGGGAAGATCAAGACCCCGCTGATGGTCGTGCAGGGCGCGAACGACCCGCGCGTCAAGAAGGCGGAGTCGGACCAGATCGTGATCGCGCTGCGCGACCGCGGCTTCCCCGTCGAGTACATCGTCGCGCCGGACGAGGGTCACGGCTTCGCGCGGCCGGTCAACAACATGGCGATGTTCGCCGCGGCCGAGCGCTTCCTCGCCAAGCACATCGGCGGCCGCTTCCAGGAAGGCGCGACCCCCGAGGTCGCGACGCGGCTCACCGAGATCACCGTCGACCCCAAGACCGTCACGCTGGCGAAGAAGGTCGACGCGGCCGCGGTCGGGCTGCCGAAGCTCACGGGCGACCTCGCCCCGGGCAAGTCGTCGTGGCAGGCGAAGATCGAGATGGGCGGGCAGTCGATCCCGCTCAGCATGACGCGCGAGATCGCGGCCGACGGCGAGCGCTGGGTCGTGACCGACGTCGCGAAGACGCCGATGGGCGAGATCGTCGACAGGACGGCGCTCGCGAAGGGCTCGCTCGCCGTGCTGACGCGCAACGTGAAGCAGGGCCCGGTGACGATCGACCTCGAGTTCAAGGACGGCAAGGCGAGCGGCAAGATGGCGATGGGCGCCGAGCCCAAGCCGATCGCCGCCGACCTCGGCGGACCGCTGTTCGCCGACGGCGCCGGGTCCGACGAAGTGCTCGCGCAGCTCGCGCTGGCCGACGGCTACACGGCGACGTTCCGCAACTTCGACGTGCAGACGCAGAAGCCCGCGCTCAAGCAGATGAAGGTCGTCGGCAGCGAGAAGGTCACGGTGCCGGCCGGAACCTTCGACGCCTTCAAGTGCGAGATCACGTCGGCCGAGGGGGGCCCCGAGCGGATCACGGTCTGGATCGCCAAGGACTCGCGGCATCCGGTGAAGTCGAGCGCCGTGCTGCCGCAGATGAACGGCGCGGTGATGACGGCGGAGCTGCTGCCGTAAGGATCGTTCGTTCGCTGGACGGGCGGGTTACGCGGGCTTCGCCCGCTAAACCCGCCCCTACATGCAGCGCCGGATCGTGGACATCGTTACGTTCGTAGGGGCGGGTTAAGCGCGCGACGGCGCGCGCAACCCGCCCTTCTTCTATCGCCCGAAGGTCGCGGTCAACGTCGCGGTCCCCAGCACCTTCACCTTGCGCAGCGCCGCGTCGAACGCGCGGCGATCGGCGTTGGCGGGCAGGTCGAGCGGCGCCGAGAGCGCGAGCACGCGCGTCACGTAGCGGTGCGGCTTGCCCGGCGGCGGGCACGGCGCGCCGAACCCGACCTTCCCGAAGTCGTTGGTGCCGCGGTTCTCCTCGCCGAACGCCTCCTTGTGCGTGTTCACGGCGTCGGGGACCTCGAGCGCCCCCGGCGGGATGTTCCAGATCATCCAGTGCGTGAACGTGCCGCCGGGCGCGTCGGGGTCGTCGACGACGAGGGCCATCGAGCGCGTGCCCGCGGGCGGCTCGGTCCACATCAGGGACCACGACTGCGAGAGGCCCGCGCAGGTGAAGCGCGCGGGCAGCGTGTCGCCGTCCGCGAACGCGGTGCTCCTCAGGGTGAACGGCTCGGCGCCGCGCGCCGCGGGCTCGGCCAGCGCGGACACGGCCAGGGCCGCGACGATCATCGGAACGCGCATCGATCCTCCCGGGACGGGCCGCACGCGGCCCGGCGCGTCACAGCGCGGCGAGGGCGGCGGCGAGCCCGGCCTGCGGGAGCGGGGCCGCGTCGAGCGCGTCCCCCACCACTCCCGCGAGCGCCGGGACGTTCTCGAGCTCGCGCCCCAGCGTCGTGACGACCGACACGATAACCCGCTCCGCGGTTTCCGCCGCAACCGCGTCGCCGGACCGGCCGGCGCAGGCGTCGTCGAGGTCGGGGTGGCCCGCCGCGAGCACGCGGACGAGCGCGGTACGCGCGAGGATCTGCAGCGCGAACCGCGCGGGGTCGGGCGCCGCGACGACGTCTTCGCGCAGCCACGCGTTGGCCGCGACGTGGAGGCGCGCGCGGTCGAGCCGTTCGCCGGCCGCGCCCTTCCGGAGGGCCGCCGCGCGGCGGGCGTCGTCGGCGGCGGCGCGCGCGACCCAGCAGTTCGAGGAGGCGCGGCCGCTTCGCCGCCGCGCGCAGCCGGGCGACGACGTCCGCGACGAACGCGTGGCCCGCACCGGCCACGCTGTCGGCCGGGCGGCTCGCGCCGTCGGCGATGCGGAACGAGGCGGCGAGCCGCTCCGCGACAGGACGCGACGGGTCGGCGAGTGCGGCGAGCACCGCGTCGCGCACGCCGAGCCGCGCGGCCGCCGCCGCGTCGGGGACCGGTCCCGCGGCGATCTCCTCGCCCGGGGCGGGATCGATGCGGCCGCGCAGGAGGCCCGTGAACGGCGGGCCGAACAGGCACAGCCGCGCGGCCTCGGGGCACGACAGGCTGGCCGACAGTTCCATCGCGCTGCCGCGCTTGCGCACGGTGCGCGGGTGCATGCGGCACACGGCCCCCAGCGCCTGGGGTCCGAAGCGCGACTCGAGCACGCACAGGCCGCGCGCGTCGAGGAACCAGCAGCGCCCGTCGGGGTGCATCGAGAGCTTCGCGTATTCCTGGACGGGCGGGGCAAGCCCCGCACCTACGATGGAATGGGAGGCGGGCACGGACAGCGCCTCGCGGAACAGCGCGCGGTCCGCGTCGGTGCGGCCGAGCAGCGTTTCGAGCTGGCGGTACTTCGCCTCGTCGACCCAGATCTCCCAGCCGACGCAGCACGAGTCCTCGCAGCGGTCCGCGATGCAGCGGAAGCGCTGCATGTAGGGCAGCGTGACGAGCGTGGTGACGCGGTCGGCCGTGGCGTGCTTCACGGGGGGGAAGCTAATGGCCGCGGGGCCGGGCGGCCAGCGGCCCCTAGAATGGTGTCCGTGCTCACCGACGCCCCGCCCCGCGCCCGCGCGAAGCGCGACGCCTTCTGGAGCAGCGACCGCCTCTTCGACCTTCCGCTGCCGGAGGACGAGCGCTTCGCCGCACCCGCACGCGCGATCGCGGCCGGGCTCGCGGCCGACGACCGCGCCGCGGTCGAGCGCGCCGCCGTCGCCTTCGCGGGCGCGATCGCCGCGTTCTACGACGTCGCCCCGCCGCCGGTGCGCGTGCTCGCCGCGCGGCCGCGGCGCGTCTACAAGGATGGCGGCACGACCGAGCTGTACGGCGACTACGAGTTCGAGTCGGGCGCGATCCGCGTGTGGATGCGCACCGCGGTGCACAAGCGCGTGACCGCGTACGGCACGTTCCTCAGCACGCTGTGCCACGAGATCTGCCACCACCTCGACCGCGTGCTGCTCGGCTTCGCCGACACGCCGCACACGCGCGGGTTCTACGAGCGCACGGCCTGCCTCTACCACCACGCGCGCGCGACCCCGCGCCATCCGATCGCGTGGAGCGACCTCGGGAAGGACCGCTGGCAGGTCGACTGGTCCCGCATGCGCCGCCCGGCCCGGGACGCCGGCGCGACGCCGCGGGAGGGTTAGAATCCGCGGTCCCCCGGGAGCCCGAACGCATGTCCGGACCGCACCGCGCCGCACCGAAGCTCGCCGCCGTGGCGGCCTGCCTGTTCCTCTCGGGGACGGGCAGCCTGGTGCTGGAGGTGTCCTGGTCGCGGCTGCTGAAGCTGGTGTTCGGGTCCACGACGCTGTCGATCAGCACGATCCTCGTCGCCTACATGCTCGGGCTCGGGCTCGGCGGGCTCGTGGGCGGGCGGCTCGCGCGGCGCGTCGCCGACGGCGTGCGCGCGTACGGCGTCCTCGAGATCGGGGTCGGGGTCTACGCGCTCGCCGTCCCGTTCGTGCTCGGGGCCTACCCGTGGCTCAACCGCACGCTCCTCGGCGGGCTCGGCTTCTGGCCCGCGGCCGCGGTGCGCTTCGTGCTGTCGCTCGTGGTGCTGCTCGCGCCGACGCTCGTGATGGGCGCGACGCTGCCGCTCCTCGTGGCCGCGCTGCGGCCGGAAGAGGGACGGATCGCCGCGCCGGTCGGGCTGCTGTACGGCGTGAACACGCTCGGCGCGGTGACGGGGACGGTCGCGGCGTCGTTCGTGCTGTTCCCCGTGCTGGGGCTGGCGTGGAGCAACGCCGCGGGGGCCGCGCTGGACGCGCTGGCGGGGGCGCTGGCGCTGACGGTGGTGGCGCGCGGGTCGGCCGCGGGGGCGGCGCCCGTCGGGAAAGGGCGGGTTACGCCCGCTGCGCGGGACGGGCGGGTTACGCCCGCTGCGCAGAGCGGGCGGGTTACGCCCGCTGCGCGGGCTAAACCCGCCCCTACACCCGCCCCTACACCCGCCCCTGCATCCGCCCCTACACCCGGCCCTACATCCGGTCCTGCATCCGGCCCTGCGGACGTTCAGGGCGGGCGGTGGAACGCGGTGGTGGTCTCGTACGCGCTCGTCGGGGCGACCGCGCTGGTCTACGAGGTCGCGTGGACGCGCGCGCTCACGATGATCTTCGGCTCCTCGGTGTACGCGTTCGCGACGATGCTCGCGGCGTTCCTCGTCGGGATCGCGCTCGGCAGCCTCGTCGCGCGCCCCGTGCTCGACGGGCTCGCACGGCCGCGCGCCGCGTACGCGGGCGGCGTCGCCGCGCTCGGGCTCCTCGCGTTCGTGACGCTGCTCCTGCTCGCGCGCGCGAGCGGCCTGGCCCTCGGCGTCCTCGAGCACGCCGGCGCGAGCAGCCGCAACCTCCTCCTCGCGGGCTTCGGGCTGTCGGCCCTCGCGATGCTCGGCCCCACGCTCGTGCTGGGTGCGCTGTTCCCGCTCGTGGCGCGGGCCGCGGCGGCGGGGCGCGACGCCTCGGCGGCCGTGGGCGACGTGTACTTCGTCAACACGCTCGGCTCCGCGGCCGGCGCGTTCCTCGCGGGGTTCGTGCTGATCCCCGGGCTCGGCCTCGCGCGCACGATCGCGCTCGCGATCGCGGTGAACCTCGCGACCGCGGGGCTGCTCCTGCTGTGGCAGCGCGAGTGGACCTCCGGAGGCCGGCGCGTCGCCGCGGCGGCCGCGCTGGTCGCCGCCGCGGGCGTCCTCCTGCTGCCGCCCGCGTGGGACGTGCGCGGACTCCTGCGCGCGATCTATTACCGTCCCTCGCTCGCGCTCGAGTTCGGGATCGACATGCTCCCGTTCGAGGGCTTCTCGCTCCAGGAGCTGCGCTACTACAAGGACGGCGTCAGCGCGTCGATCGCGATCACCGACGAGCCCGGCGGCACGTTCCTGCGCATCAACGGCAAGCCCGACGCGTCGCTCCTCGACATGCCGACGCAGGCGCTGTCCGGTCACCTGCCGTTCCTCTTCGGGCCGCACGCCGACGACGTGATGGTGATCGGGTACGCGTCCGGGGTGACGACCGGCGCGGTGTCGCTGCACGCGCCGCGGCGCCTCGACGTGATCGAGATCGAGCCCGCGATCGTCGAGGCCTCGCGCTGGTTCGAGCGCTGGAACCACAAGCCGCTCGAGCGCCCGTTCACGCACCTCGTGCTCGACGACGCGCGCGCCTACCTCACCCGGACCTCGCAGCAGTACGACGTCCTCATCTCCGAGCCGTCGAACCCGTTCCTCGCCGGCT
>JABLTH010022615.1_pt1 | contig 23574 bp, 24 predicted proteins | sample 7875711 | NCBI WGS metagenome assembly JABLTH01 (sample SAMN14941262, study PRJNA633318) | bioreactor metagenome | isolation source: bioreactor | place: China | collected 2019-03-05 | reverse complement strand
TGCGGTCCGGTGGAGCGTCGGGCGCCAGGGTGGCCAGGTCGCAGGCGGGCTGGCCCGCCTGCTCGCGCAGCGCTTCGGTGAGGCGCAGATTGAGGCCGATGCCGATCACCGCCGCACACGGTCCCTGATACTCGCCGCTCAGCTCGACCAGGATGCCGGCGAGCTTGCCGCCGCGCGCGAGCACGTCATTGGGCCATTTGAGACCCGCCTCGGGGATGCCCAGCGATTCCAGCGCCCGCAGCAGGATCACGCCGACAGCCAGCGACAGCCCGCCGAGCGCGGCGAAGCCGGCATCGAAGCGCTTAAGGCCGGAGAGATAGAGATTGAGGCCGGGCGGCGAGAGCCAGGCCCGGCCCCGGCGACCGCGTCCGGCGCTCTGCGTCTCGGCGATCATCACGCTCAGGTCGGCAAGCTGCGCGCTCCGGCGCTGCAGCTCGCTGGAGGTCGAGTCCAGCTCCCAGTGCACTTCGAGCTCGCCCAGCCGCTTCCGCACAGGGGCCGGCACGGCGGCCCGGATGCGCCGGGCATCCAGCATCTGCAGCGGCCACGGCAGCCGGTAGCCTGCCGTGCCGCGCGCCTCGATCGGCACCCCGCGCGAACGCAGGGCCTGAATCTGCTTCCAGATCGCGGCCCGGGTCACGCCGGCCTGTTCCGCCAGGCGCTCGCCGGAGAGCGGCTCGCCCGACGCCAGCAGGGCTAGCAATTGCTGGGCCTGCATCAGCGTGAGCCTCCGGCGTGAGGAATCCGACGAGCGCCAGGCCCCGCCGGAAATGGATCGATCGCATGCATCGGATCATCTTAGAGCCTGGGCCGGATGCCGAGTAGCCGGCACCCGCCCGCCATGACTAGTACTTGTGGGACTGGCGCGCCCTGGCCTGCTCGGCGCGTGGCACTGGCATCCCCTTCACGAGTCTGAGACGATCCGGACCTTGGCTTGCGGATCAAGGGGTTTGAGCCGCCATGGGCATCAGGCAGTTCCTGTTCGCGTGTGTTCTGGGCGTCGGCGGCATCGGTGCCGCATCGGCCATGGACGCCGATACCCAGGAATTGGGCTCCCTGCAGCGCGCCGGCGTGGACAGCGCGCCTAGCCACGAAGTCAGCGGCACCGGCGGCGACGTTCTCGGCGGGTCGCGCGAAAACGTACCGCCAAGCAGCCCCGCCTCAGGCTCCTCCAGCGAGAACTGCCCCACGGGCAGCGGCGGGGGCTCTTCCGGCTCGCAGCATAGCCGTCGCATCAGCCTGGGCTGGCAGTCCCTGCTGCCGGGCTCCATCCAGTAAGCCGTTCCGTGGTGGGGCCCTGGTGGCGACAGTGGCTGTCGCGCTTCGACCCGCCACCGGTTCCCGATCCTCTCTGGCGTCGCGCACTCACGATGTGCCCGTTGGCGCGTCGCCTCGATGAGGACCGCCAGCAAGAGCTGCGCCGCCTCGCCGGCCACTTCCTCGCCCGCAAGCGCTTCCATCCTCTGGCCGGAGCCGAGTTGGACGATCGCCTGCGCCTGCTGATCGCCATGCAAGCGTGCCTGCCGGCTTTGCGGCAGGGGCCGGGCGGTCTGCGCGGGTGGCGGGAAATCCTGGTCTACCCCGGCGAGTTCAAGGTGCGTCGCAGCCACCATGACGAGCACAGCGGCGTGGTCAGCGAAGCGGACGACGTCCTGATCGGCGAAGCCTGGGAGCGGGGTCCGCTGATCCTCTCGCTGGCCGACGTGCAGCTGGATCTGGAACAGCCGTGGGACGGCTACAACGTGGTCGTGCACGAGATGGCGCACAAGTTCGACATGCTCGACGGCGCGCCCGACGGCGTGCCGCCGCTGCCGGACGGCGTCAGTCGGCGCGACTGGATCGTGGCGTTCCAGCGCGCCTACGACCATTTGTCGGACGACGTGGCACGCGGTCGCGACACGCTGATCGATCCCTACGCCGCGGAGGGATCCGACGAATTCTTCGCCGTGGTCAGCGAGCTGCACTGGTCGCAGCCGGGCGTGCTGCGCCGCGCCGATCCGGCCGTAGCCGCCTTGCTCGACGCTTATTACGGCCCCTCGCCCGCGCCGTGTTGAAACGCTGCTCGCGCCCGAGCGGCGCAGGCCCGGTCAGTTGGGCGGCAAGCGTACGCTGAAGCGCGCGCCACCGAATTCGGGCGAGCGGTCCACGCTCAGATCGCCGCGGTAGGCCTTGATGATGTCCTGCACGATCGACAGGCCGATGCCGTGGCCCTGCACGCGCTCGTCGCCGCGCACACCACGCTGCAGCACCTTTTCGATCTTGTCGTCGTCGATGCCCGGGCCGTCGTCCTCCACGCTCAGCCGCAGGCCGGGACGCTGCCGTCCCGTGGCCGGCTCCACCTTCACCACCAGCAAGACGCGGTGGCCGGCCCACTTGAAGGCGTTCTCCAGCAAATTGCCCATCAGCTCCAGCAGATCGCCCTGCTCGCCATAGAAGGCGGCGCCTTCGTCGATGTCGAACTCGCACAGCACGTTCTTGGCCGCGTAGACCTTCTCGAGGCTTTGCACGAGGTCTTCCGCATGGCCGGCGATCGGGATGGCGGTGGCGAACGTCTGTCCGCCCGTGGTGGCCGCACGTGCCAACTGATACGCGACCAGTTCGTCCATCCGGCGCACCTGGTCCAGCACGTCGTTGCGCAGGGGAGACAGGTTGCCGTCGGTGGATTCCAGGCGCGAGCGGATCACCGCCAGCGGTGTCTTCAGGCTGTGCGCGAGATCCGCCAGCGTGTTGCGATAGCGCGTACGCTGCTCGCGCTCGCTATCGATGAAGGCGTTGATGCGTTCGGTAAGACCCGTCAGTTCGAGCGGATAGCGGCTGTCCAGGTGCTCGGCTTCGCCACGCTCCACGCGACTCATGTCGCTGGCCACTTTGCGCAGCGGCGTCAGGCTCCAGCGCAGCAACAGAAGCTGCAGCAGGATCAGCATCACGCCGAGCGTGGCCAGCCAGAAGATCAGGCTGCGCCGGAACACCGCGTTCTGGCCTTCGAGCTGGTCTTCGGCCTGCGCCACCATGAAAGTCAGCTTCACCGACTTCTTCTCGGACGTGTCCAGCGCTACGCCGTACGCGTAGTAGTACAGGCGACCCATGCGCGTATCGATGGGGCCGACGAACTGGCTCTGCCCCGGCTCCAGGCGCTTGAGGAACGCGAAGTCGCGCCCGATGGCCGAGGGCGATTCCAACTTGGCGCCGTTCTCGCCCAGGGCCAATGCGTAGAGGCCCGAACCGGGCTGCGAGAAACGAGGATCGGGCGGGGTGTCGGGCAGCAGCACTTTGCCGGAGCGACCGACTTCGGTTCCGGCAAGGTACGCAACGACGTAATTCTGCAGGCGGTCCTGCAATTCCTTCAGCGCCGTCTCGGCGCTGCTGCGGGAGAGCGTGAAGCCTACGACACCCAGGAAGGCCGCCAGCACGAAGCCGGTGGCCAGCGCCGCGCGCGCCGCCAGCGAGAACGGGCGGCGCGGCGGGCCGGGATCATTCCCCTTCGCTTTCGCTGCGGGGGATGGCAAAGCGGTATCCGCGTCCACGTACCGTCTCGATGGGCTTGAGGGTGCCTTCCGGGTCGAGCTTCCTGCGCAGACGGCCGATGAAGACCTCCAGCACATTGGAATCGCGGTCGAAATCCTGCTGGTAGATGTGCTCGGTGAGGTCGGCCTTGGAGACCAGCTCGCCCGCATGCAGCATCAGGTATTCCAGCACCTTGTATTCGTAGCTGGTCAGGTCCACCAGCTTGCCTTCCACCGATACGGTCTGCGCAGTCGTGTCCAGCTTGATCGGGCCGCAGGCCAGCACCGGCTTGGACCAGCCGCTCGCGCGGCGCACCAGCGCGTTGATGCGCGCCAGCAGGTCCTCGACGTGGAACGGCTTGACCAGGTAGTCATCGGCGCCGTGCTTGAGGCCCTCGACCTTGTCCTGCCAGCTGCCGCGGGCGGTAAGGATCAGGATGGGATAGCGCTGGCCGACTTCGCGCAACGCCTTGACCAGGTCCATGCCGGACATCTTCGGCAGGCCCAGGTCGATGATCGCCAGGTCGAACGGCACTTCGCGGCCGAGGTAGAGACCCTCTTCGCCGTCCTGTGCCGCGTCGACGGCGAAGCCGTCGCGCTTCAGGCGCGCGGCGAGCGTTTCGCGCAGCGGCGCCTCGTCCTCTACCAGAAGGATGCGCATCAGTGTTTCTCCTTATTGCCCTCGCCGTCGCCGGCCGGGTTCTTGGTGGAATCCGAGGAAGCCGGGGCCCTGCCCGCTTCCGTGTTCACGGTGACCACGCGCACGTGCCCCGACGGCGTGAGCACCTTGATCCGGTGCTCGAACGCATTGCGGCCGCGTCGCATGGTGCTGGCCGACAGCACCTTGCCGCCGGTCTCCTGCTGCACCTGGGTCACCGCCTGCTCGAGCGTCATGGTCGGCTCCTGCGCCTGCGCGGCCACCGAAGCGGTCGCCAGGAGCAACAAAAGAGCCAGAATGCGCAGGATTGTCTTCATTTCGCCAACAAAACCCTCGGGATTGGAGGCTATCCTCGTTCAGCCTATGGAACCGGGCCTGAATACTGACCCGATCGCCCCCGGCTGTCACGCCGCTGCGGCCCGCCTGGGCGCCATGGCCCGCTCCAGCAGCTCCCAGCCCGCACCCGGGAGATGCGCCCCTTCGCTCAGCGACCGGCGGAAGCCCCGCGCGCCCGGCTCGCCCTGATAGAGCCCGAGCAAGTGGCGGGTGATGTGCTTGAGCGCCGTGCCGCGGGCCAGTTCGGCTTCGATATACGGCCGCATATGCCGCAGCACGTCATCGCGCTCCGGCAGCGGCTCGCCATAGAGGGCGGCTTCCACGCGAGCCAGCACGTAGGGATCGTGATACGCCGCGCGTCCGAGCATGACGCCGTCCACCTGGGCCAGGTGCGCCTGCACCTGCTCCGCCGTGGTGATACCGCCGTTGATGACCACCACCAGTTGCGGAAACTCGCGCTTGAGCCGATAGACGCGCTCGTAGTCCAGCGGCGGAATCTCGCGGTTCTCTTTCGGGCTGAGCCCCTGCAACCACGCCTTGCGCGCGTGCACCACCAGGATCTCCACTCCCGCGGCGATCATGGTTTCGGTGAAATGCTGCAGATCCGCGTAGTCGTCCTGGTCGTCCACGCCGATCCGGCACTTCACCGTCACCGGCACGTCCACCGCGTCGCGCATGGCTTTCACGCAATGGCCCACCAGCGCTGGCTCGCGCATCAGGCAGGCACCGAACTTGCCGGACTGCACGCGATCGGAAGGACAACCCACGTTGAGGTTGATTTCGTCGTAACCGGCCTCGGCGCCATACCGCGCAGCCTGCGCCAACTCGGCCGGGTCGCTCCCGCCCAGCTGCAGCGCCACCGGGTGCTCCTGCTGACTGTGCTCCAGCAGGCGCAGTTGCTTTCCACGCACCAGCGCCGCGCTCGTCACCATCTCGGTGTACAGGCGGGCATGGGGGGAAAGCAGACGGTGGAAGTACCGGCAGTGTCGGTCGGTCCAGTCCATCATGGGGGCAACCGAGAGCCGGAAATCGCTGGAGACGGGGGTTTGCATGGCGATTATTCTAACTGCGCCGCAACATGCCCGTTTTCAAATGGCGTCGAACTGGCCCCAAGCCGCTTCGTTCCCTGGCCAGCCGGGAGGATCGCGCTTTGCACGCCCCCGCTCGCCGGCCAGCCTCAGCGATCTGGAATGACCGCCGTAGCGAAAGGCGAGACCACCGCCCAGCCAAGGCGGGCATACAAGCCGCGGCCATCTTCCGTCGCAACCAGGAGTTGCGGAACGGTGGAAGACTTCCTTGCCGATTCGAGCGCACGCATCACAGCCATGCCCAGGCCCTTTCGCCGGTGATCAGACGCCGTTTCAATCCGGTCATAAACGAAGGCGTCCGCGGTTTCCGCCGCTGAGCCGTTGGCGGCGAGATCGCCATTCGGCGCCACGATGTGCGCTTGGGTCACCGGGCCGGCATGACGAAGTTCCAGGCGGTAGCCCTCTGGCAGAGCACCCACATGACCGGCCACAGCGGAGGCTTGCATGAAGTAGTTGGCGGGCTGGACTTCCCATTTGGCTGGAAGCGCAGTTTGAAGCTCTTCGTTGGTACCGCACAGCTTCAGATAGTGCCGCGGACTCGAAATCTCGCGCGCCACTTCGTACAACCCATCGCCAAGCTTCGGAAACACCCAGCGCTTCACTTCCTTCTCCGAATGGGTATCCACTCGGAAGCCGCCGCGGTCATGCACCGGGGCCGGGGAGTTCCGCGCCAGCGAATGCGTCGCTTGCCATGCAAGAACAAGCTCCGGGTCAACGCGGTAGACAGTCATCGATCGATCCATGTGGGTTTTGGTTGGATAGTCTCGTGCATGGCTTCACCGCCTGGCGAGTCGCGCAATTTCATCCGCACAAAAATCCCGGACTATCTAGGCGCGCCAACCTGTCCGACGGTGTCCGCTGCCCTCTGTACGCGAACGGCAAGATCCATGTCCGCCGACGGCTAAAGCGTAACGCAGCTGATCATTGATCAATGGACCGATCCTTGCTTAATACGCCCATCACCCCATTCGGAAAGCCACGATGTTGAAGGCGATGGATCACGCAGCCGCTCCGCCCCGCTTCGCACCGAATAGCTCGCCTTACCGCAGGCGATATTCCGGACTCGCCACGCTTCTTGGCTTGTTGCTGACATTGGCGACACATCAAGCAAGCGCGTCGGACCATGACGTACCAGCCGCGAACTACCTGCATCCGCAAACGCTGGTCGAAGTGGAGCCCGGGCGACGATTGAATCTCCTGTGCATGGGCCAGGGATCGCCCACCGTCCTGCTGGATTCAGGCCTGGGCGACTCATCGTTGACATGGCGCAAGGTACAGGCAGCGCTGGCGCAGCGAACCCGAGTCTGCGCATTCGATCGAGCGGGTTACGGCTTCAGCGATGAAGCCACCAGGCCGTCCACGGCACAAGCGGCGGTCGACGATATGGTGGCGCTGATCGACCGAGCCTCTTTGGGACCACAAGTCGTTCTCGTCGCGCATTCCCTGGGTGGCGAGCAAGCCTTGCTTTTCGCGCTGGAGAAACCCGACGCCATCGCGGGCATGGTCCTGGTCGATCCCGCATACCCCGGCCAGCCTCAGACAGGGGACGAAGTGGAGCAGCTCGCCAACAATCGTTCCTGCTTGCGCGCAGCTCAAGCAAACCTGTTGGCCCATAGCGTCCCGGACTCGCTCAAGCATTGTCTGGACTCGCCTCCCAACAGCGATGCCGCTCTCCACGCTGAACTGAATCGCCAGTGGTCACGCGTCCAGAACAATGCGGCACGGCTTTCGGAGGCCGAAAATCTCCACATCAGGGACGACCATGGCCATTCCGAAAATGACCGCGAGTTGCTCAAGCACTGGCACGGCCTGCACGCCATGCCACTCATCGTGCTATCCGCAGGCACAGTTTGGCCTTCCACGCCGTCCCTGACCTCTGCCGAAGCAAGAGCCAAATGGTCTGAACACATCAAGGGGCATCAGCGCCTGGCGGCGCTATCGTCGCAAGGGAAAGACATCGTCGTTCCGGGTACTACGCATTACATCCAGCAGATCAAGCCTTGGGTCGTTATCTAGGCGGTTGACGAGCTCATGGAGCAGATAAAGAAAGGCGCGGGACCAGCGGCCAGCGGTAGTTAGCCGACCATGAGTTCACTCATGGCCGAGATGGAGACGTGAGACGTTTATGTCTCACGCCGCTAGAACCATTGACCCGGGTCGTAGGCCTGCCTCAATAGCAAACGACCCTCCTATTTAGGCAGGCTGACCACCGGCTTGAACCCGCCAAAGATCATCCGCTTCCCATCGAAGGGACAATCCGCAGCTGCCTCCATGCGCGGATCCTTCATGAATTTCTCCATCCCCGCATCGCGGGTGGCCTTGTCGGGCCATTCCACCCAGGAGAACACCACGGTCTCGTCCGGCGTCGCCTGCACGGCGCGGCGGAAATCGGTGACTTTGCCGTCGGGCACGTCCTCGCCCCAGCACTCCACCACCCGGATAGCGCCGAACTCGACGAAGATGGCGTCGAAGGTGCTGGCATGCTTGACGAACTTTTCGCGGTTGGCGTTGGGTACGGCGATCACGAAACCGTCGACATAGGACATGACTGTCTCCTTGGCGGACATGGCGGCCGGCGGGGCCGCCTTCATGGGGGCGACGAACGAGGGCCCGCGGGATCGACACGTCCTGCCTGGGCGGCCAATGATGGTCGACGGCGAAAGGCAGCACTTGCCTGCAATTTATGGAGCAAGGCTTGATCGCTCCCAGGCCAACCCCAGACCCACGACCGTGCAGCGACGTCCTGCGCCCCTAGCGCGACGCTATAGCAACTGCGTCCAGTGGCTCGTACGTCCGAACGAGCCATCTGCGGTCTGTCCGGACAGCCAACCGGTCGTCCGCGGACAGTGTGCTGCCACCTGGCTTCCACTCCGGGAAGGCCGTTCTTAGGGCTCTCAGGACTTGCTCCGCTGGCATAGCTCTTGCTGAGCCACGGGCCGCTGTCTTACCCCCTGATACCCGTCGCCCCCGCTCCTGCACCCATCGTTACCCCATGCACAAGCAAGGATTCTGCTCATGACCACAGCGCGGAAGCTGTTGACGCTCGGCACTTCTCTTTTCGTTGGCATTTTCTGCATGGCCTCCGCCATGGCACAAAATGCAGCCCTCCCAAAGCAGCTCTCTACCGATCAGCTACGCCAGGACCTTGCCTTTGCAGTGGACTCGATCAGGGCAACGCACCCCGACCTCAGCCACTCGACGGATGAAAAAGCCTTCGATGCACAAGTGGAGCGGATGGCAAACGGTATGCGCGGCCCCATGGATGTCGACCAGGCTTGGCGTGCCTTCGCGACATTGAACCCCACCATGGCGGATGGCCATCTGCTTATCGGTTACGACGACTGGATCGCTGCCACGAAAACGCATCTGGAGAATGGCGGCGCCCTGTTCCCTTTCGAAGTCGTCGTCAATGATGCGGGAAAGCTGATCGTTACGGCCACGCTGGGAGGTGGCCCCACGCCGTTGGCAGGCAAAACCATTTCCTCGATCAACGGCAGGGACGCCGGCGAAGTGACGGCGGCCCTGCTCGCACGCATGCACGGCGACACCGCGGCATTTCGTACGTCCCTGCTCTCCAACCGCTGGTGGTTCTTTTACTGGAAGATGTTCGGCGCACCCGAGCAGTTCGACATCGTTATCGGCGACTCGAAGCTGCGAATGGCGGGAAGCCACGCACAACCGGCCTACCTGGCGAGCAAGTCCGTGTTCGAAAAGGCCTACAGCTTCAACACGCTCACCGATCACGCGGCGCTGCTCACCATCAACACCTTCAAATGGCCGGACAAACCGAAGTTCTATGCGTTCACCGAGCAGGTCTTCAAGGAGATCAAGAGCGCTGGCGTGAATGTCTTGATCATTGACGTCCGGCAGAACGGTGGCGGCGACGACGACATGTGGATGCAAGGCATCCTGCGCTACATCGCCGACAAACCCTATCGCTGGGCGTCACGATATGAAAAGAAGGTAACGCCAGGTCACGTCGATGCCGGCCAGAAGCTCGGCGATATCGTGCACGGGCAAATCGATCGCATGATTCAGCCGCAGCTGGACGATCCTCTGCATTACAACGGGAAGGTCTATCTGCTTGTCGGCAGGCAAACGTATTCGTCAGCCGTACTTTTCAGCAATACGGTGCAGGACTTCAAATTCGGCACCATTGCCGGCCAGGGCGGCATCGTCAGAAGCGCGCAGAGCGGCGGCATACAGACGTTCACGCTGCCAAACTCAGGTCTGGCGGTCACCTCGCCGCGCTTCATCCTGACCCGCCCTTCCGGGGAGACGACGCCGACCTTCATAGAGCCGGACGTCCGCGTGACCGACGATCCCCTGCGCCCAATGACGGCGGTGGATGAAGTGCTTCGAATCGCGGGTGGTGCTGCGGCGACGGCGCGCGCGAACATCTTGGGCGATCAGGCAAGTCGCACCGGGACTACCGGGTCAGCGGGCGGAGTGCAGTGACCAGGAAGTGATTCCTGAAATCCGCCAAGTGGGTCCGGGTTTGCTGGGATGGACGCCGCGCGGGGCTGACGCCCCCGGCCAGGGCGCCGCGCGAGCCTAAGAACAGGGCCGAGTCACACTCAAGGGGAGGCCGACGCGGCCCCCAGCGATCGCGTCAGCTCTCCGGTTCGTGGCAAACCACTTCAATGTTGTGTCCGTCCGGACCAATAACGAAAGCCGCGTAGTACCTGCCGCTGTAGTTCGGTCGAAGACCCGGCGGACCGTTGTCCTTGCCGCCTGCATTCAAAGCCGCACGATAGAAAGCGTCGACCTGATCGCGATGATTGGCCACGAACGCCAAGTGGAGATGAGCCGGCTTCTCTTCGCTTTGGAGCAAGCACAAGGACGCTTTGCCGTCCGAACTAAGCTCGATACCGCCGGGTCGCTCACTGACGATCTCGATGCCAAGCGGCTCGAGCGCCTTGATGAAGAATGCCTTGCTTGCCTCGTAGTCACTGACTCCGAATACGACATGGTCAAACATGAGTTCTCCTTATGTGTGATCGGGCGGGCAGTTTTTACCTGGCGCCCGCTTCGGATCGAAGCGGCATTTCACGCTTGTCGAGTGGCCGCTGGCTCAACGGTTTGATCTGGCGCTGTACGCGGGATGGGAGGAATGGATTCGCTTCGCCGTGCAAAATTAAATTGCGTTTCCCGGGCGGAAACATAAGTTAATTTTGGATTTTGCATCCTTCTTGTTCAGTGGGAGGCGCACCGTCCCCAGACACTGAGCTCAGCTGAGCTGCTGCACGCTAGCTTGCTTTTGCCCACTGCATGGTCGCGTCGTCGGCACATCCATCGCCCGGCACGCAGACCTACGTCATCGCCTTCCGCGTCTGGACGCCCCCAACCACAGCTAACGACCTACCTGCGTGACGAATGCAATCACGATCAGGCCGATGCAAAGCAAGCTGAGCAACTTCGAGGCGAACGACATGCGGATAACGCTGCGCAACCGTTCCTGATAGATCTCAGCCAGCGTCTTCGAGTAGCTTCGCGACGACCTGTCGAGAACCCCGGACCCGATGCCGCCGCTCACCCCGGCCAAGAGCAGGAAATCCATACGCCTGACCGTCGGACCAAGTGCCGCCATCAATAGGCACGCGAGAATACAAAGCACCGCCAGCGAGAAAATCCATCGGCTACGCCTATCATGAAGCCCAAGCCATCGACGAATCATCCACTACACCTCAATTAGATCAGCCGCCGCCCTTATCGCTGCCAAGATCCACCTGACGCACCTCAATCGCCACGCGGACTTAAGATCAAAACGAAGTCGGCTTTACTCTCAATGAGAGTAACCGAGCTTTGATCCGAGACTGTCTATTGAAGCGCTTCGTAACTGCATAGTATGCCAGCCACGGACTATTCATAGCGCTTGATAAAACGATCGAATACAGCGGGCGGATTCAACACTTTGGCCGATGCATTTTCCAGCTCCTCTGCCCGGCTGTCGTCACTAATCGTGACGAATAATGTGACCCTTTCGCGCTCGGCACCGATGCCGAAAAGCCCTTCCTGATCGAGCCATTTCAGTGCCTCGATCATGTCGCGCTGCAGCTCATTGAAAAATTGACCGAACTTCGCCGCAGGAAAGCTTGGACTTAGTACGGCATCGGCCAGCCTCTTGCAGAGCGGATTGAACGCGTCGGCTTCGGCGGATTCGTATGCCCATTCGCCAGTTGACCACGTGAACTCCGGCGCACTCTCTTCATCGCCAATCTCCATCTGCTTGCGCACCCGCTGCAAACCTTCTTCGGAATTGGCAGAAGGCACGACGGTCATCGCACCGCTGTCGGTGTAGAGGGCGAACGCATAAAAACGCTCATCGGGATGCTTCGCAAGAAGGGCGCGATACGTCTCTCGTGCCGCATCGCGAATCTCTCGGGCGAAATCAGGAAAGACGCTCACATCGACCTCTCTGCATGGCGGGCCTGGAAGACACCCGCGCGGCTGGGGACGCTACCGCAAAACCGCTCTAAGTTTGGCCGCAAGTTCGATCCGCTCCCGGGCGATGTAGGGCGCTTTCTCCCCTCCATACAAGCCGTCTTTCGAATAGCGAGGAAAGACGTGGAGATGGTAATGCCACACATCCTGGTTGCCGGCAGGGCCGTTATGTTGACGCGTGGAAATCCCTTCGCATCCCAAAGCGTCGCGCATGGCATGCGCCAGGCGCCGCGTGGCGCGAAAGAACTCGCTTCCGAGGTTGTCGGGTATATCCAGCACGTTCTCGTAGTGGCTCCGGGGCACCACCAGGCAGTTGCCTTTTATTCCAGCGTAATGGTGAGTGGGAACCAAAGCGAACACGTTGGCATCCACCAAGACAACGGCCGATTCCAGCGCCGGCGACGGCAGTGTCTCAGCAATACTGCAGAACGGACATTCGTACCCGGGTGGAGCATTTTTCATAAGGCCCATCTTTCTCAAAGCCCACCAACATGGGGACAGACTACTACCAGAAAATCGAACGCCAACCCGACCCGGCCTTGGGCGTGCCTGTTATCCGCCGCTACGGATACACAAACCGCACCACCACATCATTCAACGGCATCTGCAGCTTCCGCCGCTCCACCGCCGACGCCTTCCACGCCTCACCCTGCCCGAACAGCTGCGCCTCCGATTCCGGTCCGAGGTAATCGAAGCTCTCGAACACATAAGGCAGCCCTTCCGACCCTTCGAAGGTCGCGGCCGTCGACAGCTGAAAATGCAGATGCGGCGCCGCCGAATTGCCGGACTGACCAAGCTGTCCAAGCGATTGTCCGCGATGAACGCGGTCCCCCGGCTTGACCTTGACGCTGCCTTTCTTCAAATGAGCGTAGGTGGCGAACACCCCCGGTTGAAGCTCTAGCACGACGTAATTGCCGAACAGACCATCCGCGGTCAGCGACGAAGGCTCGGGCTGCGGGCTCAGCGGCTTGTGTTCCTGCTCGCCGTCGCGGGTGTCGCGCACCACGCCATCGGCAACCGCGATGACATCGGTGCCGTAGCCGATCCAATCCGCATAAGACGTGTTCTGCCCTACCTTGACGCCAGGCCGCATTGCATGACCCGCGTCGTCGACGCCAACTAGGTCCAGCGCATAACGCTGGGGAATGGTCAGATCGCCATTGACGGCGACCAGGCTACCCCAGTGATGCGAATGCGCATTACCAGGCCCCTCGTGCGCCAACCATCGCCCACCGCGCAGGGGCGGCCCCAGCGTCATCGGCTTCTGGCTATCGACGTTTGTCGCTGCACCATCGAGCGTGGTGACAGTCCTTTTTTCGGTATCGAATTCGATACGGTGACGCAGCGTGTGCGGTAAGGCGGCGCCCGCAGGCAGCGTGATCCATACGAAGACCACCGCGCGCTTCCCGGGGGTGATCGACACCGGCGCATGCTCCGCAGGCGTGGGCCGGACGAACTGGGGCAGCTGGTTCTTATCGAGTACCAGCAGGGGCGTCTTCGCGTCATCGCCGAAAACCTGCAGGCCTTTCGGCTTTAGCACGCCGGTATCGCCATAGAAATTGGTGATATGTAGCTCATAAGCCAGATGGATCGCGCCATCCGTCCCGGTGAACCCCTCGGGCGCAAAAGGCACCCGCGCTTCCACCGGGGCAAGCGCCTTTTCCGCATGAATCCCTGACACGCAACAAGACAAGGCGAACAGCATCGCCACCGCAGACCTGCGAATCATTCGAGCTCCCCCACGGCGCTTGGACAGGTTGAACGCGACGTCCAATCCAAACGCGCCTAGGCCCCTTGGCTTGGTGTCCGCGGCCTACCTTAGCGCACTAACTGGCCAGGCGTGGAAGTCTTGGGGTGTGGTCGTCGTTACTTAGTGAGCTGATGGATCGCGGCGCGCGCGGCAACTTTGATCAAGGCACTCACTTCGTCGGCCGAATGCCCTTTCGTGAGCTGGCAGAACATCGCAGGAATACTAAGGGCGAAGATCTGATTGACGGCATCGCAGCGCGGCTGAACGCGGGTATGTTCGCATGCCAACTTTTGGACCAGGCTTCCCAAATCGGGGCAGTCCGCTCCGACTTCTTATCGCAGTAAGTGACCAGCAGCCCGGGCTACTTCTTGGGGGGCCTGGGCCTCAGGTTAAAGTCACGACCACCCACCGACAGCGTATTCACTCCTTTCGTGATCGGTGGAAGCGCGGCCGCCGGAGCGCTGGTCGTCCTTTGCGACGGCAAGGTCAAGGTCGTGTTGCTGGCGGTGAGGGTGGTGGCCTTCGGCGACAAAATGGACGATCTCGACGTCACGGATGCCGAGCTGGAACTGGAGCCATTAGGGCCTGTGCGCAACGGCCGCTTCGACGCCGCTGTATTGGAGCCAGCAGTCGTCATCGGCTTCTTTGCAGGCGCCGGCACAGAAGGCAGGAATGGCGTTCCTCTTTGGCTGGGTAACGGTGATGAGGTGGACGGCGACGAAGAGGGTGAACTCGAACGGGCGCGACTATTGCCAGTTCGCAGCGGCCGCCTTCCCGCCATCGCGTTGGGTCCTGCTGTCGTCATCGGCTTCTTCGCAGCTGCCTGTACCGAACGCATAAACCGCGTTCCTCGCGGGCTGGGCGACAGCGACGAAGTAGACGGGGAAGAAATCGACGGCGATGAAGTGGATGGCGATGACGTCGAAGGCGATGAAGATGAAGTGGACGGCGACGTCGGCGAAGAGCTCGATGGCGATGAAGTGGATAGCGACGTCAGCGAAGAGCTCGATGGCGATGAACTGGACGGCGATGATGTCGACGGCGACGAGGAGGAAGAAGACGAACGATTCGCGCCCGATCTGCCTGACCTGGCTGGAGGAGGCGTCATCAATACCGGCACAGAAACATGGCTCGACACCGTCAGCGATGTTCTTTCTGACCTTAGTGCTGTCATCGTGTTTAGACCGAGCCCGAACGCCACCTCAATTTTCTCGCCTACTCGGCGCGCCTCTGCGGTCTTCGGCGATTGCCTGGCATGTTTACCTCCCGGCGTCAGGACATAGTTGCCATCGCCTTCCGCGCCGATGGACCGATTAGCGCCGGAGTAACCTGGCCGGATGTTGTGCACGCTGGTGTTAGCGAGCGCAGTGGCGCCCTTTATGATGGCTCTCTTTTCCGCCGGGGTGGGAGAACGCCGCTCTTTAATGAGCGTGTGCATGGTGGCCTCGCCGCCCTCCACCTTCTTGTTCTGAGCCTTTGTCTGAAGATCTGGATTCCAAATAACTTCGTGCCAGCGACCATAGAGTCTGCTTAACGTCCTGGGGGTAGCTGGCGGTGGATTCGCTTTCGCTGCGTTCACGAAAGCCTCTTCGCCACGCCGAATATTCCGGTCCGATATTCGATGCGACTGGTCAATGTTCGCTCTTCTCGGGTCGTGCCGATTGCCACCCTTTAGGTAGTTCTCGAAATTGGTTCTCACCTGCTTATCGACGATCAACCCTTTCGATGCCGGAATCTCCGTTCGAGTCCTCAGGTAGGACGAAGGTGTACCGCTTCGCTCGGTGATATTTTCGTCCTTTTGCTTCTTTTTGGGATCCTGGGGAGGCATACGCCATGAGCTCCTGCAATCGACTTTAGAACACTGGTTGAAACGCCGAAAAAGGAACCGGAGGCATTTAAGGTAATGGCGCCGTTACCAACATGCCTAACTATCTCCGGCCCCTTATCGCGCGCAGTCGAAAGCAGACGCTCCGAGCTTCCCGAGCCGCCATGAGCATCATCAAAAAAGGGCTGGGTACTTCCAGGGGACCAGAAAGCCAACCCGCCCCCGTTTCTCTCCTGGCGAGGCCACCGCCACGCGTACCAGAGAGTGAGCAGGCCAATGACAATTTCCACGGTGCCGAGAAGGAGATAAAAACTCCACGCGCCTGGCATGGTGAGCGCCATGACCGCGATATACAGTGCGACGACGACGATGTTCGTCCACCGACATACGACCGGCGGCAACACCAGTGACAAAAACACCATAAGGCCGGGAATGGCGAGCAGGATGGCGGTAGCGATCAGTGTGCCCTGACTGACGGGGCCGACGGGACCTTCGCCGTTGATCATGCCGCTGAGCTTGCCGGGCACGTAAAGCCCGAAATAGTCGCCGTAGATGTAGCAAAACATCAGTGATGCCCATAGCGCGGACAGCTTCGCGCGAACAGGTACCTGTGCATCAATCAATGCAGCCATGCAGCCCCCTCTCTCCATGAAAGTCTTGCAGCCCATGCGATCGAAAAGATGGGCATTGGGCGCGGTTATACATGTGGCGAATATTGACGCCAAGGTGCCATTGGACAGGGCGGCGGTAGAAGCAATGGGTCCTCAGCCTTCCCTGCTTCCGTATGTCCCTGGCAGCTCCAGGCGTATTGGCGATGACGACGACGCCGTTACCGACACATATAGCGACCTCAGACCCATTATCAGAATGGCTAGACGTGGGCGAGCCGAGGGAGCCACTGTCGCCTTGCACGATTGACGATCTGTGGGACGCCGCGCCACGATCGTTGGAGCGTTAGATGCTCGCTCCACGGAGCGCCTTCACCAACAGGGGAATGCAATGCGTCCTAATCACGAGCTACAAGAAATTTTTACGCCATTGTGGGCAGACCTCGACGGCTCTGGCATGTGGCCAAACAACAAACCGTTACTCGCCCATTACACCAACGTCGCCGCCTTTGAAGGGATATTTAAGAACGATGAATTCTGGATGTCGAACCCTTTACTCATGAATGATCACGAGGAGATGCGTTTTGGCATGCTCGAAGGTAACGAAGCACTGATCCAGTCCGAAGATATGCGCAAGGCCTGCGGCAATAAATCGCGCTACAAATTATTTCTTGATCATTATTTAACACAATACAATGAGCATGCAAATGACCTTACGCTAGATACCTATGTTGGCTGCTTCTCTCTCCATGACCCTATTGAGGATGTAGATGGCCGACTGTCCATGTGGCGCGGCTACGGATCAGAAGGCAACGGCGTAGCCATTGTTTTCGATACCGCCCGTCTAAACCATGTAGCGGAATCACCTCTTATTCTCGCACCAGTCGCCTATAGGACACGGGAGGAACGCATTGCGTGGATACAGGGCTTTGTCAATCATTTCGCTCGGATATTCCAGGATAGTCATCTCTTAGATGAAGAAATTCCTAACGCAGTTAAATTATTCTTTCAGCGACTGAAGACTTTCGCGCTTTTTACAAAGCACAAAGGCTTTGAAGACGAGCGCGAGTGGCGCATGGTCTATATGCGCGAGCGCGATGATCAGAAACTATATATCGACAGCCTTAGTTACTTTATCAGTCCCTCTGGTGTCGAACCCAAACTCAAACTCAAGCAACTAACGGAGCTTGGGTTGTCATCGTTCGCACATTTGGTTCAGATCATCATTGCAGGACCAGCCACCTCGACGCCATTTGGTGTGGCTTCCCTCAGGCGCATGCTCGAATCCGTTGGAAAACATGAGCTCGCTCCGCTAGTGCGAGGCTCTGGAACCCCTTTTAGGTCGAGACGGTAGTGCTTACAGATGACGCAAAAAATGTCGCTCTATGCTGGCCTGTCGGGCCTCGAACTTGAAGCCGCGCCAATCGACTTTGGAGATGGCATACAGCTGAATAGAACATATGCCTATGTTATGTCCTACGTCACCCTAGCGTTTACAGAACCAGCCTCAAGAGACCGTCCCCATCCAGGCCCGTGGATGGCAACATCGAATGGCGAGGGTTTTGATGTTAAGGCAGAAATTTCGATTCCATCAACGTATAAACATCCAATACTTAGCTCGTTTAAGGTGGCGAGAACCATCGTCACACTACTTCGAATTTTTGTTGACCCGGAGATCAGATTCATCTTCGCTTCGTCGAACCCTATGTCCTCTCTGCGCGACAAGCCATACACGGGCGTACCAGTCGAAATAGGCGGAGCTATCGAGATTCATAATAGGCACTTCGCGCTGAGGCTTATGGATGGATCAAAGAAGCTCGCTCATATCGAGTGGGTACAAAAAAACTGGCGTACAGCAGCACACCTAGCGGGACAAAGCGCGGAGTTCAGGCTCGCATTGGAAGTGCTAGAAGTTGGTCAATTTATTCCTAGTACGGCAATGATTTTGGTCTCGATTTGGGGGGCACTGGAAGCGATCTTTTCTCCATCCAGCGCGGAGCTTCGCTTTCGCGTTTCCGCACTGATCGCCGCCTACATGGAGCCCCCGGGAGCTGGCCGTCTCGCAGAGCAGCAGAAAATCGCAAAGCTCTACGACAAACGCTCTGCTGCTGCCCATGGGAAACCGCGGCACGATGAAACGGATGTTCTAGTATCGTTTGAGCTTCTTCGAATGGTGTTAATCAGAATTATCGAGCGAGGCAGGCTTCCTAGCAAAGAGGACCTCGAGCGCCTGCTCTTCACTGCAAACTGGCCATAGGGACTTACCGGACCTCAATTTCCTGTACTACTGCGATTGACGGCGCCTTGCACAGCGAGGGGATAGGGCAAGTTCTGGCATTGCTAATCACGAGTAATACAAGAAACGATTGGGGATTGTGCATCCAGCCCATCATTGGCTGATCCGCATGGTACGTTCAGGAGAGGGCGAAGGTGGCACGGCAACCTCCGCCACTCTGGCTCGCTTATCGAAGCTCACTTTGATGCGGCCCGCTTTCGCTATGTTGCCGCTGCCGCGTGCTCCACCTTCTCTCGCACCTTCTGCCACTGCATCCTCAAATGCGCCTGCGCCGCGCACCTCGTCCCCATCTCCATAAACGCCCCAATCCCCTCCAGCATCACCGTCAACCGCTGCACATCCGGGACGCCGCGCTCATTCACCAGTTCCGTCAACATACGGAGATTGCTGCGCGCGTACTGCAACCATTCCGTGGCGTCGTTCAACAGTGCCTCCGGACCCGCGGCCGGATCAGAGAAGTAATTCGTATGCCGCGTGGTCCAGGGCTCGCCATAAACGTCCATAAGTAACTCCTTGTCGTAAAGCGCCGCCCTCGCTCCGAGAACGGCACGCCGCCAACTACTCAGCGTGCCGCGATCACACGGACTCGAGGTTTCACCGGTGGTCCATGGCTGGCCCCGGGCGGCTTGATTGAGAAGTGGAATGCGGCGTCAGTGAGTTCCGCCGTCGCGCAGGGCGACGCGCCGGGTTGCACAGCTTGGAATCATTCCAACGAAAACCACCTGGGCCGCGGTTCTTCAACCGTGCCTGCGAGAGATGCAGACGGCCCGGATTGGCGGTGAGGATGTCGCCGAGGGGATCGGCGGGCGTGCAAGTACCGTATGATCTGGCTTAGCCATGATCAACTCCTGTGAAGTTGGTTATGGTCAGCGGGTCGAGGGTGTTACCAGCACCCTTGGCCCGCGCTTCTCACAGCATTGCTGCCATGGTTGTCCGCGACGCGCATCACCACTCCGCGGGCAACGCCATCGACACTAACAAAACGATTTTCGATTGTCTATAGTCGTGCGCCGACGATTTGCATGCGTGTCGTGCGTTGAGCATTTATCTGACGGCTTTGTCGTATCCGATGCTCGAATGCCCGCGCACCGACTCTCGCGATCCGCTTATCTGACGGCCTGATTCGCATGGGCCTGACGCGCCGACTCGACGATCCGAGCGCCACTCTCCGCCGATAACCCATGCCTTCTTTCCTATGCCCGCGCCTTCCATGCCGCATAGACTCACGGGATATCCCAAGGGGAGCGGCGCTATGCGGCACACGAGGCTTCTGGCTTTTCTTTGCCTACTGGCGACCTTCCTGATCGGAAGCCATCTGGCCTTTGCCGAACCCGCGCCCACCGCGCAGATCACGCTTGGCTCATCCGCCGCACCATTGAACGGCCCCTGGCAATTCCAGGTTGGCGACGATCCGCGCTGGTCCGCGCCGGACTTCGACGACAACGTCTGGGAAACCCTCGACCTCACGCCCGCGCCGGGCGCGCACGACGGCGACGTCGGCTTGCCGGGCTACGTCTCCGGCTGGAGTCGGCGAGGCCATGCGGGCTATACCGGTTACGCATGGTATCGGCTCAAGGTAACCGTCGATAGCGACGGCCACACGCCGCTTGCCTTGGCGGGCCCGACGTTGGTCGATTCCACGTACCAGCTCTACGTCAACGGAAAGTTGCTCGGCGGCACGGGGGATTTCTCTGGCGCCACACCCACGGTGTACGGCGTGAGGCCAACGGTCTATGCGCTGCCGGCACCCACGTCGATCGGCCCGCAAACCTACGTCATCGCCTTCCGCGTCTGGATGGATCCTATCGATGCCGGCGAGGACAACGGCGGCATCCACGTCGCGCCGAATATCGGCCACGCGGACAGCATCGACCTGCTGTACCAGTCGCAATGGCTGAAGACCTTCACCGGCTACGTGGTGGATGCGGCCGAACCGTTCGCGTTCGTCCTGCTTGCGCTCATGGTGGTGGCGCTCATCGCCTGCCGCACCAGCGATGCCTACCGCTGGTTGGCGATCGCGCTCGTCTTGCTCGCACTGTTGCGGGTCAACCAGGTGTTGTTCTACTGGACGGACGGTTGGAGCCTGCGCTGGTATGACATCGCGGTCACCGTGATCCTCCGACCACTGAATCTCGCGGCGTGGGCATTGGCATGGCGAGACTGGTTCCGCCTGGGCAAGCGCCCGTGGCTGCGTAACGCGATCACCGCACTGACGGTGATCTACGTGGTCTTCGTACTGATCGGCCGTCCGTGGTTTGCGCCGGACGCGACGCACGGGATCAAGGCCACTGCCGACATCATCGTTGCAGTGGCACGCGTGGCTTTCGCCGCGCTCTATCTTTGGATCGTTGCCCTGGGCGCGCTCCGGCTTGCAAAGCCGACTGCCTACTTAAGCGCACTCGCGGCGCTACTGGTCGGCATCGGCCTGTTCGCGACCGAAGTCAACGCCTTGGGCGTCCCGGGCCTCTGGTTTCCGTACGGCGTTGGCGTGGCGCGCGGGCAGTATGCGTACGCGGCGTTCATTGCGTTGCTGTTCGCGTTGGTCCTTGTGCGGTTAGTAGGGTATGCGCGAGGGGCACGTGCCCGGCGCGAAGCTTGACGCCGCCAGGCCGGCCGATAGCATGCCCCACAAGCGCATGGAGCTGGCACGGGAGGGGGATCCTGGTTGCTGCCCACCTAAGCGCTTGTCGCCATCTTCCACGAACGAATCATCATAAGCGGGACGGTTAAGCGCTCGCACGCGCGCCGCAGGGGGACGATTCGCTTCCAGCCTCCGCAAAGGAGCGCAGGCAGCCAGGGGTTCAAGCCATCGAATGACCGAGAAGTGTCGTCCAGCGATTCGCGTGCCTTCGCAGCGGGAAGCTTCATGACGAGCGCCTTGCGGCGCCCAACTCATCTATCGAGGAATGCCATGACCACCGGACAAGTGACGTTCGACCCACGCCCGACGATGCGCCGCTGGACCACCTTTGCGGCTCGCTGCACGCTTCCGTTGCTGCTGGCATTGGTTTCTGTGCCAGCCATGGCACGCAACGACCACGCTTACGTGACCAACCAGTTCGGCGGCACCGTTTCGGTGATCGACATGTCCACCCGTGCTGTGACCGCCACGATACCGGTGGGCAGCCTTCCGATTGCACTGGCGGTCAGCCCGGACGGGACCCAGGTGTACGTGGCTAATGCCACTGCCGACACGGTCTCCGTGATCGATGCGGCGACCAACACCGTGACCGCAACCGTACCCGTGGGGGACACGCCTGCGGCGGTGACGTTTAGCCCGAATGGCGCAGTGGCTTATGTGGCCAATGCCAATGCGGGCACGGTGTCCGTGATCGATACGGGCAGCCACGCCACCATTGCCACGGTGCCGGTAGGCAGCGTCCCACTGGCATTGACGGTCAGCCCAAATGGATCGCGCGTATATACGGCTAACGCGGGTGACAACACCGTCTCTGACATCGATACCGCCACCAACACGGTGACTGCCACGATACCGGTGGGAAGCTCGCCGTCCAGCATCACCGTCGGGCCCTTTGGCGCTCGCATCTATACGGCCAATGTCGACTCCAACGATGTCTCCGTGATCGACGCACGCACCAGCGCGGTGATTGCGACGGTGGCTGTTGGCAACGGGCCCGATGCCATCGCCGTCAGCCCCATCGGCATTCCTGTGTATACGGCCAACTTCGTCGATAACACCGTGTCTGTCATCAATCCGTTCAACCGATCCGTCATCACGTCGATTCCGGTCGGCAACTCGCCCGGCTCTATCGCCGTCAATCGCCATGGCCAGCTGTATGTGGCCAATGCCGGTTCCAACAGCGTTTCCGTGATCAATCCACTGACCAACCAAGTGGAAGCTACGATTCCCGTCGGCCGGGTTCCGTCGGCCGTGGCGATTCAGCCGCCATCCGCGTGGTGACTTGGTACGCGCTTTAGCGTTGCGAGAACGGCCATCTCACTCGAGATGGCCGTTTTCTATGCAGCATGATGCGTCTGTAACTCAGCGCTGCTGAGGCTTCCTCAGCGGATCGAGCAACCGCTTCAAGCCGTTGTGGTCGATCTCCAACGCCAGCGCGAGCAGGTTGCCGAGGTCGCCCTTCGGAAAGCCCTTGCGCGCGTACCAGGCCAGGTAGGCGCCGGGGAGGTCGGCGATGAGGCGGCCCTGGTACTTGCCGTAGGGCATGGTGGTGGTGACCAGGCGTTGCAGGTCTTCGGGTTTCATGGGTTCCGACCAGGACGAGTCCGCTGCGCGATCGTTCAAGGCTACAGGTTCCCAGCCTGAGGGGCCGCGCCGGCCGTGCCCTTCGGGCCAGCCCATACATGGTGCCGGGACCCGCGTTTGCCCTACGCTGGCCCGTCCTGCCGCTGGCTAAGCGATATCTCATCCGCTGAGACCCAGGCGGTGGTATCTTGAATGCCGTCCCGTTATTCAAGATGCCAGCCATGTCGCCCCCTCCGCACGGCGGTGCCCGTCCCGGCGCCGGCCGCCCCGCCAGCGAACCCACCCAGCGCCTGCGCGTGCCGGAAAGCCAGGTGCCGACGGTGCTGGCCTATCTGGAGGCGTATCGCCAGGGCACGTCGCTGAAAGCGCCGCGGCCGCTGTCGCTGCTGCCCTCGACGGTGGCGCTCACCGCCTTCAGCAGCCGGGTGCCGGCGGGCCTGCCCAGCCCGGCAGACGACGACGTGGAAGACGTGGTCGACCTCAATCGCCACCTGGTCATCGAGGGGCACGAGCCGAGCACCTTCATCGTGCGCGTGTCCGGCTGGTCGATGATCGGCGCGGGCATCTTCGACGGCGACGAAGTGCTGGTGGACCGCGCGCTCAAGGCGCGCCAGGGCGACATCGTGGTGGCGATCGTCAACGGCGAGTTGTCGATCAAGCGGCTGGGCAAGGTGGACGGCAAGGTCGCCCTGCTGCCGGAGAACGCGCACTTCAAGCCCATCGTGTTCAAGGAGGGCGAGACACTGGAGCTGTGGGGCGTCGTCACCCGCTGCCTGCGCAACCTGCGCTGAGAGCCTGGTCATGGTCTTCCCGTACCCCGCGTTGTCGTTGAGCGGCCGCC
>JABLTH010078285.1_pt1 | contig 23623 bp, 25 predicted proteins | sample 7875711 | NCBI WGS metagenome assembly JABLTH01 (sample SAMN14941262, study PRJNA633318) | bioreactor metagenome | isolation source: bioreactor | place: China | collected 2019-03-05 | reverse complement strand
CGCGATGAAGGCGATCAACGAGTCCAGCCGCAAGATCTCCGACATCGTCAGCCTGATCGACGAGATCGCCTTCCAGACCAACCTGCTGGCGCTGAACGCGGCCGTCGAGGCGGCGCGTGCCGGCGAGCAGGGCCGCGGCTTCGCGGTGGTGGCCACCGAGGTGCGCAACCTGGCCCAGCGCAGCGCGAATGCGGCCAAGGAGATCAAGGGCCTGATCAAGGACAGCGCCGAGAAGGTGCAGAACGGCACCGCGCTGGTCGACCAGACCGGCAAGTCGCTGGCCGAGATCGTCGATAGCGTGAAGAAGGTGACCGACATCGTTGCCGAGATCGCCGCGGCCAGCGCCGAGCAGTCCGCCGGCATCGACCAGGTCAACCACGCCGTCATGCAGATGGACGAGATGACCCAGCAGAATGCCGCGCTGGTGGAACAGGCCGCCGCCGCCGCACGCGCCATGCAGGACCAGGCTGGCGAGCTGTCGCAGCAGGTGGGGTTCTTCCAGCTCGACGAGACGGTCGGCCAGGTGGCGCCGTCGGTAACCAGTCGGGCCAAGGCCGTAGCGGCCGAGGCCGAGGCGGTGTTCGCCGCGGTGCGCAGCACGCCGGCACAGCCGGCCGCGCCCAGGCCGGCCGCGCGGTCGGCCGAGGCGGCCGACGCCGGCTCCTGGAAGGAGTTCTGAGCCATGGCCGCGCCCGTCATTGCCGATGATCGCGTCGCCACGGCGGGCTCCTCGGCGGCGGGCCTGAACGGGCCGACGCTGCAGGACGCCGAGTTCGCGTTCCTGCGCCAGTTCGTCTACGACCAGTGCGGCATCGCGTTGAGCGAGCAGAAGCGGCAACTGGTGCAGGGGCGCCTGCAGCGACGCCTGCGCGCCCTGCGCCTGCGCGATTTCGGCCAGTACTGCGAACTGCTCAAGCAGGATCCCGCCTCCGAGCTGGGCGAGCTGGCCAGTGCGATCAGTACCAACGTCACCGCGTTCTTTCGCGAAATGCATCACTACGACCTGCTGGTCGACAAGCTCCTGCCGGAGTGGATCGAGCAGAAGCGTCGCGACGGCGGCCGCCTGCGGATCTGGTCCGCCGGCTGCTCCACCGGCGAGGAGCCCTATGCCATCGCGATGGTGCTGGCCGAGGCGATGGAGCGTACCGGCGCGAAGATCGACGCGAAGATCCTGGCGACCGACCTGTCGCCGCAGGCGCTCGAGCAGGCGCGGCGCGGCGTGTACGCCTTCGATCGCATGGGTGGCGTGAGCGACGAGCGTCGCAAGCGCTGGTTCATGCGCGGGCAGGGCGAGTACGACGGCTTGGCGTCGGTGCACCCGCGCTTGCGCGAGCTGGTCACCATCCTGCCGTTGAACCTGCTGCACGACTGGCCGATGCAGGGTCCGTTCGACGCGATCTTCTGCCGCAACGTGGTCATCTATTTCGACAAGCCGACCAAGGAAAAGCTGTTCGCCCGCTACGCACGCATGCTGCCGTCGGGAGGCTACCTGTTCCTCGGCCATTCCGAGTCGATGCACGGACTGAGCAACGATTTCGAACTGATCGGACGCACCGTCTACAGGAAACGGGCATGAGTGCCGTCGCCCCGGTCAGTCCCGCGCTGAACCACTTCGATCCCCGCCAGGTGCTGCCTGGCTTCGAGCACATGCGGCGGTTCTGGGATCCCACGCTGTCGCGCTACAACGTAAAGGTGCTTCCCGGCGAGTACTACGTCAGCCGACAGGATGAGCTCATTTCCACCGTGCTCGGTTCGTGCGTGTCGGCATGCATCCACGACCGCCGGCTCGGTCTGGGCGGGATGAACCATTTCATGCTGCCCGAGCCGACCGGCGAGCGCAGCGCCGAGCGCGACAGCTGGTCGGCCACGGTCGGCCGCGCCGCGCGCTACGGCAACGATGCGATGGAACACCTGATCAATGCGCTGCTCAAGGCCGGCAGCAGGCGCGAGGACTGGGACATCAAGATCTTCGGCGGCGGCAAGGTGCTTACCCAGATGACCGACGTGGGCCAGCGCAACATCGCCTTCGTCAAGCGCTATCTGGAGACCGAGCGCCTGCCGGTCGCGGCCTCCGACCTGGGCGACATCTACCCCCGCCAGGTGCAGTTCTTCCCGGCCACCGGCAAGGCACGCGTGCGGCAGATGCGCGGTCGCGACGAGGCCGCGCTGGTCGATCGCGAGAAGCAGTACCTCAAGCAGTTGGCAAACGATCCGATAAAGGGAGAGGTCGAGCTGTTCTGACGGTGGCCCGGACCGGGCTTCCGCCTGGCGCCGCAGGGCGCCGGAACATCCGACCTGGCCGCCGCCTCCGGCGGCGGGAACCAGACGCAGGCGAGAGAGAACTGGCAATGGAAAAAGTGCGAGTCCTGGTGGTCGATGATTCCGCGCTGGTGCGGAAGCTGATGTCGACCATGCTCTCGACCGACCCGCGCATCGAGGTGATCGGCACCGCGCCGGACCCGTTGATCGCGCGCGAGAAGATCAAGCAGCTCAATCCCGATGTGCTCACGCTGGACGTGGAGATGCCGCGGATGGACGGCATCACCTTCCTCGAGAACCTGATGCGTCTGCGACCGATGCCGGTGGTGATGGTGTCCTCGCTGACCGAGCAGGGTGCCGAGGTCACGCTGCGTGCGCTGGAGCTTGGCGCGGTGGACTTCTTCACCAAGCCGAACAGCGATCTGGCCAGCACGTTCGCCGAGGGCGCGCAGGAGATCTGCGCCAAGGTGCTGGCCGCCGCCGGCGCCAAGCCGCGCGTGCGCAGCGAAGTGCGCAAGCTCGACGTGCCGCCCCGGCTCTCGGCCGACGCCGTGCTGCCGCGCGCCCAGGGCGCGGGCACCCGCGGCGGCAGCCCGCTGATCGCGATCGGCGCCTCCACCGGCGGCACCGAGGCGATCCGCGTGGTGCTCGAACAGATGCCGCCGGACGCGCCGCCGATCCTGATCACCCAGCACATCCCGGCGGCATTCAGCGGCCCATTCGCGGCACGCATGGATCACTGTTCGGCGATGCGCGTGTGCGAGGCGCAGGACGGCCAGCCGATCCAGCCAGGTCACGCCTACATCGCCCCGGGCAGCCAGCACCTGCTGGTGATGTGGGACGGCGCCAAGTACGTGTGCCGGCTGCACGATGGCCCGCCGGTGAACCGACACAAGCCGAGCGTCGACGTGCTGTTCCGTTCGATGGCGGCCAGCGCCGGCGCCGCTACGGTCGCTGCACTGCTCACCGGCATGGGCGACGACGGCGCTCGCGGCCTGCTGGAGCTGAGCCAGGCGGGTGCGCGCACCCTGGTGCAGGACGAAGCGACTTCGGTGGTGTGGGGGATGCCCGGCGCCGCCTGGAAACTCGGTGCGGCGCGCGAGGCGCTGCCGCTGGACGATATTGCCGCACGCCTGTTGCAGATGGCGCGGCAGCCCCTCAAGAGCGCCGTGGGCGCGTGATCGAGCGAATGACCATGCAAGCCATTCTACATTTCTTCCAATCCCGCCTGGTTGCCGGTCTGCTGGCCAGCACCGCGGCGCTGCTGGTCAGCCTGTTCTGGCACCCGGCCTGGCTCGCACCGATGCTGGTGGTCGCGCTGACTGCGGTATGGATCGTCGAGAGCCGACGCGTGCCGCCCGCAGCGGCCGTCGAGACTGCCGCGCCGGCCCACGTCGAGCCCGTGCGCGAAGCGCTGGAAGACGTGCGCAGCGCGCTGGTGGACGAGCTGGGTCATTCCACCCGCGAGCTGCACCAGGCGCTGGACCTGCTGCGCGATGCGGTGCGTGAGCTGGGTGGCGGCTTCGACGGCCTGTCGCGCAAGACCGGCATGCAGCAGTCGCTGCTCAAGCAGATCATCGACGCGCAGAACGGCGAGGTGTCGGTGCAGGATTTCGCCGCCCGTACCGGCGACCTGCTGGAGCACTTCGTCGGCATGGTGGTGCAGATGTCGCGCGAAAGCCTGCGCATCGTCTATCGCATCGACGGCATGGCCAAGGAAATGGACGCGGTGTTCGGCCTGTTGAAGAACGTCAACACCATCGCCGAGGAAACCAACCTGCTGGCGCTGAACGCCTCGATCGAGGCGGCGCGCGCCGGCGAGGCGGGCCGCGGCTTCGCGGTGGTGGCCGGCGAGATCCGCAACCTGGCCAGCCACTCCAACCAGTTCAACGACCAGATCGGCAGCCACGTCGAGCGTGCCCGCGCCGCGATGGAGCAGTTGCGCGGCCTGGTCGGCACCATGGCCTCGCAGGACCTCAACGTGGCGCTGTCGGCCAAGGGTGGCATCGACGCGATGATGAGCCACGTCACCGAGTCCGACGCGCGCACCAGCGCGGTGGCCGACCAGGTGGTGGAGATCAACCGCGGCCTGGGCAGCGACGTGTCCACCACGATCCGCTCGCTGCAGTTCGAGGACATCCTGAGCCAGCTGATCAACCAGACCCGCACGCGGCTGGTCGAACTGCAGGAGGTGATCGCGGACAGCACCCGCGACATCGAGGACCTGGCCTGTGGCGGGGTGGCCGACGAGGCCATCGCCGAGCGTGCCGAGCAGGTGCGCAGCCGCCTGGCGATCCAGCGCGAGAAGGCTCGCCTGCGCTCGCGCGGCCCGGCGCTGCAGAGCTCGATGGACGCCGGCGAAATCGAACTGTTCTGAGGTAATAGCCATGAGCCTGACCGTCCACCACGACAGCGAGAACGACAGCCTGACCCTGCAACTGGGCGAGCGCTTCGACTTTACCGTGCACCGCGATTTCCACGAAGCCTGCCTGGTGCCGCAACTGCGCGCCCGCAGCTATATCGTCGACATGAGCGACGTGACCAGCATGGACAGCTCGGCGCTGGGCATGCTGCTGCTGCTGCGCGAGCACGCCGGTGCCGACCGTGCCGAGATCCGCATCGTCAATGCCGGCAGCGACCTGCGCAACACCTTCAAGGTGGCCGGTTTCGACAAGCTGTTCGTGCTGCACTGAGGCCCCGCCGGGCGCTGGTCGCACCGGTCCGGTTCTGGCATCGTGCCGGTCCATCGCGGTCGGGGCAGGGAGGGCCTGCCGTCCGGCGACGCGTGTCCAGGGAGGAACACGATGCCATCAGACATCCGCAAGGCCGGCTTCGCGCTGGCCTTTGTTTTGGGCGCCGCCCAGGCCGCGGCGCCGCTCCCGGCACCCACCCGCGTGCCGATCCGGCTGGACCACGGCCTGCCCACCACGCCGGCCACGATCGCCGGCAAGCCGGTGGCGCTGTTCCTCGACGTGGGCAATTACCAGGTGGTGGGCCTGAAGACGGCCGTGCTCGAGCGTCTGCCGGTTCATTTCACCGGCGACAGCGAATCCTGGGGCGATGCGGACGGACACCTGTTCAGCTCGCGGATCTTCCGCGGCGACAAGCTGGCGGCGGGTGGACTGACGGTGGAGATGTTCGACGGCAATGAGCTGGTGGGGAGCACGGGCAAGGCCGGCTATCCGCAGGATGGCCTGATCGGCTTCGGCCTGCTGCATCGTTACCAGATGGTATTTGACGAGGCGGGTGGCGAGCTGCGGCTCTATCCGGCCGAGGCCAAGGGGGTGCTGCAGGCCGAGTGCGGCAGCGAGGGCGGTCCGCTGCGGCTGGAGCGCGGCGTGATGGTGTCGCAGGTGCAGACCGACCAGGGGCCACTTCGGGTGCAGTGGGACACCGGCAGCGCGGAGGACGTGCTGCGCCCCTCGGCCCTCGCCGCCGAGGTCAAGGATGCCGACCTGCTGCGCCGCTTCACGTTCCAGCGGTTCGACGTGGCCGGGCAGCCGGCTGGGCCGCAGCAATTCATGATGCGGCAGTTTCCGGCACCGGACGTGGATGCGGTACTCGGCACCGGATTCTTCGCCAGCCACGTGGTGTGCCTGGACCCGGCGCACGGCCGCGTGGCTTTCCGGCAAAAGAAAACGGGGGCCTGAAGGCCCCCGTGTTCCGGCAGTGGGTGTAACTGGATCGGTTTACCAGGTGCGCACCGAGGCGACGCTCACCGTGTAGGTGGCCATGTCGGACTGGTAGCGGAACAGGCGGCCGAGGTCGAAGTCCACCGACTGGCCCGGGGCGATGTTGGTGGTGCCGGCCGGCCAGCCCTTCTTCTCCTGGATCACCTTGCCGCTGGCGTCCTTGGCGGCGATGCTGATCTGCGCAGCAGCGGCTTCGGCGCAATGGTTGACCACCTGGCCCTTCATCATCATGCGGGAGCCCATACCGGCACCGGAGGCGGCCACCTTGAAGTCCTGGATGGCGAAATCGGTCGGCGCGCAGGCGGCATGGGCGGCCAGCGGAGCCAGCAGCAGCACGGCGGAGGCGAGCAGGGTCTTCATGAGCGGGATTCCCTCGGGGTGGATGGAGACAGTTGCTGAGGGAATCGGCGCCGCCCGGGAAATCTTTAGTCCCGGCCGCGAACTTCATGTGATGGAAATCACACTTCGGCCGGGAGGTGTTCGGCCTGTCCGCCGTGCTCCAGGAACCACAGGCCGGCAAACAGCTTGGGGTCGATCGAATACCCCTCCGCCGCGCGCGCGAAAAGCCACGCGCCGGCGGCCGCCCGCGGGACCTCATGGACGATGATGTCCTCGGTCTCGTCGCCGCCGCCCGGACCGACCTTCTCCAGGTCCCAGGCCCGCGCGAATGCGATCATTTCGGTGCTCATGCCGGAGGACGACGGGCCCTCGTGGATGAACTCGATGCGCTTGCAGCGGTAGCCGGTTTCCTCTTCCAGCTCGCGCACGGCAGCGATCAGCGCACCCTCGTCGGCCTGCTCGTCCAGGTCGCCGACCAGGCCGGCCGGCATCTCGATCGTGCGCTGCAGGATCGGCACGCGGTACTGCTCGACGAACAGCACCCGGTCCTCGGGAGTTACGGCCAGGATGATCACCGCGCCACCGGGGTTGTTGCGCTCGACGTATTCCCAGCGTCCGCGCTGGCGCATGGTCAGCCAGCGGCCCCGGTACAGCGTTTCCACCGGGGCGTGCGCGTCATCGGGGGTGCGGCCTGCAGCGTCGTTCATGCGTGGCTTTCCGTCGTCGGGGCGATCCGCGCATGGTGGCGTGACCCCATGACAACGACAACCGGGTCAGCTCAGTCGGCCAGCGCGCGCAGCCGGGAGCGGGTCAGCGGGCCGAAGCGCAGGCGCTCGCACAGGGCATCGAGCGTTGCCCCATCGACCGGGGCACGGCGCAGCGCGTCCATGTGGTCGTCCACCGGGGCGTCCAGCGCGATGCGGGTCAGCCGACGATACAGGCGCGCCATCTCGCCGTGCTCGCGCAGACGGGCGGCACAGGCCGCCGCGCCACGCAGGCGCAGGAATGGCACCTCGTCGATGCGTTCCAGCAGTGCGTCCAGACTGCCGAAATGGGCCAGAAGGGCGGCGGCGGTCTTGGCACCCACGCCGGGCACGCCAGGGATGTTGTCCACCGCGTCGCCGCACAGCGCCAGGTAGTCCGCCACCTGGTGCGGATGCACGCCCAGTTTCTCGTGCACGCCAGCCGGACCCCAGCGCAGGTTGCGGGCGAAATCCCATTGCCGGTCGTGTTCGCCGAGCAGTTGGCCGAAGTCCTTGTCGGCCGAGACGATCACGCTGGGAATGCCATGACCGCGCAGGTGCCACAGCGCGCTGCCGATCAGGTCGTCGGCCTCGAAGCTGTGGTCGATCAGCACCGTCACGCCCAGTGCGGCCGTCACCTCCCGGCACAGTACGAACTGGTGTTCCAGGTCCGGCGGCGGCAGCTCGCGATTGGCTTTGTAGGGAGGGTAGATCGCGTTGCGGAACGAGCTGGTGAGCGAGGCGTCGAAGGCCACCGCAACGCGTTCGGTTCGGGTCTTCTCCATCAGCTCGCAGAGGAACCGGGTGTAGCCGTGCACGGCATTGACCGGATGGCCGTCGACGTCGTGGAACTCGTCGGGCATCGAGTGCCAGGCGCGGAATACGTACAGGCTGCCGTCGACCAGGTGCGCCGACGGATGGGCGGCCGGCGCGCTCACACCGGGTCGCGCCATTCGCGGAGCAGGCCCGCCACGTCCGGCCGCTCGCGATCCGGCACCTCCGCCAGCGGCGTGCCGAGGTGGACGAAGCCCACCACCTGTTCGTGCTCGCCAAGTCCCAGCAGCGCCGCGACCTCGCTGTCGTAGGCGGCCCAGCCGGTGAGCCACTGGGCGCCGAAGCCCAGGGCCTCGGCGCCCAGCAGCAGGTTGTAGGCGACGCAGCCGGCGCTGAGCTGCTGCTCCATCGGCGGCACGCTGCTGGTGATATCGATGCGGCAGACCACCACCAGCACCAGTGGCGCGAAGGTATAGCGCGTGCGCTCCTTCTCGCGCTTGGCTTCGGAGAGGTCCGGGTTGCGCACGATGGCCCTTGCGGCCAGCCGCTCGCCGAAACGCAGCTTGTGTTCGCCGCGCAGGGCGATCAGGCGGAACGGCACCAGCTTGCCGTGGTCCGGCACGCGCACCGCCGCCTCCAGCAGGGCATGCAGTACGGCCGGGGCGGGTGCCGGCTCGCCGAGCTGGCGTGAAGGTGACGAGTGGCGCCGGTGCAACAGGGCAAGCGCGTCCACGGGGGTGTCGGTCATGGAATCAGGTATCGCTCATGGGGGAATCGGAAGGCTGAACGAGCCGGGCAGCAGTTCGGCCACGGTGGTGTGTTGCACGCGGTCGCCCAGGTGGCCCAGCAGCACCGGCATCGCCTGGTCGCACAGCTCGGCCATCACCTGGCGGCAGGCGCCGCAGGGGCTCACCGGTCCCGGGGTGTCGGCGACCACGGCCAGGCCGGTGAAGTCGCCGGGACGGTAGCCGGCGGCGATCGCGCTGAACAGGGCGGTGCGCTCGGCGCAGTTGCACAGGCCGTAGGCGGCGTTCTCCACATTGCAACCGCGGAAGCGGCGTCCGTCGCGGGTCGCCACCACCGCACCGACGCGGAACCGCGAATACGGTGCGTAGGCGAGGGCGCGAGCGTCGCGGGCGTCTTGCAGCAGTTCGTCGACAGGTAGCTCGGTTGAAGCCATCGGGGTCTCCGCGGTGACCCCCGCCGGTCGCCTCCGGGCGACCGGCGGCGGGCCAGTCTACTGCGCCCGGGGCGGCCGGTTCACCCCTGCCGACCGGCATCTTCGGACAGGGTCGCCAAGCGCCTGGCGCCGGACTACGATGCCGGGACCTTTCCCTGGGGAGTGCACGATGCCGATCACCGTGGCCGCACTGCGCGAAACCGCCGCCGGCGAGCGCCGGGTGGCGATCACGCCGGAAATGGCGAAGAAGATGCACGGCCGCGGTTGGCAGGTGCTGCTCGAGCACGGCGCCGGGGCTGCGGCGGGCTTCCCCGACGCAGCGTACCCGGAGGCAACGTTCGCCCCGGCGTCAGAGGTCTGCGCCCGGGCCGACGTGCTGGCCTGTGTGTTGCCACCGACCGATGCCGCGGTGGCCGCGTTGCGCGAACAGGCGGTGGTGGTCGGTCAGTTGCGCCCGTATGGGGCGGCTGCCCGGCTGGCGGCGATGGGCGCACGGCGGCTTGCCGCGTTTGCGCTGGAGCTGTTGCCGCGAACCACCCGCGCGCAGGCGATGGACGTGCTCAGTTCGCAGGCAGCGGTTGCCGGCTATCGCGCCATGCTGATCGCCGCCGAGGCGGCGCCGAAGTTTTTCCCCATGCTCACTACCGCGGCCGGCACCATCCGGCCGTCGCGCGTACTGGTGATCGGCGCCGGTGTCGCCGGCCTGCAGGCGATCGCCACCGCCCGTCGCCTCGGTGCACAGACCGAGGGCTACGACGTGCGTCCGGAAACCCGCGAGCAGGTGGAGTCGCTGGGAGCGAAGTTTCTCGACCTGGGGGTAAGCGCAGCCGGCAGTGGCGGCTATGCGCGCGAGCTGTCGGCCGAAGAACGCGCGGCCCAGCAGCAGGCGCTGGCCGATCACCTGAAGAATGTCGACGTGGTCGTGACCACGGCAGCAGTGCCTGGGCGTCCGGCGCCGAAGATCATCAGCGCGGCGATGGTCGGCGGCATGAAGCCCGGCGCACTGATCGTCGACCTGGCCGCGGAGGGCGGCGGCAACTGCGAATTGACCCGGCCGGGCGAGCGGGTCGAGCAGGATGGAGTGACCCTGCTCGGGCCGTTGAACCTGCCCGCCGGCGCGCCGCTGCACGCCTCGGAGATGTACGCACGCAACGTGTTCAACTTCCTCGAGTTGCTGGTGCGCGATGGCGAGCTGGCCCCGGACTACGACGACGAACTGGTCGCCAAGAGCTGCGTGACCCGGGACGGCCAGGCGCACTTCGGCGGCTGACCCGCCGGTCGGCAATCAGAACGGGTGATCCGGGATTCCCGCCCCGGGTGGCGGCGGCGGTGGCGGCATGTCGCCACGTTGCAGGTCGCCGCGATGCATGTGCTCGACCCACTGCTGGCGTTGCTCGATGGTGAGCGAATGCCATTTGCGCAGCAACGCCTCGCGCCGGTCCGGCGGCATCGCCTGGAACTGCCGGAAGGCGTCGTGGAGCTCGCGTCGTTGCTGCGGCGGCAGGTCGTGGAACTTGCGCATGTTCTCCCGTGCCAGCCGACGCTCCTCGGGCGTCATCGCCTGCCAGCGGGCGATCCGTTCGCGGATCTTTTCCCGCTCTTGCGGCGGCAGCGTCAGCCAGTGCTCGCTCTTTTCCAGCATGTGCGCCTGCTTGCGCGGCGGCAGCGTGTTCCAGTCCTTGTGCAGGGGGGCGAGCAGGTCGCGTTGCTCGGGTGTCAGGCTGTGCCAGGGACGCGGGGGCGGGGGCGGCATGTCCGGCGCGCCGGGCGGGGGGCCATGGCGGAAGTCCTGGGCGTGCAGCATCGCCGGCGCGCCGGCCATCAGGCCGAAGGCGACCAGCAGGCAGGCGGCAAGCGACCGGTGGCGGGAAAGATCCATGATTCAGCGCTGCTTGGCGGAAGGCGGGTCGTTGGCGGCCAGCCAGCCGTAGAAGTCGAGGTTCTGGTAAAGCGCCGGATCGGCGCTGTCGGCATCCGGCGGCAATTCGCTGTCGTCCGGGGACTGCGCGACTGCAGCGGCGACCATGGTGGCCGGGGTGGCGGCCGGTACCGGGTGGCGCGGCGACCAGACCATCAGCGCGACCAGCGCGACTGCGGCGAAGGCACTGGCCGGAAGCAGGAGCAGGCGGGCGGCCCGGTGCGCGGTCGATGCCGGTTGCAGCGCATCGCGGCGGGCGGCGCGGAGTCGGGCGGCCATCGCCGGGTCCAGCGAGTGGCTGGCCTGGCGGAACAGCGCACGGGCACGTTGTTCGATGCGATCGTCGGGCGAAGTCATCGCCAGTCCTCCAGTTGGTCGCGCAGGTGGTGCATGGCGCGTGACAGATGGGTTTTTACGCTGCCTTCCGAGCAGCCCATGGCGCGAGCGGTCTCGGCGACGTCCAGTCCCTCCAGTACGCGCAGCATGAAGGCTTCGCGCTGGCGTTGCGGCAGCCTCCGCACCGCGGCGGCCATGTCCCTGTACGACTGCGCGTCCTGCAGCCGGTCCAGCGGCCCGGGCGAGCGGTCGGCCGGCTCCCAGGCCGGCAGTTCCTCGCCGTCGCCGTCACGGCCGCCGCCGAGCCAGCCGACCACGATCGAGCGCACCTTGCGGCGGCGCTGCAGGTCGACGATGCGCCGGCGCAGGATGCCCCAGAACAGCGGCGCCCATTCGCCGGCCGGCTTCTCCCGGTAGTGCCGCACCAGCCGTAGCATGGCGTCCTGCACCGCGTCGAAGGCGTCCTCGCGGTGGCCGAGTTGCAGCTCGGCCATGCGGAAGGCACGCCGCTCGACCTGGGCCAGGAACGCATCCAGCGAGGCGGGCACGACACGCGCGTCGATACCGTCGACCGGCAGGTCGTCGGCCAGGGGCTGGGCGAGGCTGTTCATCGGGTCGGCGTCCACGGGTCCCGGCGAGTCATCGTCCGGCTCCATCGGTTCGGTTGCCATGCTCAACGCGGCAGGCTCGCGCGCGTTGACGGCCGCCCGTATGATGCCCAAACCACATCGTGCTGGCGGGGAGGGGTCATGATCGACGGTTTCCTGGCGCTGTACATCTTCATGCTGGCCGCGTTCACCGGTTACGAGATCATCGCCCGGGTGCCGGTGATCCTGCACACGCCGCTGATGTCGGGCTCCAACTTCGTCCACGGCATTGTGCTGGTCGGCGCGATGATCGCGCTAGGCCACGCCGAGTCCACCCTGGGCATCGCAATCGGCTTCCTCGGCGTCCTGCTGGGCGCCGGCAATGCCGCCGGTGGCTACGTGGTGACCGAGCGGATGCTGGAGATGTTCAAGTCCAGCAAGCCGGGCGGCGGCAAGCCGGGAGGCCACTGATGACCTGGCTCCCCACCCTGATCAAGGCCTGCTATTTCCTGGCCGCGCTGTTGTTCATCCTGGGACTCAAGCGGATGAGTTCGCCACGCACCGCGCGTGGCGGCATCGTCTGGGCCGGCTACGGCATGCTGCTGGCGGTGCTGATCACGTTTGCCCTGCCGGACCTGCATCACCGCGTGTTGATCGGCGTGGCGGTGCTGCTGGGCGTGTCGGCGGCCTGGTGGACCGGCCGCCGCGTGGCGATGACCGACATGCCGCAGATGGTGGCGCTGTACAACGGCATGGGCGGCGGCGCCGCGGCGGCGATCGGCGCCTCCGAGCTGGTCGGCTTCGCCGGCAGCGCGGTGGTGCTGCTGGACGGGGCCAAGTTCGCCGCCGATCCGACCGTTGCCCCGGGCCTGGCCCAGCTTGCACTGGGGGTGACCGGCGCGTTGATTGGCGCGGTGAGCTTTTCCGGCTCGCTAATCGCCTTCGCCAAGTTGCAGGGCTGGCTGGACAAGCGTTTCGTGTTCCCCGGCCAGCGCGCGCTCAACCTGCTGATCCTGCTCGCGGCGGTGGTCTGCGGCGGGATGCTGATCGCCGGCCAGCTGACGATGCCGCTGATCGTGGCGTTCTTCGTGCTGGCGCTGCTGTTCGGGCTGATGATGACGTTGCCGATCGGCGGCGCCGACATGCCGGTGGTGATCTCGCTGTACAACGCGTTCACCGGCCTGGCCGTGGCTTTCGAGGGCTTCGTGCTGCAGAACGAGGCGATGATCATCGCCGGCACCGTGGTCGGTGCGGCCGGTACGCTGTTGACGCAGTTGATGGCCAGGGCGATGAACCGCTCGCTGGGCAACGTGCTGTTCGGCAGCTTCGGGGCAGCCGGAGCCGGTGCCGCGCAGGAGATCAGTGGCAGCCAGAAGCCGATCGAGGCCAGCGACGTGGCGGTGATGATGGCCTATGCCAAGCGCGTGGTGATCGTGCCCGGCTACGGCATGGCCGTGGCGCAGGCGCAGCACAAGGTATGGGAGTTCGCCCGGCTGCTGATCGAGCGCGGGGTGAAGGTGAAGTTCGCGATCCATCCGGTGGCCGGCCGCATGCCGGGCCACATGAACGTGCTGCTCGCCGAGGCCGGCGTGCCGTACGACCTGATCGCGGACATGGACGACATCAACCCGGAGTTCCCGACCACCGACGTGGCGCTGGTGATCGGTGCCAACGATGTGGTCAACCCGTTGGCCAAAACCGATCCGTCCTCGCCGATCTACGGCATGCCGATCCTCGACGTGGCGGCGGCGAAGAACGTCATCGTGGTCAAGCGCGGCAAGGGCACCGGCTTCGCCGGCATCGAGAACGCGCTGTTCTATGCGGACAACGCGCGCATGCTCTACGGCGATGGCCAGGCGGCGGCCGGTGAACTGGTGGCTGCGCTCAAGACGCTGGACGGCTGAGGCTGCGGGCAGTCAGGGCCGCCACGGCGGCACCTGCGGCCAACCACGCCCATTGCGCCGGCTGCCGGTCCAGTCCGGCCAACGACCAGAGCATCGCCGGCCCGGCGGTGCGTAGCGTTTCGGTCAAGCCAAGGTCCATCGAGCCGGCGAGTCGTACGCCGGCGATCAGCACGTTCACATAGGCAGCGGCCAGCAGCGTGGCAGCGGCAGCCAACCAGCTGGCCGTGCCGCGCCAGGGGCTGACCCAACGCGCGACCGACCAACCCAGCAACGCGCCGATCGGCAGGGCCAGCCACGCCAGGCTGCTGTGCATGTAGGCAACGGGCAGCATCCACAGCGCTCCGGCAGCGAGGCCGAGCATGGTGGCGCTGACCAGCGCGAGTGCGAACGAGAGGGCGCGGCGTAACCGCTTCATGGGACGAGTTGCCGGGCCGGACTGGACATCGGGGGACGGGTTTCCGTGCAAAACGGCGATCATAACCCGCGCCCGCGATCGATCCGGCCGGCCTTGATTCGCCGGGGACGAGACCTGATCTGCTGCGGGGCGTCATAATGACACCCACGAACCTGCGTCGCCGACGTACGGATCCGACCACGGGAAGAGCATGAGCGGTTTCAGTCTTAGCAGCGAACCTTTCACCCTCGAGCGGGATTGCCCGGCCGTGATGGTGCCGCAGGGCGAGACCGTGGTGCTTCCGGCCGGTCAGGTCGGCTACATCACCCAGGCCCTCGGCGGAAGCTTCACCGTGTATGTCGAGGGCAACCTGTTCCGCATCGCCGGCAGCGACGCCGATGCGCTGGGCAAGGAACCGCCGCCGCCGATCGAACTGGCCGACGGCGCCGGCGACGAGGCGGTCGAGAAGCTTGTCTGGGAGCAGTTGCGCACCGTGTTCGACCCGGAGATCCCGGTCAATGTGGTGGAGCTGGGACTGGTCTACGACGTCAGCATGGAAAGTACCGAGGCCGGCCGGCGCAAGGTCTACGTGAAGATGACCCTGACCGCTCCCGGTTGCGGCATGGGCGACATCCTGGTCGACGACGTGCGCACCAAGCTGGAGCTGATCCCGACCATCGCCGAAGCGGATGTCGACCTCGTGTTCGACCCGCCGTGGAACCACTCGATGATGTCCGAGATCGCCAAGCTCGAGACCGGGATGCTCTGACGTCCCGGCATCGGGGACGGGGCCTGGAGTCTTCAGACGTGGCCTGTTCCGACGTGTCCAGCGGGAGAGGGCGGCGCGCGCAACGCCCGGCGTGCTGCACCCCCACGCGTGAAAGCGTTCACACCCCCTAGGAATAATTCCCCTTGTTTCGCAATTTCTTGCCGCCTATCGTCGTGGCATCCGTTGGCGGGGAGGTTGACGGATGATCCTGTGGAGGCGGTGGGAGTCTCCCGCCTCATCTTGATGGTCCACGCGCTGCCCTGACAGGACGTCACGGGGGAGGCGGCCTTCGGACCGGCAGGCATCGCTTGGCAAGCCGACGAAAGTCGACGCCGCGTTGTGCGGCAAACCATAAATGGGGCTTATGAAGCCGCATCTGGCAAGTGCGCCCAAATTCATGTCAAGGAGTAAGCAATGCAAAGCAGTCTCCGCTTGAAAGTCCTTGTTGCCGCGATCGGCCTGGCGTCGGCGTCTGTCGCCACCGCCGCCACCACGCATAGCGTGCATGGTCAGAGCCTGGCCGCCGTGCCGGCAGCGTCGCTGACGGCCCACTTCGGTCTCGGCGCGAACAGTGCGCTGGTGTCGCGCAGCTCGGTGGCCCTTGGTTTGGGGCGCCATGTGGTGCGCCAGCAGCAGTTCTATCGCGGTGTACCGGTGTACGGCCGCAGCGTGGCGGTGGTCGAGGACGCCAATGGCAACGCGCTGCGCGCGACCGGCGAGCTGGCACAGAACCTCGACTCCGACCTGGTCTCGGTGTCGCCCAGGCTGACCGCCACCAGGGCACTGGACGCATTGAAGTCGCACGCCCACACCAGCCTGGTGGGCGGCGGCAACTCGGTCAGCAACCAGCAGGCCGATCTTTTCGTCTATCCGCAGGACGGCGGTCCGGCGCGCCTGGTGTATCGCACGTCCTACGTGGCGCATGAAAACGGCCAGGTTTCCCGTCCTACGGCCATCGTCGACGCCAATACCGGTGAGGTGATCCAGAGCTGGAATGGCCTGACCTACGCCACGGCCACCGGCCCAGGCGGCAACCAGAAAACCGGTGAGTACTACTACGGTACCGACTACGCCGCGCTGGACGTGACCCAGTCCGGCAGCACCTGCACGTTGAACAACAGCAACGTGGTGACCTACAACCTCAACCATGGCACCAGTGGCGGCTCGATCGTCAGCTTCACCTGCCCGAACAGCAACACCGATGCGATCAACGGTGCCTACTCGCCGGTGAACGACGCCCATCACTTCGGTGGCGTGGTGCACGACATGTACGTGGCCTACACCGGTGCCGCGCCGCTGAACATCAAGCTGCGCATGAACGTGCACTACAAGAGCAACTACGAGAACGCGTTCTGGGACGGTACCGCGATGTACTTCGGTGACGGCGCCAGTACCTTCTATCCGCTGGTGTCGCTGGACGTGACCAGCCACGAGATCAGCCATGGCTACACCGAGCAGAACTCGGGCCTGCAGTACACCGGGCAGTCCGGCGGCATGAACGAGGCCTACTCGGACATCGCCGGCGAAGCGGCCGAGTTCTACGACCGCGGCGCCGCCGATTTCCTGGTCGGCGCCGACATCGTCAAGGCCAGCGCCGGCATCGGCGATGCGCTGCGTTACATGTGCAACCCGCCGCAGGACGGTGGTTCGATCGACAACGCCGCCGACTACACCTCGAGCATGGATGTGCACTACACCTCGGGCGTCTACAACAAGGCGTTCTGCCTGCTGGCCAAGACCAGCGGTTGGGACGTGAAGAAGGCGTTCCAGGTGTTCGCCCTGGCCAACAAGTCCTACTGGACGGCCACCGCGACCTTCAATTCCGGCGCCTGCGGCGTGGAGTCCGCGGCCACCGACCTGGGCTACAGCGCCAATGACGTGATCACCGCGTTCAACGGTGTCGGCGTCGCCTGCCCGGGTACCGGCGGCGGTGGTGGCGGCGGCGGTTCGACCGCGCTGCAGAACGGCGTGGCGGTGACCGGCCAGTCCGCCGCCACGGGGGCGGACCTCAACTACACCGTGGCGATCCCGTCCGGTGCCACCAACCTGGTGATCTCGATCTCCGGCGGCAGCGGCGATGCCGACCTGTACACGAAGTACGGCGTGGTACCGACCTCGACCAGCTACGACTGCCGTCCGTACAAGACCGGCAACAGCGAGAGTTGCACCTACGCCACCACCCAGGCCGGCACGTACTACGTCCGCGTGCACGGTTATGCCGCCTTCTCCAACGTGACGGTCAAGGCGACCTGGAGCACTGGTGGTGGTGGCGGTGGCGGCGGCAGCAACGTGCTGCAGAACGGCGTGCCGGTCACGGGTCTGTCCGGTGCGAAGAACGCCAAGCTCTACTACACCGTGCAGATCCCGGCCGGAGCCACGAACCTGGCGATCACCACTTCCGGCGGTTCGGGCGATGAGGACCTGTACGTGAAGTTCGGCGCCACACCGACCACCAGCAGCTACGACTGCCGTCCGTACATCGCCGGCAACAGCGAGAGCTGCACGGTTGCGTCGCCGTCGACCGGCACGTACTACATCATGCTCAACGGCTACAGCGCGTTCTCGGGCGTCACGCTCAAGGCAACCTGGACCAACTGATCTTCCCAAGGGCGGGGCGGAGTCCCCGTCGATGTGCCCGGAAGGCCCGGTCAGGATGACCGGGCCTTCTTCATTTATCGGTCCCCGCGGCGGCGGCGTGCCGTCGCGTTGCCGCGCCCGACGGCATCGAGGTGCGCTTGCTGGCCGAGGCCGGGACGGGCCGCTTGTGCGTCATTGCCGCGGCCGCGCAGGACGTTGCAGTGCAGGGTCGATTTCCGTACTTCTACCGGCTTCCAGGAAACGATTATCTCGAGATAATCCATGGGATTCGTATGAATTTGCGAAAGACGATTTTTCTACGGCTAAGTCTTTGTTGAATCGTGCAATCGAAATTACCTGCGAATTTTGTGTGATCGGTGTCGCTTCCCACTGGAAAAATTCCAATTGTCGCCCTCCCCGGGGAACGCCTAATGTTCGCCAATTCGTCGTCTAAAGGGCCGACGAATGGTTTCGCCACGGCTTACACGCGGGGCGGCGCACCAAGGTGCAGTAGGTACGTCGGGCTAGACAGGACGTCACAGGGCCGGGCAAGGGCGGAGCGGTTGGGCAAATCCATGAACTGAGCGGCCGCATCAAGCGGCGATCAAGCACTGTGGTCATTCGACCGCAGCGGGACTTGCTTGTCCTGAATAAATCAATTGGGGAGTGACATGCTCATTACGCAGAAAAACCGTTTGCTGAAAACCGCAATTACCTGCGCGCTTTTCGGTCTGGCCGGTAGCGCCACCCTTGCCTACGCCAATGGCAATGGCCCGCAGGTAGGCAATCCGTATGCCCCCGCATACGGCCATATCTATCGTCACGGCGCGGTGCCGACCCGCGAGGCGCACGCCCGCATGAAGCAGTTCGCCGCGGCGCATGCGGCCAATGCCGCCACCACGGCGGCGACCGGCACCGAGACGCTGAGCTACGGTGGCGGCGTGGACGGCATCGGCGTCACCAGTGGCACGCCGAAGGTCTACCTGGTGGTGTATGGCAGCCAGTGGGGTACCGCCGGCACCGATTCGGGCGGCAACATGACCCTGACCGGCGACACGGTCGGTGCCGTTCCCTATCTGGAGAAGCTGTTCAAGGGGCTGGGCACCGGCGGCGAGCTGTGGTCGGGCACCATGACCCAGTACTGCGATGGCCCCACGGTCGCCAGCGGCGCCACGTCCTGCCCGTCGGGCGCGCCGCACATCGGCTACCCGACCGGCGGCGCCTTCGCCGGCATCTGGTACGACAACTCGGCGGCCTCGCCGTCCAACGCGACTGGCGCCCAGCTGGCGCAGGAAGCCATCAAGGCGGCCCAGCACTTCGGCAACACCACCGCGGCGTCCAACCGTTACGTGCAGTACGTGATCCTGTCGCCGACCGGCACGCATCCGGACGGCTTCAACACCTCCAGCGGCACCTTCTGCGCATGGCATGACTGGAACGGCGACCAGAGCGTGACCTCGACCGTTGGCGACGTGGCGTTCACCAACATGCCGTATGTATACGACATGGGCACCAGCTGCGGCACGGGCTCGGTGAACGGCAGCTCGGCCGGCAAGCTCGACGGCTTCTCGATCGTGGAAGGCCACGAGTACGCCGAGACCGTCACCGACCAGAACCCGGCCGGTGGCTGGACCAACCACACCGGCAGCTCGTACAACGGCCAGGAGAACGGCGACGAGTGTGCGTGGATCTCTTCCGGCCAGGGCGCCACCGCCAACGTGACGATGGGCAACGGCACCTTCCCGATGCAGTCCACCTGGTCGAACGACACCAACGAGTGCGACCTGTCGCACCCGATCGTGACCGGTGGCACCACCAACAATCCGCCGGTGGCTAACTTCAGCGACACCATCAGCGGCCTGACGGTGAGCTTCACCGACACCTCCACCGACAGCGACGGCACCATCGCCTCGCGCTCGTGGAACTTCGGCGACGGCACCACTTCGACCGCGACCAACCCGAGCCACACCTATGCCGCGGCTGGCACCTACAGCGTCTCGCTGACGGTGACCGACAACGGCGGTGCCACCAACACCAAGACGGCTTCGGTGTCGGTGAGCAGCTCGGGCGGCGGCGGCAGCAGCCAGCTGCTCGGCAACACCGGCTTCGAGACCGGCACGGCTTCGCCGTGGACCACCACCAGCGGCGTGGTCAACAACAGCAGCTCCGAGCCCCCGCACGCCGGCTCGTGGGACGCCTGGCTCGACGGCTATGGCTCCAGCCATACCGACACCGTCGCCCAGACCGTGAGCATTCCGAGCGGCAAGACCTCGGCCACGCTGCAGTACTACCTGCACGTCGACACCTCGGAGACCACCACGTCGTCGGCGTACGACACGCTGAAGGTGCAGGTGTACAACACCTCGGGCACGCTGCTCGGCACCCTGGCCACGTTCTCCAACCTGAACGCCGCCAGCGGCTATGCCGTGCACACCGCCAACCTGTCCAGCTACATCGGCCAGACCGTGGTGATCAAGTTCACCGGTACCGAGGACGCCTCGCTGCAGACCTCGTTCGTGCTGGATGACATCACCCTGACGGTGCAGTAAGACCCGCGTCGCCGCACGGATGCGGCGACCGGAAACGCGAAGGCCCGGCGCTTGCGCGCCGGGCCTTCTTTCATGCTGGGCCAGGGTGCCGGTCAGGCCTGCTCGAAGCGATTGGCCTCGCGGTTCTTGCGCACCTTGGCCGGGTCCCACACGCGACCGTTCATGGCGATGTAGACGCCCTCGGGCAGGGTCTGCACCGCGGCGACGGCGCAGCCGATGTTGAACACCGCATCCGAACCCTGGAAGCGGGCCGGATTCAGCGCGCCGGTGAGCACGATCACCTTGCCCGGGATGCCGGCCAGCACCTTGGCCGTCTCGACCATGGTGTCGGTGCCGTGGGTGACCAGCACGTGGCGATGCGGCTGCGCCTCGATGGTGGAGCGGATCAGTGCGCGGTCCTCGTCGGTGACGTGCAGGCTGTCCTTGCGCAGGATCGGGATCACGTCGTACTGGAACGCCACGCCGAGCTGGCCGAGGATCTCGCCGATCTGCGGTGCGCCGATCTTGTAGTCCGACTTGTCGTCGAAGTAGATCTTGTCGATGGTGCCGCCGGTGGTGACGATGGACAGGTGCTGCATGCTGGCTGCGCCGAAGGAGGAAAGGCGGCCATTTTAGCTCCGGCCGGCCGACAACCCCAGCGCGCCGTCGCGGGTCTCAGTCGGCCAGCAGCCGCGCGGTGTCCTCGCCGTCGGGCCAGCGCAGGCGATCCAGCCGCAACTGGACGAAGCGGCGAAGAGCAGCGGCCGGGCGCTCGTCGCCGCGGGCGCCGGCCCATCCGGCATGGCGCGCCAGCAGTGCTGCCGCAGCGCAACGGGCGAGGGTGAACGCCAGTCCACGGGCGCCTGCCTCCAGTGCGTCGCGGTGGCCAGCCTGGCGGTCGAGGAAGGCGCTGGCCTCGTCCAGCGCGGTGCGGATGGCGCGGGCGCTGGCCGGGTCGTTGCCCTCGCCCAGCCAGCACGAGACGGCCATACGGAGCGCCCCTAGCCCATCGCCGATGCCACGCAGCGCGTCGAGCGAAAGCACGTTGGTGGTGCCCTCCCAGATCGCGTAGACCTGCGCGTCGCGCAGCAGCTGCGGCAGGCCGGTGTCCTCGACGTAGCCGGCACCGCCGAAGCATTCCAGCGCCTCCGAGCAGATCTTTACCGCCAGCTTGCCGGTCCACAGCTTCGCCAGCGGGGTGAGCAGGCGCAGCAGTGCCGGTTCGTGCGGTTCGGCGGCGCCGTGTTCGACCCGCCCGAGCAGGTGGGCGACCTCAAAGGTGAGCGCGAATGCCGCTTCGAACGAGGCCTGCATGTCGGCCAGCGTGTGGGCGTGCAGCGGCAGTGTGATCAGCGGGCGGCCGAAGGCGCTGCGGCGCCGGGCGTAGTCGCGCGCCAGCGCGATCGCGCGCGCCATGCTGGCGACGGCGCACACCGCATTCCAGGTGCGCGTGACGTTGAGCATCGGTGCGACCTGGCGCACGCCGTGGGCCAGCTCGCCCACCGGCCAGGCCGGCAGTCCTTCCAGGTGGATCTCCGCGGTGGGCAGCTCGTGCGTGCCGAGCTTGTCCTTGAGCCGGTCGATCACCAGCTCGGGTCGGCGTTGCGTGCCGTCCATCGTCTCCACGTAGAACAGCGCCAATGCCCCGGCGCCCTCGCCGGCCCCCTCCGGCCGGGCCAGCGCCAGCGCGGCCTCGCCGACCACGGCGGAGCTGAACCACTTGCGCCCGAACAGGCGCCACAGGCCGTCTTCGCCCTGTCGGGCGATGGTGCCGCTGCGGCCGACGTCCGAGCCGCCGGCGGTCTCGGTCATCCATTGGCCGCTGAGCCAGAACGTGGCCGGGTCGCGGCTGAGGAAGCGGGGCAGGGCACGCGCGATCAGCTCGCGATTGGCGGAGGCTTTCAGTGCCGTGGCGGCGCCGTCGGTCATCGCCAGCGGGCAGGTATAGAACTCGCTGGCCACGTGGTAGAGGTAGGCGCGGGCGAACTCTTCCAGCCGCGCGTGCGGCGAGCCGGTGTGGCCGGAAGCGAGGATCGCGTGGCGCGTGGTCACCGCCGCGCCCTCCAGCCAGGCAGGGGTCAGTTCGATGCGGTCGACGCGACGCCCCCAGGCATCCCAGCGGGTGAGCTCCGGCTTGCGGCGCACGGTCGTGGTGACCCGCTGCCAGGCGGACACGGCGTAGTCGCCCAGCGCCTCCAGGTCGCTGTCGAGCACGGCGCGTCGATCCGCCGGCAGGGCGCGATCGAGCGTGGATCGCAGCGTCCGGTCGCTGCGGAACGGGTGCGAGAGTTCCGGCGCGTCCTGGAGGAAATCCATGGTCGGCTCCGCTCGGGAAACGGGGCGAGTATACGGATGCCGTGTGACGACGCTGGCGCGGCGGGCGGTGGTAGCCCGCCCAGGCGTTTCAACTGGCGGTGCCGCCGCGCGCCGCGCGGCGCCGTACGCCGGCCCCGAGGCTGCCGATCAGCAGCAGGGTCAGGCCGATCTCGAGGAGGGCCAGCCACCGTGTATCGGCCGAACTCCAGGCCTCGGAGATGCCGTGGCAAAAGTAGAACAGGCTGAGGATGCCCACCCACAGCAGCGCCCGGCGAACGTTGCGCAGCGCGGTCAGCGGCAGCAGCAGCGGCACGACCGTGACAGCCAGCACCAGGGGGGTGGACAGGTGCGTCGGCGGGGCCAGCCAGCCGTGCCAGGCCAGTTGCAGCAGGGTCAGCCCGGCCCAGGCGGCCAGGCCGAGGCGGTAGACGGGGAGCATGCCTGCACGAACGGCGTTCATGGGTTCCCCGCCAGCCTGCGCGCAGTGTCGGCCAGGCGTCGGCCGAGCGCGCGGGCGAGTTCGCGCTCGTGCTCGCTGATCGGCCGCTCCCCGTCGGTGCCGGACACGTGGGTGGCGCCGTAGGGCGAGCCGCCGGTGACGGTGGCGTTGAGTGCCGGCTCGGTGAACGGCAGGCCGAGCAGCAGCATGCCGTGATGGAGCAGCGGCAGCGCCATGCTGAGCAGGGTCGATTCCTGCCCGCCGTGCATCGTGCTGGTGGCGGTGAACACCGCCGCCGGCTTGCCGGCCAGTGCGCCGCTGGCCCACTCGGCGCCGGTGCCGTCGAGGAAATATTTCAGCGGCGCGGCCATGTTGCCGAAGCGGGTCGGGCTGCCCAGCGCCAGGCCGGCGCAGTCCAGGAGATCCTGCCGCGAGGCGTAGGGTGCGCCCTCCTCGGGTTCCGGCGGCCGCGCCGTTTCGGTCACCGGAGCGACCGGTGGCACCTGGCGTAGCCGCGCCTGCATGCCCGGCACCTCTTCCACGCCACGGGCGATCAGTCGCGCCAATTGGGCGGTGTGGCCGGTGCGGCTGTAGTACAGGACGAGGATGGTGGCGGGCATGCGCTTGGGCGGTCCGTTGACGATCCGGTAGTGTACCGTCCGCTTCTGTCCTTCGCGCCGCGATGCGGCGCAAGCCTCCGTTCGAGCAAGGGACCTCGATGGCCAAGCCATTCAACCGCGATCGCACGCTCAGCTTCGCCCGCTTCATCTGGCAGCGCTTCGTCGACGACAAGTGCTTCGAGACGGCCGGTGCGCTGTCCTACACCACGCTGGTGTCGCTGGTGCCGCTGATGGTGGCGGTGTTCGCG
>JABLTH010059671.1_pt1 | contig 23714 bp, 21 predicted proteins | sample 7875711 | NCBI WGS metagenome assembly JABLTH01 (sample SAMN14941262, study PRJNA633318) | bioreactor metagenome | isolation source: bioreactor | place: China | collected 2019-03-05 | reverse complement strand
TGGCGCACCGTGCCCGTCAGCTCTTCCATGCTCGACGCCGTCTCTTCCAGCGAGGCCGCCTGCTGCTCCGTGCGCTGCGACAGGTCGTTGTTGCCCGCCGCGACCTGGCGCGTGGCGGTGGCGATGCTGCTCATGCCTTCCTGGATCTCGTGGACCACGGACAGCAGGCTGCGCTGCATGGTCTGCATGGCCTGCGCCAGCGCGCCCACCTCGTCGTCGGACTGGTAGTCGTAGCGCGTGGTGAGGTCGCCCGCGCCCATGCGCAAGGCGAAGTCGAGCATCTCGTCGACCGGCCGGTGCACACGCGACAGCAGGCGCACGCCGGAGGCGAAGGCACATGCCAGGGCCAGGCCGAAACCACTCCACAGCCACGGGCGCAGCGCCGCCGCGGCGGTGCCGCCCTGCCACTCCACCGCCAGCAGCGTCAGCAGGAAGCAGGCCAGCGCCGTGCCCTGCTACCAGACGATGCGCCGCTTCAAATTGGGCCGGAACAGGCTGGCGAGCCGGCCCGCCAGGCCGGTGCGGACCACGGCGCCGTCACGGACCACCAGCCCGCTGCCGCCCTGGCGGATGCGCGCATAGGCCGCGCTGGCCGCGGCGACCTGCTCGGGCGCCGCCATCGCACGCACCGAGGTGTAGCCGATGACCCGGCCGTCGACGCGCGTCGGCGTGACGGTGGCGTTGACCCAGTAGTAATCACCGTTCTTGCGCCGGTTCTTGACCAGCCCGCGCCAGGAATGGCCTGCTTCGAGCGAGTGCCACAGGTCGGCAAAGGCCTCGGGAGGCATGTCGGGATGGCGCACCAGGTTGTGCGGCGCGCCCATCAGCTCTTCGTGCGAATAGCCGCTGACTTCGACGAAGGCCCGGTTGGCGAAGGTGATCCGCCCCTTCAGGTCCGTGCGCGAAATCAGGTAATCGTTGGGGGAAAGCTGGTACTCGTGGCTGGTGACTGGCTGGTTGTTTCGCATGATTTCAGGAACGGCTGCCGCGGCGCGGGCGCGCCGCCGGCATCACGCCGCGGCTGCCGCGTCGAGCGCGGCCAGTTCTTCGGTATCGAGCAGTCTTTCGATGTCGACGAGAATCAGCATGCGGTCCTCGATCGAGCCCAGGCCGCGGATGTAGTCGGTATCCATATCGCCGGACATCAGCGGGGCGGCCTTGATCTGCGCGGGGGCCAGCGTCAGGACATCGGAGACGCCGTCGACCACGATGCCGGTGGTGCGATCGTGGAGATCGACGATGATCACCACGGTGTACTGGTCGTAGCTGACCGCTGCCTGGCTGAACTTGATGCGCAGGTCGATGATGGGAACGATGATGCCGCGCAGGTTGATCACGCCTTTCAGGTAGGCGGGCGCATTGGCGATCTGCGTGACGGTCTCGTAGCCGCGGATTTCCTGCACCTTGAGGATATCCACACCGTATTCCTCGCGGCCCAGCCGGAATGCCAGGAACTCCGCTCCCGCACCATCGGCCTTGATGTTGTCCGTCATCTTCCGCTCCTGTTGTCTACCTGTATCCCGGCCAGCCGCTCGCGCGGCAGGCAGCAGCGCGCCCGCTGCGGCACGGCATCGCCCTGTTCAGCCTCTGAGATAACGGCAGGCGGGCGCCTGTCTGAAGGCCGGCTTGCCGCCGCGCTCACCCCACGTCAGAGGGGGATAGCAAGGCACCGACGGCGTGCAGGAGCTGGGCAGGATCGAACGGCTTGGGCAGGAAGCCGGAGGCGCCCGCCTCGCGCACGCGGGCGCGCACGCCGTCGTCGCCCTCAGTGCTGAGGACGAGGATCGGCAGCGCGGCGTGGCGCGGCATGGCGCGCAGGGCACGGATCAGCGCAAGACCGTCGACGCCCGGCATGACGAGATCGGTGACCAGCAGGGAGAAATCCGCGCCCGCGGCCAATTCGCTCGCCTGGGCCCCGTCGCCGGCCTCGGTCACCGGATAGCCGGCAGCACGCAGGCAGGCGCAGATCATGCCGCGCAGCGAGGGCGAATCGTCGACGACGAGGATGCTCTGGGAAGACATGACGACTCCATTGATGCGGCGTGTCGGCGCCGGTCCGGAGCGCGTTCCAGCCGGCCCGCGCCAGCGCGCATGGGCCCGGTGCCAGCGCGCCTGCGGTATTTATCGGCACATCGGGCGCTGTCTTTAGGTCCGTCTTCAGGTCCGTCGCGGCGCCGTCCGCGGCAGCCAGGAGCGGGCCGGTCCCCGACCCGTCCCGCACTGGCGCCGCTCAGGCCGCGGCAGCCTCGCTGTCGCGCAGCAGCTCGGCGAACACCCCCGGCTCGAGCGGACGCGCGAGCAGGTAGCCCTGGACTTCGTCGCAGCCCATGCCGGCGAGGATATCGAGCTGCGAGGTGGACTCGACACCTTCGGCCACCACGCGCATGCGCAGCTCATGGGCAAGCGCCACCATCGAGCCGACGATGGCGCGCCCCTGCGCGTCGGCGTCGAGCCCGCCGATCAGGGTGCGGTCGATCTTCAGCGTGCCCACGCGCAGCCGCTTCAGGTAGCCCAGGCTGGAATAGCCGCTGCCGAAATCGTCCAGCGCCACGTGGATGCCGAGCGACTGCAGCTCGGCCAGCGTTTCGAGCGACTTGCCGATGTCCTTCATCGCGGCCGTCTCGGTGATCTCCAGCGTGACGGCTGACGGCGGGATGTCGTGCTGGTGGATCTGCTCCATCAGGTACTGCGGGAAATTGCGGCTGGCGAAGCGCAGCCCCGACACGTTGATGGCCACCGGCACGGTCGGCAGCCCCAGGTCGCGCCATTGCCGGACCTGCCTGCAGACGGCGGCGATCACCCAGTCGTCGAGCTTGTCGATCTGCCCCGACTGCTCGGCCACCATGATGAACTCGGCCGGATTGACTGCGCCCAGCAGGGCGTGCCGCCAGCGGCACAGCGCCTCGGCACCGACCACGCGGCGCTGCCGCACGTCGAACTTCGGCTGGTATTCCAGCGACAAGGCGTCGTCCTCGATGGCCGGCCACAGGTCGCGCCGGATCACGCGCACGCGGCGCGCGCGCTCGCCTGCCGCGGAGTTGAACTGGCGCACCTGGTTGGAACCGCTCTCGCGCGCCTCGGCCAGGCTGACGCGGGCGGCCTGCATCAGCGTCTCCGAGGTCTGGGCGTCGCGCGGGTAGATCGCGATGCCGATGTTGACGCCGATCTGCATCTGCAGCCCGCGCGCCGCGACAAACTCGCCGAGGGAGCCCAGCAGGCGCGATCCGAGCTCCTGTGCGCGCCCGTAGCTGACCAGCTCCGGCACGCCGACGGCGAACTCGTCGCGCGCCAGGCGGGCCAGGAAGTCGTGGGGCTCGAGTACGGCCTGGGCCAGGGCGCTCGTATCCTGGGCCAGGATATCGTCGGCGCGCACTTCGAACACCTCGTCGACCTCGCGGAAATCGGCAATATGGACCAGCAGCACGGCGCACCCGGTGTCGGCGAAGCGGGCATGGGCGATGGCCTGTTCCAGCCAGCGCGCAAAGGCGGCGCGGTCTGGAAGCTCCTCGGCGGCGTTGTATTCGCCGACATGGCCCTCGCCCTGCGCGCTCGGGCGCACCGTCAGGCTGCCTGGCGAACGGCCGTGGGCGCGGCGCGCCAGCCCCCTGGCATCGCCGGATGGCGCCACGGCGGCTGCGTCAGCCGCGCCACCGGGAGCCGGCGGCACGGCGGCCAGGTGGGCGCGCCCGCGCAGCGCCAGCCAGGCCACGCTGGCCAGCATGAGCACGCCGACGGCGAGCCAGACCGGCGACAGCGGCGTGAAGGCGTCCAGGCAGGCACGCGGCATCGCACCCGGCCGGCCGCACGCGCGGCCCAATTCGATACCCGCGGTGGCCATCAGGCCGGTGGCCAGCGCGGCGGCCACCACGGCGGTGCCGCGCCAGTGCAAGGGCGCGCGCCGCAGCAACTGGACCATGGCGGCCGCCGCGGCACCCACGCCGAACGCCGCAGCGGCGGCCTGCTGCCCCTCGCCGAGGTGCAGCAGGCTGCCGGAAGCCAGCACGACCCAGGAGGGCATGCCAACCGAGGCGCAGGCACCCAGCAGGAACATCCACTGTGTGTAGCGGACCCCCCACTTGCCCGGCATGCGTTTCCCGCCAGCCGCGCCCAGCCCCAGCCCGAGCCCGAGGGCCAGGCAGAGCGGTATGACGAGTAACAGGAGGCTGTCAATCATTGCAGGCATACGACTGCCGACGGCAGCCGCGCGTTGAAGGTGAGCACGATCGCGAAGAAGCAGGCGGTGCGGAAAAAGCTCGCATCATGTCATTTCGGCTACGCCGTGTGAACCCGGCGTCCGCTGCAAGGTGCTCAGAAAGCCGTCCAGTCGTTGCCGGAACTGCCGCCGCCGGCCACGGTGGACGCCCTGGTGCGCGCCGCCCTGGATACCGTGCCAGTCCCCTCACGCCGCCGGCATTCTCCCGGAAGCACCACCGAGGCCAGGACACCGGCAGCGTTCGCCAGCCGCCGGCCGGGGCCCCGCGCCGGGCCGCGCAGCGCCGCCATGCCAGGCCGCGGGCATGGCAGGGCCGGGCGCATTGCCGATGCCGTGCGCGACTGAGCCTGGATCTCAATGTTTTTAAGAAAGGACATGATGCACCTCGGACAAGACGGACCCCGGGGGACACGCCAATGCCCCATGTTGTCGGACCGACACATCGACGATCCACTCGCAGGATATCGGCTGGGCAGAATCTTTCTTGAGGCGAGCCAGCCGCGCGGGGCATTGCGCCCGCCGCCAACGTCAGACTTATCGGCTTTGTTATGCGGGAATCACTATTCTTCCACCCAAACCCCTATGAACGCGGCCGCGGTCGAATAGCCGGCGTTATCGGCCTGCCGCGGATCGCCCCATCTCAAATGCACATTGCGTGCGCTGGCGGCGCGGAAAAAACCGCGATTCCTGCAGACTCGCGGGCGGTGCAAAAGTTCATTTGCCCACGGCCAGCACCAATTTTTTTGTGTATCGATCCTCAAACGGGTTAAAGGCATTTGCAGGGCCCGTCCGGCTCGTTATAATTCATGCGAATCTTCACGCTCCCACCCCTAAAATCGAGGCAAGCAATGGCGACATATCAGGAAATCGTTCAGCAGATCAACGCACTGCAGAAGCAAGCAGAGGAAATCAAGGCGCGCGAACAGGCTGCTGTGATCGCTGATATTCGCCAGAAAATCGAGCAATATGGCCTGACCGCCGACGACCTCGGTTTTGGCGCCAAGCCGGTCGCCGGCAAGAAGGCAAGCCGCAAGGTGCCGGTGCGCTATCGCGACAATGCCGGCAACACCTGGACCGGTCGCGGCAAGCGCCCGGGCTGGCTGACCCAGGCCCTGGCCGCCGGCAAGCAGGTCGAGGACTTCCTGATCCGCTGAGTTCCGACCGGCTGGCGCCTGCGTGGCAGCGGCTGGTGCCGCGCCGCCAGCAGCGCCGCCCCGGCTCCAGGCCGGGTTGCCGCGACCATGCCCAGACCCGGCGCCGCGTTCATGCAAATGGACGCGGCGCGGCGTTTCCGTTCCGGGGGGGACGGGCCGGGCGCCTGGTCAACGCAGCCCGGCCTTTGTCCTTTGTTTTTTCTGCGCGCGATTATGCAGGAGCTTACCGCTTGCGCCCGCTGCGGGGACCCGCAGCAGGAACCCGCTGCGGGAAAAGCCCTGCCGATGGCATTCAGGCGCCGGCAAACCCGAGCGGATTCATCGACTGCCAGCGCCACGAGTCGGCACACATCCGCTCGATATCATGGCGCGCACGCCACCCCAGCAAATCTCCCGCCAATGACGGATCGGCATAGCAGGCCGCAATATCGCCCGGCCGACGCGCGACGATCTCGTAAGGAACGGTCCGCCCGCTGGCTGCCTCGTAGGCCTTGACCACCTCCAGTACGCTGTAGCCGCGTCCGGTCCCCAGATTGACGGTCAGGCCAGCACCCGCGCGGCGCAGATATTCCAGGGCGGCAAGATGGCCGTCCGCCAGGTCGCAAACGTGTATATAGTCGCGCACGCCCGTGCCGTCGACCGTCGGATAATCACCGCCGAAAACCATCAGTTTCTCGCGGCGCCCGCCTGCCACCTGCGCGACATACGGCATCAGATTGTTGGGAATTCCACCCGGATCTTCCCCGATCTGCCCGCTTTCATGCGCACCGACCGGATTGAAATAGCGCAGGTAGGCGATGCGCCAGGCAGGATCGGAGCGCTCCAGGTCGCGCAGGATCTGTTCGCCCATCAGTTTGGTCTGGCCATAGGGGTTGGTGGCCGACAGCGGAAAATCCTCCAGGATCGGCACCGCATGGGGATTGCCATAGACCGTCGCCGAGGAACTGAACACCAGTTGCTTGACGCCGGCCTCGCCCATGACCGAACACAGCGTCACGAGGCCCTCGAGATTGTTGCCGTAGTAGGCCAGCGGCTGGGCCACCGATTCGCCCACCGCCTTCAGCGCGGCGAAGTGGATCGCCCCGCTGATCTCGTTCTCTGCGAATAGTTGGCGCAATAGTGAGTCGTCACGCACATCGCCCTCGACGAAGCGGGGTGCCTGTCCGGTGATGGCGGCGATACGGTCCACCACGACCCGGCTGCTGTTGCACAGATTGTCCAGGCCGATCACCTGATAGCCGGCCTCCAGCAGCGCGACCCAGGTATGCGAGCCGATGTATCCGGTCGCGCCGGTCAACAACAAGGTTTCAGACATGAAGTTTCGATTCCTGATGAGATGTTCGTCGGATTTTGTGACGGGCGCCGGCATTCAGGCCGATGCCGCGGGTGCATCGTGGTCGGTCATCTGCCCGCTGCGCGCCATCCACGCTTCATACGCGGCGCGCAGGCGCCAGCCCGACTCCAGGTCGCGCATGCCGAGATACTGCGCCACCGCCGCCGGTCCGGCGCCGGCATCGAAATGCAGGGCGCCATAGGTGTTGCGCAAGGTCTGGGGCGAGGCGCGTTCGCTGCGCCCGTCCAGCACCCCGGCCTGCCCGAGCAGGCGCTCGATGCGGCGATACACGGACGCCGCATGCATGGCCCGTCCATCGGGCGTGGCGGGGAAGACCAGCGAACCCAGCGCGCCGCCGCTGGCGCGCACCGCCAGCCAGGCTGCCAAGGCGGGCCGCGCGAAGGCCAACAGGGGGGCCTCATAGGCACGCCCATTGTCCGGCCTCACCATGCGCACCGCCTGCAGCCCGTCGGTGAACTGGTCGAGACCCAGTGCGCGCACCTGGCCGACCTTCAGGCCGGCGCCCAGCAACACCGCCAGCAAGGCCAGGTCGCGCGCGCGCTTCCACTGCGTGGGCGAGTACTCACCTTGTGCTTCGGGCCCGGCGCAGGCCGCGGCCAGTTGCGAGATCAGGCAATCCCGCTCCGCCGGCAGCAGGAAGGCCATCGGATCGTTTTCGCCATCGGCCAGGCGGGCCCGCACCGCCTGGGTGGCCGGATTGTGCAGGCCTTGCTGCAAGGCGGACAGGTGATGGAAGACCCGCTCTATCAGGCGCGCGTAGCGGTAGCGATGGTGCTTGTGCAGTTGCTGGGCATCGAGGAATTCGCCGATCTGCTGTGCAGACCAGCTCAGCGGCGCCAGCCCCCGCTCGCCGGACCAGCGCAGCAGCTTGCCCCACATCGCCCGATAGACGACGGCGGTCGCCTGGCCGAAGCCATGGCTGGCCAGCCAGCCATCGAAGGCGCGCTCCGGCTGGCTGCGCCAGGCCGCCAGGTCGGCATCGAAGAGGGCCGGCTGTGTCCGGTCGACACCAGAGTTTGTGCTCACTGACGCGCCTCTAGCTGGTAGCGGCCGAGCCTGGCCTTGCTGAAGGGTGTTCGCATGGGGGCATTGTAATCAATGCACCACAGCATGCGGCGGCGTACCCCACGAATTCGGGCGCCACCGTGGCGCGGCCGCGCCCCGGCGTTGCCACCCCCGGCTGCGCGAAGAATCGCCCCGGAATGACAATAAAGTTAAATCGCTGCAACAGAATTAAAAAACGCTAAATGGCATTTTCTCCAGCCCCGTAATACATTCGAGACATTGCCACCTGCATGCACGATGCCGACTTCCGGCCAAGGTGTCCATGCATGCCTTTCGTCAGGAGTTCCACGATGACCGGACATCAGCCACAGGTCCATGACCCCGCCGCCCCGGCTTCGGGCGGCGGCTCGGTGCCGGCTGCCCGGTCTCGGGAGCCGGCACCGGTCTATTACCGCCTGCCCGATACGCCGGACGGCCACCATATCAAGGAATACCCGAGCGGCCTGCGCATCCTCGTGCGCTTCGTCGGCGTGGAGGAGCAGGTCGTCAAATACACCATCTGAGCGCATGTCCCGGCCGCCGCCGCCGGGCCGCCATCGCGTCTCCTCCTGCCCATTGGGCCAGGATTCCGCCCGCGCCATGCGCGGGTTTTTTCTGCCGTTCCTGTCCCGGTCCCTTGGCATTGCCGCAGGATAAAAGAAAAAGCCGGCGCTGCGCGCCGGCTTTTTCCGTGCCCGTCCAAGGCTCGTGGCATCAGCCCACGGTGGCGCCGGAGGACTTGACCACCTTGGACCACTTGGCGGTCTCGGACTTCATGAAGTTCGCCAGGTCGGCCGGCTTCTCCGGATGCGCTTCCGCGCCCTGTTCGGCGAGTTGCTTCTGCACTTCCGGCTTCTGCAGGATCTTGACCACTTCGGCGTTCAGGCGGTCGACGATCGGCTGCGGCGTGCCGCCGGTCGCGTACAGCGCGAACCATGAGGTCGCCTCGTAGCCCGGCACGCCGGCCTCGGCCACGGTCGGCACATTGGGCAGTGCCGGCGAGCGCTTGGCCGAGGTCACGGCGAGCGCGCGCAGCTGGCCTGCCTTGATGTGCGGATAGGACGAAGGCAGGTTATCGAACATCAGGCCGATCTGGTTGCCCAGCAGGTCGTTCACCGCGGGGGCGCTGCCCTTGTACGGAATGTGCTGGATGTGCAGGCCGGTCATCGAGTTGAACAGTTCGCCCGACAGATGCATCGACGAACCGCTGCCCGAGGAGCCGAAGGACAGCTTGTCCGGGTTCGCCTTGACGTAGGCGATCAGTTCCTTGACGTTCTGCACCGGCACCTTGGGATTGACCACCACCACATTGGGCACCATGGCCACGCGGGTGATCGGCGCGAAGTCCTTGACCGGGTCGTACGGCAGCTTGGCGTACAGCGACTGGTTGATCGCGTGGGTGCCGATGGTGCCCATGAACAGGGTATAGCCATCGCCCGGCGCCTTGGCAGCCAGCGCCGCGCCGATATTGCCGCCGGCGCCCGGCCGGTTGTCGATCACCACCGGCTGGCCGAGCACCTTGCTCAGTTGCAGGCCGACGATGCGGGCCAGTATGTCGGTGGTGCCGCCCGCCGAGAACGGCACGATCATGGTGATCGGCTTGGTCGGATAGCCGCCCTGCGCGAAGGCCGAGCCGGCCACGCCGGCGAATCCGGCAAAGCCGGCCGCGAGCGCCACGCCGGCAGCCAGCAGGCGGCGGCGCGCCGACGAAGTGTGAGAGGCGAAACTCATGAAAATGCTCCTGAAATATCGTTATACCGGCCCGCCCTCTCATGAAAGGCTGGCCTTCGTGGCGGCGTGGCGGTCTTCTTCAGACGGGCGCCACGCCCAGCGTGGTTCCGCCGCAGACATAGAGAACCTGTCCGGTGACGAAGCCGTTTTCTGGCGACAGGAAGAACATGGCGGCGCGCGCCACGTCTTCCGGCGTTCCCATGCGCTTGACCGCGATGCTGGCGAGAATGCGCCGGGTGCGCTCGCTGCCCTCCGGGTTGCTGCGGCGGAACAGCTCAGTGGCGATCGGGCCCGGCGCCACGGAGTTGACGGTGATGCCGTCGCCGCCGAGTTCCATGGCCAGGGTGCGCGCCATGCCGATCATGCCGGCCTTGGTGGCCGAGTAGACCACGCGCTCGGTCTTACCCAGCGCCGCGCGCGAGGCCATCTGCACGATGCGGCCGAAACCTGCCGCGCGCATGGCCGGCAGGCAGGCCTGGATCAGCAGCATGCTGGCCTGCAGGTGCAGGCCCACCACGTAGTCGAGGTCGTCCAGCGTGGCGCTGTCGATGGTGCCGGGGCGGGTCGCGCCCGCGTTGTTGACCAGGCGGGTCACGGCAAAGCGCTGCGTGACCTGCTCGCCGACCGCGCGCGTGGCCGCGGCGTCGGTCAGGTCCGCCTGGAAGAAGGTCATGTTCGGGTGCGACCAGCCGGGCTCGGCATAGTCGACATTGACCACTTGCGTCACGCCGTCGGCGAGCAGCATCTCGCAGATGGCGCGGCCGATTCCGGAACTGCCGCCGGTGACCAGCGTGGCAACGGGAAGGGACATCATGGACTCCACACCGGCGTGCGTGCCGGGCAATGCTGAAAAACGCGACCGGCCCGGCCGCATGGCTTCACGCTCCGCAGGAGGCGAAGGCGACCGGAAGGAACGCCGGCGGCCGGCGGGCGGCCGACCGTGCTCCGATCAGGTCCTCACTGGCTAACGGCAGCCTGCAATGTGATCTGTAGACTGCCCGGACGCCGGCTGCGCGCCCGGGGCAGCCGCAGCACGCCTCAGACGCGCTCGATCACCATGGCGATGCCCTGGCCCACGCCGATGCACATGGTGCACAGCGCGAAGCGGCCACCGGTGCGGTGCAGCTGGTACATGGCGGTGGTCACCAGGCGCGCGCCGCTCATGCCGAGCGGGTGGCCCAGCGCGATCGCGCCGCCGTTGGGGTTGACGCGAGGATCGTCATCACGCACGCCGAGTTCGCGCAGCACGGTCAGGCCCTGCGCGGCGAACGCTTCGTTCAGCTCGATCACGTCGATCTGGTCCAGCGTCATGCCGAGCTGCTTCATCAGCTTCTGCGTGGCCGGCGCCGGGCCGATGCCCATCACGCGCGGCGCCACGCCGGCGGTGGCCATGCCGACGATGCGTGCCTTCGGCGTCAGGCCATGCTGCCTGGCGGCGGCTTCGCTGGCCAGCAGCAGCGCGCAGGCGCCGTCGTTGACGCCGGAGGCGTTGCCGGCGGTCACGGTGCCGTCCGCGCGCACCACGCCCTTGAGCCTGGCCAGCGCTTCCATGCTGGTGGCGCGCGGATGCTCGTCGCGCTCGACCACGATCGGATCGCCCTTCTTCTGCGCGATCGTCACGGCGGTGATTTCCTGGGCCAGCGTGCCGTCGGCCTGCGCGCGCGAGGCCTTTTCCTGGCTGCGCAGCGCCATCAGGTCCTGGTCTTCACGGCTGATCTTGTAGTCGGTGGCGACGTTCTCGGCGGTCTCGGGCATCGAGTCCACGCCGTAGGCCGCGCGCATGGCCGGGTTGACGAAGCGCCAGCCGATGGTGGTGTCGAAGATCTGCGCATCGCGCGAGAAGGCGCTGGTGGCCTTGCCCATCACGAAGGGCGCGCGGCTCATGCTTTCCACGCCGCCGGCGATCATCAGGCCGGCCTCGCCCGCCTTGATGGCGCGCGCGGCGGTGCCGGTGGCGTCCATGCCGGAGCCGCACAGGCGGTTGATGGTGGCACCCGGCACATCCTGCGGCAGGCCGGCCAGCAGCAGCGACATGCGCGCCACGTTGCGGTTGTCCTCGCCGGCCTGGTTGGCGTTGCCGTAGATCACGTCGTCGATCGCGCGCCAGTCCAGGTTCGGGTTGCGTGCCATCAGCGCCTTCAGCGGCACCGCGCCCAGGTCATCCGCGCGCACCGCGGACAGGCTGCCGCCGTAGCGGCCGATGGGGGTGCGGATGGCGTCGCAGATAAAGGCTTCGGTCATGTCTCGTCTCTCGTTCGGTTGTCGTGTATGCCGAGGCGCCCCGCTCAGGCGGCGCCCTGCGTCAGGGGCACGCCGGTCAGGCGCTGCAGTTCTTCGAAGGACAGCCCTTCGACCAGGTCGCGCGCGACCAGTCCGTCCGGCGTCACGTCAATGGTAGCGAGGTCCGTGTAGATACGGGTGACGCAGCCGATGCCGGTCAGCGGATAGGTGCACTGCGGCACGATCTTGCTTTCGCCCTTCTTGGTCTGGTGCTCCATCATGACGAAGACCTGCTTGGCGCCGATCGCCAGGTCCATGGCGCCGCCCACGGCCGGAATCGCGCCCGGGGCGCCGGTATGCCAGTTGGCCAGGTCGCCCTTCTCGGACACCTGGAAGGCGCCCAGCACGCAGAAGTCGAGGTGGCCGCCGCGCATCATCGCGAAAGAATCCGCGTGGTGGAAATACGAGCCGCCCGGCTTGACCGTGACCGGCTGCTTGCCGGCATTGATCAGGTCGCCGTCGATCTGGTCCTCGGCCGGTGCCGGGCCCATGCCGAGCAGGCCGTTTTCGCTGTGCAGCAGGATCTCGCGGTCGGCCGGCAGGTGGTTGCCGACCAGGGTGGGCAGGCCGATGCCGAGGTTGACCACGGCACCGTCGGGAATGTCCTTGGCCACGCGTGCGGCCATCTGATCGCGGGTGAGGCGTTGCATATCGGTTCTCCTTTCGCTCTCAGACTGGTCAGGAAATGCGGGTCGGACCGCAGTCCACCTTGACGACGCGCTTGACGAACAGGCCCGGCGTGACGATGTGCTCGGGATCCAGCTCGCCGAGTTCCACCACCCTGTTGACCTGCGCGATGGCGCACTTGGCGGCCATGGCCATGACCGGGCCGAAGTTGCGCGCGGTCTTGCGGTAGACCAGGTTGCCCCAGCGGTCGGCGGCATCGGCCTTGATCAGCGCGAAGTCGGCGTGGATGGGCTTCTCGAACACATAGCCCTGGCCGTCGATGATGCGGGTTTCCTTGCCCTCGGCCAGCGGCGTGCCGTAGGCGGTCCGGGTGAAGAAGCCGCCGATGCCGGCGCCGGCGGCGCGGATGCGCTCGGCGAGGTTGCCCTGGGGCACCAGCTCGAGCTCGATCTCGCCCGCGTGGAAGAGCGCGTCGAAGACGTAGGAATCGGACTGGCGCGGGAAGGAGCAGATGATCTTGCGCACGCGCTTGGCTTTCAGCAGCGCGGCCAGGCCGGTGTCGCCGTTGCCGGCGTTGTTGTTGACGATGGTCAGGTCGCGCGCACCCTGCGCGATCAGCGCGTCGATCAGCTCGGCGGGCATGCCGGCCAGGCCGAAACCGCCGATCAGGATGGTGGCGCCGTCGTGGATGCCGGCGACCGCCGCCTCCACCGAGTCATATATCTTGTTGATCACTTGCGTTCCTGTTTGGAAAACTCCGGACGTCCAGCCGGAACCCGCCGCAGTGCAGCGCGCAAAGAAGTCTCCGGATGTCGTGCCGGGCGATTCGTCTCACCGATGCCGCCCGAGCGGGCGTGGCGGCTGCCCTGCCAGCCAGTCTTTCCGACTTTGTTCTAATTGCGAACTTGAATTCGCTAAATGAACATGTTACGCCCGCCCGCACCAAGGGTCAAGCGCAGCAGGCGGCACCGGACCGGCCGCCCGCCCGTCCGTCCGAGCGGACACCGCAGTGTGCCCGCCCGGGCCCGCTCGTGTCCGCTCTCCCGCGCGGCCTGCCGGCCGGGCGATGGCTCAAGGCAGTTGCAGAACCGCGCGGCTGCCCTGGGCTCCCGGCCGGATCTCCAGCCGCACATCGACGCGCTCGCGCAATTCGCTGACGTGCGACACCACGCCGACCAGCCGCCCCGCCTGCTGCAGGTCCAGCAGCGTGCGGATGGCGAAGTCGAGGCTCTCCGGATCGAGCGTGCCGAAACCCTCATCCACGAATAGCGTATCGAGCTGGATTCCGCCAGCGCGCGACTGCACCACGTCGGCCAGGCCCAGCGCCAGCGACAGCGAGGCCAGGAAGCCTTCCCCGCCGGACAGCGTGCTGGCCGGCCGCGGCAGGCCGGTATCGTGGTCGAAGACTTCGAGGTCCAGGCCGCCGGCCGCGCGCTTGTCGCCCTGTTCGCGCACGCGCTGCAGCTCGTAGCGGCCGCGGCTCATGCGCACCAGCCGCAGCGAAGCCGCTTCCAGCACTTCGTCCAGCAGCGTCGCCAGCACGAAGCGCTGGAAGCTCATGCGGCGCGGGTTGTTGCCGGCGGCAACCTCGGACAGGCGGCCGAGAACGGCAAAGCGCGCCTCGATGCCACCCGCCTCGGCCGTCAACTCGTGCAAGCGTTGCCGGCAAGCCTGCAGTCCCTGCTGCGCGCGCGCCAGCGCGGCCTGCTCGGCGACCAGGGCTTCGAGTTCGCGCTGCGTGCGCGCCTGCGCCTCCCGCAGCGCGGCCAGGTCGGGCGGCTGCAGCGCCGCCGCCACGGTGGCGGCGCGCGCCTGCCGGTCGGCGGCGGCGGCCAGCGCCAGGTCGAACTCGCGCAGCGCCGCCTCCAGTCTTTCCAGGGCGGCCGCCTCCATGCCCGCCGCCTCCAGGGCCGGCGCGTCGGCGAAGCCGGCCCGCGCCAGGGCCTGCGCGAAAGCCTCGCGCGCCTGTGCCACCTGGGCCGCCTGGCGCGCCGCCTCCGCTTGGGCCGCGCCGTGCGCGGCGCCCGCCGCCGCCAGGGCGCTGGTGGCCTCGCGCTCGGCGGCCTGCGCGGCCTGCAGCGCGGCCTCGGCCGCGGCAAGTCCGGCCCGCGCCGCCTGCAGGGCCTGTTCCACGGCCTCCGGCTCGCGCAATGCTTCCGGCACGTGCTCGCTGGCGGCACGCCATTCGCCCTGCCGCTGCGCCAGTTGATCGGCTGACTGGCGCAGCGCCGTGTCCGCCGCCGCCAGGCGCTCCTGCGCCGCGGCGAGCGCGGCGCGCTGCGTGGCGGCCTGCCCCTCCAGCGTGCCGGCCTGCGCGGCCGCGGCACGCGCACCGGCCAGCCCTTGCTCCAGCGCCTCGACCTGCTGCGCCAGCCGCGCGGCCGCTTCGGCGCCGGCGTCACCCGCCGCGCCCACCGCACGCTCCAGCTCGGCCAGGCGCGCCTGGGCCGCCAGCAACTCGGCCTGGGCTGCCTGCGCGGCACTGGCGGCTGCGCCGGCCTCGCCTTCCGCCTGCTCCACCCGCGCGCGTGCGGCCTCGAGCGCCGCATCCTCGATCCCGGCCTCCAGCGGCAGGGACGGTGATGGATGCTCCAGGCTGCCGCACACCGGGCAGGGATCGCCGGCGCGCAGTGACGCGGCCAGGCGCCCGGCCTGCCCGGCCAGCCACGCCGCCTCCATGGCACGCAGCGCGCTGCGTGCCTCGCGCAGCGCCGCCGCGCTGCTGCGCTCGCGCCCGGCCTGTGCGTGCTGGTGGGCCAGCGCCCGTTGGCAGGCTCGGCCGGCTTCGCCGTGCTGCGCCAGCACGGCAGTGCGCTGGCGGGCGGCTTCGAGCTTGAGCGCGGCAGCCTCGGCGCCGGCCGCGGTCGCCCGCGCCGTCTCCAGCGCCGTCTCGATCTGCCGCAACCGCGCCTCCTGCTGCTCGCGCTGGGCCTGCGCCTGTTCATGCGCCGTGGCGGCCCGCGCCTGCGCCGCCTGCGCGGCGGCCAGCGCATCGCGCACCTGGCCCAGGCGGCGCGCATGCGTCAGCGCACCCTCCAGCTGGACCACCTGCTGCTGCGCCTGCTGGCGCAGCGGATCGCGCTCCCGCTGCGCCGCCAGCGCCGCTGCCGCCGCGCGCGCCGCCTCCTGCCGCCGTGCCAGCACCAGCGCGGCGGCCTCGACCGCCTGCGCCGCGCGCTCGCCCTGTACCACGGGGTCGCGCTGGCGCTGCAGCCAGGGCACCGCCGCCTGGGCCTGGTGCGCGGCGCGCACGCGCCCCCGCTGCGCGTCGACCTCGGCGCTGCGCGCCTGCAGGGCGGCGTGGGCGGCATGGGCCTGGGCCGCCTCGGCCAGCTGCGCGGCCGCCTGCTCGCCTTGCTGCAGGCCAAGCGTCGCCAGCGACAGCGCGGTGCGTGCCGCGCCCTCGCGCTCGTGCAGGGCGGTACCCTGCACGAGCGCCTCGGCCAGCCGCGCATCGAGCGCCTCGGTGCTTTCCAGCCCATGCTGCTGCAGCAGTTCCGCGCGCCGGATCTCGATGCGCTCGGCATCGCGGCGCAGTTCGCCTGCCTGGGTCTTGAGCAGGTCCTCCACGCGCCGGTAGAGCTCCGTATGGAACAGGCGCTCGAGGATGGCCTGGCGCGACTTCGAATCCGCCGTCAGCAGTTCGCGGAAGCGGCCCTGCGGCAGCACGATGACCTGGCGGAACTGCGTGCTGTCGAAGCCCAGCAGGCCTCGCACGAACTCGTCGACACGGCCCGGCTGGCTGGCCTTGCTGACCCACTCGCCGCCCTCCAGGGCATCGAGCTGGGCGCGCGCCGCCTCCTTGACCGTGCCCTCGCCGCGCAGCTTGGGCCGCTCCTGCGCCGGCGAGCGCACGATGCGGTAGCGCTGCGCCCCCAGGGCGAATTCCAGCTCGACTTCGCTGCGCAGCCCCGCCGCGGCATTGGCGCTGCGCATGTCCTGGGCACTGCGCTCGCCGCCGGAGGTGTCGCCGTACAGCGCGAAGCAGATCGCGTCGAGCACCGTGGTCTTGCCCGCGCCGGTCGGACCGTGGATCAGGAAGAAGGCATGCTCTCCCAACTGCGTGAAATCGATCACCTCGCGCGCGGCGAAGGGGCCGAAGGCCTGCATGGCCAGCCACAGCGGCTTCATGCGCTACCCTCCGCGCCACGGACATCGCGGTCCAGGCCGCCAAGGGCCTGCTGCAGCGCCGCGCGCTGCGGCTCGTCCAGTTCGCCGTCGGTCACCTCGCGGAAGAAATCGGCAAACAGGGTGGCCGTGTCCAGCTCGCGCAGCCGCCTGCCCGCGGCACCAGCCGTACCGCTGCGCGCCAGCACCGCGCGTTCCAGCGCCAGCGTGTTCGGGTAGCCCTGGCGCAGGCGCGCCATGGGGTCGAGCAGGGCGCCGGTATCGGTCAGCACGGCATGGATGTAGTCGTCCCGCCCCGGATCGGTCGCCGCCCCGGCCACCAGCTCGGCCAGCGTGCCCTGCAGCACGCGCAGGTCGCGCCGCGGCCGCAGCGCGATCGGTTCGATGCGCACGCCGCCGCGCGCATCCAGTTCGATCAGCGATACCGACTTGGCGTGTCCGGCCTCCGACACCGAGTACTTCAGCAGCGAGCCGGCATAGTGGATGCGCTCGCCGAGGGTCTGCGGCCGATGCAGGTGGCCGAGCGCCACCAGGTCGAAACCGTCGAACACGCTGGCCGCAACCGCGCCGCTGCCACCGACCGACAACGGCCGCTCCGACTCGCTGGCGCTGCCGCCGACCACGAAGGCATGGCCCACCACCACCGAGCGCACACCCGCCGGATGGACGGCACGGATCGCATCGAGCTGGGTAGCCAACGCCGCTTCGTGTCCGGCCGGCTCCACGCCGTAGGCATCGCGCACCAGCGCGGGCTCGGCATAGGGCAGCGCATAGAGCCGCACCTCGCCGTCGGCATCGCGCAGGCGCACACAGAGCGGGTCCTTGCTGACCAGCCCCGCCACGTGCAGGCCCTGGTCCTGCATCAGGCGGGCGCCGAAGGCGAGCCGCTGCGCATTGTCGTGGTTGCCGGCGATCATCACCACCGGCACGCGCAGGCCGGCGACGATGCGGGCCAGCACGTCGTCGAGCAGGGCCACGGCTTCCGGCGGCGGCACCGCCCGGTCATAGACATCGCCGGCCAGCAGCACGGCATCGGGACGCTGCTCGCGCACCAGGTCGACGAACTGGTCGAGCACGTAGGCCTGGTCGTCGACCAGGCTGCGCGCGTGGAAGAGCCGGCCGAGATGCCAGTCGGCCGTGTGGAGGAAACGCAAAGTGACTCCCTGAAGCGGATGGATGCGGCGCGGCGGCGGAAACGCCGCGCCAATGCCGCATCATAGCCTCGCGCGCGCGGCCGGGCCGTGTTCAGCCTCGGTTCAGGCCCGGCCGGACATCATGCATGGCATCGGCGCCCCTCACGGGCGCCGTCCCGAAGCCACCGCCCACCTCCTGGAGAATGCCAGCATGCAACGCCGCCTGTCCGCCACCTGCCTCGCCCTCGCCACTTTCGCGGCCATCGCCGCCGCCCCCGCCCGCGCCGACTACGTCGGCCCGTCGGTCATCCCTGCCAGCACGGTCAAGGCCCTGGCCGACACCGGCCGCGACGACCAGGCCGCGCGCCTGCGCGGCCGTCTGGTCGGCAGCCTGAGCGGCAACACCTACCGCTTCCGCGACGCCAGCGGCGAGATGGTGGTCAAGATCAAGCCGGCGCTGTGGCCGGCCGGCGTCAACATCGGCGAGACCACCGAAGTCGAGCTCGTGGGCGTCTACGACAAGGAGCTGCTGCGCGAGGGCCGCTTCAAGGTCAAGCAGCTGCGCCCGCTCTGAACACCATGCCCGCCACGCCGGCGGGCATGGCTTACGCCGGCTCGGCCTCGTTGTCGGCGATCTGGAACTTGCGCATCTTCTCCCACAGCACCTTGCGGCTGATGCCGAGGCAGGCCGCCGTGTCCTGGCGGCGCCAGCCATTGGCGTCAAGCGCGGCGATGATACGGCGCCGCTCCTCGGCATCGCCGCGCCAGTCGGCGGCGCGCTCGTTGCCCTCGAAGGCACCCGGGCGCAGCGAGCGGAACAGCGGCCGGATGCGGCCCTCGTCCCAGGCGCGGCATTGCCGCAGCACGATGCCGACGCGCTCGGCCAGGTTGCGCAGCTCGCGCACATTGCCGTTGAAGTAGGCCGTGCCCACCGCCCCGCGCAGCCAGTCCGGCGCCGGCGGCAGCGCGTCATGCTCGGCACGCCCCATCATCTGGCGCAGGAAGGACTGCAGCAGCAGCACCTTGTCGCCGGGCCCCCGTTCTTCGAGGCTGGGCACGCGCAGCTCGATCACCGACAGGCGGAAATAGAGATCCGCGCGGAAGCGCCCCTGGCCCACCGCCTCGCGCAGGTCCTTGTTGGTCGCCGCCACCAGGCGGAAGTCCAGCCGCACCGGCAGCGTCGAGCCCAGCCGCGTCACTGCCTTTTCCTCCAGCACGCGCAGCAGCTTGACCTGCTGGAACATCGGCAGGTCGCCGATCTCGTCGAGGAACAGCGTGCCGCCGTTGGCCTGCTCGAAATAGCCCTGGTGCGCATACATGGCGCCGGTGAAGGCGCCCTTGGCATGGCCGAAGAACTGCGACTCGAACAGGCCGTCGGGAATGGCGCCGCAGTTGACCGCCACGAACGGCCCCTTGCCATAGCTGCGGTTGCGCTCGTGGAACAGGCGCGCGATGCGCTCCTTGCCGGCCCCGGTCTCGCCGTACAGCATCACATTGCTGGGGAAGTCTGCGAAGGTATCGACCTGCTCGAGCAACTGGCGCATCGCCGGCGACTCGGCCACCAGGTCGGCCACCTCGGTCTCCGGCTCGCTCGCCGCCAGCAGTTGCGGCAGCAGCTTGCCGATCTGGCCGCGCAGGTCCGCGCCGGAGAAGTCGGCCGACAGGATGTGCGCATACTCGGGCGGGAAGCGCCCCGGGTCGCCCTCGCGCCCGGGCGCGGCCACCCACACCACCGGCATGCCATGCGCTGCCTCCCAGTCCAGCGCGGTGAACTTGGCATTGCCGATCACCGACACGCTGATCACCGCGATGGCAGGCTTCAGCCGCGGCTCGGCCGGCGGCGCCTCCAGCGCCCCCGCGCGGATCACCTCCACGCCCAGCGGCGCCAGGAAGCGCGTGATGCGATCGGCGATCTCCTGCTTGCCTTCCCATACGTAGACTTCGAGATTCTCGTAGGCCCAGCGATCTGTTTTCATAAGCGACCCGCCATCCATGCTGTCGTTAGGCGCAACGTTGATGCCATGTTCAGTAAACCAAATCGGAGTTCTTGCAGCTGATATCGTTCAGCCAGACGTCGGCGGTGCCGACCTGAATACCAAGCAAGTTAAGCAAGGTCGCCAGGAGCGAATCGAGAAGCGGAGCAATCGGCTGCAGGAGGACGTTCAAGTAAAGAGGTACGCTCAATTTGAAGAACAATAGATTTATGTTGACCTGCAACTGTAGATTGCTCAGCACATCATCCAGCAAACCGGATACCAATTGTTGAGAGGACACATGCGTCGTGCCGTTAATTGGAAGTGTCCGAGAAAAAGTATTGGAGGCCCCAACCTGACTCGTCGCCGGAGCGGCTGACACCGAGATAATCGCCAGGTTGACCAGACTCACTCCTCCCGACGCACAGCCAGCCGTACCGTCCGTGCGCCCGAGGCACGCCTTCGCAACGCTCGTCTTGATACTGAATGTCGCCTGCCGGCTCGCCCGATCAGTCGTGCATTGGATGCCGGTCAGTGCCGCGGTTGCGCCAGCCACCTCGACATACAACGGGATATCAAGCCGCACACCTCCCAGCGCATTCAAGACGTCTGAAAGTGCACCCAGGCCAAGCGCATTCAACAACAGATCCGCACCAACCGATACCCGTAGTCCAAGGCCAACCTGAGCAGTGTGAGCGGTAGTTGCCCATTGCTCTGGTGACGTACCTTGCAGCCACACTGGACCTGCCGCCGAAACAGGTGGTTGAATCACGTAGAGATTCAGACCGATGCTGGCCCCCGGTAGCGGAACACTCAGGTTGGGTACAGCGAGAGCTGAGCCGCCGTTCGCCACTTGTGCGGCCAATGTCAGGAGCGTGGACACATTGAGGCCAACGTTGGCCGCCGCGGACTGTGTCGGCGCCAACACGCCCAGGTCCAAAAGCTGTCCCAGGCTGACCGTCGCCTGTGCAGCATTGACCCCTACGGTCTTGACACCACCAAGAAGAACTGACACGAGACTATCTTGTCCGGCCGCTCCGAGCACCAACGCATAGAAATCTTGAATTGACAGCGACGTGTTCAAGAGCTCTTGGATCGATCCTGCGCCAAGTTTTAACTGCAATTGCGCTAGAGATACTTTTGCATTGACCAAGCCATTCCAATCTGCCACCGACAAATTGACGGTTCTGCCCAACAGGAGACCCAGCAGACTATTTGCATTGGCGGCCCCGTTCGGATCGTTGATGCTAAGCAGCCCACTTCCGATTGAAAATGAAGCTGACGGCGGACTCCCCACCGCAACAGCTTGAGCGCGCAGCTGCCGAGATGCGGAACCAGGAATCACGAAAAGAACCGGTACAGTCTGCGTCGCCGTAACGCGTGCGGCATTGGGCGATACCTTCGTATTGTCGTAGGTTGAAGTGAAGTGACTCGCGGTGTCGTTGGCGGATGTGTATGCCGGATCCCAGACGCCGATGCAGACTTTCATGCCATCGGGGCTGCCGGAAGTTGGCAGGGAGCAATCGGCACCAGATTGGCTGGGATAGCCGTTGGAACCCGCAACCGCCTTTGCCGAGGCAAATGCAGCGGCACGCTGCGTCGCGTCGGTCCCCGCCTGCTTCAACTGCTGCGCCGCGCTCAGCGCCGCCAGGTCGACCATGCTCTGCAGCTGGCGCTGGCGGTAGAAGACGTTGCCGAGGTCGATCGACACCAGCGCCGCCATGGCGATGGTGGCGATCAGCAGCACCGCCAGCACGCTGACGGCGCCGCGCTGCCCGGAACGCGGCCTGCGGATCATTGCGCCGTCGCCGGGAGCGTGCCGCTCGAATTGGCGGCCGAGCCGCGCAGGCCGCTCGACGAGGTCTGTCCGCTATAGAACTCGGGGATCTGGTAGCGGAAGCTCTGCATATAGCGCAGGTAGCCAAGCGCGGCCTGCTCGCCGCGCATGGGCAGCAGCGGGCCGGCTTCCGCGCCGCTGCGCTGGACCTCGAGCACGTAGCGCGTGTTCTCACCGATGGGGCGCAGCGCCGGGCGGCCGCTCAGTTCCGGCGGCGCGGCCTCGCCGCCGCCGGCGGGCGCCTGCGCCCAGGCCAGCGCGCCGGGCAGGCCCAGCACCAGCAGCAGGGCGGTGCGGATGCCGCGCGGGCGGCTGGCATGGCGTTGGTTGCGTGTCATCTCGCTCTCTTCCTGTTCGAATCTTGCTGTGGGGGACGCCGGCTCACTGGCCGCTGCCGGCCGGATCTGCCGGCGCGGCGGCACCGGCCGCCACCGCGGCGGGCGCCGGCTGCGCCAGCCGCGCCAGCGCCGAGGCGCCCGGCCAGACCACGGCCGCGCGCTCGCGCGTACTGCTTGCCCGCGCGATGCGTTCGGCCTCGCGCCGGATGGCGCTGCGCGATGCTTCCGGCAGCGCGGCCTTCTGCATCAGCGCGGTCGCCTGGCCTCGCTTGCCGTCCGCGATCAGCCACACCGCGGCATTGCCCACCACCTTCGGGTTGCTGCCGTCCAGCTACAGCGCCTGCATCACCGGCACGCGCGCTTCCTGCAGCGCGCCGGTGCGCATCAGCGCGTAGCCGAGGTCGCTGGCGATGCGCGGATTGGTCGGGTCCGCCGCACTGGCCTGGCGCAGTTCCTGCACGGCCTTGCCGAAGTCGCCCTGGCGCCCGGCGATCAGGCCCAGGCCATGGTGGGCGCGCGCGGCCCCGCCCTGCCTGGCGAGCGCCTGGTAGGCCTCGGTGGCGGCCGCGTCCTGCCCGGTCTCGCGCAGGGCCTCGGCGCGCAGCGCCAGGATCTCCGGGCCTGCGCCGAAGCGCTGCTGGAAAGCATCGATATGCGCGAGCGAGGCGAAGTAGAGGTCCTGCTGCTGCATCTTCTCGATCAGCGCGAGATAAAGCGCCTTGTCGTTGTACTCGGCGCGCGCTTCCTTGTTCTGCGCCTTGATCAGCTCGGACTGCGCCTGTGCCTGCTGCTCCAGCATGGCCGCCGAGTTGCTGTTGGCGAGGGCGGAGCAGCCCGCCAGCGCCACCGGCAACAGGCCGGTCCACCAGCGCCGCTGCATACCCTGGATCCAGGTTTTCATCATCATGCTCCGGCCATCTTCGACATCATCCGTATCACGCCCAGGAAGCCTGGCCCAGCCGTCAGGATCAGCAGCACCGGCAGCAGCGTGACCACCATCACCATGGTCATCTTCACCGTCAGCCGGCCGATCTTCTCCTTCAGGTTGGCCTTGCGCGTCTCCTGCAAGCGCAGCCCGAACAGGCGCAGCGGCTCCTGCACCGCGCCGCCGAAGCGGTCGACCTGGCTGAGCAGCATGATCAGGTTGCGCAGGTCCTCGCTGTCGAACAGCCGGCCGATGCGCTGCAGGGTCTGCTCGCGCGAGCGGCCCGAGGCGAACTGCTGGTTGGCGCGGTTCAGTTCGGGCCCGAGCACGTGCAGCATGCTGCCGAACTCGCTGACGATCACCTGCAGGCTCTGGTCGATCGACAGACCCACGCCCTGCAACAGGCGGAGCACATCGACCAGCAACGGCAGCTCATCTTCGAGCTGGCGCAGGCGCTGCGTGGCGCGCTGCCGCAAGATGGCCTTGCTGCCGAGGTAGAGGGCCGCGAAGGCAGCAAAGGCCCACACCACGGACGACAGTCCGCCCTGGGGCAGCTTCCAGAGAAAGGCCAAGACCGCTGCCACCGCCGGCAACAGCAGGCGCAGCGCGCCGAACACGGCGCGCGCGCGCACGCCGTAGAAGCCGCACTGCTCGAGCAGGGCCTGCTCCTCGGCAGTCACCACCGCGCGGCCCAGCGGCGATTCCAGCCAGCGCTGGTTGAAACGCTCGAGCAGGCGTTTGCCGACGCGGGCGCCGAGCTGGGCGCCCAGCCCTGTGCCTGCCTTGCGCTCGGCACCGGCATTCGGTTGAACCGCTGCCGCTGGGGTCGCCTCACCCTGTGCTTCGGCGCGCTGCCGCGCCAGGGCCGCATCGAGCGTCCGCGCAGTGCCCCGCTGCAAGCGCCAACGTTTCAGCAGCGGCAATGCCAAGGCAATCAGCCCGCAAGCGGCGACGATCAAGCTCAGCACGATCAGTGC